>Ga0065721_10049330_pt1 | contig 37160 bp, 29 predicted proteins | sample Mesricmetagenome_FD_59108 | JGI IMG/M metagenome (GOLD analysis project Ga0065721, IMG submission 59108) | Mesophilic microbial community from rice straw/compost enrichment Sample: eDNA_1 v2 (version 2) | ecosystem: Engineered > Solid waste > Grass > Composting > Bioreactor | place: USA: Davis... | reverse complement strand
GTGCGGCGGTCGAGAAAGGAGCAAGCGCCGTTGCGAGGATTCTCGCGCGCGGCGAGCCGGTCTACGGGATCAACACCGGTTTCGGCAAGCTTGCGACGGTGCGCATCGAGGACGCGGACCTCAGCCGTCTGCAGCAGAATATCGTTTTGTCTCACGCCGCCGGGACCGGCGATCCCCTGCCGACCCGCGTCGTCCGATTGATGATGGCACTCAAGCTCGCAAGTCTGGGTCAAGGCGCATCGGGCGTGCAGCCGCGCACGCTGGAATTCCTCGAGGCGATGCTGTCCGCGGAGATTGTCCCGGTCGTGCCATCGCAAGGTTCGGTCGGTGCTTCCGGCGACCTGGCTCCGCTCGCCCACATGACGGCTGCGATGATCGGTGTCGGCGAAGTCGATACGCCCTCGGGCCGTGTGCCCGCGACCGAGGGGTTGGCGCGCGCGAACCTGCAACCTCTGACGCTGGCGCCGAAGGAAGGCCTGGCGCTATTGAATGGCACGCAGTTCTCGACGGCGGTGGCACTCGCCGCGTTGTTCGAGGCCGAAGTTCTGTATCAAACTGCGCTGGTCACCGGTGCGCTTTCGACAGACGCAGCCCGCGGCACCGATACTCCGTTCGATCCGCGCATTCATGCGCTACGAAAACATCGAGGCCAGATCGAAGCCGCCCGCGCGTTGCGCGAGCTGATGGCCGGCAGCGCGCTGCGTGCATCGCATCTGATAAACGACGATCGCGTGCAGGATCCGTACTGCCTGCGCTGCCAGCCGCAGGTCATGGGTGCGTGCCTCGACATGTTACGCAACGCAGCCACGTTCCTTGCGACTGAAGCTAACGGTGTATCGGACAATCCGCTCATCTTCGCGGACGAGAATGAGGCGCTGTCCGGCGGCAACTTTCACGCGGAAGCGGTTGCCTTCGCCGCCGACATGATCGCCATCGCGGTGTGTGAGATTGGTTCGATCGCCGAACGCCGCATTGCCATGCTGATCGATCCGGTGCTGTCTGGCCTGCCGGCATTTCTCACGCCGCGCCCCGGCCTCAACTCCGGGTTCATGATCCCGCAGGTCACGGCCGCCGCGCTCGTGTCGGAGAACAAGCAGCGCGCCTATCCAGCCAGCGTCGACTCGATTCCGACGTCCGCCAATCAAGAAGATCACGTATCCATGGCCGCTCATGGCGCACGCCGGCTGCTGCCGATGATCGACAATGCGACCGCCGTGATCGGCATCGAGCTCCTGATGGCCGCGCAAGCCTGCGATTTCCGTGCCCCCTTGCGGACCAGCGTGCCTCTCGAATCCGCCCGCAGCACGCTGCGCGAGCGTGTGCCGATGCTCGAGGATGATCGTTACATCTATCCGGATATGGAACAGGCGACGTCGCTGGTGCGCAGTGGGGCGATCGTCGCCGCTGCCGGTCTGCCCTTGCCTCAGGTGCTGCGCGAGGCCCATTGAGATGCAGTCCGAATGGCTAACGATCCGGCGGGGTGCCGCGCCGCTGCTGCTCAGCATGCCGCATTCGGGCATCGATCTGCGCGGCCTGGAAGCCCGTTTCGTTTCGCCATGGCTGGCCAGACGCGACGCAGATTGGTGGATCGATCTACTGTATGACTTCGCGACCGCGCTCGATGCCACGATCGTGCATACGAGCGTTTCTCGCAGCGTGATCGACGTCAACCGCGATCCCTCGGGACGATCTTTGTATCCGGGGCGTGCCACGACTGAGCTGTGCCCGGGTACCACATTCGATGGCGAGCCCTTGTATCGCGACAACGCGTCAGTCACGCCAGCAGAGATCGAGGAACGGCGCCTGCAATACTTCGATCCCTATCACGCGGCGCTACGCAGCGAGATCGAGCGGCTTCGCCAGCGGCATTCGACTATCGTGCTTTACGATTGCCATTCGATTCGCTCGCGCATTCCGCGCCTGTTCGAGGGCGAGCTGCCGCAGTTCAACATCGGGACCAACGACGGCCAGTCTTGCGCCCCGGCGTTGAGCGAGGCAGTCCTCGCGGCTTGCGCGAGCTCCGGTTTGAGTCACGTGCTGAATGGCCGCTTCAAGGGTGGCTACATCACTCGGTTCCATGGCCGGCCCGCCGAAGGTGTCCATGCAGTGCAGATGGAGCTTGCCTGTCGCGGCTACCTGGACGAGCCGGTCGGTCCCGTCTCGCCAGAGAACTGGCCCCCGCCATTCGACCCCGATCTCTCCAAGCCGCTGCGCACCGTGCTGCAAACGGTGCTCGGCCGCTGCATCGAATTCGCTCTGAAGCCGGCCCACGGCCAAGCAGGTATGTCTCATGCGCAGAATCGATAAGTCCCGCACCATCCGCGCGCCGCGCGGCCAGACACTCAGCGCCCGCAGCTGGCTCACCGAAGCGCCGCTGCGAATGTTGATGAACAATCTCGATCCGGACGTCGCTGAGCGTCCCGAGGAGTTGGTCGTTTATGGCGGCATCGGGCGCGCGGCCCGCGACTGGGACAGCTTCGATCGCATCGTGGCGACGCTGCGCCGGCTCGAGGACGATCAAACGTTGCTGATCCAGTCGGGCAAGCCGGTCGGTGTGTTCCGCACTCATCGCGATGCCCCGCGCGTGCTGCTCGCCAACTCGAACCTGGTGCCGCACTGGGCAAACTGGGAGCACTTCAGCGAACTGGATCGCAAAGGCCTGATGATGTACGGCCAGATGACGGCCGGCTCGTGGATCTACATCGGCTCGCAAGGCATCGTGCAGGGCACGTACGAAACATTCGTCGAGATGGGGCGTCGCCATTACGGCGGCAATCTGCGCGGCCGCTGGATTCTGACCGCCGGTCTGGGTGGAATGGGCGGTGCGCAGCCGCTCGCCGCCACCATGGCGGGAGCCAGCTGCCTCGCGATCGAGTGTCGCCAGTCCAGCATCGACTTCCGCCTGCGCACCGGCTACGTGGACGTGTGCGCGAACGATCTCGATGAGGCGCTCAACATTCTCGAGGACGCGCGCCGCACGGGTAAGGCGATTTCGGTCGCGCTCCGTGGCAATGCCGCCGATGTGCTCCCCAAACTATTGCAGCGAGGCGTACGGCCCGACGCGGTCACGGATCAAACATCGGCGCACGATCCCGTGAATGGGTATCTCCCCCTGGGATGGACCGTAGAGGATTGGGATCGGGCGCGCGCCAGAGATCCGGCCGGTGTCGCGGAGGCCGCGAAAACTTCGATGGCGGTGCACGTCCGGGCGATGCTCGAATTCCATCGTCTCGGCATTCCGACTTTCGACTATGGCAACAACATTCGCCAGGTCGCGTTTGACCGCGGCGTCAGCGATGCCTTTGCGTTCCCTGGCTTCGTGCCCGCCTACATCAGGCCGCTGTTCTGCCGCGGGATCGGACCGTTCCGCTGGGCTGCGTTGTCGGGAGATCCGGAGGATATCTACCGCACCGATCAGAAGGTGAAGGAGCTGATTCCAGACGATCCACACCTGCACAACTGGCTGGACATGGCGCGCGAACGCATTCACTTCCAAGGTCTGCCGGCGCGCATCTGCTGGGTCGGTCTCGGCCAGCGCGATCGGCTCGGTCGCGCGTTCAATCAAATGGTCGCTTCCGGAGAGCTGCGAGCGCCGATCGTGATCGGTCGCGATCATCTCGATTCCGGCTCGGTCGCCTCGCCCAATCGCGAGACCGAGGCCATGCAGGACGGCTCGGATGCGGTCTCCGACTGGCCGTTGCTCAACGCGCTGCTGAATACCGCCTCGGGCGCGACCTGGGTATCGTTGCATCACGGCGGCGGCGTTGGTATGGGGTTCTCGCAACACGCCGGCATGGTCATCGTCTGCGACGGCTCGAAAGAAGCGGACGCCCGCCTCGCCCGCGTGCTGTGGAACGATCCGGGCACCGGCGTCATGCGTCACGCCGATGCGGGTTACGATATCGCGATCAGCTGCGCACGCGAGCGCGAGCTGGATCTGCCAGGCATCACTGAGCGCTGACAGGAGTGTCGAGTTGAAGATCCTGCGAGCGGCCGCTCATCGGCGGATGCCGTGGAAGAACGGTGGCGGAGAAACATTCGAAATCGCGATCTCGCCGCCGGGCGCGGCCCTGGACAAACTGGAATGGCGCGTCAGCATGGCGGTAGTCGCGCAGGACGGTCCGTTCTCGATATTCCCAGACATCGACCGGACGCTCTGTGTGATCGATGGGCGAGGCATGGAGCTGGACTTCGGCGCAGACGGTGGCATCCGCACCGTCACGCGCGACACTGCGCCGTTCCCCTTCCCCGCCGACCTCAGAGTTGAGGCGCGGCTGCTGGGGGAAACGATCACCGACTTGAATGTGATGACCCGCCGTGGACGCTATCGCCACAGGGTCGATCGCCTGGCGATCGACGGTGAGCTCACTCTGGACATTGACGCGGAGCAGTCGCTGCTCTTCTGTGAAGAGGGGAATGTGAGCTGCGCTGTCGAAAGTGCAGCCGAATATCAACTTGGCCCGCGCGACTGTCTCCTGATGGACGCGCCGCCGGGCGTGTTGCAGCTCTCGGCGGCACATTGGCCGGCGTCAGTCTATCTGATTCGGTTCTACCGCACGATTGGGGTCAAGGCGTCGAGGAACTGATCGTTCTCCGCCGCCGTGCCGGTCGAGACGCGGATAAAGGTCTGATAGTTCGGCTCCAGCCAAGGTTTGACGACTACGCCGGCCTTGAGCAGCGCTGTCGCCACCTGCACGCTGTCGCGAGCGGCATCGAAGAACAAGAAGTTTCCTTCCGAACGGGCGACACGCAGACCGAGATCGCGCAGCGCCTTGGCCACACGATCGCGCTCGGCTGTGATGCTGGCTACGGTATCTCTCATCCATGTTTCGTCGCCCAGCGCCGCAACTGCGGCCGCTTGTGCCACCGCATTTACATTGAACGGTGTCTTGGCTGCGGAGAGCATTTTCGCGATCCTGGCGTCGGAGCACACGGCGTAACCGACGCGCAGTCCAGCCAATCCAAATGCCTTCGAGAACGTCCGCAGCACCACGTAAGGACGGCTGGCCCGTCGCAGCATCTCCAGACCGTCGGGAATGGCATCGGACACAAACTCGCGATAGGCCTCATCCAGCACGAACATCGTGGTGGCGGGCGCAGCGTCGATGACCCGCGCCAGGGCTTCGTGATTCAACGCCGCGCCAACTGGATTCCACGGCGACGGCAGAAACAGAATGTTCGGTGCGTGCGCCAACGCGGCTTCCAGCCCGGCGAGATCGAAGTCGAACTGCGCCGTCATTGGAATCTTGGTAACGCCGGCTCCCACCGCGAGTGGCTCGATCTCATGCAGACCAAAACACGGCGCCACCGTGAGCGCAGTACCGCCAGCAACCAGAAACGCGCGCGACGCGGCGGCGATCATCTCTTCCGACCCATTCCCGACCACGATGTTCTCCGGCTGAACACCGAGGCGCTTGCCGAGCTTCGCACGCAGCAACTCGCAGCTGGGATCGGAATAGCGCCACAGCTCGACGGCGCCATTGGCCAGCGCATCGTGGACGGCTGGCGAACAGCCGTATGGATTCTCATTGCTCGCCAGGCGCGCGATGCTCTCCAGGCCGCTCACTGCGCGGGCGGCGGCCAGACTCAGACCGGCGTTGTACTTCGGCAGCGCTTCGACATGAGGATTGAAATACGGTTCGGCGCGTGACAGGTTCTGCTTGCTCACAATCGTTACTCTGACCATCAGGGGATGACGCCGTTGACGATCTTGAGCCGCTGCACACGATGGTCTTCCGACGTATAGATGTTGCCTTTTCGATCGAACTCCATCTGGTGGTTACGATGGTATTCGCCCGCCCAGGTGCCGAAGTGACCGAAGCGACTCAGCACCTTGCCGTCGGCCCGACGCAGCAGCACGGTCTGAAAGTTGCCCGGGTCGTTCATCACCATGAAGGTCTGCTGCGCATCCGGCCACAAGCTGACGTTGCCGACCGCACCCGACCCCTGGGTGTGCGGCTCGTAGACATATTCGGTCACGAACGTGCCGTCCTTGCGGAACACCTGAATGCGATTGTTCAATCGATCGCAAACGTAGACGAGCCCGTCCTTGGCGATGCGGATGCAATGAACCAGATTGAACTGTTCGGGCAGCATCGGGCCGCCGTCGTAGCGCGGCAGCTCTGCATCGGTGGGCGGCTTGCCGTAGGCACCCCATAGACGCTTGAACTTGCCGGTGTCCGCATCGAACACGATGACACGGTGATTGCCGTAGCCGTCGGCAATGAAGGCCTCGTTGGTCTCGGGATCCACATCGACTGCCGCGGCACCGCTCAACTGCGAGGGGTCCAAGCTGCCCTTGGACGGGCCACGGCCACCGATCTGCAGCAGAAATTTGCCGTTCGGATCGAACTTCAGGTACATGCCGTCCGGCGGGCTGCCATCGGCGCCGACGCGAGTCTGGCTGCCGCCGATCCAGATGTTTCCTTTGTAGTCGACATACAAGCCATGTCCCGCGCTCGGCCAGTCGTAACCTTTGGCCTGTTCAGGCCCGCCCCACGCGCGCCGCACATTGCCTTGCTCGTCGAACTCGATGATCGCCGGCGCCGGGACGCAGCACTTTCCCGTCGGTGGCACTTGCGCCGCGCCGCGCGCGTATTTGGGTACCAACTCAGGGCTATGGAACATCCACAGGTGATTGTTGCCATCGACATGGATGCCATTGATGAGCCCGAGCGCCCACTGATTCGGCAGTGGCAGTTTCGGCCAGCTCGTGTCGAGCTCATACTCCGGAACCTTGTCCGCCATCGGCTCCGACGCTTGCAGTACCAACGGCGCGAACAGCAGCACTATCAGTGCGAGCCTGATCAATGAACCTTGCATGCTCGACAGTCTCCCCAATCGGTAGAAAACAAATGCGCTGCAATGCGGGCGGCTCGATCGCCGCCCGCGATGGTCGGAAGGCTCAGAGGTTCATGCGGAACCCGACGGTAAACGTCCGGCCGAGCACGTCGTACAGCCGCGCATTCGCTGGAGCGATCGTATAGTTGAAGCCACCGGGATTGGCCGCCACGATCGCCGGGTCCTTGTCGGTGATGTTTCGCACATTGAGGAAGCCCTCGATCTGCATCGCGCCGACATCGATCCCGTACGACAGCGCGAGGTCGAAGTACACGGCGCCATCGATGTGGTTATCGCTGACCGTCACGTATTTCGTCGTGGACGTCGGGCAGTCGCTGCTGCACTCGATCCAGTCGTTGTCATACACACCGGAGCTGATGCCGCGCGCCGTCACTGACGCGCTGAACGACTCCAAGGCGTAGTCGATCGAAGCGTTCCACTTCCAGCTCGGCGGGCCGAACGACGTGTTCATTCCGGCCGTGTCGTCGACGATCCCTTCGGTCGTGGTCGCGTTGCGCTTGTAGTTGGTCGCGAGCGCGCGCAGCCGTACCGAGCCTGGCGCGCCATCGAGCAGATCGCCCATTTCGAAACGGTAGCTGGTCTCGAAATCGATGCCGCGCGCGACTTGCGACGTATAGTTGAACGGCGTGCGACGAACCACGAACAGGCTGTCCGTTCCCGGATGGAAGTCGATCGCCGAGCAGAACACCGTCTGGCCCTGATAGCAGTTGTCGATGATGTCCTGAGTGGTCGGCAGGCCGATCGCGTCTTCGATGTCGACACTCCAGTAGTCGACCGACAGCGCGAACCCCGGCAGCACTCGGGGCGTCAGCACGAAGCCGGCTCCGAAGCCGTCTGCCTTTTCCGGCGTGAGCAGAGTGTTGCCCAGACGCGGCGAAGTGATGTACTCGGTTGCATTGCCGAGCCATGGATTCGTTACCGCCGGCGCGCCGCCGCTGCCTCGGCTGAACAGCTCTTCCAGATTCGGCGCTCGGATGTCGTGGGACAAGGTGGCACGGAACCGGATGTCGTCCAGCGGCGTCCAGTTCAAACCTGCCTTCCACGTTTCCACGCTGCCCGAGGTGCTGTACTCGGTCACGCGAACCGCGCCGCTCACGTCGAGCGCTTTGAGTGCCGGCAGATCTTTGGCCAGCGGAATGACCGTTTCGACATAGCCTTCGGTCACGTCATAACTGCCCTGGGTGGACGGATAACCGCCGACCCACCAGCCGAAGCGATCGGAGATCGCGTCGTTCTCGCCCTTGCCGATCCACTCCTTGCGCCATTCGACGCCGGTCGCCACGGAAACATCGCCGGCCCAGGTCGCGAACGGCGTGCCGCTCAACGACACTGCCGCCACGTCCTGCGTGAGCTGCTGGTAGCGCCACATCTTTTCGCCATCGCCTTGCACATAGTCGCGTGCGGCTTGCGAGTTCACGCCGATGCCCATCGGATTGTACGGAACGCAACCGTTGCCGGGATCCGTCAGCGTCGAACGGCAGACGATCGTGCCGTTGGCAGGATTCACCACGGCATCGTAGGCCAGCGCGAGATACGAATTCACCCAGATGCCTTCTGTCATCACATGCAGGTCGGACACACCGCGCTGGTAGTAGGCATCCCATTCCCACTTCTCGCCGAGGCTGCCGGTAGCGCCCAGAACGAAGCGCGTAACGCGGCGATCGTTCACTGGGGTCGCGATGTCCAGATCCGGGTGCATCGTGCCGAGCCGGAACGTCGTCACGCCCTGGTCGAGCATCGCCTGGCGCACCGTCTCGGGGATGAATGCGTTGTCCACGCTGAGCTGGATACTGCCCGTGTCCTCCAGCGAGAACGCATAGTTGCGGTTCTTGTCGCGAGCGCTGGCAGCTTGCAAATAGATAGATACGTCATCGGTGAGGTTCCACGACACGCGCATGAAACCGCTATGTGTGCGAGAGCCACCGAGCAGACTGGCGCCTGCGCGCGTACCGCGCACCTGAGACAGCTCCCAATCTCCGCCGCGCATATCCGGATCGGACACCAGATCGCCGAAATTGAACGTATAGGGCTGACCGCCGGGGCCAAATGCGGTGCCCCGCAGCGGGCCGTTCGTGACGATGCCGCCAGCGATACCGGTACTCACCGACACCTGGTCCAGCAGCAGACGCTGCGGCTGGCCGTTGGTCGGCGTATAGCTCGGGTTGTTCATGAATTGCCAGCCTTTCAGATTCCAATCGCGGCGATTGATCGGAATGACGCTTTGCTGACGCGCGCTGGCGCTGAAAATGAAATGGCCGCGGCCGTCGGCGAACGGTGTGCCGAACGTGGCGCTGGCCATCCAGTTGTCGCCGTCGCCGTGGGTGGTCGAGCCGTATTGGGAGGTCGTCTTCAGGCCGGTGAAGGTCTTATCGAGGACGAAGTTCACTACGCCGCCGAGTGCATCGGAACCGTACACCGCGGAGGCGCCGCCGGTCACGACTTCGACTTGTGAGATCAGATCCTGCGGAATCAGATTCACATCGACCAGCCCGGATAGCGAAGAGGCGACCGAGCGCTGACCGTCGATGAGCACCAGCGTTCTGTTCTCGCCGAGTGCGCGCAGATTCAACGCGTTGATGTTGGAATTGCCGGTGCTCGCCGTGGTGACGGACGACGCGGGCGAGACACTGCCGGACAGTGCCGGCAAGGTGTTCACCGCGTCGGCGATGTTCGGCGAGCCGAACGACTGAATCTGTTCGACTCCGAGCACGCTGACCGGCGTCGGCGCTTCGTAGCCGTCGCGCATGATGCGCGTGCCGGTGACGACGACTTCCACCAGGGCCGTGTCGCCCGCGCCCGCCGCACCCTGCGACCACGCCCAATGTGGAGCGGTGAGCGACATCATTCCGAGCGCGGCATATCCGCCGATTCTTCGAGCGCGTCGGGTCAACGCCAGAGTGCGAGCAACCGTGTGCTCGAGCACGAACGATCGCCGATGAGTTTGCGCCTGCCCCGAAGTGAAAAGAATCATTGGTATCGACCTCCCCAGGATGAATTGGTAACCGTCACGCACGCTGGTCCAATGGAGGCCGGTGTCTCCCGATCATCCCCTTGGCGGTCGTCCCCCTTCAGCACCGGAACCGTATTCCGGTGAACGACTTCGATTGAATTATATAGACAATAGAAATTTAAAAGTCTAGTCAAAAGAGAGCGGCGGATTCGGCGGTAGTGCGCGCGTTTGGAATGAGCGCGACGATCCGTTGCTAGAGACTGTGCTGTTATTGGGCAGCGTACCGAGACAGCTTGCACGTTCATGTCGCAATCGCGACGCGTGGTGGTGCATCGACACTGCAGTTGATTGCACAATCATCGGCGATTTCTGCTCGAGCGCACGCTCGTGAGAAATCGGTTGGAGAGCGGAGCGATTTTGGTGCAATCGCCGCGGCGCGCGCCCCAAATAAGGAAGAACGCAGGTGCCGGCCGCCGGCGCGCCTCGGGAACGGAAAACTAAAGTGAGATGCAGCCTGACTTGCAAGTCGTCACGGCGGCCCGTCGGTCATTGCGCGGGACACCCGTCGGGACGTTGCGAAGCTGCGAGACCGACGCGGCTTTCGAGGGGCTCATCACGCAGACAGGAATGCCCTCGCGATCTGCAAGGGACTGCGGGCGGCGTCGCCACCGAAGCGACGCCACCCATCAGGCGGTTCGTCAGTTGCGCACCTTGGCAATCTCCTTGGTCAAGGTCGCATTGGCGTCGTCGCCATCCAATGACCACGAGAACAAGCCGCCCAATCCCAGGCTCTTCACGTACGCCGCCTTGGTGGCGATGACGGTCGCATCGTCGAAGCTCCAGAACTCGGTGCCGTTGTACGTCCACAGCTGCTTGGTCACTGGGTGATAGAACTTCGGCGCGTTGCGGGGCGCGAGTACTTTGTAGTCCTCGATGCCCTGCTCATACGTGCCACGTGCCGGACCGCTCGCTGGTTGATACAAACCATTGGTTCCACCGTTGGCGACACCGGTCCAGCCGCGGCCGTAGTAAGGAATGCCGACCACCAGCTTGCTCGCCGGCACGCCCGCGGCCAGCAGCTTGTTGATGGTCGTCTCGGTGGCGTACGTCTTCACCACGCCGGTCGCCGGATTGTGGGGATCCATGTACAGGTTGGATTGGAAGTTGGTGGGCCCCTGCGCTTCCCAGCCGCCGTGGTAGTCGTAAGTCATCAGATTGATCCAATCCAGGTGCTGCGCATACGCGCCCGGCTCGGTGTTGTCGATCTTGTCCGCGCCGGCACCCGCGGCGATCGTCAGGTAGTACTGACGCCCGGTCTGGGCGGTCAGCGCGTTCAATTGCCGACGGAACTCCGCCAGCAGCAACGTGAAGTTGGTTTTGTCCTGCGGGCTCACCGTGTTGTAGGGCTGACCGCCGCCGCCCGGATATTCCCAATCGATGTCGATGCCGTCGAAGACTCCGGCTGCGACACCGACGCCGCCCGCCCCGTCCGCGACCGGCAGATTGCCTTTCAGATAGAGGTCGATGCATGAGGACGCCATCGTCTGGCGCTGCGCGGCCGTCATCGAGAAGCGACTGAAGTTCTTCGACCACGTCCAGCCGCCGAGCGAGATGAACAGCTTGATCTGCGGGTGACGCGCCTTGAGCTTCTTCAGCTGATTGAAGTTGCCCTTGAGAGGCTGATCCCACGTGTCTCCCACTCCGTCGACGGAGCTCGCGGCGTCATAGGACTTCTGATAATCGGCATAGCCGTCGCCGCCGTCGCCGTTCCCGCTCTCGGCGCGCGTGATGATGTTGCAACGACCGTCGTCGTACACGTTGCCGAAAGCATAGTTGATGAACGTGAGATTGCTGGCGGCGCCGCTGGTCTCGATGTTCTTCACGTGATAGTTGCGACCGTAGATGCCCCATTGCGTGAAGTACGAGCCGACTTGTTTGCCGCCGCCAGTGTTGCCCGTGCTGACCACGACAGCGACATCGTCGGTGCCGGTCGCGCCGAGATTGTCTGTGACGGTCAGGCGGAACGTGAGCGAGGTGCTCGTGGAAACTTGCGGAGCGTTGAACGTTGCCGTCGCGCTGGTCGCGCCGTTCAGTGTCACCGTGGGCCCGCTGGTTTGTGTCCAGCGATAAGAGGCGATGCTACCGTCGCTATCGGTGCCCGAGCCTTGCAGGCTGACGGCAGCGCCTGGAGATACGGAACGATCGGGGCCCGCATTCGCCGTCGGCGCCTGGTTGGTGCCGCCGGTGCAATCCTGCAGTTTGCGCCACACCCCCCATTCGCCGGACTGCGATGGGATTTCATTCTGCGTCCACCACTTCGCCTCGTACGCTGCGTTCTGATACGTAACGCGATGGCCCTGCGTGTAGATGGCCGAACTGCTCCATGCTGGCGAGGCGCAGGGTGCAGTCTGCGCCGTTGCCGATGAGGACAATAAGGTCCAGACGATCAGTGGCCCGAAAGCTGCTGCTAATTTTCTTGGGATGCGCTCGATCGATGTACTCACAACAAACTCCCTCCTTAGTAGATAGCTGATCGATCCCGGATCAGAGCTGCGCATGCGCCCGCGGTCTGACGCCGCTTGGGCTGTTCGAGCCATCGAGGGACTCGATAGCGCGTGAGTGCGTGGCCTCTGGCCACGTAGGGCCAATATAGTACCAATACTGGCGCGACGCCAATGTTTGTCTCGGGCGAGAAAAGGCTAGTTGAATATCAGCAACTTACGGATGCCAGGCCGGCAACTGCGGAGTTAATGGTCTTATAGTGGTTCTATTTAGGACGTGCAGCTCAGCGCCTGCCGGGGGATTCCAGGAGCTTACGAGACCGTCACTGATGGGATGCCGCCAGTCGCTTCGAGCCGTGCTTTGATCAACCAGATTTCCGCCTCATGCGAGGCGCACAGCTGGCTCCATCTGTCTGCGGTCATCTGGGTGGAACGCCACGCCATCAGGCTCACGTAACACTGGCTTGGAATCAGGTCGCAAGTTTCCGCGGCGACGATCCTGACGCTGATTCTCGGGCGCAGCGGCTCGACTGCGCCCACCAGATAGTCGATCAACAGCAGCTCGCGCGCCGCTTTCACGTGCAGTTGCAGGCGCTGTCCATCGAACAGCGAGGTGCCAACGTATCTGCCGGGCTCGGCAGTTGCCTCGGTGTGCATGCAACCGAGCGACCAGGTGCCCACGCTCAATGGATTGGACAGAAAGTCGAATGCGTGCTGCGCGCCGACGTTGACCAGTTCGGTCACGCAATGACCGTAGCCGCCGTACTGAGTCATGCCACTGTCCACCCGGTAGCCCGACAAGAGGTCGGGCATTCTACGCTGACCGGGGCTCGGCCCCTACTCCTGGACGGCCCAGCGGCAATACGCTCAGACGGGGCGGAATCGGTCTCGCAGGTCCTTCATCGCGGCGATGAAACGCGCCACGTCGTCGGCATCGTTGTAGAAGTGGTGGCTGGCGCGAAGGTTGGCATCCCGGAACGAGGTCACGATGTCGCGCTTATCGAGCTCCGCGAACAAGCCGGCGCTGTCGCGCGACGGCACGCACACCATAGCGCCGCGTCGTTCGTCCTGGTTCGGCGTAATAGCCGGCCAGCCGATGTCCCGCAAACCGTCCAGGCACAACCGCGTGAGACCGCGAATGCGCTCTTCAATGGCCGGCGTGCCGACCCGAAGCAACGTCTTCAAGCCCGCTTCGGCGGCATAACAGTTCACCACCGCCGGTGTGCCCGCTTCGAATCGACGTGCGCTGCGTGAGGGGCGATTGGCGGTGATGTCCATCGCAGTGATTTGCTCTTGCGCCCACCAGCCACTGTTGGTCGGCACCAGCGATTCGATCAGCTCGCCGCGCACGTACATGAAACCGATGCCGGCGGTGCCCAGCAGGTACTTCAACATGCCGCCGACGACGAAATCGACATCCAGCGCCTTCACGTCGATGTGACACGAACCGACGGACTGATACGTATCGAGCAGGACCTTGGCGCCCTTGGCTCGAGCCAGGCGCACGATACCGGGAATGTCCAGCTTCGCGCCGTTGCGGAAACAAACGTGCGTGATAGCCACCAGCTGCGTGCGCTCGTCGATCACGTCGGTGAACATCTCGGCCGGAATGTAGCCATCGGCGTCGCGATGAACGTGCACGACCTCCGCGCCTCGCCGCTCCTGCGCGTGCCAGATTTGGGCGTTGGTCGGGAACTCGAAATCGGTGACGACAACTTTGTTGCGTGGGCCGGAGAAATCCAGCGCGCTCGCCAGGGCATTGATACCGGCGGACGCCGAGGCAGTTACCGCGATTTCATCGGGCGAGGCGCACAGCACCTGGGCCATCAGGTTGCGGACGGCCTCGTTCTTGGTGACCCACACGTCCCAGTTCGCGCCGACCGCGAGGCGATCGTTCATGTACGACTCGAACGCAGCCTTCACGTCGTTCGCCAGCGCACAGTAGGAACCGCTGTTCAGATAAGTCTTGTGCTGGAGGACCGGAAACTCGTTACGCAACGCTGCGAAATCGACCGACATTGGCACACGCTCACTTCAGGGGACGAGGAACATTATATGCATTTGCATATGTATCTGTGCAACACACGCCGGCGCAAGCGGCGTGCGGCCAGCTCACATCATTGCAAGGTGACTGCCGCCGCCGGACGCTGGAACACGACCTTGCCGCCGACCATGGTCGCGAGCACCTGGATATCCTTGATCTGTGCTTCGGGCACCGAGAGATAGTCTTTCGACAGCACCACCAGGTCGGCGAGCTTGCCGGGCTCGAGCGAGCCTTTGACGTCCTCTTCCATCGTGATGTACGCGTTGTTGATCGTCATCATGCGCAGCGCTTCTTCGCGGGTGACGCGCTGCTCGGGCCCCATCACGCCCCACAGACGAGTGTCGCGCGTGACGAAGTAATACATCATCCAGAACGGATCGGCAGGCAACAGCGACCAGTCGCTGCCGCCGCCGACGAGCAGGCCTGCATCGAGCCAGTCGCGTACGGCCGTGGAGCCTGCGGCGCGTTGCGCGCCCCAGAAGTTGATCATGTCCTGGCCCGCCATGTACCCATGGAATTGCGTGGACACCACCAGGCCCAGATCCTTGATGCGCTGGTACTGATCGGGCCGCGTGTACAGCAAGTGCTCCACTGTCCAGCGCTTGCGCGCCAGCGGTCGCTCGCGGTTGGCTTTCTCGTAAGCATCGAGCACCAGATCCAACGCCTTGTCGCCGGCCGTGTGGATGGTGGCTCGCCAGTTCAGCCGGTTCATCAACGCGATGGCCTGCTCGAATTTCTCCGTGGGAATCCGCTGCAAGCCGAAATATTCTTCCGCTTTCTCGTGGCCCGGCGCATTCGCGTAGTGCTCGCTCATGAGCGCACCTTCGAAGCCGCCGTCGATGCCGAACTCGCCGATGCCATCCAGTCGCAGCATGTGATCGCCAAAGCCCGTGCTGACGCCCCAGGTCTGCAACTGAGTGGTGAGCTGCTCGATGGACAGCGAAGGATCCAGGCTGTAGTTCATGCTGACGCGCAGAGTCATCTCGCCGCTGTCGTGCAGCTGCTGGAACACGCGCATGTCAGCGGCGCTGATGCCCGGCTCGCGCACGCCGGTGAGGCCGGCCGCATTCATCTTGCGCTGACCTTCCTTGAGTGCTGCCAGTTTTTCCTCTGGCGTGGCGCGGCCTCGCGGCCAACGGTCGGCCAGGTGGGCGGCGTTCTCCATCAAACGTCCGGTCGGTTCACCGGTGCGTGGATCTTTCTCGATCACGCCGCCTTCCGGCGACGGTGTGTCGCGGGTGATGCCCGCTTGCTTCATGGCGTACGAGTTGAGGTACACCGAATGTCCGCCCTGCACCACCACCGGATGATTGGGTGACACCGGATCCAGGTCCGCCGCGACCGGCGGCCGATTCTCCTTGAACTGCGCGGGCAGCCAGCCCGAAGTGGTGTACACGAGCTCGCCGGGCGGCGTGCGCGCCACTTTCTCGGCAATCTTTTGTTTGACCTCTTCGATCGACTGCGCCAACGCAATGTCGACGCCCAGATAGGCGTCGACCGATTTGCTGAGGAAATGATGATGCCCGTCGATCATGCCGGGCACGACCGTGTGCCCTTTCAAATCGACGATGCGGGCGTTCGGACCGGCCAACGCCAGCATCTGCCGGTCGCTGCCCACGGCGAGGATGCGATCGCCACGAATGGCGATGGCTTCGCGAATGGTGAACTTCTCGTCCACCGTCACGATCTTGCCATTGCGAAGCACGATGTCGGCACCGATTTCCGCCGGCGCGGCGGCGTGTGCCGCCGCGCCGAGCATCATCGCCAGCGACGCCGCCCCGCTGATCCCGAGAGCTGCGATTCGCATGCATCCTCCTCCAGGCGTGCGTCAGAACTGATAGCCGAAGCCGACGCCGACAGTACGCGGCCGCAGCGGAATCACTTCCAGCGGACGACGCACGTCGATGGACGAGGTGACGATGGCCTGCTCGTCGAAGATGTTGTTGGCGAACACCTCGAACTTGTACTGCTCGCGAGCGAACGACAGGCGCATGTTGACCAGCGAATAGTCGCCTTGCTCGGTGTAGACCGGACGAGTGGCGTTGAAGTCGGAGTAGGAATCGCCGACGTATTGATAGTCCATACGCGCATTGCCTTCCCACGTGCCCAGATCGAAGCGATAGTCCGCGAACACGCTGGCCGTCACCTCGGGTACGTTCGGCACGCGATCGCCGTCGAAGCCGATGAGCTGCGGACGGATGCCCTGCGCATTGGGCGGGCCGTACGGACCGTCCTCGGACAGTTCAGCCTTGAGCACGGTGAGATTGGTGCCGAGCGTCAGGTCGATATCGAACGGAATGGTCTGCAAACCGAGCTCCACGCCGCGGATGGCCGCCTCGCCCGCATTGCCGATCATGAGCGCCTGGGAGTTGGGAATGTTCGCCGACACACGCACCTGCATGTCCTGCCAATCCATGTAGTAGGCGGCCACGTCCACTTGCAGCGCGCCGTTCAGGAACGCGCCCTTCGCGCCGATTTCGTAGCTCTTCACGCTGTCCGAGGTGTACGGCGGCAGCACCGTGCCGGTGGCGTAGTCGGGCTCGTTGTTGCCGCCGTTGCGGAAGCCTTCGGCATAGTTGAAGTACACCATGCGGCCGGCATCGAAGTTGTATTTCAGGTTGTACTTGAAGGTGGTGTCCGACTCGTCGGAGCTGGTGTACACCGGATCCTGCGGCACGGGACGAGTGCGCGCCTCGAGATTCTGGCCGCGCTCGTCGACCTCGAACTTGAAACTGCGCACGCCCACGGTAGCGACCAGCGCGTCCGTGAACGAGTAGCTCAACTCGCCGAACACGGCTTTCTGTTCGATCGTGTTGTTCACGACGCGATTGGAGTTGTAGTGCTCGCGGCCGATCAGGCGCTCGCCGTACTCGTTCACGTCGGTGATGCGCGAGCGGAAGTTGTTTTCTTCCTTCTGCCAGAACAGACCCGCGACGATCTGGAACGGGCTGTTCCAGTCGGAGGCGTAGCGCAACTCGCTGACCTCGATGCTGCGATCCTGCGGCTGATCGGCCGAGGCGCGGTACTGGGTCAGGGTCGGATTGGTTTCCGGGTCGAAGCAGGTGTCGGCCGTGCCGGCATTGATGGTGCAGAGGATGCGAGCGCCCGGGAAGCGATAGAAAATATCGCGCTCCATCTTGGAGACGCTCCAGGTCACGCTGCCGTTGTCCATCTCCCAGTTGAGCGCAACGTTGTACGCGTTCAACTCCTCTTCCCAGTTCGACTCGGTGTTGTTGCGCTGCTGGTATTCGCCGAACAGCGGCTGATAGTACGCCGCGCCCTTCGACGAGGTGTTCTGGTTGAGCCACATGGCGTCGAGCGTCACATCGTCGGTGACCTGCCAGCGCAGCGCCGCGCGTCCGCCGTTCACCCGCTGGTTGTTCACGCCTTCGCGTCCCAGCATGCGGTCGTCGATGAAGCCGGCCAGCGAGCTCTGGTAACCGACCACGCGCACGCCGACCTTGCCCTCGATCAGCGGCACGTTCAGCATGGCGTCGTAATCGTAGTTCGGGTCGTTGGCGTGAGCGGTGTAGCCCGCGTTCGCGTGCACCGCGCCCGAAGTCTGCGTCAGCTCCGGCTTGTTGGTGATCATGCGGATGGTGCCGCTCATGGAGCTGGCGCCGTACAGCGAGCCCTGCGGGCCCTTCAGCACTTCGATGCGCTCCATGTCGATCAGGCGGATATCCGGCTGACGGCCGCCGCCGTCCTGGCGGTTGTTGCCGGTGATGATCAGATCGTCGAAGTACAGGCCGGTGGTGGCGGCGCCGGTGGACTGCATGCCGCGCAACACGATCTTCTTGTCGCCCGGGCCCTGGTCTTCGAAGGACAGGCCGGAAATGTTGCGGGCATAGTCGGAAAACTGGGTGATGCCCTGCGCCTGCAACTGCTCCGAAGTGATCGCCTGAAGCGCGATGGGCGTCTCGAGCACGGAGGATTCGCCGCGCTTGGAGGCCGTCACCATCACCTCTTGCAACACCACGTCCTCGGCGCCCTGGGCCACGTTGGCCACGGCCACCATCGCCAGGCAGGCCACACCTGCCCCGCTTCTAGAAAACCCACGCATCATCAGCTCTCCCGAAAATCTCATGGCTGCTCCCCCGGCGGTTCAACGATTTTTCATGCTGGAATATATTCCTTTGTATATGAATACGAAATACACTGCTCGCGCAAGTGAAATCTGCTTGCCACCGGCCACAGGAGATCCTCGTGACTCAAATCGACCGTCGAGCACTGTTATGTCTCACCGGCGGAGCCGCTCTGCTCGGTAGCGCGTGGAGCGCGGGCGCGGCCCAGAACGGTGCCGCCGCGGGCGCCGATGCGCCATTTCCGGGCATTTCCTCCGAGCTCGTGCACACTTGCGCGGCGCTGGTGAATGCGCCGGCGCGCGCCGCCTTCGATTTCCTCGCCGATCCGCAGTCGCTGGGGCGCTGGTCGCTCGGTGCGCTGAATGTCAAACCCACCGAAAAAGCGGGCGTCTACACCGGCTTTTCCATGTTCAATGGGTCGCAGGCGTGGCTCGCAATCGATGCGAAGCCGGAGCTGCTGCTGATCGACTACCGTGTCGGGACGCCGGACAACCTGGTGCCGCGAATCTTTGCGCGCGTCGTGCCGGGAACCGTCGTCGGGCTCAGGGAGGATCAGTGCTATGTCGCGCTCACCGCGTGGCGCACGGCCTCGATGACCGCGGAGCGCTGGCATCAGCTGCGCGCCAGCCACGAAGCGGAAATCCTGCTGATCGATTCGCAGATCGAAACCCTGCAGCGCAAGCGTTGAGACAGCAAGTGACGATGACGACGCCCGCGGCCGATAACTTTCCAGTGCAGGAGCTGCGCGCGCAGTTCCCGTCACTGGCTCGAGCTGGCAATTTCGTATTCTTCGACAACGCCGCCGGCGCACAGTTGCCGCGACAGGCGCTCGATGCCGTGCAAGGCCATCTGCTCGACCGCAACGCGCAGCGCGGCGGTCGGTTTCGCCAGAGCATTGCCGTCGACGAGGCCGTCGATGCCGCGCGTGCAACCATTGCCACGTTCGTCAATGCGCGCCGTCCGGAAGAGATCGCGCTCGGCATGAACGCCACCTCGTTCATCCGAACCGTCAGTCTGGCGATCGGGCAATCCCTGAGCGGGCGTGACGAGATCGTCGTGACCGATCTGGATCACGAAGCAAACATCGGCACCTGGCTGGCGCTGGCGCCCTTCGGCGCGAAATTCGTCTGGTGGCGGGTGCGCGAGGACGGCAACTTGCACTTGGAGGATCTGCTGCCACTCCTCTCCGCTCGCACGCGTCTGGTCGCAGTCACGCTCGCGTCGAACGCGATCGGAACGATCATTGACGTGCGCGCCGTAGCCGATGCCGCGCATGCCGCCGGCGCGGAGATTTTTGTGGACGCAGTCCACTTCGGCCCGCACGGCCCGATCGATGTGCAAGCGTTCGACTGCGACTATCTGGTGTGTTCCGGCTACAAGATCTTCGCGCCGCATATGGGCTTTCTGTGGGGACGCTATGAGGCGCTGCAGGCGCTGCCGACGTTCCGCGAGGATTTCATTCCGGATCGGCCGCCGTTCAAGATCGAGGCGGGTACGTTCGTATACGAGAACGTCGTTGGCATGTCGGCCGCGATCGAATATCTGGCGAGCGTGGGCGACCTGCTGGCGGGCAACGATGCCAAGCCCGCGGATTTGTTTGGCCGGGTGCGCCTTGCGATGCAGGTCATTCGGCTCTATGAACAGCGCTTATCGGATGAGCTCCTGCGCACCTTGAGCGATTGTGGCGCGATCATTTATGGCATCACGGATCGCACTCAGCTCGCGCGACGCGTCCCCACCGTGAGCTTCAATCTTCCTGGCATCGCGCCGGCAGCCGTCAGCGAACATGCCGCGCTTGCAGATATCGGGATCCGCGACGGGCATCTCTACACTCCGCGCCTGATGCAGGCACTCGGACTGGACATAGCCAGCGGCGCAGTGCGCGTCTCGCTAGTCCACTACAACACCGTCGCAGAGATTCATCGTCTGGGGAATGTGCTCAGTGCGCTGAGGCGCCGCCCTTCGGCAGCGCCGGCTGCCTGAGCGTCAGTCTTCATGCGAGATATTGTGCTCAACCTTCCTGAGGATTTCGGCCAGCAGCGCCATTTCCTTGGGGCTCACGTCCTGGAACGCCAGCGACTGGTGGCGCAGCGCGGACGGCACGATCTCGTCGAAGGCTTCCAGACCGGCGGCAGTGATGGAGATCTCGGTCACTCGCGAATCGAGCGCAGACAGCCGGCGCTGCACGTGCCCGATGCGCTCCAGCTGCGCCACCACGCGACTCGCGGTGGGCTGCTCCAGCAGCGTCGCCTCGACGATCTGGGTGATGCTCATCGGGCCGTAGGCTCGCAGCACGCTCAACACCCGCCACTGCGAGGTGTTGATTCGCATCGCCTTCAGGCGCTTGAGCAAGCGCGCGTTGAGCTTATTGGTGACGCGATACATGTGGTACGGCAGGAAGGTATCGAGCCAACGATCCGCTTGGATGGCAGCGACCGGCTTGCCTGCAAGGCCCGCACGCCCTTTGGTTGCGCGCGCCTGCTTGGCCGCACGTTTGGTCGCGGGCTGCGTCCGGGCCGCGCCCGTCGCCGGCTTCTTCCTGAAAGTCGTCTGCATGCTCAGGCCCCTGCTGCATTCGTTGATTGGCCGCGCCATTCTACGGTAGCGCGCCCGGCAGCGGCCAGAGCGGGCGCGGCGACAGGGCGAATTAAATTCGCTTGCATATGAAGTTCTCTATTACTGTGTATCCGCTGCAGGAGTGTTGCCTTGGCACGTGACGTCTGGAGCTCGACTTTCGGATTTCTGTATGCCGCAGCCGCGGCGGCCATCGGCCTGGGAACGCTGTGGCGCTTTCCATATGTCGCCGGCGCCAACGGCGGCGGGCTGTTCGTCCTTTTATATATCTTCTTCGTGTTCCTGCTGTGCGTGCCGCTGATGATCGCGGAGATGTCGATCGGCCGGCGCGGCCATGCCAGCGCCGTCAAAGCGGTCGACTCCCTGGTGGAACACGAGCGCGCCTGGAGCGGCTGGAAGCTGATCGGCTGGTTCAGCGTGCTCATTCCGTTCCTGGGCCTGAGTTATTACAGCGTGGTCGCCGGCTGGGCGCTCGATTACGCGCGCCTCGCGCTGGTCAAAGGGTTCACTGGCCTCGACGCCGAGCGTTCGCTGTCCACGTTCAGCGAGCTCATGTCCTCGCCGTGGCGCGCAGGATCGGTTCAATTGTTGTTTCTTGCCTGCACCGTGGGAGTCGTCGCGTGCGGCGTGCAGAAGGGCATCGAGCGCATCTCACGCATCAAGATCATCGCGCTGGCGGTGATCCTGATCGGCCTGGTGATCTACAACGCCTCGGCGCTCGGTCTCGGCAGCAGCCTGAAATTTCTGTTCGTTCCTGACTTCGCCACGTTCAAGGCCGAGAGCGTGCTGACCGCGCTGGGTCAGGCGCTGTTCTCCACCGCCATCGGCGTCGGCGTGATGATCACGTACAGCGCCTATATGCCACGCAGCGCTTCGCTGCCCAGAATGGCGCTGTTCATCTGTGGCTCGGTGGTCGTGACCGCCATGTTCGCCGGACTCGCAATTTTCCCCGCGGTGTTCGCCTATGGCCTGACGCCTGCGGAAGGTCCGAATCTGATTTTCGTCACCCTGCCGGTCGCGTTCGGGCAGATGCCGGGCGGAGGATTGATCGGCATCGTGTTCTTCGCGTTCATCGCGCTCGCGGCATTCACGACCGCGGTCGGCATGCTCGAGCCGGTGACCGCGTGGGTCATGGAACGAACGAGCTGGTCGCGCATCAAGGCCGCGGTGATCACGGGCGTGGCGGTCTGGGCCATCGGCCTGCCTTCCCTGCTTTCATTCAGCGTGCTGCAGGATTTCCATCCGCTCGCCGCGGTGCCGGGTTTCGTGCGCAAGAACTTTTTCGACGTGCTCGATTTCGTCATCGCCAATCTGCTGCTGCCGCTGAACGCTTTGCTGATCGCGCTGCTGATCGGCTGGGCCGTGCGTCGCACGACCACCGCGGAGCACGTGATTGCCTCAGCGCGCGTCACCGCCGTCTGGCGGTTCGCCGTGCGCATCGTCTCGCCTCTCGCCATCGTGGTGTTGTTCCTCAGCCTGTGGCGTTGAGACTCGTCCAAGGATTCTGCTCGACATGACTATCGCTGCCGATACGCGCACGCCGTCCGCCGACGGCTCCGCTTATTTTCTGTACCACTCCATTGGCATGTTTCCGAACAAGCAGCAGCTGATCGAAGCGGGGCTGAAAGACTATGCCCGCTTCTGGAGCACGCCGGATGACACGCAATGGCCACGCGCGCTGGAGATTCGCCAGCAGTTCATCGAACGCTGGCGCGCGCTGATCAATGCTCAGCCCGGCTCGCTGACGACGGCCGACAACGTCACCGCCGCGTTGTACAGCTTGATGGGGGCGCTGCCCCGCCAGTTCCTCCATGGCCGTCGGGTACTGGTGGCTGCCGACTGCTTTCCCAGCCTGCATTTCCTGTTGGCCGGATTGGCGGATCGCCTCGGATTCAAGCTGGATACCGTGCCATTGCGCCCCGGCGAGAACTGGGTGCGCGACGAAGATTTCATCGCGCGCTGGGGCCATGATGTCGGCGTCGCCTTGCTGACGCAGGCCACCTCCACTGCTTCTTATCGATGCGACCTCGATGCGCTGGTCACGCACGGCCATGATGTGGGCAGCCTGGTCGGCGTCGACGTCACACAAGGCATCGGACTGTTGCCCTATGACGCGCAGGCCCCGAAGGTCGACTTCACCGTGTCCACCACTTTGAAGTGGCTGTGCGGCACCTCGGGCGCGGGCATCCTGCATGTCCGTCCGGAACTGTTGAGTGAATGTCGCCCGGAGTTGCGCGGCTGGTTCAGTCAGGAGAATCCGTTCTCGTGGGATATCAACGCATTCTCCTACGCTTCCGACGCCAGGCGTTTCGACCATGGCACACCATCGATCATCGCCTTCGCCGGCAGCCTGCCCGCATTGGAGTGGCACGCGCAACAGGATCACGCGGCGCTGCTGGCACATAACCGCCGACTGTCGAGTGAGCTCATCGCGATGGCGGATCGGCTCGGATTGGACCTGCAATGCCCTCGTGATCCAGCCCAGCGCGGCGGCAGCGTCATGCTCAAGGTGCCGGACACTCTCAACCCGAGCACGCTGGTCGGCGAGCTTCGCGCTGCGAAGGTCTTTGCCGATTGCCGAGGCACGACGTTGCGACTGTCTCCGGGCAATCTCACGACGATGCAGGGCGTGCAGCGCCTGGAAGAAATATTGAGTCAGCAGCTGGGCAAGTAAGCGCTACTGACGGAGAAAATCGAGCTCGTCGAGCCTGCCTTCGGCGCAGCGATCGAGCAGCAGGTCGATACCGTGCGTGTCGACTTGCTGCTGTTCGGCAGATGTGATCGCCAGCATGTCGACGATCATCGACGGTGGCTGCAAGTCCGGCCACACCCTGTGCTTCGTCTCCCTTGATCGCAATCGGCATGTGTTCGATTCCGAACACCCTGGCTCGCGCCCGTTCTTCGCTCCGCGCCTAACCGATTGATCCTCGTTCGGTTTCGTGAGGCGAGACCCCGCTATAGACTATTGACCCCGTGGCGGGGAATGAAACGGTGCCTGTGCGTGTGGCGAAACTATCTGAGCGCGGCGTTACGCAATCTGTCGCGCAATCGGCTCTACGCGGCGTTGAACATCGTCGGCCTGGCGATCGGGCTGGCGGCCGGAATCTTCGCCGGGCTCTACGTACGCGAGGAGTTGAGTTACGAGCGATTCCTCCCGGGCCATGAAAATATCTATCGCGTCTCGATGACGCGACAGGTGCCCGGCACGGCCGCCGCGGCATTCAGCACTGCGTATCATCGGGTCGCGGAATGGCTCGAAAGTGATTTTCCCGAGATCCAGGCGATCGGCCGGCTATGGATGGTTCGCAAAGCCGTGCGCAACGGCGAGATCGAAACTCAGCAGCAAGTCGCCTTCGCCGATCCCGACTTTTTCCGTGTTTTCTCGTTGCCGACGATCGCCGGTGATCTCACCAATGCACTGAGCACACCCGATGACATCGTGCTCACCCGCCAGGCCGCTCGCAAATATTTTGGCGAGGACGCGCCCATCGGCAAGACGCTCGAGCTGGACCGCAACGTTGTCATGCGCGTCACGGCGGTGATCGAGGATCTGCCTTCCAACACGCATTTGAATTTTACCCTCATCGCATCCGATGCGCGGTTGCTGCAGGAGTTGTCGCAGCTACCGGAATTCAACGTCCGCAAGTTCGAAGCGCATACCTACTTCCGCCTGGATCCGCAGACCTCGATCGATTCGTTGCATGAACGCATGACGAGCCTGGTCGATCGTCATCAGAAATTTCCGCCCGGCATCCAGCTCCAGGTGGATGTGCTGCCGATCCGGGACATTCACTTGAGGTCCCAGGCACAGTTTCCGCTCGAGCCTCCCGGCGACCTGCAGACGGTCTATGCGATCGCAGCCATCGGCCTGCTCATCGTCGTGATTGCCGGTATCAATTTTGTGAATCTGATGACGTCCCGCGCCTCGCAGCGCGCAGTCGAGGTGGGCGTACGTAAGGTTGCGGGCGCGAGCAGGCGCGATCTGATGTGGCAGTTCATCGGTGAGTCGCTGATCTACGTGACGCTTGCAATGCTGGTGGCAATTGCCGCGGTCGAGCTGCTGATGCCCTACTTCAACGCGTTGCTGGACCGCAGCCCAGGTGACGACGGCACGCCCACCATCCGCTTCGAATATTGGCAAGATCCGATGCTCGGCTTCACCCTCCTCGCTGCGGTGCTCGCGATCGGTGTCACGGCGGGCTTCTATCCGGCGCTGGTCATGTCGGCGTTCCGCCCCGTCAACACAGTCAAGTCCACGCGCAGCGGCGGCGGATCTTTCAAGGTGCGCCAGTTACTGGTCGTGCTGCAGTTCGGCGTCCTGGTGCTGCTGATCCTGGCAACCACGGTCATTCATCGTCAGACTCAATTTGCCTTGAACGACGGCCTGCGCATCGATCGCGATCAAGTCTTGCTGGTCTCGTTCAGAAACCCGAACACCCGGCAGGGATTTCAGGAGGCCTTGCGCGAGATTGCTGGGGTTGAGGCAGTGACCAGCTCGCATACCGCGCCGACCAATCTTGGTACGACTCAGCTCACGGCGCAGCTCCCCGGCGGCGCTCAAACGGCGCTGCAGTTCACGCCGGTCGACTTCAACTTTCATGAGTTCTATGGCTTGCAGCCGCTCGCGGGTCGATTGTTCTCACGCGAACGTGGCACCGATGCGGTGCCGGCCAATCCGCAGGGCGGTACGCAGCTGGCGTTGATCGTCAATGAGGCCACCGTGCGCGCACTCGGGCTTGCCACGCCCGAGGCGGCGGTCGGACAGATGCTGAAGATCAAGGAATGGTCGCCGAATCTGGAGTATCAGATCGTCGGCGTCATCCCGGATTTTCCAGTGGATTCCATTCGCGTTGCCATTCAGCCCACGGTCCACTTCGTGGATCAGAACCGGCTCACCCTGATCAGCGCCCGGCTGAGCGGTCACGCCATTCCGGAAACGCTCGGCCGGATCAATCGGCTGTGGCAACGGCTCGGAGAGCCACGGCCCATCGAGAGCCAGTTTCTGAATGACTATTACGAGTCTCTGTACACCGGCGTCAGGCAGCAGGCGCGCCTGTTCAATTGTTTCACCGTCATCGCACTGGTCATCGCCTCGCTCGGGCTGTTCGGCCTGTCCGTGTTCGCGGCCCAGCAGCGCACCAAGGAAGTCGGCATCCGCAAGGCGATGGGTGCAGGCACCAGAGAGATCATGGAGTTGTTGCTGTGGCAGTTCACCCGGCCCGTGCTGATCGCCACTCTACTCGCGCTGCCAGTCGGAGCCTGGCTGATGCAACGCTGGCTGAACGGTTTCGCTCAGCGGATATCGCTCGACGCGTGGCTGTTGCTTGCAGCTGGTGTGTCAGCGCTGCTGATCGGTACGTTGACGGTCGCCGCCCACGTCTTCTTCGTTGCGCGATGGCGGCCAGCCGCAGCGTTACGAGAAGAATGAGCCTTGGCTGCCGAGCGGTTCGTCATCGGCCGCAACCCCGCCGAGATTCCGATGCCGCTTCAGCGCAGCTGGCTGTCCTTGCTGCCGCGGCGGTTGTAGCCGCTGAAGGCGGCCTGGTGCTTGTCTTCGGCTTCCTGGCAAGGAATGCACAGGCGCACGCCGGGGATGGCCTTGCGGCGGGCTTCCGGAATCTCGGCCCCGCAGTCGGCGCAATGGGTCAGGCTCGGGCCGCTGGGCAGCGCGCTCTTGGCACGCTCCACGGCGTCCTTCACCGTCGCGTCGATCTGGTCCTGGACTGCGCCGTCACCGGCCCAACCTGTGGCCATGGTCACCTCACCGCTGAATGCATGTTCGAATGCCAGTCATGAGGGCGAGTGTAAGCCGCGCAAGGGTCCGGAAAGCGGCTCGCGGCCGGCATCATATTGAGGCGACTACGCTTCTTTTCGGCCCATCCCGGAGCATGACCTAAGCAATCCGACCACAGCCGGTGGCAATCTTGATCGCATTGCCAAAAAACTCGCGCCGAGCCGTTGCCTTTCGAAGTCGCTGGAGTATATTCCGGCCATAGACGCTTGAGCGGACTGAGAAATGCCGCCGGGCGACTCAAGTACCCTTCTCAGCTATCGCTCGCCGTTGTTGTTGCTGGAATGATCGTGTGATCCTTGGCGCCATCAGCGGCTAACCCATCCGGGAGTCAGTTGAATGAGCAGCGCCTGGGAGAATTTTTTCGCCGCGACGGTCGTGCTTGCGTCCGCCGGGCCCATCAAGCATCGGCTGGTCGAAGCCTTTCGCGAGCACCTTGCCGATCTCGAAGAAGACGAGTTGCCGCGGGAGATCCGCGACGAATTCACCTCATTGTCGAGCGCCATGTGCTCGGTGCGCCCCATGAAGGGCGAGAACGCGATTCAGGCCACCGTCCGCAAGATGTCCGACTCGGAAGCCGGCGGCTTCGCAGTGCGTATCGTCGGCATGCTCGGCGTGCTGGCGCGCCTTCAGGCGGCGCAGCGTGCACCGAAATTGCGCGCCGTTGGCGAGGATTGAGCTCGCCCCGGTCGCGGCGCAGTCGATCAGTCCTCCAGCTTGAACTCGATCGTGTCCCAGCGGGCCGTGTCTTCGTGACGGGCCTGCCGGCGGATTGCGTCCGCGATGGACCGCTCGTTCCATTCGATGATCTCATCGCCGAGCGCCTCCAGCTGCACCGGCACCTTTTCCTTGATGCCGAATTTCTCCAGCACGATCACCGGTTTCTCCAGGCCCTTGGCGCAGTTCAACTGGAAGTCGATCAACTCCCGATGCCGCTGGTACAGCCCGGCCGGCACGATCACGCATTCGGCCAGGGCGATCTGTTTGCGTAATTCTTCCTTCATCGCCTCGCGCGAGCTGGTGGCGAACTCCGGATTGCTACAGTTGCGGTAGTAGAAGTTGTGCGAGCTCTCCAGATACTCGAACACGCGGTGATAATCGTCCGAGGGCTCGAACGCATGACTGACGAACAGCCGCACCGGATTGTGTTGAGAAATGCTGCCCACTTGGCTGGCTCCCGCCGCGATGATGGGCCCATTCTAATCCATAATGCTGCTGTAGAATGCGGCGGCCCGCGACCCTAAGCCGATGCTTCGAGCTCACGCGAACACGATGCGCTTCGTTCTGTACAACATCCGGTATGCCACCGGTTTCGGCCCGGCCTTCCACTTGCCGGTGCCCGGGGCAGGCTACCTCCGCAGCAATTCGCGCGTGCTCAATGGCATCACCGAGTGGCTCAAGTCGCTCGATCCGGACCTGGTCGGCTTGATCGAGATCGATACCGGCTCGATCCGCTCCGGGCTGGTCAACCAGGCCAAGCAGATTGCCGATTCGCTCGGCCACTACTCGACCTACCAGTGCAAATACGGCACGACCTCGATCAATCAGCTGATGCCGATCGTCCGCAAGCAGAGCAATGCGTTCCTCGCGGCGCCGCGCGTCGAGGGCGAGCGCTTCCATTACTTCGAGACCGGCATCAAGCGGCTGATCATCGAGCTGGAGCTGGAGGAATGCGCCATCTTCCTGGTGCACCTGTCGCTGAAGTTCCGCCACCGCCACGACCAGCTGCGGCACCTGCACGAGCTGGTGAAGCGCGCCAGCAAGCCGGTGATCGTGGCCGGCGACTTCAACACCTTCTGGGGCGATCACGAGATCTACCTGTTCATGGAAGCCTCGGGCCTGAAGAGCGCCAATCGGCTCGGCCTGCCCTCCTACCCCAGCAACAAGCCCCGCAAGGAGCTGGACTTCGTGCTGTATTCCAACGGCATCGAAGTGACTCAATTCGATGTGCCGGACGTGCGTTTCTCGGACCACCGGCCGCTGATCTGCGATTTCAACATCCGGCCCAGAACCTGAATAAAAAACCGCGGAGTCGATCATGACCGAAGCCACGGCCGCTGCCAGCGGCGCCGCTCACTGGCGATTGGAAACCGAAGCAAACGGCGTCGCCTGGCTGATCATCGACAAGGCCAACGCCGCGGTGAACAGCCTGTCGCGCGAGGTGATGGAAGAGCTGGATGCCATTCTCACGGCCCTGGCTCGCACCCCGCCCAAGGCGCTGATCGTCGCCTCGGGCAAGAACGGATTCATCGCCGGGGCCGACATCAAGGGCTTCGTCGGGATCGACTCGCCGGAGGCGGCGTACCAGATGATTCGCCAGGGCCAGCAGGTGGTCGACAAGCTGGCCCGCCTGCGGTGTGTGACGGTCGCCGCGATCAATGGCTTCGCGCTCGGCGGCGGTCTCGAAGTGGCGCTGGCGTGCCGGTACCGCGTGGCGGTCGACGATCCTTCGGTGACGCTCGGCTTTCCGGAGGTGCAGCTCGGCGTGCATCCGGGCTTGGGTGGCACGGTCCGAGCCGTGCAGCTGGCAGGCCCGGTGGCGGCCATGGATCTGATGCTCACGGGCCGGCACATCCGTCCCAAGCAGGCACTGCAGATGGGCCTGGTCGACAAGCTCGCGCCGCCTGCACAACTGCGCGATGTCGCCCGCCAGATCGCGCTCGACCCGCCGCCCGTGAAGACGATGTCGCTGAAGAACCGGCTGCTGAATCTGGGGCTGGTGCGACCCATCCTCGCCGGGCAGATGCGCGTGCAAGTGGCAAAGCGGGTTCGCCCGGAGCATTACCCCGCGCCCTATAAATTGATCGAGCTGTGGCAGGAGTATGGCGGCGCGGGTGAGCGCGCCTACGACGCCGAAGCCCGCTCGATGGGCAATCTGTTGTGCACGCCGACTTCACGCAATCTGGTCCGCGTGTTCTTTTTGCAAGAACGACTCAAATCCGCCGGCAAGAGCGGCGGCGAGCCGATCCAGCATGTGCACGTGGTTGGCGCAGGCGTCATGGGCGGCGACATCGCGGCTTGGTGCGCGGCCCGCGGCCTCACCGTGACGTTGCAGGATCGCGAGGAAAAATACGTCGCGCCTGCGATGGAGCGTGCAAGGAAGTTTTTCGAGAAGCGCTATCCGGATCCCGCCAGGCGCGATGAAGTGCTCGCGCGTTTGAAAGCCGATGTGCCAGGCGCGGGCGTGCCGCAGGCGGATCTGGTGATCGAGGCCATCTTCGAGAATCTCGAAGCGAAGCAAGAGCTGTACGCGCGTCTCGAACCGCAGCTCAAACCCAATGCCGTGCTCGCAACCAACACCTCGAGCATCGTGCTGGAGCAGCTGGCCGAGAAGCTGGCACAACCTCAGCGACTCATCGGGCTGCATTTTTTCAATCCCGTCGCGCGCATGCCGCTGGTCGAAGTCATTCACGCGGCGAACACGGACCCGCAGGAAGTTCAGGCGGGGCTGGCGTTCGCACGACGGATCGACAAGCTCGCGATCGCCTGTCGCAGCGCGCCCGGATTTCTCGTCAATCGCGTGCTCATGCCCTACTTGAGCGAAGCCGTGCGCGCTGCTCAGGAGGGCATTGCGTTCGCGTCGATCGATCGCGCCGCCGAGGAATTCGGCATGCCCATGGGCCCGATCGAACTGGCCGATGTGGTCGGTCTGGATGTGGTCATGAGCGTGGGCAAAGTGTTCTTCGAGACCGGCGCGGAAGTGCCGCCGGTGCTTGCGACCCGCTTTTCGGCCCGGAAATTTGGCAAGAAAACGGGCGAAGGCTTCTACGTGTGGCAGAACGACAAGCCGGTGAAACCGGCGCACACCGGCCAGAGCGCGCCCGAGGATCTGCAGGACCGGTTGCTGCTGCCCCTGATCAACGAGGCGGTCGCCGTGCTGCGGCAACGCATCGTCGAAGATCCCGATCTGATCGACGCCGGCGTGATCTTCGGCGCGGGCTTCGCGCCTTTCCGAGGGGGGCCTTTGCAATACGCCCGTACGCGCGGTGTCGATGCCATCGTCGCCCGCTTACAAGAATTACAAACGGTCCACGGTGACAGATTTGCACCGGACGAAGGCTGGGATTTACTGCGCTGATCGCGCCCGGTAGCGCGGTCTTACCGGTAAATCGGCTGTGCTACCATCCGGCGCGGATCTGTAAGCTCAGGTCTGCCCCGGATCCGCGCCGCCGGTCGTCGCGTTGCTCGGGCAACTGATCCCTTCGACACTGGAGACACATGGAAAGCAAGCCGCTCGATCTTGGCCTGCTTCGGTCATTTTCCCCGCTGGACGGATTGAAACCCGAGAACCTGCAGACGCTGGCGCGCAAGACCGTGCTCCGCGAGCTGTCCGCGGGACGCTTTCTGTTCAAGGAAGGCGATAGCGACAAGCGCACCTATTACCTGGTGAGCGGCGTGCTCGAGCTGCTGAAGGACGAACGCTCCGTCATGATGTTGCGTGCCGGCTCTCCAGAAGCACGCAGCCCCATCGCCCCTTTCACACCGCGACGCTATACCGCGCGTGCCGTCTCCGAACGGGTCGAGTTCATCGCCATCGACAGCGACATGCTCGACATGATGCTCACCTGGGACCAGACCGGTTCGTACGAGGTCGGCGAGCTGAGCACCGCCAACGAGCAGGCACCGCCGAGCGACGACTGGATGACGACGCTGCTGCAGACCAAGGCGTTTCATCGCATTCCCCCGGCCAACATCCAGGCGATCTTCATGCGCATGCAGCGCCTGGAAACCAAGGCCGGCGACGTCATCATCAAACAAGGCGACGACGGCGATTATTTCTACGTGATCGTCAAAGGCAAATGCCTGGTCACGCGCGAGACGCCGCTGAACAAGGCCGGCATCAAGCTCGCCGAGCTCGGCATGGGCGATACCTTCGGCGAAGAAGCCTTGATCGCCGACGCGAAGCGCAACGCGAGCATCACCATGCTCACCGATGGCGCGCTGATGCGGCTGGCGAAAGACGATTTCCGCAAGCTGCTCAACGAACCGATGCTGCAATGGGTGGACCTGGAACAGGCCCGGGACATCGTCGCGCGCGGCGGCAAATGGCTCGACGTGCGGCTGCCGAGCGAGTTCGACAACTTCCACCTGGACGATGCGCTCAACCTGCCGCTGTATTTCATTCGTCTGAAGCTGAAAACGCTGGACCCGAAGCTGCACTACGTCGTGGTCTGCGACACGGGTCGCCGCAGCTCCGCCGCGGCCTATATTCTCGCCGAGCGCGATTTGAATGCGTCGGTGCTGAAAGGCGGAATGAACGCGGCGAACCTGAAGAAATAAACGCCGCGGACGACAGTCACATCGTGTGCGTGGGCTTGTCGCCACCCAGGGCGCCCGCCAGATAGCTCTCGATCTTGCGCTGGGTGTTGCCGCGATCCTGTTCGCTGAACTGCACGCCGATGCCCGCCGTGCGCTTGCCCTGCGCGCCCTTGGGCGTCATCCAGATCACGCGGCCGGCGACCGGCAGCTTCTCGTCCTCGCCCATCAGGTTCAGCAGCATGAACACTTCATCGCCGAGCCGGTAATTGCTGTTGGTCGGAATGAACAGGCCGCCGTTCTTCACGAACGGCATGTACGCCAGGTACAGGGCACTCTTGTCCTTGATTGTCAGAGTCAGCAAACCGGGCTTGCTGCTGGGTTGACGCATGACCATGCGATCTTTCCGACGGGCCTTTAGCAGTTGAAAAAAGTGCTCAGCTCGCGCGTGCCGCTGGTCGCCTCGAAGGGGCCAGCGCCTCCAGCAGAGCGATCAGCCAGGATTCCATGGCCAGCTCGCGTTGGAGCGCGGTGCGGGCTAGTTGCGCTTTCAAGGCCCGGGTGCGATCCACCATGCTGTACAGCGCGCTTATGTTCAACGGCCGCGACGGGCTTGGCAAGTGCGCAGGTCCCCCTGGGAACGTGACCCGATCGTCAGTTCCGGCAATCGCCGTGCGCGCCAGGGAGGTGAGCCACAGATCCAGCCAGACCAGCCGGTCGATGAGCGCATCTTTCTCCCACTCCGCCGCGACCTGGGTCACATCGGCGTCGCCGGCCAGCAGAGCGCGCAGGGACTTCTGCATGTGCTCGTTGAGCGCGTCGAAGCGGCCGTCGGCGTACGCGAGCGCTTTGAGTGGCGCCCCGCCGCTGAATTCCAGCAAGGCGGGCGACACGCTCTTCCCGGACTCCTGCTGCAGCCAGGCCATCGCCTCGGCGGTCGAAGGGCGCGTGATGGTGAGCTTCTGGCAGCGGCTGCGCACGGTCGGCAACAGGCCCGAGGGTCGCGAGGTCAGCAGCACGAGCAAGCTGCCCTTCGAGGGCTCCTCCAACGTCTTGAGCACGCTGTTCGCCGCCCCGGGCGTCATTTGATGAGCGGGCTCGATGATGGCGACCTTGTAACCTTGGCGGAAGCTGGTCTTCGACAACTTCTCGCAGGCCGCGCGCACTTGATCGACCGAGAGCTGGGTTTTCTCTTCCTCGGGCGCGACCCAATGCAGATCGGGATGCGAGCCCGCTTTGATCAGCGCGCAACTCGCGCACGAGCCACAGACATCGAGCGCGCCGTCGACCGACTTCTCGCAAAGCACGGCGGCAGCGAGCCACGCTGCGAACGATTCACTGCCGAGACCTTCGGCGCCTTGCACGAGAATCGCGTGCGGCAGCCGGTTCGCCGTCCACGCCTGACGGAGTTGCGCGATCGCGCCCGAATGCCACGGCAACAAGCGCGGGCTGGGCAACGATTGCGGCTCGGATTGTTCCTCTTTCTTGGCCATGGGCTGAAACTGTAACGAAAGTTATGAACGCGGCGCCGGCGACAACTTCAACAGACGCTCGTCGATGGCCTGCTGAATGGCGACCGTCACGGATTCCAGGCTCTGGGTGGCATCGATCACGGCGAAGCGTTGCGGTTCCTGACGCGCACGATCGAGATAGGCCGCGCGCACGCGCTCGAAGAATTCTCGCCGCTCCTGTTCGAAACGATCGGTCGTGCCCGCGGCGTTGTTTCGAGCGCTCGCCCGCGCCACGCTGATATCGAGCGGCGCGTCGAGTAACAGCGTCAAATCGGGGCGCAACGTCCCCTGCACCATCTGCTCCAGCGTCGCGATGTTCTCGACTGGCAAGCTCCGGCCGCCGCCTTGATAGGCGTAGGTCGCATCCGTGAAGCGATCGCAGATGACGCACGCGCCGCGCGCCAACGCGGGTCGAATCACATTCTCGATGTGCGTCGAGCGCGCCGCGAACATGAGCAACAACTCGCAAGTGCTCGGCATCGGCTCATCGCTCGTTTCCAGCAGCAGCTCACGGATGCGCTCGGCGCGATGCGTGCCGCCAGGCTCGCGAGTGATCACCACCTCGACGCCCTGCCCGGCGACGAAATCTTTCAGACGGCCGATCTGCGTGGACTTGCCCACGCCCTCGCCGCCTTCGATGGTGATGAACTTACCGTGCATGAATCATTGGCCCTGAGCGCTCGGACGCGAGTTGCTGCGCAGCTTTTGCAGATACCGTTTCACCGCGGCGTTGTGCTCCGCGAGCGTACGCGAGAACGTATGGCTGCCGTCGCCGTCACCCGTCGCCACGAAGAATAGCGCGCCGTTGCTCTCGGGATGCACCGCTGCCCGTATGGAGTCGAGCCCGGGCATTGCAATGGGCGTCGGCGGCAAGCCCGCGCGCGTGTAAGTGTTGTACGGCGTGTCGCGCAACAGATCGGCGCGTCGAATGTTGCCGTCGTACGCGTTCATCATGCCATAGATCACGGTGGGATCGGTCTGCAAGCGCATGCCCCGCCGCAGCCGTTCGACGAACACCCCGGCGATCTGCGGCCGTTCGCTATCGAGCGCCGTTTCCTTCTCGATGATGGAGGCGAGAATCAATGCCTCGTACGGCCCGGCCAGCGGCAGATCCTTGGCACGCGACTCCCACGCCGTCTTCAACTCCTGCTGCATGCGTCTGAAGGCCATGCCGAGCAGCTCGATATCGGTGGTGTTGCGCGGGAATCGATATGTGTCCGGGAAGAACTGACCTTCGGGATGCACATCCGGCTGACCGAGCGCTCGCATGATGGCTTCTGGCGTGCTCGCGGCGTAGTCGCCTCGCACCGAAGGCGATTGCGCGAGCACCTTGCGGATGTCGGCGAACGTGGAGCCTTCGATGAAGGTGATGCTATGAAGCAGGACCTGGCCGGAGTTGAGCAGATCGAGCAGGCCACTCGGGGTCAGTCCGGGCGCCAGCTGATATTCGCCGGCCTTCAAGGAATGATCGCGCTTGGTGATTCGCGCCCAGGCCGTGAAGATCAGTGGCTGATCCAGCAGCGCGCGGTCATTCAGAGCGCTGGCAACCGTGCGCAGCGAAGCGCCCTTCGGCACTTCGAAGGTCGTGGGCTCGGTGATGGTGGCAATCGGTGTCTGCAGCCAGCGATGGCTCCACCACCCAAGCGCACCCGCCGCGACAATGCCGAGCACGATCATTACACCGAACAGACGCAACAGGGTTCGCATTCCGGTCCTTCAGTCGCTCAGCGCCAACGCAGTTGCCAGACGGCCTGCCACGCCGGTCTCGCTCCAATGCAACGAATCGAGCGATGCCACCGAGCGGATGCCACGCACCGCGTTGGTGATGAACACTTCGCTCGCAGTTTCCAGGTCGTGGGGCCACAGCGGCTCTTCGCTCACCGCCAATTTCAGTTTCGCGGCCGCTTTGATCACCTGCCCGCGCATCACGCCCTGCACCCCACAGAAGCGCAGATCCGGCGTGACCAATGCACCGTCACGAACGACAAACACGTTGGCCGACGTCGCGCACACCACTTCGCCTTCGGTGTCGAGCATCAAGCCTTCGTCGGCTTCGCCTTCGCGCCACTCGCTTTGTGCCAGCACCTGCTCGAGCCGATTCAGATGTTTGATGCCCGCGAGCCGCGCATTGCGGCCGAGTCGGATGTCGCACCATCGCAGGCGCAGTGCTTCATGCGGCGCTGGATTGAACGGATGCAGCGCCACGACGCGATTGCTCGCCATCCCGGGGCTCGGTCGATAGCCGCGTCCGCCAGCTCCGCGAGTCACGATGATCTTGAGGACGCCTCGATCCGTACCCGCCGTGACTTCCGCGATTTCACGCAGCAGTGTCGCCCGATCCGGCGGCGAAATTCCCAAACGCGCGCAGCCCGAGAACAAGCGTTGGCAATGAGCGTCGATGAAACGCACTCGACCGTTGACCAGCAGCGCGGTCTCGAACAAACCATCGCCGTATTGAAAGCCACGATCGTCCGCCGCTATCTGTTGCGATGCCTGGCCGTTGATGAGCATGGCGACCGTCATGGCCCGGCACCTTCGGTATCCGATCCCAACGCACGCAGCACGCCGCGAGCCTTGGCTCGCGTTTCCGCCAACTCGCGTTCCGGGATCGAGTCGGCAACGATGCCCGCGCCGGCACGTAGCGTGAGTTGATCCCCCGCCACTTCCAACGTGCGAATCAGGATGTTCGTATCCATGCTGCCGTCGCGGTTGAGATAGCCGAACGAGCCGGTGTACGCGCCGCGCGCGACGCCTTCGAGCTCGGCGATGATCTCCATGCAGCGGACTTTGGGACAGCCGGTGATGGTGCCTCCCGGAAACACCGCGCGCAGCACGTCGCCCGGGGTGACATCGGCGCGCAGCGTGCCGCTCACATTGGAAACGATGTGATGGACGTGCGCATACGACTCGATGGTCATCAGCTCGTCGACCTTCACGGTGCCCGCTTCGCAGATTCGCCCCAGGTCATTGCGTTCCAGGTCGATCAACATCACGTGCTCGGCCCGCTCCTTGGGATGAGCGTGCAGCTCGCGCGCCAGATCGACATCGGCGGCAGCAGTCTGGCCTCGCGGGCGCGTACCCGCAATGGGTCGCGTCGAGACCCGACCGTCACGCACCGACGCCAGGCGCTCGGGCGAGGAGCTCACGATGGTGATCCCTTCCAGCCGCAGGATGCCGCTGAACGGCGCCGGGTTGGTCTCCCGCAGGCGTTGATACAGATGCTGGGGCGTGATGCCGGCCGTCAGCTTCGCTTGCCAGCCGCGTGAGAGATTTGCTTGATAGACGTCGCCGGCGGCGATGTATTCCAGCGCGCGCTCCACACTTCGCAAGAACTGCTCCGGCGCATCTTCGCTCACTCCGCCCGATACCAGCGGCATCCCAGGTGAAAGCAGCGCTGGAGCGTGCGCGAGATCGTTCGCCATGCGCGGGAGCAGCAGCTCGAAGTCCGGTTCCGCGACGAGCCACGACTTGCCGCCGTTGCGTTCGTGAATGATGGCGGCCGGCACCCGAATCGCGCAGGCAATCGGCCCGGCGCTCGGCGACGCCAGCTTCAGTCGGGGCTCGATCTCGCCCGCCAGCTCGTAGCC
>Ga0065721_10004643_pt1 | contig 37170 bp, 27 predicted proteins | sample Mesricmetagenome_FD_59108 | JGI IMG/M metagenome (GOLD analysis project Ga0065721, IMG submission 59108) | Mesophilic microbial community from rice straw/compost enrichment Sample: eDNA_1 v2 (version 2) | ecosystem: Engineered > Solid waste > Grass > Composting > Bioreactor | place: USA: Davis... | reverse complement strand
ACATGGCGCTCGGATCGAGCGCGAGCACGAACGATCCGGGAGCAGCACTGGCCACCGATGTAAATCGAATCCACGACTGATTGGAACTGACCGTCATCGGCAGTACCGCGCCGTCGCCGAGCGAGACATCGACCTGCTGTGTATCCAATAAGCGCGCGCCCGCGGTGCGGCTCCAGTGCACCGATTGCAGTGACGACTGCATCGTAGGCACAGTCATGAGCATGGAAACATTGATGGTTTGGGTGCCGAGATTGCTGGTCGAGACGGTCACAGTTCCCGTCATTCTCACGGTAGTCAGCTCCTCGGGCCTCACTCCCAACACCACAGCCGTACCACCGCTACCGCTGGTTTGAGAAAGCGTAAGCCACGATACCGAAGTTGTCGCCGTCCATGCCCCGGCGCCACTGGCGACGTTCAGCGTTCGTGTGGGCGCCGATTGCCCGAGTTGATGCGTCAGATTGATCGAGCTGACGGTCCCTACGCCTTCCAAAGTAACGGCGGGCGGCGTTACTCGCACCGTATAAGGCACAATGATGGGAGTGCCTCCCACCGTGGAGGAACATCTTGAATCGGGACACGCGCGAATCACAATCCGTCCTGTGTAATCGCCGGCCGGCAGCCGCGCGGCGGTCACCCTGGCACGCGCTTGGGCAGTCTCGATGGAAAGCATCGGCTCCTCGATGCCGCTGCCTTCGACGATGGCGAAAACGTACAGAGGGTTGGAGGGCGTCCCTTGCCAGGTCGCGATCAAATCCGTCGAAGGCAGCACCGCGATGCCCTCGCGATAGCTCAGCGAGATATTTGATTGCTGGAGCTGAATGGTGAAGCCACTGGCCTGGCCGCCCCCTCCACCGCCTCCGTCGCCAGCGCCGCCGCCACCACCGCCACCGCTACAGCCGGCCAGCAGAACGCCGCCGATAAGGCAGAACAGTAAACGTATGATCATAGATCCGCGCAGTGAGGCCGCGCGCCTCCCACTCAGTTCCGTCTTACCCGGCGCGAACGTGAGATCTCTGAAGCTCGCCCGCGCTTTTTTGTAACGTTTTTCGACAGGACCGCTGAACCCGTCGGCAGTGAAGTTTGGCAGAAGCTGTTTGTTTTGTCTCGATGCTCAATCATGGGAGCGTTCAGGAAAACAAATTCTTCGTCATACCGGCAAACCGCGGCCTCCACCCCATGATCACGGACCCACCGAGACAAACGATCACAGCATCTCGCGCGGCTGTGTGGATGCGTGTTGAGGATTACGCTCGCCGCCACGACATGCGTAGCCGCAGAAGGTGGAGCGGAAGCGGGAAGACTAGCCCCTGCAGCCTGGCTTGCTGCGAATACCGACGGGCTCGACAACTTGATTCACTGTGGACACACCCACCCTACCTGCTGATGTCAATAGCGATCACATCCATCATTCACGTTTTATCGTTTGTCCGGGTGCCTGATCGACGAGCCCGTGGCCTGCCGTGATCGCGTCCACAGAATCCGATTTGGTCCGCCAGCTGCGCGAGCCGCCATGGATTTCGGTCGAGCCCGGCCGAGATGCTCGAGTTTCCCCGAGCATTTAATCGAACGACATTCTTGGTCGCATTAGATGGGGACACGCCAGCTTTCTCCACCGCCATGAAGCGCAAGCTGTGCGTTCCGGTGGAAGTGATCGCCTCGAGGAGATTGCTCCAGGGGCACGACTGACTCACTGAGGCGCTCTCGATGAGCTTCTGGACGATAATGATTGGTCTGCTGATCCTCGCTGTTCTTGCGGTCATCGCACTGCAAATCCTCAGGGCAGTGCTCGAGAAGAACATCGAGAAGGAGCTCAGCCACCTGAAGGACTTCACGGTCACTCGGAAGTTCGTCGGCGTGGACCTTAGTACGGGCCTGGCTATCGACGAGAATCGCCAGAAGATCTGCTTGCTCGATTACCGGTTGACGGGCTCAGGACACAGAGTCCTGCCGTTCTCGGATGTGCTCTCTGCAGAGATGTTCCAAGACGGCGCCTCAGTCACGAAAACCGTCCGATCGAGCCAGGTTGCCGGGGCACTGATCGGGGGACTGGCTTTCGGTGGGGTAGGCGCCATCGTCGGCGGTCTCTCGGGGAGCACGCGGACGCTCAACGCGGTTCGCCGCATCGAGCTGCGCCTCCTGGTGAACGATACGAGGAACCCGGTCCACGACGTCTGCTTTCTCGAGCATGAATCGAAACCGGACAGTTCCCTGTACCGAGACGCCTTCCGTAACGCCCGAGAGTGGCTCGGCCTGATCGAAATTTCGATGAAGCGTGCTGAGGTCCGGTAGGTGCGTATCGGAGCGTCCGCGGATACTTCCCGACCTTCTATGCACGCCCCGCTCAGGCCTCCTCACATCTGAACACCTCACGTCGGAAGGCGGAGACTCAGCTCGAACTCGCTACCAGCCTGATCAGATGCGAGGGCGACATCTGAAGCGATGAGACTCGATTTCGGCCACTCGATGACAGATGAAAGCAATAGCTCCAACGCATCGACAATGCGCTCAACGTCCGGCTCGATCTCCTTCCGGGAAGGAGTTGAAGACACCAATCTGCAGTTACGGTCGTGCTCGTCGATATACCATTCACCTTGAATCCATGCGCGGACTGATTCCGGGGCGTTCGAGAATGTGTCGCAATACAGCTGCAACCACCCGAACCCACCCTTGGGATGCAGAAAGTGAAACATCCATATAGGTTGATGATGAGGGTACTTCCGAATAGTTAGAGAATGCCGATACGCAAAATTCTCCAACGCTGGCGCCATTCGCTCCAGGAAGCCTTGGGCGGCACTATCGCCGCGGGGCGGGTTTCCGATCACCACTTCTCCCCGAAAGGTCGCACCTCGATCTCGAACGTCCACGCCGAGGGCGGCTGCTGCGCCAGCCAGACCGCGCTTGCCGCCATTGCATCGGGTTGCAGGAAGAAGTCGTCGGGCTTGCCAGGCATCATCGCGCGGGTTCGCGGGATATCTACGACTGCATCGATGACGATCAGCGATACGTGAATACCTTGCGGCCACAGGCTGCGGGCCATGGACTCGGCCAGGCTGCGCTGAGCGGCTTTCGCAGGAGCAAAGGCTGCAGTCTGAGGTCCGCCTCTGCGGGAAGCCGTCGCGCCGATGAAGATGATGTTGCCTGATCCGGCCGCCTTCATTGCCGGAATCACTTCGCGACTTGCGGCGAGCGCCCCATAGGCATTGACGCGCCACGCAGACTCGAATGCCTGCAGATCGATGCTCTCGACATCGCCCCAGACCCCGGAACCCGCGTTGTGCACCAGAGTGGCGGGATCACCGAGCTCGGACCGAATTTGAGCGAAGGTTCGAGCGACAGCGTCCGCATCGGAAACATCACAGGCGTAGGCTCTTGCGTCGGGCAAGCTTGCGGCCAGCTTGGTGGCGAACTGCGTACCGCGAGCGAGCAGCGCTACCGCCATCCCTGACTTCGAAAAGGCACGCGCCAACGCGGCGCCATTGCCCTCGCCAACACCCGTAATCACACAGAGCGGCTTGTTCATGGAATGTCTCCGTCAGGAGGACGTGGAACCGATCACCGATCGAAAGTATCGAGAGCGCACATTCTACTCGACAAACCTCGGGCGGCAGCGCGGAGGACAATCATCCCTGGCCGGGCATTGTCCCGCCGAACTATTCTTCCTGGATCGCGATGTTCAAGCGCGCAGCCGTTCTCTTCGGCGTGACGGCGCCATCGCGTTGCACGATCGTCACTACCGTGAGGCACGTGCCGAAGAACAGAATCAGCGATGAGTAATAGACCCAGAGCAACACGAGGATGAGCGATCCGGCCGCACCATAGGTCGAGGCCGGTGCTACGCGAGTGAGATAGAAGGAAATGAGGTACTTGCCGATCGCGAACAGCACGGCCGTGATGAAAGCGCCGCGCCACACATCGCTCCACTGCAAGCGGACATCCGGCAGCACTTTGAAAATCATCCCGAAGAGCAGCGTCGTCACACCCAGCGAAACGGCCATGTCGATGCCTCTCACCACCAGAGGCGGGATCGGAATCAGCTGATCTGCGTACTCGACGACGCCCGTAATGGCAACGCTGACCACGAAAGACGTGACCAACAGGAACCCGATGATCAACACCATGCTCAATGAAAGCAAACGCACGGTGACGAAGGTCAGGATGCCGCTTCGCGTGGGCTTGGCAACGACGCCCCAGAACTGGTTGAGCGAGCTTTGCATCTGTGCAAACACGGTCGTGGCGCCGAACGCGAGCGCGCTCAGTCCCAGCAGCGTGGGTAGAAACCCCGCCTCCTTCAATTGGGATCGGCGGACGGCCTCCTCCACCGCCGATGCCGCCTGCGCGCCTACGAGATCGGCGATCTTCGCCGAGATCTCTCCGCTGGCCGCCTGTTCGCCATAGACGGTACCGACGATGGCGACCAGCAGGATCACGAGGGGTGCAAGCGAGAACAGCGTGCAAAAACCCAACGCTCCGGCATGCTGGAACGCGTTTCGATCCAGCCAGAGATTGACGGCGTTCTTGACGAGCGGGAAGAAAGTGAGCGGCGGCATAACGCACGATGATGCCCAGCGCGGATGGTGAGTTCAACCGGGACGCCGTGCGCCCGCGGCCGCTCTTGTTCGCCGCTTACCCCATGACTGAAGCAGCGACTCGCCCGAAGCGCGGACGCACATCTTGCATAACTGCCTCCGCAAAATGGTCACCTCCAGGCCGAGCACAGCTCACATTCACTCAGTGCGCGGTAAAGCCGCCATCCATCGGCAAGCGGACACCAACGACGAAGCTGGCACCGTGGCTGCACAGCCATAGCACGGCGGCTTGTGCCTCGTCGGTCACATCCCAGATCACGCCGATAGCGATGCCGCCTTCCTCGACGATCTTGGCCGCTTTTTTGGCGGCATGTTTCAGCCCTCTAGCGTGGCACTTCTCGATGACGAAGGGATGAGACGTTGCCAGCACGCATACGGCCAGGGAAATGATGGTTTCCGGAGAGCATGCGCAATCTCTCGAAATGACGAGCAGTACGGATCTGCCCCTGCAATCTGCTCGTCACGCGTAAATGGCTGAAAACCGCAGGCGCCGGGCCGACGGTGCACTCACCGCGGTATCGGGTCTACCATCGGCGTGATGGGAGCTTGCCCGGCGATCGCGCCGCCTGCAGCGGCGCATCAAGCAAAGGGGGATGCCATGCCCGATCCAGTACTCTCCAGCCAGCGCCCGACGCCGTTGGTCGTTGCGCCTGGTCAATTCCAGTACACCCGCCCGCAAAGCGTCGAGGATGTCGTTGCGCTGATCGATGGACACGGGATCGAGATCGTCGATCTCAGATTCACCGACCTTCCCGGCCTGTGGCAGCATTTTTCGATCACTCTGCCCGAGGTCTCGACGCGGCTGTTCGAGGACGGGATCGGCTTCGACGGCTCGTCGATTCGCGGGTTCCAGGAGATTCATGAGTCCGACATGCTCCTCAAGCCCGATTGCACCACGGCGTTCGTCGATCCCTTCTACGAGCGGCCGACGCTGGCGCTCATCTGCGACGTGGTGGACCCGATTCTGCGTCTGCCTTACTCGCGCGACCCGCGCTACATTGCACGCAAGGCAGAAAACTACGTGGCCTCGAGCGGGATCGCAGATACCTGCTTTTTCGGTCCAGAGCTCGAATTCTTCATCTTCGATTCCATCCGCTTCGGCCAGGACGCGCACTGCGGCTTCTATTACATCGAGTCCGCGGAGGCCGAGTGGAACACCGGTCGCGACGAAGGGGCGTTCGGCGGCGGCAATCTCGGTTACAAGGCGCGCTACAAAGAAGGCTACTTTCCGGTTCCGCCGCACGACACGCTGCAGGATATCCGCTCGGAGATCGTGCTTGCGCTCATGGGCGCCGGCATCCAGGTGGAAGTTCATCATCACGAAGTTGCCACGGCCGGCCAGAACGAGATCGACATGCGCTTCGCGCCGCTGCTGCGCATGGCGGACAACGTGATGATCTACAAATACATGAGCAAGAACGTCGCACGCCGCCACGGCAAAGTGGCGACGTTCATGCCGAAACCCATCTTCGGGGACAACGCGAGCGGCATGCACTGCCATCAGAGCCTGTGGAAGGACGGCAGGAATCTGTTCTTCGATCCTTCCGGTTACGCACTCACTTCCGAGACCTGCAGATGGTATATCGGCGGCCTGCTGAAGCATGCACCGGCGTTGATGGCCTTCTGCGCGCCGACGACCAATTCCTACAAGCGCCTCGTTCCGGGTTACGAGGCGCCTGTCAATCTGGCGATGTCTCAGCGCAATCGCTCGGCGGCCGCACGAATTCCGATGTACTCCGACTCGGCGGAATCCAAGCGCGTGGAGTTTCGCTGTCCGGATCCGTCGGCGAATGCGTACCTGGCTTTTGCGGCCATGGTGATGGCCGGCCTCGACGGCGTAAACAATCGCATCCAACCGGGAGAGCCACTGGACAAGAACATCTATGATCTACCGCCGGAGCAAGCCCGCAACGTGCCGCAGGTGCCCGGCTCGCTCGAAGAATCCCTGCGCGCGCTCGAAGACGACAATGACTTTCTCAGAAAGAGCGACGTATTCACCCGCGATGTGATCGAGACCTGGATCGACTACAAGCGGGTGCACGAGATCGATCCGGTTCGGCTGCGACCGCATCCATGGGAGTTCCATCTCTATTTCGACATGTGACCGCCGCCCTCGGGATTTCCTTCCCCGCGTGACGGCTGTGCCCGCCTGCGAGTCGGGATGAGGTGATGTTGAGCATATGTCTGCAGCGCTCCGCCCTGCTACGTCCCTATAGTGCGCATTCAGCGCGGCGCTTTGCTCAATCACTCGCAGTGACCCGATCCCGTTGATTCTGCAATGGGTAAGCGCGGATCGGTCATGAAGTGCTGCGCCGACAGCGTGCTTGCTTTATCCCTTGCTTGTCATCTTTTTCGAGGATATGTAGTGAAACGTCCGATTTTCCTGGCTGCGGCCGCCGCAGCTGTGCTCGTGCAGGGATGCGCAACCTCGTCGATTCCCTCCACGGCAACCCAGTCCGGCACGGCTGGTTCGGAATCGGCCTCGCCGATGAGCACACTTGCCGACAGCAACAGCGTCTCTCACGTCACGATCTGCACCAAGCCGAATGGTTGCCAGCCTGGTGACGCGGCAGTGGCGCACGGCGATGACATCGGCCCGGAGAAGAATGCGCCGTTGGTAGATGGCCATCCGCTCCCCTCGGTGGTCGTCACTCAGTGCAATCTGCTCGTCGCCGTGTACATGACGATGCCGGATGGCCGCCTGCTGCGCTTCGATAACAAGGCGGAGGTTGCCGCCGAAGAGCTCGTCAGCATGGCCTACACCGCAACACGCAGCGAGCGCGTCGAAGTCTCCTGCGAAGGCACCGGCGCGTCCGGCTACGAAACTCACGGCCCGGTCTGACCGGGCCAGCAGGCGGCTGCGCCTTCGAGCTTTCTTTTTCAGCCGCTCGGAATGCTCAACACGACCTTACCCGCGACCCGCCTCTGCCAGATCAGATCGTGCGCGCGCGCGACGTCACGAAGTGCAAACACGTTTTGGACATGAACTTGTAACACTCCGGACTCGACCAGGGCGCTCAACGATTCGAGACCTCGCCAGTCCGGCTCGACGAGATACGCCGACGCGCGCACGCCAAGTGCTTTCGCTTCGTCGTACAGGGACGGCGCCCACGCAGCTTGCGCGCTGACCAGCAGCCCGCCCTTGCGAAGCACCTTGAGCATTGCTAGGCAGGTTTCACCGCCGACCAGCTCGATGACCACATCGGCGTCGCAGACTCGCTCGTGAACGGCAGTCACCGTGTAGTCGATCACCTCGTCCGCTCCCAGCTTGCGGCAGAACGCATGTTTCTCGGCGCGAGCCGTCGCGATCACATGCGCCCCGCGCTGCTTGGCGATCTGAATCGCCAGGTGCCCGACCCCGCCGGCACCGCCGTTGATCAGTACCCGCATCCCGGGTTGCACCCTGGCTACGTCCACGAGCATCTGCCAGGCACTCAAACCGGCGAGCGGCAACGCTGCCGCATGCACAAGATCGATACCGAACGGCTTCAGGGCGAGATGCCGCGACGGTGCGACGATATATTGAGCGTAGGCGCCCGCTGCGCGTGGAAACCAAGGCATGCCGAACACTTCATCGCCCACTCTGAATCGTGTGACGCCATAGCCCACGGCTTCAACGACGCCAGCCACATCCCATCCTGGAATGTGCGGCAAGCTGAGCGCGCGCATATAAGCTTTGCCCTCGCGCGTGTACACGTCGACCGGGTTCACGCCTGCAGCGTGCACTCTGACGAGCACCTCGGTCGGCAGCGGCACCGGCCGCTCCACTTCCGTGAGCTTCAGTTGCTCCGCTCCACCCCAGCTTTGCTGCTGGACCGCCCACATCTTGTTCACCAGTCGATTCCTCGATTGCATTGACACGCTACAGACCTGTATCTAGTATCGCTACAGGTCTGTAGCGTGTCGAGAGCAGGTTCACGCAAGGGGTGGCGACGAATGGCACTTCAGTCCGCATGAGACATCAATTGGTTGAGCCTGGTTGAGCGGCCCTGCCGCTTCAGACTTTGCGAGTCGAGACGATGCCGCCCAGGAACGTGGCGACCGCTTTTGCGACAAAAGCCTGCAACTCGTCCGCCTTCGGTGCTGAGCGGATGCGCAGGATCACGGACAGATGCAGATTGCCGCGAATCATCCCAACGAACTGGTCGGCGGCCGCCTCGCAATCGGCGACATCGATTTCCCCTGCCGCCCGCCGCCGTTCCAGCACTTCGGCGAGCCTGCCCGCGACCAACCCCGGCCCGCTGTCGTAAAACAGCTTCGCCAGGGCCGGAAAGCGCGTGCCCTCGGAGACGATGATGCGGTAGAGATTCAATCCGGTCGGCGTCATCAGCACTTCGGCCAGGCCCGTGCCGAAGTCGAGCAACGTCGCTCGTAAGCTCTTGGACTCGTCGGTGTCCGGCGCCAGCGTGCCGAGCGCCGCGTTCAAGTTGTCACGCACCATCGCCGCGAACAGTCCTTCCTTGCCGCCGAACTCGCTGTACACATCGCGCTTCGAGCCGCCCGCCTCGGCAATGATCGCATCGATGCTGGCACCCGCGTAGCCGTGCTTGAAGAAGATTTTGGAGGCGACCCGCAGGATCTGCGCCGAGCGCGCGCGACCGGCGAGCGAGGCACGTGCCCTGCCGACCTTCTTGGTTGCAGTTTTCGCTTTCGACATGCGTCACCTCTTTTTGGTACTACACCGTACCAATCCAGCGCTGCTATGGTAACGTATCGTACCACAGCGCGCCGTGGCGCGCTCGCACCCAGCGGAGCAGCACCTTGGACACCCTCGCCCCAGCAGCAGCCGACATCGACACACAGGAAACTCGCGAGTGGCTCGACGCCTACGAGAGCGTGCTCGAACACCAGGGGCGCGAGCGCGGCCATTTCCTGATCGACGCACTCCTGCAGCGCGACGCCGCTCTGCACGGCGACCGGCGCGCCATCGTCACGACGCCCTACGTCAACACGATCGCCGCGGAAAACCAGGGCGAGTATCCGGGCGATCTGGAGATCGAACGGCGGATCAGCGCCTGCATTCGCTGGAACGCGATGGTAACCGTGCTGCGCGCGGGCAAGCACTCGAACGTCGGCGGTCACATCGCGACCTACGCTTCGGCCGCCGTGCTTTACGATGTGGGCTTCAATCATTTCTTTCGCGCGCGCACGCGGGACTCCGGCGGCGACCTGCTCTATCTGCAAGGGCACTCAGCGCCCGGCTTCTACGCCCGCGCGTTTCTGGAAGGACGAATCAGCGCGGACCAACTGGATAACTTCCGCCGAGAAGCCGGTCGCGACGGCCTGCCCTCCTATCCTCATCCGCGGCTCATGCCGCACTTCTGGCAGTTCCCCACGGTCTCGATGGGGCTCGGACCGATCACCGCCGCCTATCAAGCACGATTCATGCGGTACCTGGAGCTGCGCGGACTGCTGCCACCGCAGAATCGCAAGGTCTGGGCGTTTCTGGGCGATGGCGAGATGGATCAGCCCGAGTCGCTTGCGGCCATCTCGCTCGGCGGGCGCGAGAAGCTCGACAACCTGATCTTCGTGGTCAACTGCAACTTGCAGCGCCTCGATGGCCCGGTGCGCGGTAACGCCAAGATCATGCAGGAGCTCGAAGCCGTGTTCCGCGCAGCCGGGTGGCACGTGCTCAAGGTCATCTGGGGCAGCAGTTGGGACGCGTTATTGAACCGCGACAGCACCGGACTGCTACGCCAACGAATGATGGAATGCACGGATGGCGATTATCAGACGTTCAAGTCGCAGAACGGCGCCTATGTCCGGCAGCATTTCTTCGGCAAGTATCCAGAGCTGCTCGAACTGGTGCAGGACCTGTCCGATGACGAGATCTGGGCGCTGGAGCGTGGCGGCCACGATCCGCGCAAGGTGTATGCGGCCTATGCAAGCGCGATGCGCCACACAGGGCAGCCGACGGTCATCCTCGCGAAAACGGTCAAGGGCTTCGGCATGGGCGAAGCGGGTGAAGGTCTGAACGTCAATCATCAGTTGAAAAAGATGGGGCCGGAGGCGGTCCGGGCGTTTCGTGATCGATTCGCCTTGCCCGTGCCGGACGATCAGCTGACCGAGATGCCCTACTTGCAATTGGACCCGCACAGCGAAGATGCGAAGTACTTTACGGCGCGACGCTCGCTGCTGGGCGGCCCCATGCCCGCGCGCTCGTCCACTCACGATCCGATCGAGATTCCGGATCTCGCGACGTTCGACAGCCAGCTGCAAGGCTCGGACGGCCGCGAGTTTTCGACGACCATGGCATTCGTGCGCATCCTCAGCGCGCTGCTGAAGGATAAGCGCGTCAGCAAGCGGGTCGTGCCCATCGTGCCTGATGAATCTCGCACGTTCGGCATGGAAGGTTTGTTCCGCCAGATCGGCATTCACTCGCACGTCGGCCAGCTCTACACGCCGCAGGACGCCGGACAGCTCAGCTACTACAAGGAGGCGAAGGACGGACAGATCCTGCAGGAAGGCATCAACGAATCCGGTGCCATGTCTTCATGGATCGCAGCCGCAACGTCCTACAGCAATCACGGGCTGGCGATGCTGCCGTTCTATATTTTCTATTCCATGTTCGGCTTGCAGCGCGTGGGCGACCTCGCGTGGGCCGCGGCCGACTGTCGCGCTCGCGGCTTCCTGCTCGGCGCCACCGCCGGACGCACGACGCTGATGGGAGAAGGACTTCAGCACGCGGATGGCCACAGCCACGTGTTCTCATCGGTCATACCGTCGTGCCTGTCGTATGACCCGACGTTTGCGTACGAGCTCGCCGTGATCGTGCAGGGCGGCCTCGAACGCATGTATCGCGATGACGAGGACGTGTTCTATTACATCACTCTGCTCAATGAGAACTACGCCCACCCTCCCATGCCCCCAGGCGTGCGCGACGGCATTCTCAAAGGGCTNTATCTGCTGCAACCCGCAGACACCCAGNAGTCCGATTGCATCGTTCAGCTCATGGGCAGCGGATCGATTCTGCGCGANGCGCTCGCCGCCGCCGACTTGTTGAAGCAGGACTTCGGCGTCGCAAGCAATGTGTGGAGCGCCACGAGCTTTACAGAGCTGCGACGGGATGGACTCGAAGTCGAGCGTTGGAACATGATGCATCCGCAGTCACCGGCGCGCGTCAGTTACGTGCAGCAGTGCCTCGCCTCGCATCCGGGCCCTGTCATTGCTGCGACCGACTATATGAAGATCGTCCCGGACCAGATTCGGCCGTTCCTGCCGGAGCGACGCTTCGTTTCATTGGGCACCGATGGCTACGGTCGTTCCGATACGCGCGAGGCGCTTCGCAAGTTCTTCGAAGTAGACCGGCACTACATCGTCGTCGCTGCACTCAAGGCGCTCGCAGATGACGGTCGCATCCCGGCCAGTCGGGTGAGTGAGGCCATCCAACGCTATGGCATCGACGTCGAGCACGACTACTGCAGGTAGCCCACGATGAGCCTGGTGGTTTCGTCGATGAACGCCTTGACTGCGGCGTCGTCGGAGAGCATTGCAGGGTTATGCAGCACCGCGGAGTGCGTCAGCGCTTCGATCGATGTGACGCACACGAACGACGCGAGCTCCAGATCGACTGCGCGCAGTTCGTCGCTGTGGCGCTCGAGGTAGGCCCGAAACAAGGCGTAGTTCTCTCGGCTGAACGTTTCGACCTTCTCTAGCCTTCCCGTACGTGGAATCTGCTCTGCCAGCACGCGATGAAGCCTGGGGTCTATGCGATGCGCCTCGATCGCGGCGGCGACGAGCGTGCGCACCGCTTGCTTGATCGGTTGGCCCGATGCCTTCTGGAGAGCGCTGCGCGCGACCTCGCCAAGCTCCTGGCGGTGCCGATCGATGACTGCGGCAACGAGCGCATCCTTGCCTGGAAAATACTGATAAAGAGAACCGACGCTCACCCCTGCCCGCTCGGCGATGCGATTGGTGCTCGCTCGATCAAAGCCTTCCAGGATCAGAATACGAGCAGTCGCCTCGATCAAGGCATCGACGGTCGCGCGCGATCGCTCCTGAGACGCATGTTTGCGGGGATTTGTGAGCGGTTTGCGCGCCATTCTTCGCGCTCCGAATGCGAGTAGTGAACACGAGCGATCGCTCGTATTCTGCACGCGTGATCCGGAAGTGCAATGGAGGCAGGAGAAACGCCATGACTCACACGACCTATTCGCAGCTCATAGCCATGAAACGCTGGGCCGATCTCGGCCTCTACGATGCGGTGACTCGGAACGTCGACCGGCTGAGCCCGGAAGACAGCTCGATCATGCTGCGCATCCTCGACCATATCCATACGGTCGACCGGATCTTTCAGCACCACCTGCAGGGAGTGCCGCACACGTTTCGCGCAGCGCGCTCTGAGAACCTGCCGCAGCTCGACGCGCTCGCGAAGAGCGCAAGAGAAGTGGATGAATGGTACGTATCGTACGTAGACAGCCTGACGGACAGCGACTTCGAGCAACCGGTTGAGTTCGTCTTCACGAGCGGCAAACCGGCGCGCATGCGGCGCAGCGAGATCCTCCTGCACGTGTGCCTGCACGGAACGTATCACCGGGGCAACGCCGGTGCGGTGCTTCAATTGAAAGGACTGACTCCGAGCCGCGACTCGATCACGGACTATCTCGAAGACATGGAGGGAAATCCGGCCGGAACATGAGAACGCAGCGCCATGACTTGCCGACCCACTGCCGTACTTGCGCGGACAGGACGACGCATTCGGAGAAACAGTTGGAACGGACCTGCGCGCCACGGATTGTCTTTTACACAGCCGAGAAGGACTACTAGCCATCATGATCTCGACCCCGATCACGCGCGGACTGGCGGTTCTGTCACTGGCCTGGGTGACCACGCCCGCCCTCGCGGCCCAAGCCGCTCCGCCAGCCTTCAACAACAACTGCCGAACGTGCCACTCCGTGAAGGAAGGCGACAATCGGCTCGGACCGTCGCTGCACAATATCTACGGAGCCAAGGCGGGGTCGTCGACGACCTTTGGCAATTACTCGCAGGGCATGAAAAGCTCCGGCATCACCTGGGACGAGGCGACGCTCGATAAATTCATCGCCAATCCCGAGCAGGTGGTTCGGAACAACAACATGAAGCCCTACAAGGGCATCGACGATCCAGCCGTGCGCAAGCAGATCATCGATTTCCTGAGATCGCAAAGCGCGGGGCCTTGAGGGAATCTTCGCAACGAACCGAGCGCCCGCATGCACTGCCCACCTCACGTACGACATCCCCTCCATCGAAGCGAGTCGGATGAACCGAGGCCTGGCGGGCGGCGTTGATAGCCGTCGTGCTCGCATGAGCGGATCGTCGTCTTCGCCGGAGTGAGCCCTCGAATGAACGATCCCGTGTCATCCTCACTGATGGACGTCTCGGCCTCGGCCGAGACGCTGCAGATCGGCTCGGAGGCTCACAAACAGCTGTTCTGCCGACAATTCATCGACACCTATACCGATTTCGAGCCCGCCGAGCTCGCCTGGCCCGAGTTGAATGCGACCGAGCTCGAGCGCATGCGCAGCGTGCCGTTCTGGCAGGAGGTCCGGCACACCGAGCGCCGCGCAGCGGCAATCGTTGCAGCGTTCTCCGCATGCGTAACCGATCCGCTCATTCGCGAAGCAATGGTCCTGCAGGGTGTCGAGGAGGCGCGCCACGCCCGGCTGCTCGCGGTGATGATCGATCGTTATGGCATCGATGCACCGGAACGGCCGCTCGCGCCGATCGAGGGCAACCTCGAAACGCGCTTCATCGATTTCGGCTTCGGCGAATGCCTCGACAGCTTTCTCGGCTTCGGCGCTTTCAAGTTTGCGCGCCAATCGCAGTTCCTGCCGGACTCGATGTTCGAGATCTTCGACATGCTGATGTTCGAAGAGACGCGCCACATCGTGTTCTTCATCAACTGGATGGCCTGGCGCGAAACTCAGCACGGCCGCCGCGCACTGCTACGTCATGCCAACTCGCTGCGCTTCTACGGCCGCGCCATCGCTCGGCTCGCAGGTGCCGTGCGCCGCGGACAGAAGGAATCCGAGGGACGCGAATTCTCGACGACGGAGGTGAGCCAGTTTCTCGAAGGTTTGACGTTCCGCCGTTTCGTCGAAGAGTGCCACAGCGAGAATGCGCGACGCATGCGCGCTTTCGACGCATCCCTGCTCCAGCCACGCTTTCTTCCGCTGCTCGCCGATGCTGCGCTGTCGGCGTTTCGTCTGTGGAACAAACTGAGCCCGGGTGCGGCCGAGCCGCCGGGGAAGAAATAGCGGCGTCACGTACGATCGAGTCGCACCTCCTCGGCTATAGGCCAAATAACCTGCGCGCGTTGCCCGAGCGGATCTTGGCCTTCTCCTCCGCGGTCAGGTCGAGGCGCTCCAGCGCGTCCACGGTCCTGCCCAGGCCCATCTGCGGATAATCCGATCCGAGCAGCACGTGATCGATGCCGACGTTGCGCAGGGTCCAGACGAACTCGGCTTCCAGCGGTGAGTCGGCCGCCAACAGCACCGCCCCCGAGATGTCGAAGTTCAGATTGTCCATGCCGAAGCCGTCCGCGGTGCGGGCCAGCGCCAGGATGTTCCAGAACCGGAAGTTCGTCCCGCCCATGTGGGCGAGAATGAACTTCGTTCCGGGCACGCGCACCACCAGGTTGAACAGCTTCTCGCTGTCGCCGGGCAGGATATTGGCGTTGTCCATCAGCACGATCATGCCGAGCTCCCCGGCCCTGCGCACCAACGCCTCCACGCGAGGGTCGGAGACGTCGAAGCGTTGTGTGTGTGCATGAATTTTCAGGACCTTGACGCCGGCGCCGGCCACGCGGGCCAGTTCGCCAAGGGCAGCGGATCCGTCGTAAGGATGGACGGTGGCGATGGGCAGAACCTGCGGATGCTTCGCCGCCAGCGCGATCACGCTGTCGTTGCCTGCACGGATCTTGTCCAACTCACCCTGGAGGGCCTGGTGCGGTCCGCCGAACCACATCGCGCCCAGCCCCAGCAGCTCCACGCCGGCGGTCTTGTTATCCGCCTGGTAGGCACGCAGCGATGTTTCGCCATCACGTAGATGAACATGCACGTCGAACACCGGGACGCCCGCGGCGGCAGTGCCGGAGAGCAGGAAGAGGAATATCGCCAGATTTCGCAACATTCTCGGCTCCACTTATCTCGTGACCCTGGCAGTGTAGCAGCTCGGGGACAAACCGCTTCCAGCGTCGTCCGGTGCTTTCCGGCATGCGCTCATCCATAACTTCAAGTCATGGGACACCTTCAGATTTCGATTCGCTGCGCACGCGGGGCCCGTCTAGCATCGCACTGGGTTCGTCGAACAAATGCCAGTCATCACACATGCGGGTCATCATCGTTGGAGCGGGGGTCGTCGGGGCGGCCACGGCCTATTTCGTCGCCAGGCGGGGCCATGAGGTCACCCTGATCGACCGGCATCCGCAGCCCGCGCAGGGCACTTCGTTTGGCAATGCCGGCCAGCTCTCCTATTCATATACCGACACCCTTGCCGACCCGAAGCTGCTGCGCCGTCTGCCGGGGATGCTGCTCGGGCGCGATGTGGGTATGCGCATCCTCATGGACGCTGCGCTGGTGCCCTGGGGAGTGCGCTTCCTCTGGAATTGCACCCGCCGTCGCGCCGACCGCGGTACGGTTCGGCTCCTGCAGCTTGCTTCTGAATCCGCCGCCGCACTCGAAGATCTGCTCGAAGACATTCCGCTCGACTTCGCCCATCGCCCGGCAGGCAAGCTCCTGCTGACCTCCTCCGAACAAACCCTGGCAGGCTTGCGCCGGCGTGCCGAGCTCAAGCGCATGCATGGCGTGCAAATCGAAATCATCGGTGCGGACGAATGTATGTCCATCGAACCCGCACTCACCGGCTGGCGCGCAAAGATTGCGGGCGCGGCGTATTCACGTAACGACAGTGCGGGCGATTCGTTGGCGTTCACGCGCGGGCTGTGCGAGCGACTGAGCGAGCGTGGCGCCTGCAAGCTGGAACTGGGCACCGAGGTGCGGCATCTCGTGCGTCATCGCAACCGCGTGGTCGGCGTCGAAACGCAGCAGGGTTGCATCGAAGCTGACGCAGTCATCGTCTGCGCCGGCGTGGACTCGACGCGGCTGCTCCGTGGCAGCCGCCTGTGCGTTCCCATTTATCCGCTGAAGGGTTACAGCGTGACGCCCGAAGTCGGTCCCCATCCGCCGCAAGTGAGTCTCACCGATCTCGACCGGCGGATCGTGTTTTCCAATCTGGGCGGACGCATCCGGCTGGCCGGACTGGCCGACTGCGTTGGCATCGATCGATCGGTGGACGAACAGCGCGTCGCAGATCTCGTGAGGCTGGGACGTGACGTGCTGCCGGAGTCCGCGCGCTTCGACGAGCCACTGCGAGCATGGGCCGGTCTGCGGCCCGCGACGCCCTCGGGATTGCCGATCGTGGGACGTACATCCGTGAATGGCCTGTATCTCAACGTCGGTCATGGCGCGCTGGGATGGACGCTCGCCTGCGGCACGGCGCGACAGCTCGCAGGTCAGCTCGCCTGAGGCAGAGCTCACCGCTGGACTGCCCTCTACTGAAGCAAGTTTAGAAACGCGGTAATCACCAGCGCGTTTACGAAATCCAGAAAGAACGCACCGATCAGCGGCGCGACCAGAAAAGCCCGCGGCGCCGCCCCGAACCGCTCGACCAGCGCGTGCATCACGGCCATCGCATTCGCCGTCGTGCCCAGCATGAACCCCATGAAGCCGCCGGTCATAACCGCCGCATCGTAATCGCGCCCCATGAGTGCGAATACCGGCCACAGGCAGAAGAGCCCCAAGAACAACACCTGCACGACGATGATCACGAGCAGCGGCACCGCGAGCCCCGTCAGCTGCGCGAGGTCGAGCGACATCAGCGCCATGATGAGAAACAATGACAGCGCAACCGCGCCGATCACGTTCAGCGCAACCGGCGACAGGCCGATCCAGCCAGTGCGATCGTCGATGTTACGGATCGCGGCAGCGACGAGCATCGCGCCGATGTATTCGGGCAGCGTGATCCCCATCGCCCCGATCGCGTGACTGACGCCGGCGCCGATCCACATCGCCGCGAGCAGCACGACTACGGTCTTCAGCGCCACATAGGTATATGCCAATTCATCACGCGGCGGCTCAACGACGTCAGGCGTCGAATCGTGCTGCGCGGGGACAGCGTTTGGTTGAGCACTACGCAAGCCGCGCCGCTGAATCAGGAATGTTCCAATGGGCCCGCCCGCAAGTGCGCCAGCCACGATACCCGCCATCGCCGTCGCGATAGCGATCGTTTCGGCCCCTTGGATGCCGGCCTGCTCGAACAACGGCGCAAACGCGAGGCCCGTTGCCGGTCCGCCGGCCATCGTCACCGAGCCAGCCAGCACGCCGAGCGCAGGTTCCAGACCGAACGCTACGGCTATGCCCATTCCAACGAGGTTCTGCACGATTGCCCAGCATGTGACCAGCGCGAGCAGCACCACGACTTGCAATCCCCCGGCGCGCAGCAACGAGAGGCTCGCGGAGAAGCCGAGCGTCGTGAAGAACGCGACGAGCAGCGGACGTTGCAACGTCATGTCGTATTGCGGAGTTGGCAGCCCATAGGTGCCCGCAACCAGCACTGCGATGGCCACGAGCAATCCGCCGATCACCGGCGCCGGAATGTTCAGCCGAGCGAGCCAGGGAATACCGCGCTGAATGCGATAGCCGACGAACAGCACGACGCCGGCGAGGGCCAGCGTTCCGATCAAGTCCAGTTTCATGGCGATACATCCAGAGAGCGCGCGACACCTTCGCGCCGCGTGTCGGCAGCGCCGCCAAGCTCGCCCTGCGAGCCGACGAACACACCATGCAGTCCCGATTCCTCGCCGCGCGTCGGCTGCACGACGACGCCTCGACTAGCGAGAGCGCCGAGAACTGGCGGCGCGAATCGCTCCGTTTCGCCAGTGAATGCGCCCGATCGTGCGATCAGGTTCGGCAGATCGAAGGCGCGCTGCAGATCGAGCCCCCAACCGAGCGTCGCGAGCAGCGCCTTGGCGTTGTACGCGAGAATCGCGTTGCCGCCCGGCGAGCCGAGCGCCCCCACGAAGTTGCCCTGAGCATCGAGCACGATCACCGGTGCCATCGAGGAACGCGGGCGCTTGCCGCCGGCGACGGCGTTCGCCGCAATCCGCTCGCCGTCGTGCGGATCGAGCGCGAAGTCGGTGAGTTGATTGTTCAGCACGAAGCCTTCGACGACCCGCCCGGAACCGAAGAAGGTTTCGATCGTGGTCGTCATCGAGACGACGTTGCCCTGGCGATCCACGACGACGAAATGACTCGTTCCGGCAGCTTCCGCGGTTGTATCGGCCACGCGCGCAAAGCCGGTGAACGCACCCGCTTCGGGCGGCGGACCGGCGGTCTCGCCAATGAGTTGGGCACGGCTCGACACGTATTCGGGATCGAGCATCTCCGCCACGGGAACGGCGACAAAGCGAGGATCGGCCACATACCGGTCGCGATCCGCGTACATCAGCCGGCTCGCCTCAGCAAACAGAAACCATGCATTCGCATCGTCCGGGCCTCGCGCCGCGATATCCGTCTGTTCGAGCAATGCGAGCAACTGGAGTAGTCCGACCCCACTCGAAGGCGGCGGCGGCACGCAGACCTGCCGTGTGCGATATGGACGGCACAACGGCTCTACCTCCTCCGCTTCGTAGCCGGAGAGATCCTCGATGGTCATAGTGCCACCGAGCGGCGCTTGCCGTGTACGCGCGACGATCGCTTCGGCGATTGGACCTTCATGGAGGACGTCCGCCCCACCGGCGGCCAAGCGCTCCAAGGTGCGCGCGTAAGGATCGTTGACGAAATGATCGCCCGCCTGCAGCGGCGAGCCGTCAGGGCGTGCATACAACGCACGAACATCCGGCGCATTTGCTTGAGGATACGGCGCATGCAGGTAACGAGCGAGTCGCGGCGACACTTCGAAACCCTGGCGCGCCAGTCGGATCGCGGGCTCGAAGGCTGCGCTCCACGGCTGCTGACCGAATCTGCGATGGGCTAGCTCCAGCATGCGCATGACGCCCGGCACCCCCGTCGCTCGACCCGACATCGTGGCCTCCGATCGCGGCAGCGGCCGTCCACGCTCGTCGAGAAACATGCCCGCCGTCGCGCCGCGAGGAGCGGTTTCGCGCCCGTTGAATGCTGTGATTCGCCGCGTGCGCGCGTCGTAATACATCATGAATGCGCCGCCGCCGATGCCCGAGCTTTGCGGTTCGACCAGGCCGAGCACCGCTTGAACTGCGATTGCGGCGTCAACGGCGCTGCCGCCGCGCTCGATCACTTCGAGCCCGGCTTCAACAGCAAGCGGGTTCGCGGCGGCGACCCACGCACGCGTCTCGTGCACAGGCGCAGGAGCGCGCGCCGGTTGCGAGCAGCCGACGAACAGTATCGTGACAGCAATACAGATCGCCCGCAGCCCCGCGCGTGCGGACGGGGTCAGCTCTCGCATGAACGACTCCGAAGATCGATAGATGAATCTGAAAATGCGTCGTGTGCCCCACTCACGATTCGAGCGCTTCGTCGAGCGTCACTTGCAGCGTCTGGAGGAAGCGCTTCGCCAGCACGGAGAGCGGTCGGTCCTCCAGGTGCAGGGCGAGGATACTGAAACGCAGCGCGGGCTCCAGCGGACGGAAATCGAGCGGGCCCTGCGGCGTCACGTTGGCCCGCGCCGTCAGTTCGTCGACGATGGCAATGCCTGCGCCGTGCCTCACGAGCGCCGCCGCGAGATAGAAGGTCTGCACCGAGACGACCTCGCGAATCGGCAGCTCGCGCTGGGCCAGGGCCGCCGAGAACAGATCGCCAACCGGGCCGCTGGTCGACAGGCCCACGATGTCCTGGTTGCGCAGCCATCCCAGATCCAACCGGCGCGGCAGGCGGGGGAAATCCTCGCGCCTGAATAGAATCACGACCTCGCCGGTGCCGATCTGCGTTGCATGAATCTGCGGGTGCGGCGGCAGGTCGTACGCAATCGCCAGTTCGCAGCTGCGCTCGAACAAGGCCCGCGGCACGTCGTCGTGATGCAGGGTCATGATCTCGAAGGTGGCCTCGGGGTGCTGCTTGCGGAAGCGCGCGATCGCCGCTGGCGCAATGCCAAGGCCGAGTGCCGGCAGCACCGCGAGCCGCAGGTGCCCGCCTTTGCCGCCGCTCAGGTTGCGGGCCATGCGCCGCAGTGAGCTCACCTCCTGCTGGATCTCCGCCACTTTGCGATAGAGCGCGTGCGCTTCCTCGGTCGGCACCAGCCGCCCGCGAACCCGCCGGAACAGCGGGAACCCGAGCTGATCCTCCGCGTGCTTGAGCACTTTGCTCAGCGACGGCTGCGAAACATTTAGGGCCCGGGCCGCAGTGCTGATCGAACCGTAGGTATAGACCGCGTGAAAGACTTCGATGTGACGTGAGCGCATAAGGCTGAAGCATAACGGAGCTCACGCGGCAGCACCGTCACGGAATCGCGGCAACGACGGCGATCTCGACCAGGCACTCGGGCCGCGCAAGCCGCGCCTCTACCGTCGCCCGTGCCGGCGCGCAGCCACTCGCGACCCAGGCGTCCCAGACCTCGTTCATTTCCGGAAATCCATCCATGTTCGCGAGCCAGATGGAGGCGGACAACAGATGCTCCTTGCTCGTTCCCGCCTCGGCGAGCAGCCGATCGATCTGCGCGAGGATGAATCGGGTTTGTTCGCCGACCGTGCGTTCCGTTGCGCCGGCCGGCACGACCTGGCCGGCGAGGTACACGGTTGCGCCATGAATCACGGCCTGACTCATGCGCCGACCGGTTTGAATGCGTTTGATCGTCATCGATGCGTGCTCCCGATAGCCAGCTGCGCTCCGCGATTCGGACCGGCGCGCCCATCAGCAGCGTTGCTCGTGCGGCGTGAGTCGGTCCAATTCAAATGCTCCGATCAGGTATAGAGACAGGCTATGGCTGCGTGCCATGCACCTGCGCGAGCGTCCCTCGTATAGCCGCAAGTTATGCCTTTGCAAAGCATTGTCCTGGGCGCGCCGATTCTCGCCGTGATCGCGTCGGATATTCTCGAACCCGCGAGATCGACGCGAAGCGGGCATCGACACCGCCGCATCGGCCAGACTCATTCAAAACACACGAGCCATGGGAGCACGAACATGATCCGCCGAAAAAAAGTCCGGCCAGCCGCGCGACGCCGTATTGAAACTCTCACTCTCTCGTTCGGCACGTCAGTGCTGCTCGCGCACGCCACCACCGTGCCAGCGCAGGACATGAATGAGAGCGCGGCCTCCGAACAGCTGACCACCATCGTCGTCACGGGATCGCGCGTGGCACGCGAAGGCTACGAAGCCCCGACACCCACGACGATCGTCGGCGCCGAGCAGATCGGCATGGCCGCGCCGGCGAACGTGGCCGACTATCTCAACACCTTGCCCGCGCTGCCGGGCACGTCGACCACGCGACAGGGCAACAACAGCATCAGCGCGGCGACGGCCGGCATGAACCGGCTCGACCTGCGCGGCATCGGCACCAATCGCACGCTCGTGCTCGTCGACGGCCGGCGTTACGTCGGCTCGACGCTCGCAGGCGAGGTAGACGTCAACGGCATCCCGAATGCGCTCATCGAGCGTGTGGAGATCGTCACCGGCGGCGCTTCCGCGGTGTACGGATCGGATGCGGTCGCCGGCGTCGTCAATTTCATTCTCGACAAAGACTTCGAGGGCTTGAAGAGCGACTTCCAGGTCGGGCGCTCGCGCTACGATGACGCCGAGCAGTTCCAGGCGAGCCTGACGTTCGGCACGTCGTTCGCCGACGGGCGCGGTCATCTGGTCGCAAGCGGCGAGTACGCTCACAACGACGGCGTCCCCGATTCGCTCGACCGCTCGTGGTTCAAACAATGGGGCATCGTGAACAATCCGGATCCGACCGGCCCCGCGCGGCTCGTACGTCCTAACGTCGTCGATGCACGCGTCGCGGCTGGCGGCCTGATTACTGCCGGACCGCTCGCCGGCACCACGTTCGATCCGGGTGGCGGCGCGCCGCGCGCCTTCAATTACGGTTATTTGCGCGCTGGCACGCACTCGGTCGGCGGCGAAGGCGACGGCTTCTACTCTGCCGTCTCGCTGGAGGGAGAGCTCACCCGCAAGAATCTGTTCACNCGCGCTTCCTTCGATGTTTCCGANACGTTCGAGGTGTTCGGTGAGCTGAGCTACGCGAANTCGCTGGCCATCACCAATTCGTCGCGCAACTACTTCCGCGCCAACCAAAGCATCTCGGTGAACAACGCGTATCTGCATCCGGCAACCAGGCAAGCGATGCTCGATGCGGGCGTGACCTCGGCACAGTATGGCTTGCTGCTCGGCGTCGCGTCTCCGCACATCGACATCGACACCTATCGGGCGGTGGTCGGTTTCGATGCGCAACTCGGCGGATGGCGTTGGGAGACCTATTACCAGTACGGGCAGAGCGATCTGGAAGATCGAATCCATAACGTGACGAACACCGGCAATCTCGCGCTCGCGCTCGATGCCGTGACGGGTCCCAACGGCACGATTGTCTGCCGCTCCACCCTCACCTCACCTGGCAACGGCTGCGTGCCGATCAATACCTTCGGCGGCGATGCGATCAGCGCTGCCGCGCTGGCCTATGTCAACGGCACTCCGTTCTACGAGCAGCGCATGAAACAGCAGGTCGTGGCGACCAGCCTCAGCGGCCAGCCGTTCTCCACCTGGGCAGGGCCCGTTTCAGTCGCCTTCGGCGGCGAGTACCGCGATCAGAGCGTCAGCGGCGACAGCGACGCGATCGGACAGCAGCGCGGCTGGCTGTTCGGCAACTTCCTGCCGACCGAGGGCTCGATCGCCGTGAAAGAGCTGTTCGCGGAAACCCTCGTGCCGCTCGCAGCGGACAGCGCGTTCGCACGCATGCTCGACCTGAACGCCGCAGTTCGTCTCACCGACTATGAGGTATCGGGTACGGTCACGACGTGGAAAGGAGGTCTCACGTATGCGCCGATTGATAGCGTGCGCCTGCGTGCGACCCGCTCCCGCGACATTCGCGCGCCGAACCTCAACGATCTGTATCAGGCCGGCCTCACACAGCGCCAGAACGTCAACGATCCGTTCCGAGGCAATGTCAGTACCAACTTCACCCGAACCTCGAGCGGCAATCTGAATCTCGATCCGGAAGTGGCGGATACGACGGCGTTCGGACTGGTCCTCGAGCCGAGCTTCCTGCCGCAGTTGCGCGCCTCGGTCGATTACTTTTCGATCGACATCGAGGACGCGATCGCGGTGCTGACCAATCAACAGATCGTGGACCGCTGCTACGAAGGCGACCAGAGCCTGTGCGGCTTCATCGTGCGAGATGCCAACAATGTCATCTCCAGCATGCTGGTGCAGCCTATAAATATCGCGCAGCTGAAGGTGCGAGGAATGGACTTCGACGTGAGCTTTCGGCAGCCGCTCGACTTCGTCGCAGCGGATGCGGCGCTCACTGTTCGCCTGTTCGCGACACGGACCTTCGAGTACGTCGAGAACAATTCGTTCGTCACCAACGACTCCGCGGGCGAAAATTCGGGCAGCGTCCCGGACCTGCGAATCAATGGCACTCTGCTCTATCAACAAGGTCCGCTCGCGCTCGCGCTGACCGCACGCTTCATCAGCGACGGAGTGCTGGAGAACGACTGGGTTGAAGGCATCGACATCGACGACAACACCGTGCCGAGCGCGACGTACTTCGATCTGGGCGGCTCGTACGCTCACGGCAACTTCGAGGTGTATTTCAAAGTGGACAACCTCGCCGACAAGGCGCCGCCCGCGGTCGCCACCGCGATCCTTGGCACCAACCCGACGCTGTACGATACGGTCGGACGAATGATGCGACTCGGGGTGAGATACAAGCTGTGATGAACGCACTGAAGACGGCCAGGCCAGCGGCGGCAGGACGGGCCATCGTGAAAACGCTTCTGCTCGGCTGTTTGCTTCTGCTCTGCGCGCCCCCCGACGGCGCGCAGGCGCAGACGAAGCAACTGCTGAACTACCCCACCATCGTGAAACCTGTGCTCGGCGAGCAGGGCATGGTGGTCAGCCAGAGCGCCCCGGCCACTCAGATCGGGCGCGACATCCTGCGCAAGGGCGGCAACGCCGTCGATGCAGCCATCGCGACCGCGTTTGCGCTCGCCGTGACGCTGCCCCGAGCCGGCAACATCGGCGGCGACGGGTTCATGCTCATCCATCTCGCACGTGAAGCACGCACGGTCGCAATCGACTATCGAACGGTCGCGCCCGCGGCGGCGCGCTTCGAGTTGTATGTGCGTGAGGACGGCTCGATCAGCCCGGATGCGAAGGCAGGCGTTCTTTCGGCGGGCGTGCCTGGAACGGTGGCGGGACTGGCGCTCGCTCACGAGAGATATGGCAAGCTGCCCTGGCGGGAATTGCTCAAACCCGCCATCGCGCTCGCGAAGGACGGCGTCGAACTCACTCGCGATGAAGCCTGGGTCCTCGAATGGGGCCGAGAGCGTCTCAACCGCAGTGCCGCCGGCAAGGCCGCCTTCTTCAAGCCCGACGGCAGCGCCTATCGCGCCGGCGAGCGGCTGCGCCAGCCCGACCTCGCCTGGTCGTTGCGGCAGATCGCAAACCACGGAGCCGATGCGTTCTATCGCGGCCCCATTGCTCAGCGGCTCGCGGCGGGCATGGCAGCGAGCGGTGGCCTCGTGACGATGGCGGACCTGGCCGCTTATCGCGCGATCGAGCGGCCGGCCCTCACAGGTACGTATCGTGGGCTGCAAATCGCGACGATGCCGCCGTCGAGCGGCGGCGGCGCCAGCGTCATCGAGATGCTCAACATCCTGGAACAGTTCGATCTGGAGAAGGCGGGCGCGGGATCGGCCGAAGCGCTGCACCTCATTGCCGAGTCGATGAAGCTGGCGTTTCACGATCGTCGGCGACATGCGGGTGACACTGACCACGACGACGTGCCGCTCACCGCGCTGACGTCGAAGCCGTATGCGCAGGAGCGCGCGCGACAGATCGTCCGTGGCCGCGTGATGGCGCCGGAGGCGCTCTCCGCCGGCAATCCCTGGGCTTTCGAAAGCCGCGAAACCACGCACCTGTCGGTGCTGGACGCCGAAGGCAACGCGGTCAGCAACACGTTCACGCTCGGGTCCGATTTCGGGTCGGGTGTCATGATGCCCGGGACCGGGTTCCTGCTCGGCAACATGATTGGCAACTTTTCCCTGTCGGAGCAGCGCGCATCCATGCCAGGAGGCACCCCTCTCACCGCAAACGTTCTCGGCCCGGGTCGGCGACCGGTATCGAGCATGTCCCCCACGATGGTGCTGCGTGAGGGCAAGCCGTTGCTCATCACAGGCAGTCCGGGCGGCAGCACCATTCCCGGCACCGTCGCGCAAATGATCGTGAACGTGTTCGATTTCGGAATGACGGTCGCCGAAGCGACGCACGCGCCGCGCATCTACCAGAACATCGACGACGGCAAACTGTACCTGGAGCGAGGCATAAGCCCGGACACGCGCACGCTGTTACAGTCGTGGGGACACAACCTGGTCGTGGATGAAACGATCGGCAGCACCCAATCCATCATGCGCACGGACACCCTCGTGGAAGGCAGCGCCGATCCGCGCCGCCCCGGCTCCGCGGCCTTGGAGCAGTAACGACCGGAACAACGGGCGGCGAAACGACGCCCGTCGAGTTGATGACACTGTCGAATCCACCGGGCGGCCCCTGGACCGCCCGGTGGTTGACGATTTCATCGGATCGAGCGCACGCTGCGTGACGCCGTCTCACTGTCACGCAAACGAGAGTCGCCATGAAGCCTGAGACCCTCGCCGCTCACGCCCAGCCGCACGTCGTTTCGAATCTGCCTGCTCGCTATGGGTGCGGTCCGGTCCAGTTCACCGGCGGCGAGAACTCCTTCTACGAACGTCATCTTCTTTTCGACAAAGCAGCGGATCCCGCCAGCGCTCCTGCGCGAGACCGGTTCGAGGCCTTTGCGCGCTCGGTGCGAGATGTGCTCGCGCGGCGCTGGGCGCTCACCACGCAGACCTACGCTCGCCAGAATCCCAAGATGGTGTACTACCTCTCGATGGAGTTTCTGATCGGACGGTCGCTCGCCAACAATGTCACCAACATGCTGTTGAGCGAGCTCGCGCAGGATGCGGCACGTCGGGAAAAGCTCGACTGGATCGCACTGCTCGATCAGGAGCCGGACCCGGGCCTCGGCAATGGTGGACTCGGACGTCTCGCGGCTTGTTTCCTGGACTCGATGGCCACCCTGCAGCTGCCCGCCATGGGCTATGGACTGCGCTACGAGTATGGAATGTTCCGTCAGTCCATCCGCGACGGCTGGCAGCACGAGCAGCCGGACAACTGGCTGCGGCGTCCGGATCCCTGGGAGATCGCGCATCCCGAAGAGTGCCTCGAAGTTCCTTTCGGCTGCTCGTTCGTCATGCGCGAAGGTCATTTCGAGCTCATCCCCAATCGCCCATCCACCTTGATCGGGGTTCCGTACGATCGACCGATCGTCGGCTACGGTGGCAAGACAGTCAACACGCTGCGCTTGTGGGGCGCTGCCGCGCCGGACGACTTCGACTTCCAGCAATTCAGCGCCGGCGAGTTCGTCGCGGCGCTGACGGAATCGCTGGTTGCCGCGTCGTTGACCCGGGTGCTCTATCCGGACGATTCCACCACGCGTGGCCGGGGACTGCGCCTGGTGCAGGAGTATTTTTTGGTCGCCTGCTCGCTCGGCGACCTGACGCGACGCTTTCGGCGCGCGAATGCGGACTGGCACAGGATGCCCGAAAAGATTGCGATCCAACTCAACGACACTCACCCCTCGCTCGCGGTCGCCGAGCTCATGCGCATCTTGCTCGACAAGGAGCATCTCGGTTGGGACGACGCGTGGAACGTCACTCAGCAAACGCTCGCGTATACGAATCACACACTGCTGCCCGAGGCGCTGGAACAATGGCCCCTGCAATGGTTCGAACTGCTGTTGCCGCGACACCTGGAAATCATTCTCGAAATCAACCGGCGATTCCTCGACCAGGTGCGCGCGCGCTTCCCTGGAGACGATCAGCGGGTCGTGCGCATGAGCCTGATCGACGAGACCGGAACGAGGCGTGTCCGCATGGCGCACCTCGCCATCGTCGGCTCACACAGCACCAACGGTGTGGCGGAAATTCACACGAACCTGCTACGCACGCACACGGTCAGGGACTTCGCCGAGATGTTTCCCGAGCGCTTCAACAACAAGACCAACGGCGTCACGCCCCGCAGATGGTTGCAGCTGGCGAACCCGGCACTGTCGCGGGCGGTCTCGCAGGCCATCGGCGACGGCTGGATCACAAATCTGGAGGAACTACACGCGCTTCGGCCGCTCGCTGCAGACGGCGCCTTCCGAGCCGAGTTCCTCGCAGCGAAGCGCGCAGCTAAAGCGCAGTTTGCCGATTGGCTGAAGACAACGTCGGGCGTGACGATCGATCCGGACAGCATGTTCGATTGCCAGGTCAAACGGATCCACGAATACAAACGCCAGCTCCTGAACGTGCTGCGCCTGGTCGTGCTCTACAACCGGCTGCGCGAGCACCCCGAGCTGGAGTGGAGGCCCCGGACTTTCTTTTTTGGCGGCAAGGCCGCGCCGGGCTACTGGCTTGCAAAGCTGATCATCAAGCTCATCAACAACGTCGCCGGGACGATCGACGGTGACCCGCTCGTGCGTGGACGGCTCAAGGTCGTGTTCCTCCCCGAGTACGACGTCACGCTCGCCGAACGCCTGATGCCCGCCGCCGACCTGTCCAACCAGATCTCGACGGCGGGCTACGAGGCGAGCGGTACCAGCAACATGAAATTCATGATGAACGGCGCGCTCACGATCGGCACACACGATGGCGCCACCATCGAAATGGCCCGGGCAGCGGGCGAGGAGAACTTCTTCCTGTTCGGGCTGACTGCGCAACAGGTGACCGAGACTCGTCCTTGGTACGACCCGCATTGGCACTACGAGCATGAGCCCGAGACCCGCGCCGCCCTCGATCTCCTGTTCACCGACTACTTCAGTCGCTACGAGCCCGGAGTGTTCGCTCCGCTTCGCGACGCGCTGTTGACTCATGGCGACCACTATATGCATCTTGCGGATCTGCGCTCGTATCTCGATGCCGATGCGCGCGCGGTGCAACTCTATGGCGATCCTGGGAGTTGGGCACACAAGGCAATACTGAATGTGGCCGCCTCCGGAAAATTTTCCAGCGATCGAAGCATCGCGCAGTACGCCAGCGAGATCTGGCACGTGCATCCCTGCCCCGCGTCCTGACGAGGTCATTGCATGGCTCTTTCCCCATTGGCCGGGAAACCGGCGCCCAAGGAACTGCTGATCGATCCGGCGCAGCTCGAGCGTGAGTATCATGCCCGCCAGCCCGACCCGAACGATCCGGCACAACTGGTGAGCTTCGGCACCAGTGGCCATCGTGGCTCGCCGCTCAGCGGGTCATTCAACGAGGCGCACATCGTCGCGATCAGCCAGGCAATCTGCGAGTACCGGCTTGCGCACGACATCAGCGGCCCGCTCTTCATCGGGCGCGACACGCATGCGGTCTCAGCGCCGGCGCAGCGAACCGCCCTGGAAGTGCTTGCCGCCAACGGCGTCGAGACGGTCATCCAGAGCGCGGATGGATTCACTCCTACGCCGGCGATCTCGCGGGCGATCCTGGTTCACAATCGCGATCGCACGGAGCGGCTGGCCGACGGCATCGTCATCACCCCATCGCACAACCCGCCAGAGGATGGCGGCATCAAATACAACCCGCCGAACGGTGGGCCGGCCGAAGCCGACGTGACGGGCTGGATTCAAACGCGCGCCAACGCACTGCTCCGCGAGGGCAATCGCGAAGCGAAGCGTGTGTCGCTCGGTGGCGGGCAGCGTCCTGCAACGATTCGTGAACAGGACTTCGCGGCGCGGTACGTGGAAGATTTGCGGAATGTCATCGACATGGATGCGATACGCGCCGCGCGATTGAAGATCGCAGCAGACCCGCTCGGCGGTGCAGCCGTGCACTACTGGGACCGGATCAATCGCGTGTACGGCCTCGAGATCGACGTCGTCAATCCGAACGTCGACCCGACCTTCTCGTTCATGACCGTGGATCACGACGGTAAGATTCGTATGGATTGCTCCAGCCAGTACGCGATGGCTAGCCTGCTCGGGCTGAAGGATCGGTTCACCGTCGCCTTCGCCAACGATACCGATGCCGACCGACACGGCATCGTCACGCCCTCGGCGGGGTTGTTGAATCCGAACCATTATCTCGCAGTCGCGATCCGCTATCTGCTGGACGCTCGCCCGGGTTGGAGCGCGAATGCAGCCGTTGGCAAGACGCTCGTTTCGAGCAGCCTGATCGATCGGGTGGTGGCGGCAGCGGGGCGTCGGCTACTGGAGGTGCCGGTCGGATTCAAATGGTTTGCGCCGGGCTTGCTCGACCGCTCCGTGTGCTTCGGCGGCGAAGAGAGCGCGGGCGCGAGCTTCCTCTCTCTGGATGGAACTGTGTGGACCACCGACAAAGATGGTCTCATCCTCGCGCTGCTCGCAGCCGAGATCACTGCGCGCACTGGCAAAGACCCGGGGGAGCACTACCGCGAGATCACGGCACAGTTCGGCGCTCCGTATTACACGCGCATCGATGCACCGGCGACGCCCGAACAGAAAGCTCTTCTCGGCAAGCTCTCTGGCGAGTCCGTGCGAGCCGCGTCCCTCGCGGGCGATCCGATCATCGCAAGATTGACTCGCGCGCCGGGCAACGACGCGCCGATCGGTGGGCTCAAGGTCGTGACTGCCAACGGCTGGTTCGCCGCCCGCCCGTCCGGCACCGAGAATCTTTATAAGCTCTACGCAGAAAGCTTCCGCGACGCGAATCACCTTCAGATGCTGGTCGCCGAGGCACAGCAGATCGTGAGCGAATGCATGGCTCGATCATGAGAGTCGAACCGCCAGCGGCATCACGCCCGCGACGAGCGCCCGCGAAATCATGATGATGGGTCGCAAACGCAGCCGCGCAGCTTCGATGGCAGCTCGCGCGTAGCTCACGTCGGCAACGGTTTGCCGAGTTGTTCGGCAATCATGTACGAGGCATACCAGGTGGGCCAGTCAGCATCCCGCTGGCCTGTGCGCTTTTCGTGCTCGCCATGCGCGGCCTCCGCGCGACGCATCGCGTTCGCGAGCTCAGTCGGCGAACCGTATTTGGTTTCGTCGCCGGTCACGCGTCCAGGCAAGCGCTCGGTGATCTCCTGCAGTATCCAGCCATTGCCGTCTGGATCGCTGAACGTAGCAAACGACATGTAGCTGCGTCCTTGCGGATCCCGGCCCTGTACTGGCGGTTGGCCCGGCGCCCGATGAACGATTTCGCTCACGGCGACATTGCGCTCGACCAGCTCGGCTCGCGCCGCCTCGATGTCCGACACGACCAGATACATTCCGCGCGCCGAACCCGGCGCCGATGGCGTGACTCCCTTGCCGAAGTGGATCGAGCACGCCGACCCCGGTGGCGTGAACTGCACGACCCGGAACTCGTCGCCGACGGGGAAATCCGCGTCGAGTCTCCAGCCCAGTTGATCTCCATAGAAGCGCTTGGCCCGGTCGACGTCGGCGACGGGAATGACCACCACTTCGAGTTTCAGATCGACGCTGCTCATGCTGCTGTCCTCGGGCTGGAACCGAAGGCGCGGCTCGTACCCGCCTCGCCGATGCCACCAGGCGTCTCGCTGCTCTCCTCCGCCAGCGCGCTTGATTCATTCGCATCGACAGCGAGGTGTGGACGCTCTGCCCCATTTCGACTGGTGGAATGAGGAGCGCCGCACTGCCCTTTTCGTCGATCCAGATCAAGGGCGAATGGCCTCCGACCGAGTGACTTCGACTAAGTGCCGGTCGTTGAGGGCGGTCGATATCGCCATCGGTACAACGTTGCTGCGCCAGGTCGAGGCGCCTGGGCCCGCGTCGCTGCAAATCAGCACCTCCGGCGACGGATCGATCTCACTCGCGCAACGGCAAGGCCGGCTGCCTGGCTCCCGGCAACTCCACGTTCAATTCCCTCGCCAGGGTCGGTGCGATGCTGCGAATGTCGATGTTGCCCAGATTCTTTCCGGCTTTGATGCCCGGCCCGATCACGAAGAAGGACGAGCTCATTGCCGGGTGGGTGTTGCGATAACCATGCGCGCCAGTGGTATTGGCTTGCGGCCGGATCACCTCGCCGGTGACTGCGCCCCCCATCGCAAATCCGCTCTTGCAATCGACCATGAAGGATGCCTGCGGCAACGCGCCCTCGTTCACCGCTTCGATACCCCGCAGGACACTGGCAATGCCGTTCGCCGGGTCGGCTGCCAGCTCCGCGAGGATCTTGTCCACCGCGGCGAAGGTCGCTGCGTCATCCGGGTCTTTCAGCACCACCGACGCGCTGCCACCGGCACTCCATGCATATGCCTTCCAGGATCTGATCTTGTTGTCCCTGTCCAGCTCGATCAAGCCGGCTCGGCTGAACCCGGCATTCAGATGGAGGGTCGCGTTCACCGGCAGGAAGCCATGATCCGAAGCGATGGCAACCGTTGCATTCGGGTGCGCTTTGAGCTCAGCAACGATGATGCGATCGATCAGCGTGTCCAGATGTTCCAGCGTTTCTCGCGAGCTCGCACTGGACGGCAGCGGCCCGTCGCTGTGCTGCGCGCTGTCCAGGCCTACGATGTGAACCGTCAACAGATTGGGCTTGCCCTGCTCGATCATGGCCAGCGCAATTTCGGTCAGCTTCTCGTCGAATGCCCATTGGTTGAGCTCCTTGCCGGCATTGACGAAGAGCGAATCCACAGCCTTCACCGATCGCAGGAACCCTCGCGGAGTTACAACTGCATTCAACAGGTAGTTGTCCGAAGGCTGCTTCACTCGCCAGTACTCCGGCATGTTGTAGTCGATGGCCGCATGGCCCACCGACACCGGCCACAGCACGGCCGCCGTGGTCATCCCTTTGTCCTTGGCCGCCTCCCACAAGGTGCGAGCCTTGATCTGTTCCCCGTACCAGTTCCAAGCGCCCTTCTCGATACCTTCGGGGTCAAACACGGTATTGGTGTAGATGCCGTGCTCCTGCGGACCCACGCCAGTGAGCAGCGCGGTGTGATTCGGGTATGTCAGCGTGGGCGTGACGTTCTTCACGGCCTGCGCATAGGCACCCTGGGCGACGAATTTGCGCAGCGTAGGAATGCGCAGACCCATTTTGTCGGCGTCCAACACGTAACTTGGATGCAGGCCGTCGATGGAAATCAGCAATACGGCGCGCGCGGGGTGCTCGCTCTGCCCGGCGAAGGCCGGAGCAGCCAGCACAACGAGCAGCAGACAAATCAGCCGCAGGCGTGCGAACTGGAACGTTTCGAAGTGATGTTTCACGTTATTGACCGTCAAGGCTGGGCACCGTTCTTGCGGAGGAAATCCATCAGATCCGCCGGCGCGTTCGTGAACAACACGTCCACACCGAGATCCAGGTAGGCCTGCCACTGTTCAGGCTGGTCGATCACTTCCGAGTAGACCTGCACACCGGCTTTCTGCAATTGCTGCACGTCGTCTTTGGCAGCATTCGTATCGCGCAACAGAATGCAAGACGCATGATGCTGCCGGACCGTCTCGAGGAACCGGCGGTGACCCCAGTTGTGCGCACCTAACAGACAGGTGCGGATGCGCGGATTGATTTCATGGAGCGCGTCGATGGTGCGGTAATCGCTGGACTGGAGGACGAAGCGATCTACCACAGCATGCTTGCGCACCAGTTCATCGATCAACCTGGCGAACTGCATCGGATCGACGTCGGGGACGCCCGGAACCGGTTTGGGAACCTTGGTTTCCGCGAAGAAGACGACCTTCGCGTCACTGAATTCGCCCAGCACTTCAGCCACTTTCGGAATGCGCGCGCCGGGCTGAGCGACGTGGCCGGGCTTTGTGTAGATATCGCGCACCAGCGAGCCGCAATCGAACTGCTGGGTCTGCGCGTAGGTCAGCGTTCGCACCGGCCCCGCCACCACGCTCGAACCGGCGTCGGGCGTACACAGCTTCGGATTGACGCTGGCATCGTGATGGACGACAAGCTGGTCGTCGGCGGTCATCACCATGTCGAATTCCAGCACGTCCACGCCCAGTTCGACGGCATGGCGGAACGCGCTCATCGTATTTTCCGGGCGGTGCATGGCACCGCCCCGATGCGCGGCGATCAGCGGCTTGCTGGAGACAGCGCCGGCCTCGTGCGCGGTCGCGCACGAAGCCAACGTTGCGAGAACAACGGTCGAGAAAAGTTGCCTCATGACCGCCTTGCTCAGAAGTCGACCTTGACGGTCCCGAAGAAGTAGCGGCCAATCGCGTCGTAATACGCATTGGCCGAGCCGTTGCCTTCCACCTGGTGCGGCGACGTTCCGGTGTTCTGCGCCAGCACCGGATGATCGACCTTCGCACTGGTGACGTTCTTCACCCCCAAGCTCACCGTGTATCTTGCTGTCGGACGCCACGCGAAGTTGAGGTCATGCTTGGTGTACGCCGGCACATACGGCATTTCGCGCGTTTCGTCCGATTGGTCGGTGGCACTGAAGCGGCTCTTGCCGATGTAAGACGTATTCCAGCCGATCGTGAACTGACCGATGTCATAGCCCAGCGTCAGCGTGCCGCGGAAGTCCGGGTAATCCCACGCGCCGGCGTAATCGGTGCCGGCACTGCCACGCTCGGCGATCACGCGTTGTTCGAGGCGGCGCGTACCGCTGAAACCCAGACGCGCGCGACCTGGGCCGAGATCGAAGCGGTAATGCGCACTGAAGTCGACGCCTCGCGTCAAGCGGCCGGCCAGATTGGCGTACTGAGCCTGCACGTAATCGATCTCGCCCAGCTGGTGCGAGCCCGACGTTTCGGTGAAGCGGTGAACGTACTGGCAATAGCCCATGTCCGGGCCGTTACTGGCGTTCACACAATTGTTCATGATCGTGGTGTACGACAGCGCGGTGATGACGTCGTCGATCTCGATTTCCCAATAGTCGGCCGTGAGATCGAAACCGCGCAGGAACGTCGGCTGCCACACCAGGCCATACGAGAACGAGTTCGAGGTTTCCGGAGTCAGATCCGGATTGCCACCGCTGTAGACCACGGGCGCATTGAGGTTCGGGCGCGGCAACGGCCCCGTCCAGCCGGGAATGGTCGCTGCGCAGTTCGCTGCCCGGTCCTGGTCCTGCGTGATCAACGTTTCCTGACAGGGGTCGCTGATGTGACCGAGCGTCACCATGCCGATCGGTGAATACAGCTCACCGAAGTTCGGCACGCGCGTGCTGAACGACTTCACCCCGCGCAAGCTCAAGCCTCGGAACGGCGACCAGATCAAACCGTACTTCCAGGTGTCGGTACTCGGGTTGTCGCTGTAATCGGAGTAGCGATACGCGCCTTCGATGTCGAGACGATGCACGCCCGGCAAGTCGGCCAACACCGGCACGACCAATTCCGCATAGGCCTCGCTAACCTTGCGGCTGGCATCCAGCGCCGGATGCATCGCATGGTCATTGCCCGGCGAAAACACGATGTTGGCCAGTTTCTCGGTATCCGGATCATCCTCCGTGGAAAGCTTTTCCTCGCGCCATTCGACACCGGCGGCGACGCGTACATCGCCTGCCGGGACGCTGAACAAGGCGCCATTGATACCCAGGCCGACGTTCAACAGGCGGTTGCGGGTTTGCTCGTTGCGTTGGTAGAGCGCGTAGTCCTGCCATTCCTTGCTGGGCGCATCGGTGGAATAAAGATTGAACGGCGCACAACCCGCGGCCCGCGCAGCTTCATCGGCGCAGACGATGTTGCCGCTGGCATCCAGCACCGTATCGCGCGCGTACAGCCATTCGAGACGACCCACCATGTTGATGGTGCGGATATCGTCCTTCACCCAGCCATAACGCGCGAAACCATTCCAGTCCAGACGATCGGTCAATGCACCGGTGAGCTCGGTCCCGAAGCTGAATGCGTTGCGGTCATGGATCTCACGCGGCGCGGGCAAGTTGTAATAGTGGCGATTGAGGCGAATCTCCGTCAGGCCGTTTTGTTCCATGAACGTGCGCAGCGAATCCGGCAGGTACGGATCGTCGAACGTGGCCACTCCTCCAGGGAACGCCACGCCGCTTTCCGGATCTTTGCCCCACCAGTTGGTCGGGCGCGAGTCATCGCGATATTCCGGCCATTGGGCGGCGCCGCTCACGTAACTATGCGCGTAACCGAAATTGGTGTTCCAGGTCAGGCTGTCGCCCAGCTTCACTTCCAGGTTGGAATACAGCGACGCCTTCTCCGATTTGTCGCGCAGGTACAAGTTATCGAAGATGCCGAAGCCCACGCTGTCGCCGCCGTCCTGCACGCCGGTATCACCGCCGGTCATCACGGTGTAGCTGTCCTTGGGAATGTTTCTGACCTGGCCATTCACCAGCTGATACCAGTCGCCATTGCGCACACCGCTGCCGCAGGGGCTGGCACCGTTGTAGATGCAGAAGGTCGGCACATTGGACCGGTAGAACTGGTTGTAATCGATGATGATGTTGTCGGGAATGCCGTCGCTGGCATTGGTGTTCGCTGGATTGGCGTTGTACGCGCGGCGCTCGGTATAGCGATCGATCACCATCACCGGATCGGTATAGGTGTAGTTGGCGCCAACCACCAGATGCGCGTTGTCGCTGAAATCCAGACCGGTGGCCAGCGAGAAGTTCGTCTGGCGCGCATCGCCTTCCTCCGACAGGCCAGTGGTGGCCGAGACCGACAGACCATTCATTCGCTTCTTCATCACCACGTTGACTGCGCCGGTGACTGCATCGGCACCATAAATCGCCGCCGCACCGCCAGTGACAGTTTCCACGCGCTCGATCAGCGCCGAAGGAATGGTGTTCAAATCCACTGCGGCCGTGCGCGCGCCACCGGATACCCAACGATGGCCATCGACCAGGACCAGGGAACGGTTGTTGCCCATCTCGCGCAGATTGATGTTCGCCACGCCTTTGTCGTACTCCTGACCGCCGGAGTTGAATTCCCCCAGGCCGGGCGCCACGGCGGGATTGAGCATCAGCGCGTCGTACAAGGTGAAGCGACCGAAATCCTTCACCTCGTCGAAATTCATGACGTTGATGGGCATGGTCGATTCCAGTTCCGGGCGCGCGATGCGCGAACCGGTGACGACGATGCTGTCGAGCGTCTGGAGATCCGGATCGGCGGCAGCCCGTTGCTGTGTGTTATCGGCTGCCAGCACGTTCGCGGATGCGCAGATTGCGAATGCAACCGCGCTGGAAAGTGCCGGCGTCCTGAGTCTGTCGAGGGTCTTCATCCAAGCTCCGATGCGAAAGCGAATCGGAGTTCAAGACGACGAGCCTCGGCGGTTCCTTCGGATGTCACGAAAGATTCATATCCCGCTCCCGAGCAACGCCCAGGCACGATCATCTGGCGCTCTCATGCGACGGCCGGCTCGCGCAGTGTGTGGAGATAGCGCTCGTACGCCGCCGGATCGTAGATGTAGTCGAGCGTCGGCACGAAGCTCACCTCGACGCCGCCGAACTTCCGTTTGAAGACGCTGATGTCC
>Ga0065721_10049328_pt1 | contig 37219 bp, 33 predicted proteins | sample Mesricmetagenome_FD_59108 | JGI IMG/M metagenome (GOLD analysis project Ga0065721, IMG submission 59108) | Mesophilic microbial community from rice straw/compost enrichment Sample: eDNA_1 v2 (version 2) | ecosystem: Engineered > Solid waste > Grass > Composting > Bioreactor | place: USA: Davis... | reverse complement strand
CCACAAGGCAAGCCGCTCGAAGCCGCTCGGCTCGATGACGACGGTCGGGCCGGTCAGCTTCGCCTCGCTCTTCAATTGTTCGACGCTGCCGGCGATGCCGTCCGCAAGCAGCGGCTTGTCGTCGAATTTCCGCGTCGCCTCCTGCGCGCTGAGCGTGAGCAGCGATCCGGCGGGACTGATGACTTCGTCGCCGACCTTGAATTCCTTTTCGCTGTCGATGAAGGCTTCGGCGAGTTCGGGATTGCGGCCCTTGGCTTCGGCGGCGCTGCGGAAGTAGCCGGAGAAATACGAGACGACCTTCGATTTCATCGTCTCGGCGAGGTCCATGCCTTCGCCGCTCACCGGTGCCGCCGCACCGATCGCGCTGACCGGCGCCATGTAAATGTGGTCGCTCCCGAGAGCGATGAGGGCGCCCGCGCTGCCCGCGTCGTCATTGACCCACGTATAGGTGGGGATGTTCGCCTTGAGCAGCAACTGGAGGATGTCGACCGCCGCGTCGAGACGTCCGCCGGGCGTATCCATGTCGATGATGAATGCCCCGGCCTTTGCCGTTTCGGCCTCCTTCAGGATGCGGCGAAGAAAAATCGCCTGTGCAGGGTTGACTTCGCCGCTCAGCGGCACCACGACGACGTCGCCTTCTTCGATGCCTTCGCAGAAGGCACTCGGGCAGACGACCGCGGCGAAAACAAAGGAAAGGAGGAAGGTGCGGAGGAGATTCATCATTCTTCGTTTCCTTTGTTGCCTCTTGTTCAATACTGCCATCGCTTCCGCAGTTCAACGCCATGCCCCGCATCTCCGAAGAAACGATCCAGCAGGTTGCCGCCGCCAGCGACATCGTGGACGTGGTGGGCTCCTACATCCAGCTGAAGCGCTCGGGGTCGGCGTGGAAGGCGCTGTGCCCGTTTCATCACGAGAAGACGCCGTCGTTTCAGGTGAATCCGGCGCGGCAGATCTTCAAATGCTTCGGCTGCGGCGCGGGCGGGTCCGTCTTCCGGTTCGTGATGGACTACGAAAATGTGGACTTCGCGACCGCGGTGCGGCGTCTCGCGGCGCGGGCGGGAATTTCCATCGAGGAGGAGTCGCCGGAGGATCAGAAGCGGCGGAGCGAACGGGACCGGCTGCTCGCGTTGCACCGCGATGCGGCGGAGTGGTTCCACTGGAACCTCATGAAACGCCCGCTCGCGGCGAACGCGCGCGAGTATTTGAAGAGCCGCGGCATCAATGGCGAGATCGCCACGCGCTGGCAGATTGGCTTTGCGCCCGATGACTGGAGCGCGCTCTCCCAATGGGCTCGCGAAAAGGGCTATTCCGAGGCCGAACTCAGCCGGGGCGGCCTCGTGCTGACGCGTGACCGTGGCGACGGCGTTTACGACCGGTTTCGCAATCGCGTGATGTTTCCGATCTGCAACGACTACGGCGAGGTGATCGCCTTCAGCGGGCGCACGCTCGGCAACGATCCCGCCAAATACGTGAACTCGCCCGAGACGCCGCTCTTCACAAAGGGACGCGTGCTCTTTGGTCTGCACAAATCGAAGCGCGCGATCCTTGCCGCGAACGAGGCGATCGTTTGCGAGGGGCAACTCGATCTGATTTCGATGTTCGAGGCGGGAATCGAGAACGTGACCGCACCGCAGGGAACGGCGTTCACCGCCCAGCAGGCGCGGTTGTTGAGGCGATTCGCGGAGTCCGCAGTGATGTGCTTCGACTCGGATGCCGCGGGCCGCACCGCCGTGGAGCGATCGCTGCCGGCGCTGCTGAGCGTTGGCATCGCGGTGAAGGTCGCCCGGATGCCCGCCGGGCAGGATCCGGACTCGCTGATTCGCGAGCAGGGGGCGGGTGCGTTGCGTGACGTGCTCGACCGGGCTGTCGATTTTTTCGATGACCTCGTGGATGCAAACCTCCCCCCCGGGGCCTCGCCCCAGCAACGCGCCTCCCTGGCGCGGCGCGCGACCGGGTTTCTGCGGCTTGTTGACGATCGCGTGTTGCGCGAGACGATTGGAGCGCGCCTGCGGGCCCGGCTGGAGCTGACGGAATCGGCCTTCGAGGAATTGCTGCGAAAGGCGCCGCGGCCGGACACCGACCGGGCGCCCGACGACGAGGCGCCCGCCGAAGTGGAGGCCATCGAGCTTTCCGAGGCGGCGCGATTGCTCTGCCGGCTGGCGATTGTATCGCCGGCTGCTCGCGAGTGGATTCGCGCCCAGGAGACGCCGGCGGCGGATTTTGGCGCGGAGTTTGCCCTGGTGGACAAGCTGGCCGGGGCGGGGGTCGCTCTGGAGGAGCCGGCGGCATTTTCCGCGTTTGTCGCGAGCTTGCCGGCTCCGGAGGAGCGGGCGCTGGCGGGTTTGCGGCTGGGAAAGGCGCCGGCGGATGCCGTGTCCCTCGTCAAGGAAGCGTGGCGTGGACTCCGGGCCCGGCAGATTCAGGGAAGGATCGCCGCGTTGCAGGCGAAGATGCGGGCGCCCGAAACCGGAATTTCAGAGGCGGCGGAGCTTCATAAACAAATCCTTGACCTTCAGAAGCGGCTGGGGGAAGTTTGACGGCCTTTTTTCGAAGCGAACGAGTAGCTGCCGAACCCTTTATTTGAAAGCCAAGCCCAAAGCCAAACCGGGCGCGGCGCGCAAGGCCTTGCCTGCGCGTGGCGCCGCGAAATCTCCGAAGTCCGCCCCGCGCACGCCGGCTCCTGCGAAGAAGTCGGCGCGTTCCGCGTCTGGCGCCGGTAAATCGAAAGTGGTGAAGGCCAAGTCGAAGCCAGCAAGTGGCAAACGTCCGGCACCTGCCAAGGCTCGAAAAGCAAAAGCCACACCCCAGCCGAAGGCGAAGGTCGTGAAGGCAAAGCCAGCCCCGAAGCCCGCCAAGGCGACGAACTCGAAGGCGAAGTCCGCCGCGAAGTCCGCCAAGGCAAAACCCACCAAGACTGCCCGGACGAAGTCAGTCCCCCCGGCGGCAAAGGCGAAATCACCTGCGAAACACGCGACCGGCAAGGCGACCCCCCGGCCATCCCGCGCGAACCTCGTCAAAGAGACGATCGCGAAAGCTGCAAAGACTGATTCTGCGACCGAGGCAGCTGCCTCTACTGTGACAATTTCTGCGAACGGAACCAACGAAGAAGCCACCGCGAAACTCCCCGCGGAGGTTCAAAAAGCGATTCAGGAGAAGGTCCGAGAACTCATCAAGCTCGCCAAGGAGCAGGGCTATGTGACGTTTGACGACCTCGAGGAAGCGCTTCCCGAGGGAGTAAACGACCCGGAGACGATCGACGCGATCATCGCGCAGCTCCGTGCGGTCGAAATTGAAATCATCGATTCCTCCGACGTCGATCGGGTCAGCAGCACGAAGAAGGACGACGACGAGGACAAGGACGAGAAGTCCGACTCGAAACTCGACATTCTCGACGACCCGGTCCGGATGTATCTGCGCCAGATGGGCCAGGTGCCCCTGCTCACCCGCGAGCAGGAAGTGGAGATCTCCAAGCGCATCGAGGATGCGGAGCTCCAGGTGCAGGACATCCTTTACCGCTTCGGATTCATTGCCCGCGCCCACCTCGATCTCGCGCAGAAGCTCATCGACATGCGCGAGCGCTTCGACCGCGTCATTCAGGACAAGAAGATCGAAAGCCGCGAGCGTTACATGAAGGTGCTCCCGCGCCTTTGCGCCCAGGTGAAGAAGCAGACCGAGGCGGTCACCGAGTCCTATCGGGTGATTGTCAATTCGAAGGAAGGAAAGGGCACCGAGGCTCAGCGCAAGGCGTTCGAGAAGAACCTCACCGCGCTGAAGAAGCTCTATCCGAAGTTCTTCTTCAAGCAGAAGGTCATCGAGGATTTCGTCAGTCTGGCCGACGAGAATCTGCGTCTGTTGAACAATCTCTGCCAGGAGGCCGACCGCGCAAAGCGTGCCGGCAAGACCGCCGACTCCACGAAGGCGAAGCGAAACGTCGAGCATCAGCTCCAGGAGATGCAGGCGCGCCTCTGGCTGTCGCCCGAGGAATACACCGAGGCTCACCAGCAGCTCAAAGACTGGCACCGCAAGGCGCTTCGCGCGAAGACCGAGATGGTCGAGGCGAACCTGCGCCTCGTCATTTCGATCGCGAAGAAATACACGAACCGCGGCCTGTCGTTCCTCGACCTCATCCAGGAGGGCAACATGGGCCTCATGAAGGCGGTCGAGAAATTCGAATACCGCCGCGGTTACAAATTCTCGACCTACGCGACGTGGTGGATCCGCCAGGCGATCACCCGTTCGATCGCCGACCAGGCGCGCACGATCCGCATCCCGGTGCACATGATCGAGACGATCAACAAGCTCATCCGGGTGCAGAAGCAGCTCGTGCAGGAATACGGTCGCGAGCCGACCCCCGAAGAGGTGGCCGAGGAAATCCAGCTTCCGGTCGAGCGCGTGCGCGCCGTTCTCAAAATGGCGCAGCAGCCGATTTCGCTGCAGGCGCCGGTGGGTGACAGCGACGACACGAGCTTTGGAGATTTCATCGAGGACAAGGGCGCCGAAAATCCGGCGGACCAGGCGGCGATCGTGCTGCTCAAGGACAAGATCAAGGACGTGCTCGACACGCTCACCGAGCGCGAGCGCCAGGTGCTCGAGCAGCGCTTCGGGCTCGTGGACGGCTACAGCCGCACGCTCGAGGAGGTCGGCCGGCAGTTCAAGGTCACCCGCGAACGAATCCGCCAGATCGAGGCCAAGGCCCTCCGCAAGATGCGGCATCCGACCCGGATCCGCCAGCTTGAGGGCTTCCTTGAGCCGCAGGATTTCTAATTTGGGCTTTTCATTCGGTAGCGGCTTCCCGTGAAATCCCTTCCGGGATGCCGCCATCGGAGAAACGAACGAATTCGCCGGAACTTTTCCGGCCGGGCGGGGTTGATTCCCGTGAAGACATGATGGACGAATCGGACATCGAGCTCCGGCAGGACCGGGCTCTGTGGGATCTCCTCGGACGGGCTCGTCCGGTGGAGGCATCGCCGTTCTTCGCCCGGAAGGTGCTCCGCGCCATCGAGGAAGCTCCCGCCCCGGTTCCGTTTTGGGTGCGTTGGATGCGGATGGCGGTGCCCGTCGGCGCGTGTGCGGCGCTTGCCATCGCGGTTCTCGCCGGGTTGCAGGGTTCGCAGCCGAGAACGGTGGTTTCCTCCGACCCGGGACTGGAGTTCGATACCATCGAAAACCTCGACCTGCTGGTCGCCAATTACGAATCCTCACTATGGCTGAATGCCTCCGTATCCTCGCCGGCGTTTTAGCCATTTCCAGTGCGGGCTGCCTTTTAGCCGCCCCGCCGCCCCCGCCCGGAGGAACTCCTGGCCGCCCGCAGGCGGAAAAGAAGGGGCCTCACGACGGCGATGACTGGATGTCGCATCCCAAATTCAAGGAGCGTCTGGAGAAGATGTCTCCGGAAGAGCGGAAGCACTTCGAAGAGAACTGGAAGCGCTGGAAGGAAATGAGCGAGCACGAGCGCAAGGAGTGGCAGCGCCGGGCCGCGGAGGCTCGTGCGCGGATGGAGAAGGCCATCGACGAGACGCTTGCCAAACTCGACCTCACGCTCGACAAGGATCGTCGCGAAGTCTTTGCCCTGCGCTACCGTCAGGAGCGCAGAAAGATCGAGGAGGAGCTTTGCAACGAAATGAGCGAGCGCCGTCAGGAAATGATCGACGGGATGCTCCAGCGGCTGAAGACCGAGTTCAGTAGTGGCTCGGAGCAGCCGGCCGCACCTGCTTCGCCCGAGAAGGAAAACTGACTCAGTCGTCGATGACGACGGGCGTTCCGATTTTTACCCGCTCGTAGAAGAGCGGTGCGATGTCGGCGGGCATGCGAATACAGCCGTGCGACGCGGGATAGCCGGGCAGATGGCCAACGTGCATGCCGACGCCCTGCCACGTGAGCCGCATGAAAAACTGCATCGGGGCCCCCTGAAAACGGGTCCCGCTGGGTGCGGAATCCACCCGTGTGCTGACCCCGCTTCGCACCACCTGCCCGCGGCTGTTCACGAAATTTCCGTAGATATTCGAACGGTGGTCCTTGTCCTTCTCCAGGACCGTGAAGCTTCCCTTCGGCGTCATTCCGGCCTTTTTCCCGGTGGAAACGGGCGTGTCGATCGCGATCTCGTCGCCCATCATCAGGTAGGCGCGCTGCTTGCCGAGCGAAACGAACACGCGGGAGTTCTCCGGATTGGTGCGTTCGAGGACGCGGGGAACGACCTTCGGTTGCGCCTGCTTGGAGATCAGCTCCGAAGCGGGCTTCTGCTTTGTCGGCTGCGGTTTCTTCGGCTGTTCGGTGGAGCGGGCCTGCGAGGATGGGGTTTCGCGGGTGTTCGTCGCGGGTGCGCCGGGAATCTGCTTCGGCGCAGCGGCAAGATCCGGGGATCCACCGGCGACGAGGAGCGCGAGAATCGCGGCACGGGTGGGAAGAAAAAATCGCATCGCTCTTGTGTCGGCTCCGTTGGACGTCAACTATCCGCATAGTTGCTGAACAGAGACATTTCAACGACATTCCCCGGTTTGCGCTCCATTCGCCAGAGTTCCACCCGCCTTGCTTCACTCGCCATTGCGTGCGCAATGGTGTGGATCGCGGGTGCTGCCTTCGGCGATATCGAGCTGCCAAGCGTGCCGCCACCCCAGCCCAAGGCGGTCACGGTGGATTGCTACCTCGGAGAAAGCGTGGAGATTCCGCTGGAGGGATTGAGCCGGTCTGGATTTCAACTCCGGTTCCTGATTCGCAAAAAACCGGAGCTGGGAACACTTTCCGAGCCCGTTCCGACGAGCCGCACAACGGCGACGATTGTCTACACGCACAACGAGGCTGCGGGACTGGGCGAGGATCGATTCCGATATGCGGTGCAGACGTCCAACACCGGAGTGTCGACGCCCGCCGAGATCGTGGTGCGCGTGATCGAGCGGCCGCCGTTGTTCACGGCGCCGTCGCGGCTCGATTTTCCGATGACGGCGGTGGGGGACGTTTCGCACCGTGAGCTGGAGATCAGCAACTCCGGCGGAGGCAACATTTCCGGCGAAGCGAAGGCGGCGGATCCGTGGAAGATTGTCACCGGCGGCCGCTACGACCTTGGTCCCGGGGACTCGCACTCGATTATTCTCGTCTTTGCGCCGTCGGAGGATCGCGATTACTCGGGCGCGATCGAGTTTTCGCATGCCGAGGGCACCAGTGTGGCGTTGTTCGGTCGGGGCTACGAACCGATCGGGGTGGTTCCCCGCGAACTGCGCCTGGGAAGCGACGGTCGCAGCGAGGTTCGTGGAACGACGTTCATCATTCGCAACCGCTCCGATGTTGACCACGAACTTCGCATCGAAGCGCCCGAGGGCGTTCTCGTTGACGGAAAGGTGACCGTGCCCGCGAAGACGGAAGTCGACGTGGCGATGCACACGCGCACGGGATTTCTCGAGGCGTTGGACGGTTTTCTTCGGGTCACCGGCGAGCGAATCGATCTATCGGTCCCGCTGCACGTCGAGCCAGCACCGGTCCGCCTCGCGGTGGATCGTGAGGAGATCGACTTCGGTGAACTCGGCTCCGGCCGCACGGGACGCCGGAAACTGGTGGTTCGAAACACGGGTGGCACCCCTGCGGATTTGCGGGTGACGCTGCCTGAAGGGGGCGATATCCGCCCGCTGCCCTCTGCGGAGTTGCTTGCTCCCGGAGCCTCGCGGGAGTTTGAGATGTCGTTTGTCCGGCTGGCAGAGGGCGAGGTGGAGACTGAGCTGACGGTCGAGGCCGCGAACTCGCGCATCGAGATTCCCGTGCGTGCAAAGATTCTGGCCACCAAAGGCGAGCCGCCGGGAGGCGGTGCAGGCGAGCCCCAGATGCCGAATATCGATCTCGCGGACATCCCGCCTGTGCCGCAGATCACCGTCGTGGCGAAGAACGAGCGGGAGGTCGATGTGTCATGGAAAAAGACCGATCCCGACGTCGCCCGTTACGCGATCTTCCTGCGACGCATCGAAAAAAATGCGAAGGGGAAGGCAGTGTTTCGCTACGTGCTGCTCGAGCAGGCGAAGGTGCGGCTCGTGAGGGACGAGGCGCGGGCCACGATCCAGGGCTTCCGGCCCGGCGAGCAGATCACAATCCAAATCGTCGGCTACGATGCGATGGGGCGGCCGTCGCCGGCATCGCCGCCGTTCACGATCTGGTCGAAGCCGGCCAAACCGGTGCGAATCCCATGGACACTGCTTGCGATCCTCGGCCTCGTGATCGCCATCGTCATCGTGATTCGCGAACGGAGACGGCGACGCCTGGCGATGGAAACCTGGACGCCTTGAGAAATATCCTTGTTCGTCCCGTGTTCCGGGGCGCAACCTGCTGTCCGTAACCCTCAACCGCCATCAGCATATGCAACTCGGAATGATCGGTCTTGGACGAATGGGCGCCAACATGGTGCGTCGCGTCATGAAACAAGGACACACCTGCGTCGTCTACGACACGAATCCGGAGGTGGTCAAAGAACTCGCAGGCGAGGGCGCGATCCCTGCCGAGTCGCTGGCGGATCTCGTTTCCAAACTCGAGAAGCCGCGCAACGCGTGGATCATGATCCCCGCCGCGATCACCGACAAGATCGTCGACGAACTTGCCGCTCTTCTCGAGGCGGACGACACGATCATCGATGGCGGCAATTCCTATTTCCGGGATGACCGCAGACGCGCGGCACGGCTCCAACCGAAGGGCATCCATTATCTTGACGTCGGCACCAGCGGTGGAGTCTGGGGACTCGAGCGCGGATATTGCATGATGATCGGCGGAGACAAGGTGGCCGTGGAACGGCTCGATCCGATCTTCAAGGCGCTGGCCCCCGGTCGTGGGGACGTTCCGCGCACTCCCGGCCGCGAGAAGCTGGGCGGCACCGCCGAGGAAGGCTACCTCCATTGCGGCCCGTCGGGCGCGGGACATTTCGTCAAGATGGTTCACAACGGCATCGAATACGGGCTGATGGCCGCATACGGCGAAGGCCTCGACATCCTTGCCAACGCGAATGTCGCCAACCGGGCGCACGCCGCCGATGCGGAAACCGCGCCGTTGATGAATCACGATCTCGTCTATGACCTCAACCTCGCGGACGTCACCGAGGTGTGGCGGCGTGGCAGCGTGATTTCCTCGTGGCTCCTCGATCTGGCGGCCGCCGCCTTCGCGGAGGATCCAGAGCTCTCGAAGTTCACGGGCCGCGTGTCCGATTCCGGCGAGGGCCGGTGGACGATCATGGCGGCGATCGACGAGGCGGTGGATTGCGAGGTGCTCACGGCAGCGCTCTACGCGCGATTCCGCTCGCGGAAGGAGCACACCGTTGCGGAGAAGGTCTGCTCGGCGATGCGCTACCAGTTTGGCGGTCATCTCGAGAAGACCTCCTAGTCCGCCGTCTCAGTCCGCGGGCTGAAAGCAGAACGAGTCATGTTCGACGTGGCGATCATTGGTGGAGGGCCGGCGGGCAGCACGGCCGCCACGTTGCTCGCGCAGAAGGGCAGGAGCGTGGTCGTGTTCGAGCGCGAGAAGTTCCCTCGCTTCCACATCGGCGAGTCGCTGCTTCCGTTCAGCATGGGGGCGTTCGATCGCATGGGCGTGACGTCCAAAATCGAGGCCGCGGGATACATGAAGAAATTCGGGGCCGAGATCATGACCAGCGACGGCTCCCGCGACACCCGCTTCTATTTCAAGGATGGGTTTCGTTCGCAGCGGGAGTCGGCATTCCAAGTGCTGCGGTCGGATTTCGACAAGTTGCTGCTCGACCATGCCGCGGAATGCGGCGCGGACGTTCGCGAGGAGACGTCAGTCGACGACCTGGAATTTCTTTCGGATCGTGTCGCACTGAAGGTCCGCCCTCGCGGTGCGGAGGTGGAGACCATCGAAGCCCGGTATCTGCTCGACTGCAGCGGCCGGCACACGGTCGTTGGCTCGAAGTTCGACCTGAAACGCGCGTATCCAAATCTGCGAAAGTTTGCCGTCTATGCGCACTACAACGGCGTCCCGCTTCCGGAGGGGATCGACGGAACGCTCACGCGGATGGTGCGCGCGGAGGATTATTGGTTCTGGATGATTCCGCTCTCGATGACGCGGACGAGCGTGGGAGTGGTGATGGACACCGACTTCTTCAAGCGCCAGAGCGGCTCTCCGGAGATGGCGCTGGAACGGTTGATTCAGGAATCCCCGGTCATGTCGGAGCGGATGAAATCCGCGGAGCGCGTGACGAAGGTTTACGCCAGCGGCGACTATTCGTATCGCAACCGGCGACTTGCCGGAGACCGCTGGTTGCTCGCGGGCGACGCGGCGGGATTTATCGATCCGATTTTCAGCAGCGGGGTGTTTCTGGCGATCCTCGGGGGTGAGCAGGCGGCGGATGCCTTCGACCTCGCGCTTCGCGAGCCGCACCGTCGTGCGGAGGCCTTTCGATCCCACGCCCGGCGACTGGACGCCGTGATGAGGCTGTATCTGCGTTTCGTGGAGGGCTGGTATCGGCGGGAGTTTGTCGAAACGCTTCTCAATCCGCGCGAGTTTTTCGAGGTCGTGCCGGCAGTGAACGCCGTGCTCGCGGGAAACCTCGGCGGCTCCTTCGACATGCGCTGGAGGCTGTGGCTGTTTCACGCCATCGTCGCGCTGCAGCGATTCACGCCGATTTCCCCCCGCCTGCAAACGGCCTGACATGAGGAAACTTGCGGGATGCGCGGCGCTGTGGCTGCTTGCCGGCTGCGCAACGGTCACGCCGGATTTCGAGGTGCGCGAGACGAAGTCGGCCGCGGTGGAATGGCGCATGGAAGGGGAGAGGGTTGAGCTGCGTGCGGAGTATTCCCGCGGCGATGGAGATGCCCTGCGACTTGTGGTGGTTCGGGGCCGGCCGGTGCTGGTGCTGACTCGAATGCGCGGGGAATGGATCGCTTCAGGCGTCCTTGCCAGGGGCGGCTGGCGTGGCAACTGGAACACCGCACCGCGCGAGCTGGGTGGCTGGCTGTGTCTGGCCGAGGCCATCGACGCCGGTGGCCATGCCCCGGAAGGCTTATCGGAGTTTCGCACCGGTCGGATGAGTGTTCGCTATGCGAAGCCCGGCGGCGTGCTCCGCGAAATCGAGCTGGCAGCTGTTGCGACGGACGACCGTTTCCGGGTGAGATTCTAGATTTCCTCGCGAACGGTGTCCGCGGCGGTTCGCGCGTCGCGGACGACCCCGCGAAAGAACGGCAACGCTGCAGCGCCGGCGAGCCCCCACGAGGTGTTCATCAGAAATCCCACGAGGGAGATGGAGACTGCGGTGGCGGCGAGGACGCCGGAGAGCTCGCTGAGGAGGAAGGCAAACACCTGCTCCCGGACGCCGAGTCCGCCAATGCTGATCGGCAGGGCTGTGATAATGTCCGCAGCGGGCATGATCGCACTCATTTGGAGGAAGGAGATGTCGACCGAGAATGCCCGGGCGCTTGCATAGAACACGCCAAAGTAGGCGATGAGCATCACCAGGGTGAGCGCCATGGCGCGGAGGGACGCGCGCCATTGGTAGGCCATCTGGGCGTAACCCGCGCCGAACTTTCGCAGGATGTTCGGAAACGGCGCCCATCGCGGGGGATTGGCCGTCCAGCCACTGGCGGCGAGAGAGAGCGTCCATGTGAGCAGCGCGGCGCACCCGATCTGGTAGGCGATCACGATCTGCACCAGCGTCATCACCTTCGGACTGCGGGAGAGCCACTCGTAGTTCCAGACGGTGAGCACGGCGGTGTAGAGGATGAGTCCGCCGAGGCCGCTGATGCGGTCGAGGATCACTGACAGCAGCGAATCGATCTTCGAGTTTCCGCGGCGCATGAGGTATGCCGCGCGCACGAGGTCTCCGCCTGCGGCACCCACGAGGAAGGTGTTGCAAAACAGGGCGACCAGGCAGATTTGCACGCTTTTCCAGAACGGCAGCTCAATGCGCAGCATTTTCAGGAAAATGCGCCAACGGCAGACGCCGACGAGGTTTTCCATTCCCGCGAAACAAATTCCCGCCACGAGCCAGCCGGGGGTGGTCGACTTCAAGGCGGCGGAAATATCCGTGCGAAATTCCGGATCGCGAAAGAAGAATGCCAGCAGCGCTGCGGTGACCGCGGTCTGGAAGAGGACGATCAGCCAGCGCTTGAGCATGTGGGTATGGGCAGGGGCGACAATGGAGCGGTCACCGCGCCAGAAGTGCCGGGCGTCGGCAAGGATAAAATCCCCGCTCGAAATCCGGGCCCGACTGAGCAATTCTTTGGGAACCGCTCATGCCTGCCGTCAAAGTCGATGTCCCCCAGGAGCTTTCCCGTCCGGCAGGGCGGAGGCGCAGGCAATGGAAGCCGCAGGATGTGTGGAACTACACGTTGCAGGCGGCGAGCGTCGGAATCTTCTTTGCGACCGGTGTGGCGGTTACCCTCGTCGCGCCGGTCGTCCGGCTCGTGCTAGGACCGGAACGATCGCTGCCGGTCGGTCGGGCGTTGATCCGGGGCCTTTTTCGCTTTTTCTCCTGGTGGCTGGAAGCCGTGGGGCTGTGTCGCATTCGTTTCGAAGGCGTCGAGAAACTCGCAAGCCTTCGAGGCGTGATCGTGGCACCGAACCACCCCGGCCTGCTCGATGCCGTGTTTCTGATTCCCCATCTTCCACGGGCGGTGTGCATCATGCGTGCGGGCTTGATGCGAAATCCCTCGTTTCTCGGCGCGGCCGGGCTGGCCGGCTACATCACGAATGATCGAGGCCCTGACCTGATCCGGCAATGCGAACGCAAACTGGCCGCCGGTGACAATCTGCTGATCTTCCCGGAGGGAACCCGGACGCGCCTGCACGCGCGCGCGGTGAACCCGTTCAAGGGCGGCTTCGCGCTCGCTGCGGTGCTTACGGGAGCGCCGATTCAGACCGTATTGATCGCGCGGAGCGGCTCCTACCTTGCAAAAGAGACCAGCCTCGGCGCCGTCGCGGAGGTGCCGGTGCGGATCACGATTCGAGTGGGCGAGGTCTTTCATGCGCGTTCGGGCGAATCCGCGAAGGCGCTTGCCGCAAGGCTCGAGGAGTATTTCCGCGCATCGCTCGAAAACTCGGGCGGTGAAATCCGGCTTGCGCACTGATGCCGGAGCCCAGCCGCACGCATCTCGTCCTTCTGCCGAGCTACAACAGCGGACCGATGCTTCGGAGAACCGCCCTTGAGGCGATGGCGCACTGGCTGCCGGTGTGGATTGTGATCGATGCGAGCACCGATGGCAGCGACCGCGATGCGCGGGCGCTGGCCGACGAGCATCCGCATGTCCGCTGCATGGTTCTTCCGAAAAATGCCGGCAAGGGCGGCGCGGTGCTTGAGGCGATGAAGGCGGCGCAGGCCGAGGGATTCAGTCATGCGCTGGTGATGGATGCGGACGGACAGCATCCGGCGGACAGGATTCCCGGGTTCATGGCGCGTTCGCAGGAGCAACCCGGGGCGATGATCCTTGGGGAACCCATCTTCGGTCCCGACGCTCCGCCGGAACGGGTGAAGGGGCGGCGCGTCGGAAACTGGTGGGCGAATCTCGCAACCCTTTGGGGGGGCATCCACGATTCGTTGTTTGGCTTTCGCGTGTATCCGATTCGCGAGTCGGTGGAGATTCTCGATTCCATCCGCACGGCGCGGCGCTTCGATTTCGATACGGAACTCGCCGTGCGCCTCTACTGGCGCGGCGTCAAACCGGTGAACATTCGGGTGCCGGTGACCTACCCGCCGCGCGAGGAGGGGGGGACCACGCAGTTTCGCTACCTGCGGGACAACCTCCTGCTCGTCGGGACGCACACGCGATTGTCCCTTGGCATGCTGCTGCGGCTTCCGAGGCTCCTTCGGATGCGCTCGCAATGAGCGGGGGAGATTGCAAAATCTGGATTGGTCCGTGAAACGCAATCTCCTTCTCGCCGCTGCCGCAGCCGGAACCCTCGCACCGCTTGTTGCGGGCCGCCGGGGATTCCTGGCATGGCCGCCGGCACACGCGCTCGTCCTTGTGCCGACGCTGCTGCGGAACAATGCTTGCTTCGGACCGATTGCGACGCACTTTGAGACTCCGCGACGGGAGGTGTGGCTCACGATCGACGACGGTCCGGATCCGCGCGACACGCCGGCGATGCTGGAGGTGCTCGCGAAATATCGGGCGAAGGCAACGTTCTTCATGATCGGGGGCAAGGCCGGGCGTCTGCGCAGCCTGGCGTGGGAGGTGCGGTCCGCCGGTCACGGCATCGGGAATCACACCTACTCGCATCCCTCCGCCACGTTCTGGGCGTTGGGTCCACATGCAATGCAACGGGAGATCGAACGCGGGGCCTCAGCCATTCATGCGGCAACCGGAGTGCGGCCCGCATTGTTTCGTTCGCCCGTCGGAATGACGAATCCATTTGTCCACCCGGCGCTCGGTGATCAGAGACTGATCGGATGGTCCGCCTCCGGGTTGGACGGCCTCCGCGACCGCGGGCGGGTGGTGGTCGACCGGATTCTGGCTCGGGTGCGACCGGGTGCGATCGTGGTGATTCACGAGGGCGGCGCACCGGGACGTGTCGGAACGTTGCAGATGCTGCTCGAGCGGTTGACGGCCGAGGGCTACGCGTGTGTCATCCCGGACTTCGCCTCGCTCCGCTGATGCCCTCGAAGCCGCACACCGAACGCGCATTCTACAAGCTGCTCTACACGCCGCAGATCTTTGAGTTCACGTCGCGGCTGTTTCGCTTCCTTGGGCGCGGGGTCTATGTGCGGGTCGCGCAGGCGGTGGCGTGGAGTTACGCGATGACGCAGCACGGCGTGCGCGATGTCGTGCTCGGAAATCTGCGTCTGCTCGCGGGAGATGAAGTGAAAGCCGCGGATGCCGTTGCGGTGTTCACGAACTTCGGCGCGACCATTGCGGACTACGTCGCGGTCGGAAACATGCCTGTGGACCGCGCCGCGGCGCTCTGCGTCGAGACAATCGGGGACGAGCACCTTGAGGACGCGTTGCGCGCCGGCAAAGGGGCGATTCTCGCCACCGGGCACTTCGGATTCTTTGAATTTGGCGCGCTGCTTCTTGGACGGAAGGGATATCCGATCACCGTCGTGACACTGTCCGAGCCAACGCCGGAGCTGACGAAGTGGCGCGCGGATTTTCGCAAGCGCTGGGGCGCGGACACAATCGAGGTCGGACCGGATGCCTTCTCGTCCCTGCGTGTCGTTCAAACGCTGCAGGGCGGCGGGTTTGCCGCGATGCTCGCGGATCGCCCGTTCGGCGGACCGACGGTCGAGGTGGATCTGCCCGGCGGTCGGATCGCGTTTTCCTCCTCGCCCGCTCTACTCGCGTATCTCGCGGACTGTCCGGTCATTCCGGTTGCGATCACGCGACGTCCGGACGCCACCTATCGCATTGTGTCGAAGCCCTGCATCTGGCCGCGTCAATTCGAGGGAGATCGCAACGCACGGGTGGAGGGTGCGACGAAGGTGATTGCCGCGTCGCTTTTCGAGGAGATCGTGCGGGATCCCCGGCAGTGGTATCAGTTCGTCCCGGTGGGATTGACCCCGGAAGCGGCGCGCTGATCACAGGCTGGATTGCCGCTCGTGGTCTTGAGCGTCTGCGACAGTGCCAGGCTGTAGTTCCTGGAGGGAAATTCCTGCTCCGCGCTTCTCGTAGAGGTCCTCATTAAAAAAGATCTCAAATTTTTGTTGGCCGATCTCATGGTCCCTGCCGCGGGAAGGAGGCAATGTCCGGAAACGTCGTTCCACCCTCCCCCCAAGCGAATGATGGTCTGTAAAGGATCTCAAATCTTCGTTGCTAAATCTCATGGTCCTTTTTCGCTGTCTGAGCGAATAACGCCTAAACAAGTCGTCATTTCATGAAGTTCGCTTCCTCCATCCGGCCTGCCCGGGGAGGAAGGTGCAGGGACTTCATGAAGTGCCGAATTGCCTGCGTCCAATTTGTAAAGAACCTCATCTAGTAAAACCCGTGACCATGAAATCCCGACTTCTCTCTTTCGTCCCCAAGGCGGCGACGGTGACGTTTCTTTCCGCCCTCGTGTCGACCGCTCCTGCGGCGGATATCTACTGGGCGGGGGGCGACGGTGACCTTCTGGATCCGGAAAACTGGCTGGGTGGAAGCCTGCCTACCTCGGCGGATGTGGCGGCAATCAGCAACGGAGCGACTGCGACGCTTGCCGAGGGGGATGTGACCTTCACGCAGTTCTGGATCGGCCAGAACGGTCAGGGCAGCGCCACCGGCAGCTTCGTTCAGACCGGGGGCTCGATCACGTTGACGACTGGTGGCGTGGTGGGACGTCAGGGAAACGCGGTCGGGAACTGGGAGATGACCGGAGGCTCCCTGACCACCGGGGATTTACGGCTTGGTGGCGGAGGTGCGAGTTCGACGGATCCCGTCGGCTCCAAGGGAACGATGACGGTTTCGGGTGCCGATACCCTGGTCACTTCAACCGGCTATGTGGGAATCGGATCCGCCGGGACTGGCACGCTGACGCTCTCGAATTCCGCGATGTGGATCCACAACAGCAACGCCGTTTTTCTCGTGGGCGGTGACAACAACAACAACCCTGCCAATCAGGCGGGAGGCACCGGCATTCTCACCGTGGCGAGCGGAGCGAGTCTGACTTTCGGTGGGAGCGCAAACCTCGGCATCGGCCGCAACACCAGCACGGCCGCGACCACCGGCAACGGCACGGTGATCCTCGATGGCGGCGAGATCACTCTGGGCACCGGCACGGTAAATCTCGGCTCCCGGCAGGGGGCAAGCCAGTTGGCGGGAACCGGGACGCTGACCGTGAATTCCGGAACCCTCACTTCCAACAACGGCATCCGATTGAACGAAGGCACCGGGACCATCAACTTCAACGGTGGCGTCGCGGTGATCGGTGGAATCACGAAGTCATGGGGAAGTGGCACCGGCACCGTGAATTTCAACGGCACCGTGGTCCGCGCCTCGACCACCAGCGCAGACTTCTTTTCCTACAACGGAAACCAGGGCGCCGGCGTCTTGAATCTGAACATCCAGTCCGGCGGTCTGAAGCTCGATACGAATGGGAATCTCGTTGTCATTACCCAGAGCCTCACCGGCGTCGGCGGGCTCACGAAGCTCGGCGAGGGGGAACTCGTGCTGAACGGGGAAAACGTTTACGCCGGCGGCACGGTGGTGAGTGAGGGAACGCTGGTTGTCGAGGCGGGCGGCACGCTCGGCACAGGGGGCATCGTGGTCGAAAACGGAGGCATCCTCGATTTTGACTACGCGTTCAGTCTGACCACCGCGGGCCTGGTGCTCGAGGCGGGCAGCCAGTTCAAGCTCGATGAGAATCTCACGTTCGGCGGACTCACGATCGACGGAACCACGTTCGCCGAGGGTGTCTACGATTACGCGACGCTCAAGGCGAACTATGGGGACATTTTCCTGGACGGCGGCAGCGGTCAGATCACCGTCACGACGGCGGTCCCGGAGCCGGCCGCCCTTGCCCTCCTGGTGGTGGGAGGAGCGGCGGCCGGGGTGTTCCATCTCCGTCGCAGGATGCGGCCTTAACCAAAAGGGTGTTGGCGGACGGTCCGCGGCGGGCCGTCCGCCAATTCACTCCGCGCCCCGGGCACTAACGGTCCGTCGACGCAGTGGTCAAAAACATGGGAATCCCTGGCGGAATCACCCTTTCCGCGTCGAGGTTGCTTGCGTGGAGGGGAAGAAATGGGGGAGGATAAACATTGCATGAACGTGCTGATTCTCGCCGCCGGCTACGCAACCCGGCTTTATCCCCTGACCCTGAACAAAGCAAAGCCGCTCCTCGAGGTGGCGGGCAAACCCATGATCGAATGGGTCCTGGACAACCTCGCGCCCATTCCCGACATCGAGACCGTTTACGTCGTGACGAACAACAAGTTCGCGCACGACTTCCGCGTCTGGGCGGATGAATACAACCGCCGCCAGCCGAAACTGACGTTCAAGATCATCAACGACGGCACGACGAGCGACGCCGACAAGAAGGGGGCGATCGGCGACATTCATCTCGTGCTCACGCAGGAGCACCTTTTCGGCAGCGATTTGATCGTGGTGGCCGGTGACAATCTTTTCAGCGAGCCGGTCACGGAGTTCGGCACGGTGGGCAAGGACGCGCCGGCGACGGTTGCCGTCTATGACGTGGGCGACCTCGAGCTGGTGAAGAAATACAACTCGATTTCGACGGACGCGACGGGCCGGATCACGAAATTTGTCGAAAAGGCTCCCGATCCCGAGAGCACGCTCAGCGCGATCGCGCTGTATTACTACCGCAGCGACATTCTACCGATGATCGAGCACTACATTGCCGAGGGGAACAACCCCGACCAGCCGGGCCGGCTCATCGAGTGGCTGCACCACCGTGTCGAGGTTCGCACGTGGAAGGTCCCGGGACTTTGGTTCGACATCGGCGGCAAGGAGTCGCTCGAGGAGGCGAACGACGTCTTCCAGAAGTTCGTGAAATAGTTCGCGATTTCGCAATCGGATCCGGGGAGGAGTTGCGTGGACGACCCACGTCCCCCCGGATTAGTCTCGCTCCATGCCTCCCACCGTCGGCGTGAGCCGGAAGATTGTGCAGGGATTGATCCTGGCGCTTGGCGGTCTGCTCGTGTCCGTGAACAGCGCCCGGTCGGAGATTCTCTGGAGTGATTCCTCGACGACGCTCGTGCACGAAAGCCTTCCCGAGAAGGTTTTGCCGCGCGAAGAGATCGGTGTCCGGGATACGACCGCGTCCGATACGTTGTATATCCGGTTCGACGTCGATCCATTGTCCGACGCCGCCACCGACGCGTCGGTTCGCTATCTCGCCGGGATGGTTTTTTACGAGAACGGGAATGAGCGGTTCGGTATCGGCAACGGGTGGAGGGCACGCGGATACAGTGCGTTCAATACTGCGGAGCAGGGGCCGGAGAACGACACGTTTGGCGAGTTCGACCTGCAATCGTCCCACCCGGAGAAGGGGAAGAGTTACGAATTTGTCCGCCGGAGGACGCCGCGCACGATTGTCGTGAAGATCCAGTATGTCCCGGGTGAACCCGCCCGGGTGACCGCCTGGATTGATCCGGATCTTTCCCTTGGCGCGACGGAGGCAAGCCAGCCGCTGGACATTCAGACGCAGTTCCGCGCCGATGCCACCTTCGACGAAATCCGGTTTCGTCATCAGGGCGGAGGCGATGGATGGATGTTCCGGGACATTGCGGTGGCGACCACTTTCGAGGATCTGCTGCGGCCGCGCTTCTGGCAGCGTCGGTGGTTTCTGGGGCTCACGGCGGGCGTGGTCCTGGTGGCCGTGGCGCTTTCGGTCCAGTTGCTGGAGCGACGGCGTGCACGCCGGAGGATTCAATGGCTCGAGCGGGAGCGTGCCGTCGCCCTCGAGCGCGAGAGAATCGCCCGCGACATTCACGACGAGCTCGGGGCGGAGCTTGCGCAGATCGGATTGCTCGCAGACATTGGTGGCGACGGTGCCACCAGTCCCGGCGAGATGAACCGGAATTTCGCACGCATCGCACGCCATACCCGCGGAGTCGTGGCGGCGCTGGACGAGATCGTCTGGGCGGTGAATCCTCGTAACGACAACCTGGCCCGGCTTGCGGACTACCTCTGCCGGATCGCCGACGAAATTTTCGAGGAGTCCGCGATTCGCTGCCGCAAGGAGGTTCCCACGGGGTTGCCGGAGTTTCCGGTGAGTTCGGAAACGCGCCACGATCTCACGCTCGCCGTGAAGGAGGCGTTTACGAATCTGCTCAAGCACTCGGGAGCGACCGAGGCATGGTTGCGACTGAGGTGGGCGGAGCCGAATCTGACGATCTGCGTGGAGGACGACGGACGTGGCTTTGATATTTCCTCGGCAAAACGCGGAAACGGACTGGACAATCAACGCACCCGATTGGAACGAAATGGAGGCACGGTGGAGGTGAAGAGCGTTCCCGGAGAAGGGACGCGATTGATTATCCGGATTCGACTCGATCGCGACGAATAGCCCGCCTCTTCCGAATCAACATGGCCCGTCTTTCCAGCACAGTTAAGAACCCCGACGCACCGAAAACCGGCTTGATCCGTGTCGCCATCGTGGAGGATCACTCCGGATTTCGGGAAACGCTCATCCGGATGTTCGACGGAACATCCGATTTCGAGGTGGTCGCCGCATGTGCAAATACCGAGGAGGCCCTGACGACGATTCCGAAGACCGGCTGCGACATCGTGCTGCTGGATATCAAGCTCCCGGGAGCATCCGGCATCGATTGTCTGCGTTCGTTGAAGCGGCAGATGCCCAACGTGCGCCTCGTGATGCTCACCGCCTACGACGACAACGACAATCTCTTCCAGTCCCTCACGGCGGGCGCCGACGGTTACCTCTTGAAAAGGACGCCGCGTGGGCGGCTGCTCGATTCGTTGCGCGACATCGTGGGAGGAGGAGCTCCGATTTCCCCGCAGATTGCCCGACGCATGGTGGAGTATTTTCACATGCTTCACGGACGGGAAAATGCGGGTCTCGTTCCGGCCAACTCGGAGCTCAAGGACCTGACCGCCCGCGAGAGGGAGGTGCTGGCGCTGCTGGCCGACGGCCAGACGCCCAAGGAGGTTGCGGACACCCTCGAGATCAGCTGGCAGACGGTGCGGAATCACATCCGCGTCATTTACGAAAAGCTGCACGTGCACACCCGCACGGACGCGGTGTTGAAATATTTCGGACGCGTTCCCTCCGCCGAGCGGAAGTGACCGCCGGGATCAATACGGAGGGATGCGCATCTCGAACCGCGGGATGCGCGTGAAGACGGGCTCGCCGGTGTCTGTGACGCCGAGATAGGCCCCCTCCGCCACGGCGTCGAACGCGGCAGCGTGTGAGCTGTTGTAGGAAAATCGCCCGCCCGGCTCGAGCCGCGGAAACTCGCCGACCACGCCGTCACCCTCCACGGCGATCGTGTCGCCATTGGCTTCGCGGATCACCCACTTGCGGCCCTTGATTGTGACGGTCTCGTCAGACTCGTTGGAGATCGTGATGAAATACACGAACACGTGCGGACGATCCGGAGGTCCCATGAGATCCGGCGCGTGCAGGACGCGGTCGACCGTGACATTCAGTCCGTGCAGCGCTCGCGGAGTCATGTCAGAGGGTGACGATGTTCCGTGCGCGCGCCGCCGGGATCACGGCTTCTTCGCGGTGCTCTGGATGTAAAGCTCGCGGAGCTGCTTGAAGTCGACCGTGACGGGCGAGTGGGTGAGCAGGTCGAGGCCGCGGTTGTTCTTCGGAAAGGCGATCACGTCGCGAATGGACTCCGTGCCGGCGAGCAGCATGACGAGGCGGTCGAGACCGAGCGCAATGCCGCCGTGCGGCGGGGCGCCGAACGAGAACGCGCGAAGCAGGTGGCCGAATTTTTCCTGCTGCTCCTCGGGCCCGATGCCGAGGGTCTCGAACATCCTGGCCTGAAGCTCCTTTTCGTGGATTCGGATCGAGCCGCCACCGAGTTCGACGCCATTGAGCACGACGTCGTAGGCGACCGCACGGACCTTCGCGAATTCGCCCGCTTCGAGGAGCGGCACGTCCTCCGTCTTCGGGCGGGTGAAGGGATGGTGCACCGCGACCCACTTGGCTTCCTCCGGCGAGAAGGCGAGGAGCGGAAAATCGACGACCCAGAGAAAGTTCAGCGCGTTGCTGTCCTTCGTGAGCTCGAGCAGCTCGGCGCAGCGCAGGCGGACGCGGCCGAGCGTGTCGCACACGGCCTGCCATTTGTCCGCGCCGAAGAAGAGGACGTCGCCGGGCGCCAAGTCCATGCGCTCGGCGAGTGCTGCCTTCTCGGCCTCGGAGAAAAATTTCACGATCGGGCTCTCCCATTCGCCGGTGGCGTTGGCCTTGATGTAGGCGAGACCTTTGGCGCCAAGCTCGGTCTTTGCCCATTCCTCCCACTTCTTGAGCTGCTCCTTGGAGAGCTTCTCGGCGGCGCCCCTGGCGTTGAGGGCGCGGATCACGCCGCCGCCGTCGAGCACGGAGCGGAAGACCTTGAACTCCGACGCGGCAAACACGTCGCTGAGGTCGATGATCTCGAGGCCGAAGCGCGTGTCGGGCTTGTCGGAGCCGAAGCGATCCATCGCCTCCTGGTAGGGCATGCGCGGGAACGGCGTGGAAATTTCCACCCCTTTCGCCTCGCGGAAAATGCGGGCGAGCAGCCCTTCAATGAGCGTCTGGATTTCGACGTCGGAAATGAACGACGCCTCGACGTCGATCTGCGTGAACTCGAGCTGGCGCTCGGCGCGGAGATCTTCGTCACGGAAGCAGCGGGCGATCTGGAAATATTTTTCCACGCCGGCGACCTGCAGCAGCTGCTTGTATTGCTGCGGGGCCTGCGGCAGCGCGTAGAATGCGCCGGGCGTAAGGCGGGCGGGCACGAGGAAGTCGCGCGCGCCTTCGGGCGTGGGGTTTGAAAGAATCGGGGTCTCGACTTCGAGGTAGCCCTGCTCGTCGAAATAGTTGCGCGTGGCGGTGGTCACGCGGTGGCGCAGGCGGAGGTTTTGCGCCATCTGCGGACGGCGCAGGTCGAGGTAGCGGTATTCGAGGCGCAGGTCCTCGTTTGAGACCTTGGCGTCGAGCTGGAAGGGCAGGACGTCCGATTTGTTGAGGACGGTGAGGGACGTCGCGATGAGTTCGATGCCGCCGGTGGCGAGTTTTGGATTCTCGGTGCCGGCGAGGCGCGGGGCGACCTTGCCGGTGACGGTGATCACGTCCTCGCTGCGCAGACCGTGCGATTGCTCCGCGACCTCAGGATATTCCTCGGGACGGAAAACGACCTGCGTGACGCCCTCGCGGTCGCGAAGATCGATGAAGATGACGCCGCCATGATCACGCCGCGAATCGACCCACCCGCACAGGGTGGCTTCGGTGCCGGCGTCGGATGGGCGCAGCGCGCCGCAATGATGAGAGCGATACTTCATGGCGAACCGTCAAGATTGGGCGGTTTTCAGCCACCCGGCAAGCGCGTCTTGCGGGACGGCCGTCTCCGTGCGCGTGGCGAGCGTTTTCACCTTCACCTGTGGCCATTCCTGGCCGACGACGACCGCGAAGCGCGCGCCGAGCTGTTCGGCGGCCTGGAATTGCTTGCCGACCTTAGCGGTATCGAGCGGGAAATCCGTCCGCCAGCCGGCGTCCCGGAGCGTCTGCACGAGCCCGATCGCGTCGCGGCGAAGGGATTCGTCGGCAATGACCACGAAAACCTCCGCCGCCGGGCTCGCGGCGAGCGTCTGCTCCATTTTGGCGCGGGCGTGCGGCGTTTCCTCGATGAGATTGCCGAGCACGACGTCGCCCATGCCGAACCCGATGGCCGGCAGTTTCACGGCGCCGTCGCTGAGGTCGGTGAGCAGGTTGTCGTAGCGGCCTCCGCCGGCAAGGGCGCGCATGGATTTGCTCTTGTCGAAGGCCTCGAAAACGAGGCCGGTGTAGTAGGCGAGTCCGCGCACGATCGAGAGGTCGATCTCGACGAAGTCGCGCAGTCCACGCGCGTCGAGCTGTTCGAGCAGCGGGGCGAAAAATTCCGGGCTGCCGCCGGCGATGAACGTCTTCAGGTCGGCGACGGTGAGGCTGTGCGGTGCGAGTTTCGCATTCAGCGAGTCCTCGGGTTCGCGCTCGATCTTGTCGATGATGGCGAGCACGGACTTCGTGTCCTCAACGCCGCGGGATTTCAGGAATTCGATCCACGCGTTGCGGTCGCTCAGGCGGATGACGAAATCGTCCTTCGTGAAGCCAAATTCGCGGAGCAGGTCGATGACGAGCGCGACGGCCTCGGCGTCCGCGGCCGTGGAGGCGTCGCCGATAAGGTCGGCGTTGAACTGGATGAACTCGCGCAGGCGGCCCTTCTGCTGGCGCTCGTAGCGGAAGAAATTCGAGGTGCTGAACCACTTAAGCGGCTTGCGATAGGCGCGTTCCTTCGCGATGACCATGCGGGCGAGGGTGGGCGTCATTTCCGGGCGCAGCGCCACGTCGCGATCGCCGCGGTCCTTGAAGTTGTAGAGCTGCCCGAGAATCTCGGCGCCGCTCTCGTTCTTTTTCGCGTAAAGGTCCATGGACTCGAGCACGGGGCCGTCCATCTCGACAAAGCCATAACGGCGCGCGACGCGGCGCCAGCCGTCGAGCACATAGCCGCGGCGGGCGCAGTCCTCGGGATAAAAGTCACGGAAACCGGGAAGCGGTCGCATCGCGACACGCCACCAAATCGCCGCCCGCCGCGCAACGATTTCCGCGTGTCTGGAGGATCGATCGACCTAGAATGGTGCGGTGAAAACGATCGGCGCGCGTGAATTGAGCCGGAATTCGGGAGCTTTTCTGCTCGATGTTCGGACGCCGGCGGAGTTCGCCGCCGAGCATATCGAGGGCGCGGCGCTGCTGCCGCTGCACGAACTCGACGAAGCCTCGGCGGTCAAGGTCCTCGCGGGACGGAAGGAGTGCGTGGTTGTCTGCCAGAGTGGCCGGCGCGCGCAATCCGCCGCCGGGAAGCTTGAGGAGTGGGGAATTACGCCGGTCGTGCTCGAAGGGGGCGTGAACGCTTGGAAAGACGCCGGCCTGCCCGTGAAGCGTGGCCGCGGGGTCATCTCAATCGAGCGGCAGGTCAGGATCGCAGCGGGCTCGCTGGTCGTGATCGGCGTGGCGCTGGGCTTTTCCGTAAGCCCGTGGTTCTTCGGTCTGTCGGCATTTGTCGGGTGCGGGTTGATTTTCGCCGGAATCACGGACTTCTGCGGGATGGGCCTTCTCCTCGCAAGGATGCCGTGGAATCAGCGTGGCTGATTGCCCTCCCGGAGGGCTTGCACTTGGGCTTTGGCGGCGGCAGGCTGTGCGGTTCGCCATGACCAGCGCCGAGATTCGCCAATCCTATCTGGATTTCTTCCGGGAGAAACAGCACACGATCGTGCCGTCGAGCTCGTTGATGCCCGACAGTCCGAACCTGCTCTTCACGAACGCAGGAATGAACCAGTTCGTGCCGGTCTTCCTCGGCCAGAAGACGGCTGACGTCTCGAAGTGGGCGAATGCGATCCCGGGTCTGGATACGCGCGCGGCGGACACGCAGAAGTGCATCCGCGCCGGCGGCAAGCACAACGATCTCGAGGACGTCGGTCTCGACACGTATCACCACACGTTCTTCGAGATGCTCGGGAACTGGAGCTTCGGCGACTATTTCAAAAAGGAAGCCATCGCCTGGGCGTGGGAGCTAATTGTCGACCGGTGGAGGTTTCCTGTCGAACGGCTTTACGCCACGGTCTACGCGCCCGGAGAGGGCGATCCGAGCGAGTTCGACCAGGAGGCGTATGACTGCTGGGCAGCGCTGTTCACGAAGGCCGGGCTCGACCCGAAGGTTCACATCGTCAACGGCAACAAAAAGGACAACTTCTGGATGATGGGCGACACGGGCCCGTGCGGTCCGTGTTCCGAGCTTCATGTCGATCTCACGCCGGCCGGCGACACGAAGGGCTCGCTGGTCAATGCCGGCGACGCGCGTTGCATCGAGATCTGGAATCTCGTGTTCATCCAATACAACGCGAACGCCGACGGCACCTTCTCGCCGCTGCCCGCGAAGCACGTGGACACCGGCATGGGCTTCGAGCGCGTGACCTCGATCATCCAGGGCACGAAGAATTTCACCGACTTCGGGAATGCAAAAATCTCGAACTACGAGACGGACATCTTCCGGCCGATCTTCGACGAACTCGAGCGCATCAGCGGGCGCAAGTATGGCAGCACCCTGCCCGCGCCCGGCTCGACCGGCGATACGGAGCAGGAGCATGTCGACGTGGCATTCCGCGTGATCGCCGATCATATCCGCACGCTCAGCTTTGCGATTGCGGACGGCATTCAACCGGGGAACACGGATCGAAACTACGTCCTGCGCCGCATTCTGCGCCGGGCCGTTCGTTACGGTCGCACGCTCGGGCTGCATGAGCCGTTTTTCTACAAGCTCGTCGCCGTGCTCGCGCGCACGATGGGTGACGTTTTCCACGAACTGCGTCTCAAGCAGAAGCATGTCGAGGAGGTCATTCGTCGCGAAGAGGAGGCGTTCAACAAGACGCTCGATCGCGGAATCCGGATGTTCGAGAGCGAGGTGTTTGCCCGTGCGCTCGCCGCGGCGGCGCAGGCCGACGGACTCGCGATGGTGCTGAAGTCCGAGTCGTTCTTCGTTCCCGAGCCGGGCAGGTCTCCGGAGGAGGTCGACGTTTCGGAAGTCGTGTTCTCGCGCGGCGGGGAAACCGTTGCCGGCTTTGATTCCGCCGAATTGCTCGAGGGAGCGTGGCGAAAGGTGCTGAAGACGACGCCGAGGATCTCCGGCGAGGACGCCTTCAAGCTCTACGACACCTACGGATTTCCCGTGGATCTCACGGACCTCATGGCCCGCGAGCGCGGGCTCACGGTGGACATCGCCGGGTTCGAATCGCTCATGGAGGCCCAGCGCGAGCGCGCCCGCGCCGCGCAGAAAAAGGAGGTCATTTCCGCGGAAGGCCGGACTGTCGAGACACAGACCCAGTTTGTCGGCTACGATGAACTCGAGGCGGAGGCCCGGGTCCTCGAGGTCGTTTCGAAGGATGGAGACACCTTTGCAATCGTCGACGTCAGCCCGCTCTATGCCGAGATGGGCGGTCAGGTCGGCGATACCGGCATTCTCATCGCGGGCGGGGAAATGTTTCCCATCACAAATACCGTCAAGCGTGGAGGGGCGTTTTTTCTCAAGCTGCCTTCCTCGGCCGCGATCGCCGCACCTTCCGAAGTGCGCCTTCAGGTGGACGCCGCGCGGCGCGTGGCGATTGAGCGCCATCACACCGTCACCCATTTGCTGCATTGGGCGTTGCATGAAGTGGTCAGCCGCGACGCGACGCAGAAGGGATCGTTTGTCGGGCCCGACAAGCTGACGTTCGACTTCAACAGCGGAGCGCTGACGCAGCAGCAGGTTCGCGACATCGAGAAACTCGTCAACGAGCGGATCCTCGAAAACGCGACCGTCTCGTGGATGGAGGTGCCGTATGCGGACGTGAAGACACGCCCTGACATCATGCAGTTCTTCGGTGACAAGTATGGCGAGACCGTTCGGGTGGTGCAGATCGGCGGGCGGCCCGAGGAACTGGACGGCTACTCGATGGAACTGTGCGGCGGCACGCACACGCGCACGACCGGACAAATCGGCGTATTCCGCATCGTCAACGAGTCCGCCATCGCCGCCGGAGTGCGGCGCATCGAGGCGACCGCGGGATTGACCGCCTACGAGTCAGCCCGCGCGGACATGGACCGGCTCCACGCGATCGCCGGAAAACTCAACGCCCCGCTCACGGAACTCGAGAAGAAACTCGAAGCCCTGCTCTCGCAACAAAAGGCGCTTGAGAAGCAGCTTGCCTCGCTCAAGCAGCAACAGGCGGCGGGTGTCGCGACGGGGTTGCTGGAGAAGGTTCGCAACGCCGGACTGAAGGTGCCCTCCATCATCGAGCACCTCGGGGATGCGGATGGAGATTACCTGCAGGCGGTGGCCGATGCGTTGAAGGGACGCTTCGACGGGGCGATTGTGCTCACCGGCTCGGCAAATGGTGCCGTCGCGCTCGTAGCGGCCGTTTCCCCCGCGCATACAAAGACGGTGCAGGCGGGCAAGTTGATTCAGGGAATTGCGCCGGTCGTCGGAGGAAAGGGCGGTGGCCGGCCGGACAATGCGCGTGGTGGCGGCAAGGACTCGACGAAGATCGACGAAGCCTTGCGCGAGGCGGAGCGCCTGCTGGGCTGCTGATTTTAGCGGTTCGGACGCGTTCCCCTTTGCGGGACGCTGGAGGTGATTCAGGCGCAATTGCCTACACGGGCATGCGGGGATTGGGCGATGCCGACGTCGGGGCATTCTCCGATAGCTGCACCAACATTGGGGGGCGAACTTTGGGAAAACTGCGAAACCTCCACTCAAAGTCCGCCATGACCTCTCGAACATTGCTCCCTGCCGTTGCCTTCCTTGTCGCCCTATCCCGCCTTGAAGCTGCACCCATCAGCTTCCCCGCGGGAACCTTTGAGGGCGGAACCTCCAGCCAGTGGGCGACCCAATCCACGGGACTCGCCTCCGCCTCAACTCCCTCTGAGGCCGGAAACACCTTTGGCCGGGTCGCTATCACCGGAATTGGCAGTGGGAGCCTTTCCACGAGCGTCGCTTCTCCGTTTCAAGCCACGAGTTTGTATGTGGTGTCCGTCGACCTGAGGTCCTCGACCTTGGTCAGTCTTGCGTCGCAGTCCTTCGAGCTGGAGGTGCTGGACGGAAATTGCGCCGTCGTCGCGTCGCTGGATCAAAGCCAGCTCGTCGGCGTGTTGGGGACTAATCTGGGAGTGGTCAGCGAGCTCACGGGCGGTCTCTCCGGGTTGCTGGGGCGCGCGGATTTGATCGGGGTTTTGCAGCCGTTGCTCGAGTTGCTTCAGGGCGATTCGGCGCTTCTCGGCGCGGTGGAACAGTTGATCGATTCGCTGATTGGCGCGGATCCCAGTGTGGTCTCCGAACTGGTGGCCCTGCTTCAGCAGGTGCTTGCAGGAACGCTGGACCCGGCGACGCTGGATCTTTCCGACATTGCGTCCCTGCTCGACCTGCCGGAAGCCAGTCCGATCGTGGCGGCGGTTGACCAGTTTCTCGATTTCACCGTTGGGAATGATGGTCCGGTCGAGGCGGTGCTGAACCTTCTGCAGGTTCTCCTCGGGGGTGCTCCGGGCGACACCGCGCTGGTGCAGGAACTCCTCGCCGCGCTGGTTGGGGACGAGGGTCTCGTGGAACGGGTTGCCGACATCCTGCTGTATGCGCTGGCTGATGATGGTCTTCTCGGATCGCTGACCGAAACGCTGACCCGCAGCTTGCTCGGCGTGGCGAACCCGAACGAATCCGGCTTCCAGACCGTGAAACTGATCTTCAGTGTGGGCTCAACGCCGCCCGAGGGGGCGATTGGAATCCGCCTTTCCGCCGCGGCGACCGTGGCCCTGGGCGCGCAGGTCGATTACGACAACGTCACGATCGAGCGGTTTGCACTAGTGACTCCTCCGGGGCCGGGAGGTCCGGGCATCGTGGGCCGGCCCAGCGTGAACATTCGCGGAAAGAAGCTCCGCCCGGTGAAAGGAAATCGCATGGTCATTCGCGGAAAGGCCACCGCGGTCGGTGCTGACAACCGGATCACTCGCGTCGAATACAACGTTCGGGGCAAGAGCGTGAAGAGCAAGAAATTCCGGAAGGCGAAAGGAGCGGAAAACTGGCGGTTTGTGGTGCGTCCGAAGGACCCCAGGACCCGTATTCGCGTCCGTGCGGTTGATTCCTTCCAACAGAAGTCGCCGAAGCGCGTGGTCGCGCTCGTGAAATAGAAGGAATTCTCAGCTTTCGACGCCCGCGCGCAGAAATGCGTCGGGCGTCGTTTGCTGTCGCGGAGGACATCCGCAACCGGGGTTGCCCGTCAGCGAACCGCCGCCCACACGCGGTGGACGTCGTCGTGCTCGTCGAGGGCGTGGAGAAATTCGCCGACCTCCGCGGCCTGTTCGTCCGAGAGATTGGGGAATTGCTTGGCGACGTAGCCGAGTTCGCTGGTGACGACGGTCCACCCGTTCGCCGAGAGCCATTTCGAGACCGCTGCGGTGGCGGTGCGTTCGGTGATGAAGCGCGCGCCGGTGGCATCGGCGGGAATGTCGTCGTTCTGCTCGTGCGTGAGCGGCTCGACTTCGTTGGCGCCGGCCTCGATCGCGGCCTCCTCGATGTCCACCGCGTCGGGGCGATGCGCTTCGACGAGCCCGACATGGTCGAAGAGGAACTTGTTGCTGCCGGGGGTGCCGAGCTGGCCCTTCTTGAAAAGAACCCGGATTTCCGGGGCGGTGCGGTTGTTGTTGTCGGTGAGCACCTCGACGATCACCGGCACCTTGTGCGGCGCGTAGCCTTCGAAGACGACGTGCTCCATCACGAGCTTCTCGTCGCCGATGCCGGCGCCCTTCTTGATGGCCCGCTCGATCACGTCGCGGCTGACGCTGCCCTTCCGGGCCTTTTCCACGGCCGCCGCGAGTCGCGCGTTTCCGTCGGGATCGGGGCCGCCGAGCTTCGCGGCGACCATGATTTCCTTCACCATCTTGCCGATGGCCTGGCCCTTTTTGAGACCCGCCACCTCACGTTTCGCGTGCAACCACTGACGACCCATAGGGCGGAAAATCTAGAGAGTCCCCGGGAACTCTGGAAATCGCGAAATCGGAAAAAATCGTTCGCGCCCATCGCCGGGACCCTGCACGGGATCAAGACGGGACATTCTTCCTGCTTTCCTGAGCTCCGGATTCCCCGTTTAATCCCGGCCACATGTCAGAAGGTAAATTTCGCGCAGGTGTCCTCTTTGGGGACGAGGTGAAGGAAGTTCTCGATTACGCAAAGGCGAACGAGTTTGCGCTGCCGGCGGTGAACTGCACGGGCACGAGCTCGGTGAATGCGACGCTCGCCGCGGCACGCGAGGTGAAGTCGCCGGTGATCGTTCAATTCTCGAATGGCGGCGCGCAGTTTTTCATCGGGAAGGGCGTGAAGGGCGAGAACCAGCTCGGCCCCGTGCTTGGCGGTCTCGCCGGCGCGCATTACGTGGATGCGGCCGCAAAGGCCTACGGCGTGCCGGTGATCCTGCACACCGACCACTGCGCGAAGAAGCTGCTTCCGTGGATTGACGGCCTGCTCGCCGGGAGCGAGGAGCAATTCGCGAAGACCGGCAAGCCGCTCTACAGCTCGCATATGCTCGACCTCAGCGAGGAGCCGATCGAGGAAAACATCGAGATCTGCTGCAAATACCTCGAGCGGATGGCGAAGATGGGCATGACGCTCGAGATCGAACTCGGCGTGACCGGAGGCGAGGAGGACGGCGTGGACAACTCCGGCGTCGAGGAATCCAGTCTCTACACGAAGCCCGAGGAAGTCGCCTACGCCTACGAGAAGCTGAGCGCCATTTCGCCGAACTTCACGATCGCCGCGGCGTTCGGCAACGTGCACGGCGTCTACAAGCCGGGCAACGTGAAGCTCAAGCCGTCGATCCTCGACGCGTCGCAGAAATACATCGAGGAGAAGTTCAAGACCGGGCCGAAGCCGGTGAACTTCGTCTTCCACGGCGGCAGCGGAAGCTCGCGCGAAGAGATTCGTGAAGCGCTCAGCTACGGCGCGGTGAAGATGAACCTCGACACCGACCTGCAGTGGGCGTTCTGGGACGGCGTCCGCGAATACGAGGCGAAGAATCACGACTACCTCCAGGCCCAGATCGGCAACCCAACGGGTCCCGATTCGCCGAACAAGAAATACTACGATCCGCGCGTCTGGCTCGGCGCCGGCGAGGCGAGCTTCACGAAGCGGCTCGTCGCCTCGTTCGAGGATCTGAACTGCATCGGGCGCAACGCGTAGCCTGACGCGGCCATGCTGCCGCGGTCATTGGACCGCGGCCTTTTGATTCCAGGGTGATCGGTGATCGTGCCGGCACCCTCGCCGGCTGCTTTTTGCATGGAATCGCCGGCCATTCACCGCCAGCGGCGCACCCAGCTGCGATCGGAACATACAATGCTGAAAGCCGTGATCTTCGATGTGGATGGGACGCTGGTGGATTCCGTGGACGCCCATGCGCGTTCGTGGTGGGAGACGCTGGCGGAGTTTGGGCACGACGTGGATTACGAGCGCGTGCGGCATCAGATCGGGAAGGGCGGCGACCAGCTGATGCGCGAGTTTCTTTCCGATGCGGAGATCCGCGAAAATGGCGGGCGGATCGAGAAAGCGCGGAAGGATCGCTACATGCGGCGCTACATCGATGGCGTCCGCGGGTTTCCGAAGGTCCGGGAATTGTTTCAGCACATCCGCGACAGCGGGCGCCGCGTCGCACTCGCCTCCTCGGCGGGTGGCGATGAACTCGGAGCCTATAAGGAAAAGACGCGAATCGCAGACCTCGTCGAAGAGGAGACGTCCAAGGACGACGTCGAGCAGTCGAAGCCGCATCCGGACATTTTTCAGGCGGCGCTGGATCAGCTTTGTGGCGTGAGGGCTGCCGAGGCGATCGTCGTGGGGGATACGCCGTGGGATGCGATTGCGGCGAAGGGCGCCGGGCTGCGGATGGTGGGCGTGCTGTGCGGCGGATTCGACGAAAAGGAACTGCGCGAGGCCGGATGCATCGCGATTTTTCAAAGCCCTGCCGATCTCCTCGCCCGGTTCGATGAGTCGCCGCTTGGCGCGTAAACGCCTTTACAGAGTCGCGCTTGAGGTGTCCTCTGGAAGCGAACCCGCGCCAGACCATGATCGACAACATCGTTTCCCTGCTCGGCGACAAGGCCGATTCCCTTCTCAAGCACGAGTGCAAGACGATCTCGCGCGATCTCCTGCACCTTCCCGGTCCGGATTTTGTGGACCGCATCTTCGCTCCGAGCGACCGGAATCAGCGCGTGCTGAACAACCTGCACTGGATGTATCGGCACGGCCGGCTCGGCGGCACGGGCTACATGTCGATTCTGCCGGTCGATCAAGGCATCGAGCACTCGGCCGGTGCGAGCTTCGCGGCGAACCCGATCTACTTCGATCCGGAGAGAATCATCGAACTCGCGATCGAGGGTGGTTGCAATGCGGTGGCCTCGACGTTCGGCGTGCTCGGGATGTGTGCCCGCAAATACGCGCACAAGATTCCGTTCCTCGTGAAGATCAATCACAACGAGCTCCTCACGTATCCGAACGAATACAAGGAGATCCTCTTCGGCACCATCGAGCAGGCCTACGACATGGGTGCGGCCGCTGTCGGTGCGACCGTGTATTTCGGAAGCGACGACGCGCATCACGAGATCGTTCAGATCGCCGAGGCCTTCGCGCATGCGCACGAGCTGGGCATGGCGACCGTGCTCTGGTGCTACCTGCGCAATCCCGCGTTCAAGAAAGGCAAGGATTACCATGTCTCCGCCGACCTCACCGGGCAGGCGAATCACCTCGGTGTCACGATCGGCGCCGACATCATCAAGCAGAAGCTCCCCGAAAACAACGGCGGCTACAAGGCGCTGAACACCGGCAGCTCGTCCTATGGCAAGCTCGACGAGCGCATCTACACGGAACTCACGAGCGATCATCCGATCGACCTCTGCCGCTACCAGGTCGCGAATTGCTACATGGGCCGCGCGGGCTTGATCAATTCCGGCGGTCCCTCGGGCAAGCACGATTTCCAGGATGCCGTCTTCACCGCAGTCGTGAACAAGCGCGCGGGCGGCACCGGTCTCATCAGCGGACGCAAGGCCTTTCAGCGCCCGATGGCCGAGGGTGTGAAACTGCTCAACACGATCCAGGACGTCTACCTCTGCAAGGACGTCACGATTGCGTAGGCGGGAATTCCCGGGACGATTCGATCAAAAACGGGTGGACAGACCTGATGGTCTGACTACTTGTTTTTAGGCGCATAAACGACTGGGGCTTTTTCTCGCCGTTCTTCCCCTTGCCGGGGCGTTTGCCGGGATTCCCACCTATCGCCCTCTCGACTCCTTCGGCTCCGCCGGAAACGGTGCCGGCCAGTTCGAGGAGGCGTCGCTTATTGCGCTGAATCCCTCGTCCGGGCAGGTGTATGTGACGGACTGGAAGATGAATCGCGTCGTGCGGTTCAGCGCGACGGGCGCGTTCCTGAGTCAATGGGGGACCATGGGCTCCGCGAACAATCAGTTCGATTTCCCGTGGGGCATTGCGGTCGATCCCGCGGACGGAAAGGTTTACGTGAGTGACCGCTCGAACCATCGGGTTTCCATCTTCACCTCGGACGGCTCGTTCGAGAGCAAGTTCGGCATGATGGGCGAAGGGGCGGGACAGCTCCTCGCACCGAGTGGGGTCGCGGTCTCGCAGCCCACCGGGCAGATCTACGTCGCGGAAAATGGCAACTCGCGAATCCAGCGATTCGGGCTGTCGAAACACGACTATCTCAGCCAGTGGGGATCGATCGGTGGCGGCGACGGGAAGTTCGTCGAGCCCGGTGACATCGCCGTTTCAAACGACGGCCAGACCATCTACGTGAGCGACACGGCCAAATACGTCGTGCAGGTCTTCGACGCGGGTGGATATTTCCGATTCAAGTTCGGCGGTGCCGGCACTGCAGCGGGGAAATTCGACGTTCCGGTCGGTCGCCGTCGACTCGAAGAACCGCGTGTATGTCGCCGACTACGGAAACGACCGCGTGCAGGTCTTCTCGCCCGCCGGCGAATTTCTCACGAGCTTCGGAACCAGCGGCAGCGGTCTGGGGCAGATGAGCGAGCCCCAGGACATCGCCATTTCTCCGTCGGGCATCGTCTACGTCGTCGATGCGGGAAATCACCGCATCCAGCGCTGGCAGCTCGTCGAGACAAGCACCGCGCCTGTTTTGGAGATCAAAGGGAAAAAGAAAATCCGGACGTCCTCTGCCACCAGGGTCCTTCGGGGCTCGGTCGCCGATGCCGACGGCGACGCCGTGACGGTCACCGCCCGCATTGGCAGGAAGAAGGCGCGTGTTTCAGGGACCACGAGCTGGTCGCTGCGAGCACGGCTGAGCCCGGGCAGGAACAAGGTCGTCATTACCGCCAGGGATGCCGCGGGCGCGACCACCCGGCAGGTCGTCCGGATCCTGCGAACCTCGTAACGCGCCGGCTGTTTTCGGACTCGCAAGAACGTTCGAATACTGCGAGCCAATCGGAGTGACAGAGAACCAACTCGATTGGGCGCGCCGGCTCGCAGCCATCGCCCAAAACGGCCTGCATTTCTCCACAAATTCCTACGACCGTGAACGTTTCGAGCAGGTGCGTGAAATTGTGGCGGAGATGCTCGCCGCTCCAGATGCTCGCCGGGCATTGATCGAGACCCTGGCGCTGGAGACCGGCTATTCGACGCCGAAAGTGGATACGCGTGCGGTCGTGTTGAGCGAAGGCCGTCTGCTGCTGGCCCGGGAGATGATGGATGGATTGTGGTCCCTTCCGGGCGGATGGGCGGATCCCGGGGAAAGCCCCTCGCAGAACTGCGTTCGCGAAGTGCGTGAGGAGACCGGCCTGCACGTGCGGGCGGTGCGATTGCTGGCGGTTTATGATCGCGAGCTTCACGAGCATCCGACGAAATTTTTTCCGCACGTCTACAAGCTCTTTGTGCACTGCGAAATCGTTGGCGGGGAATTGACGCCGAGCGATGAAACGCCGGAGGTGGGGTTTTTCGATCCTGGAGCCCTGCCCCCGCTTTCGCTATCGCGTGTGACGTCGCGTCAGATCGCCCGTTGTCTGGAGCTCATCGCGGATCCCGCCTCGGGTGCCGATTTCGATTGAGCCGGCGGAAAGCCACGACGCATCCTGCCCGCGAAATGGTCCGCGTCCTTCACGTCATCGACAGCCTCGATCTCGGCGGCGCGCAGACCGCGTTGTTGAACCTGCTGAAATACGCGGACCGCTCGCAGTTTCATCACGAGGTCGCGGCGATGCACGGCGAGGGGATGTTTGCCGCAGCGTTTCGCGATCTCGGCGTGCCGGTGCATTCCCTCTCGGCGCATCGGTTTCCACCCGGCTATCTCGTGAACCTTCCCCGCCTGCTGCGGGGTGGGAGTTTCGACATCGCGCAGTTTCATCTTTTCGGGGCGAACTGGATTGCGAAGCCGCTTGCTGCGCTGTGTGGCGTGAGATGCCGCTATCACCACGACCAGTGCAATGACGCATTCCGGTCCGAATCGCGAATAGCGACTGCCATCGACACCCTCACGAACCGTCTGTCCACACGTATCCTTGCGGTGTCGCGATCGGTCGAGCAGTTCAATCTGCGCGTGGAAGGCTGGCCGTCGGAACGTGTGACCTTCCTGCCAAACAGCGTGGATACGGAGGAGTTCCGGCCCGCCTCCGAAGCGGAACGGGCGGAGGCGCGGCGGAGATTTGAACTTCCTCCGGACGCTTTCGTGATCGGAGGGGTCGGTCGGCATACACCCCAAAAGAATTTCGGGTTGTTGCTCGATGCCGCGCCGTCCGATGCAGTCCTTGTCCTGTTCGGCTCGGGTCCGGAGGAGGCGATGCTTCGTGAACGCGCGGGCGCGAATGTCCGCTTTACCGGGACGGTGAACGACCGCGCCGCGATCTATCGCGCGATCGATATCCTCGCATTGCCCTCCCGCTTCGAAGGTCTGCCGATGACGGTTCTGGAGGCGATGGCGTCGGGTGTTCCCGTTGCGGCATCCAGCGTGGATGGTGTTCGCGAAATCGCCACCGACGGTGAAACGGCTCTGCTTTTCGAGTCCGGGGATGCGGCGGGCCTGCGCGGAGCTCTTGAGCAGCTTCAAGCGGACGCCGAGCTGAGGACGCGGCTGGCGGAAGCCGGCCGGGTGCTGGTGACGGAGAGGTTCTGCGCGCGGTTGCTGGCCGCCGAACTGGAGCGCATTTACCGGCATGATCTCGATCGGCTTGCTGCGAAATAGTGCGATCGCCTGCGCACTTGGGCTCGCTGGTTGTGCGACCCAGACCTTCGCGCCGAATGCCGCCCCGGAGTATCTCGTCACGCGAAACGACTCCCCGTTTTACGAGCTTGGACCGAACCAGTTTGCGCCGCCGGAGGAGCGACTGGATGCGGGGGAGCGGGTGCGGATGTTGCGCAGGGAGTTTGGATACAGCCGGGTGCTTCTTCCGTCCGGGATGGCGGGATATATGGCAAATGACGACCTTGCGCCGGCTCCGTCCGGCCTGCCAGCGGAGGTGCCGGAGGGTTCTGCGCGAGGGGGCGTTCCGGTGGTGGACGATGCGCCGCTGCCCGACTTCGACGAAGCGCCACCCGACGAGCCGGCGGGCCTTTGAGCAGCGACCACCGCTGTAACGCGGACGATCGTCTTGTGCCGGGCAGGGATTCCGGGCGATTCTGCACGGATGCTGGTCCACGACACGATTGCCGCGCTTTCCACGCCTCCGGGCGAGGGGGCGATCGCTGTCGTCCGGGTTTCCGGACCCGATATTCGCTCCATCGCGGCCAAGATCTTCCTGGGGCCGCCGCTGACTCCGCGTGCGGCGGTGTTCGGACGCATCGTCAATGCCGCGGGGCCGGTTGACGACGTGGTAGTGACCTGGTTCCAGGGGCCCGCGAGCTACACGGGTGAGGACGTGCTGGAGATTTCCTGCCATGGCGGCGTGCTGATCTCGGCGAGCGTGCTTGAGACGGTGCTGGCCGCCGGCGCAAGGGCTGCAGGACCGGGGGAATTTACGCAACGGGCGTTCCTCAACGGTAAAATGGACCTCACACAGGCGGAGGCGGTGATGGATTTGATCCGCGCGCAAACTCCGCTCGCGGCGCGAGCCGCCGCAGAGCAGCTCCGGGGGCGGATCGGCTCGG
>Ga0065721_10049327_pt1 | contig 37296 bp, 35 predicted proteins | sample Mesricmetagenome_FD_59108 | JGI IMG/M metagenome (GOLD analysis project Ga0065721, IMG submission 59108) | Mesophilic microbial community from rice straw/compost enrichment Sample: eDNA_1 v2 (version 2) | ecosystem: Engineered > Solid waste > Grass > Composting > Bioreactor | place: USA: Davis... | reverse complement strand
GGGGAGCCGCGACACGCGGCTCCCCGCAACATTCCCATGCGCCTCTGTATCGCCCTTCTCTGGCTCCTGCTCGCGTCTCTGGCTGCGAGCGGGGATGCCTTTGCTCATGCGACGCTGCTCGGGTCCCATCCTGCGGACGGGTCCGTGGTCGAGCAGGCGCCTGCCTCGGTGCGCCTGGACTTCAACGAGCCCGTCTCCCCCATCGTCGTCAGCCTCACCGACGCGCAGGGTCGGCACCATGACCTGACGGCCATTGCGCGCAACGAAACCATCGAAATCCCTATGCCGTCGGACCTGTCTGGCGGCAGTCATGTCCTCAGTTACCGCGTGGTCTCGGGCGACGGCCATCCCATCGGCGGCGCGGTGGTTTTCTCCATCGGCGCTCCGAGCGGATCGGGGCGCAGTCTTTCGGCCACCCGAAGTGCTGGCCTTAGCGAAGCTCTCTGGCTCACCCGGTTCATCCTTCACGCCGGCCTGTTCATGGGGGCGGGCGGCGCATTCTTCCTGGCCTGGGTGGCTCACGGCTTCGCGCCCGGAAAGACGGCACGCCTCCTCACGGGCTTCCTGGCCGCCGGGATCGCGGCAGCGGGCCTCTCGCTCGGGCTGCAGGGACTGGACGCCCTGGGGAAACCTCTCGTTTCCCTGGGAAGCGTCGCCCCGTGGGCGGCAGGCTGGCGGACCTCCTTCGGCCCGACGGCGGCGGTTGCGGCCATTGCCCTTGTCCTGGCCTGGCTCGCCCTGCGGGCGCCGGGTACGGGACAGCGGCGCGTCTTGAGCCTTCTCGCCCTTGTGGGAATTGGGCTGTCGCTGGCCTGGAGCGGCCATGCCGGCACCGCCGATCCGCAATGGGCAACGCGCCCGGCCGTTTTCCTCCACGCCATCGGCGTTGCCTACTGGCTCGGCGCCTTGCTGCCCTTAGGCCTGGCCGTCCACCAGGCCGGTCGGGAGGCTCTGCCGACGGTGCGCCGCTTCTCGGCTGGCGCTCTCGTAGCGGTTGCCGTGCTGGCGCTGACGGGCCTCCTCCTGGCGAGCATCCAGGTGGAGACTCCCGCCAATCTGCTGACGACCGCCTATGGCCAGGTCCTCCTTGTCAAACTGCTTCTCGTGGCGGGACTGCTCGGTCTTGCGACCCTGAACCGCCTCAGGCTGACGCCGGCCCTCGCCACATCCGGCGGCCGGTGGTTCGTCCGCTCGGTGGCGGCCGAGATCGGGCTTGCGCTCGCCATCCTGGCAGTGGTCGGCCTCTGGCGCTTCACGCCGCCGCCCCGGGCACTTGCCGCCGCGGCCGCCATGGAAGTGCCGGCCGGCGCGCACCTGCATGGCCCGAAACTCATGGCGCAGGTAACCCTGCTCCCCGGGCGCGCAGGCCCGACCCGGGCCAGGATCGTGGTCGCTTCCGCGCGCGCGGAGGCCGTGAACCCGATGGAGGTCACCCTCGTTCTGTCGAAGCCTGATGCGGGCATCGGGCCGATCGAGCGCCCGACCCGGAAAGCGGGCCGGGAGGGATGGCAGGTAGAGGATCTGGTGCTTCCCCTGCCGGGAACCTGGCAGGTCAGGGTCGAAATTCTGGTCAACGACTTCGAGAAGATCGACCTGGAAGGGAACATTACACTGAAGCCGTGAGCCGCCCGGCTCACGGCAATCCTGCCTCAAGGGCTGCGCAGTTCCGGCAGGTCCGACCGCAGCCAGGCGAGCCGGGCGATGGCGCGCTGGGCGAGTTCCTGCACCCGCTCCAACGCCTCCTCGTCCCGGAGCGTGTCGCCTGCTTCCAGATAACGGTCGGCCAGCAGTTCGGCGATCGCAGTCGGATCGGCCGGAATCGAGCCGGTCGAAACGGTCCCGATGGTCAGCGGCAGCTGCGTGAGCGCATCCGCATGGCGCCTCGCCTCCTCGACGAAACCCTCGAGGCGCTTGCGCTCCGGGGGCGGAGCTTTCTCGGCAAGAGGCTTGAGCAGATCCGCGAGCCGGCGCTCCAGGGCTGCAAGGTCGCTCTGGCCTTCGGACCTGTCGCGCTCCGCATGAAAGGCCTTCCGGCGCTCCCGCCGGAGCAGCGCCACGTGTCCCAATTCCTCGTGCGCCATGGTCTCGGCCGCTTGGCGGATCTCCGGCGTGGCCGCATGGGCGGCCACATAGCTCCAGAACGCGAAGGCCCTCTCCTCGTTGCGGACAGCCATGGACAGGGCGCGGTATGCGCTTAGGAGGCGTGGGTCGGTCGTCGCCGCGCCTTCGTCGTCGAAGGTCTCCGGCAACTGCCATCGGATCCGGGCCGGATCGGGCTGTCCACGTTGCGCGCTCTGCGACCAGCGCACGACGCTGTCGAGATGGCCTTTCTCGTCGGCCGACAGGCGCTCGAACACCTCCGCCAGGGAATCCTGGCCGTTCCGTCTCATGCGGGTTGCAATCTCGGCATATCGGCTCGCCGCCTCATCTTCCATGGCGGCCGCGATGGCGAAAAGCTCGTCCAGGGATTTCACGGAGCCTTCCGGCTCAGTTCTCAAAAGCGACATCTGTCTTTCTCCGCAACGGGCGCCATATGCCTCGACGCGATTGACGCACAAATAAAAGTTCGACACTTTGCGTCAAATCAATGCCGAGCGGGCTCGATCCCTTCATAAGGAGCCGGGCTTCGGAATTCAGCTGCTTTCCAGCCCCGGAAATCTTGGGACGACGCGGAGGAACATTCCTCCTCCGGGACCGTTCTGTTTTTTCTGTTCAGAATTCAGAACCCTGTTCCTGACGCTGGACGGTCCCCCGTTGGAAAGCCCTTATCCCCGCTCCTCCCGACCTCTCGCACTCAATATCCTGCAGCTTCTCCGAACCGGAATCCTGCTCGGGATTGCGATGCTGCTGTTGTGGGCGGGGCAGGCATCGGCCGCCGGACGGGTCGGAGAATACCTGTCGAAGGCGCAGCCCAACGAGTTCTTCGCGAATGCCGACAGGTTCGGCCCCGCCGAAGGGGATCCGCCTCTGGTCCCGGTCTATGGGAGCGACAAGCTCCTGGGATATGTCTACCTCAACACCGACGTCACCAACGCGACCGGCTATTCGGGCAAGCCGATCAGCCTCCTCGTCGGCATCGACCCGAACGGCGTCATCGCCAGGATCAAGCTCGTCGACCACAAGGAGCCCATCGTCCTGATCGGCATACCCGAGCGCCGCATCGTCGATGCGATGAACGCGCTGGTCGGAAAGGACATGAAGGCGGTGGCCTCGGGGGCCGAACGGCCGCCTCAGGTCGATATCGTCAGCGGCGCGACGGTGACCGTTCTGGTCATGGGCGACAGCGTCGTGCGCTCCGCCGTCCGCCTGATTCGCACCAACCGGCTCGGCGGCGGCGGTCAGGCAGCAGCCACTGCGGCGGCTCCTGCGGTCAAGTCCGTCGATCTTGCCAAGAGCGAGCTTCGTGACTGGCAGACCCTCCTCGGTGATGGCTCCGTGCGCCGTCTGTCGCTCACGGTCGGCGAGGTCAACGAGGCCTTTGCCCGGGCGGGCAACCAGGAGGCGGCGAACAATGCCGAGACGGGCAACCCGTCCGACACCTTCATCGATCTCTACTCGGCGCCGGTCAGCGTGCCGACGATCGGGCGCAGCCTGTTGGGCGATGCGGGCTACGACCAGCTCAAGGCCCGGCTCAAGCCCGGCCAGCAGGCCATCGTCGTCGCAGGCGAGGGAGCTTATTCGTTCAAGGGTTCGGGCTATGTCCGGGGCGGTATCTTCGACCGCATCGAGCTGCTCCAGGACGGCCAGAGCACCCGTTTCCGCGACCGCAACCACACGCGCCTCGGGGCACTCGCCGCCGAGGGTGCGCCGGACCTGCGCGAGATCGCCCTCTTCGTCGTGCCCGAAGATTTCAAGCTCGACCTCACAGAGGCGTGGCAGCTGCAACTGCTCGTGCAGCGCAATGTCGGTGCCCGCGACAAGGCCTTCCTGACCTTCGACCTCGCCTATACGCTCCCGGACAGCTACCTAAAGATCGAGCAGCCTCCGGCAAAGCCGGTCCCGGCCGCTCCCCAGCCCCAGCAGGCCCAGGCTCAAAACCAGACGGCCCCGGCGACGCCGCCCGCGGCGCCCGAGGCGGGAGCCGGATCCTTGAACGACGCGGACGCCCTCGGCGCTGGGCCCCTCGAGGAGCCTCTCTGGCTCAAGATCTGGAAGACGAACACTGTCTCGATCGGCATCACGGCCCTCGCACTCCTCGTGCTCACGGCGATCTTCTTCTTCCAGGATTCCCTGGTGCGTCGGCCGCAGGTCTATGTCTGGGTGCGCCGCGCCTATCTGACCTTCACGCTGGTCTGGCTCGGCTGGTACGCCAATGCCCAGCTCTCCGTCGTCAATGTCCTGACCTTCACCAACTCGCTCGTGACCGGCTTCAGCTGGGAATTCTTCCTGGCGGCTCCGCTCATCTTCATCCTCTGGGCCGCCATCGCGGCCGGCCTCCTGTTCTGGGGCCGCGGCCCGTTCTGCGGCTGGCTGTGCCCCTTCGGAGCCTTGCAGGAACTCCTCAACAACATCGCGCAATGGCTGAAGGTGCCGCAGATCACCGTGCCCTGGGGCCTGCACGAGCGCTTGTGGCCGATCAAGTACATCATCTTCCTCGGCCTGTTCGGGCTGTCGCTCTATTCCGTCGCCTTCGCCGAGACCCTGGCCGAGGTCGAGCCGTTCAAGACCGCGATCATCCTGAAATTCGTCCGCGACTGGCCCTTCGTGATCTATGCCCTCACGCTTCTGTCGGTCGGGCTCTTCATCGAGCGGTTCTTCTGCCGCTATCTCTGCCCCCTGGGCGCCGCCCTCGCAATTCCGGGCCGCATCAGGACCTTCGAGTGGCTCAAGCGCTGGCCCGAATGCGGCTCGCCCTGCCAGCGCTGCGCCAAGGAATGCCCGGTCCAGTCGATCCACCCCGAAGGGCACATCAACGTCAACGAGTGCATCTACTGCATGCATTGCCAGGAGCTGTACCACGACGACCACCGCTGTCCGCACATGATCCAGGTGCGGCTCAAGCGCGAGAAGCGCGAGGCGCTTTCGTCCCCGACTATGCGCGGGGACAAAGACGGCGGCAAAGGGCCTGCTAAGCCCGTCATCACCCATATGGGAAAACCGATCCGGGAGCCGTCCACGGCGGACGTCCCGACGACCACCTCTTGAAGAGGAGAAGGAGACTTCGATGGCCAACCAGGAAAAGAAGGGGCTGAGCCGACGCGACATGCTCGGCACCACCGCAGCGGTGGCGGTAGCCGGCGCGGCGGGGGCCGCGGGAGGCGTGACCGTCTCCAAAACAGGCCTCATCGGCCCGGCCGAGGCGCAGACCGCACCAGCGGCCCGGTCGGCGTCTGCCAACAAATACGAGGTCAAGCCGGGCGAACTCGACGAGTATTATGTGTTCTTCTCCAGCGGCCAGACCGGCGAGGTCCGGATCGTCGGCCTGCCGTCCATGCGCGAATTGATGCGCATTCCGGTTTTCAACCGTGACAGCGCCACCGGCTGGGGGCAGACCAACGAGAGCCGTAAGATCCTGACCGAGGGCATGACTCCGGAAGCCCGCGAGTTCCTGAAGGATAAGGGCGGCATCTACCTCAACGGGGACCTGCACCACCCGCATCTGTCCTTCACCGACGGCACCTATGACGGACGCTATCTCTTCGCCAACGACAAGGCGAACACCCGCGTCTGCCGCATCCGCCTCGATGTGATGAAGTGCGACAAGATCATCCAGCTGCCCAACCAGTACACGGTCCACGGCCTGCGGGTGCAGAAATACCCCCGCACGGGCTACGTGTTCTGTAACGGCGAAGATCGCGTGCCGATCCCGAACGACGGCAAGGTGCTGGACGATCCGAAGAAGTATGCGGCGATCTTCTCGGCGGTCGACGGCGACACCATGACGGTGGCCTGGCAGATCCGTGTCGACGGCAACCTCGACAACGTGGACTGCGATTACCAGGGCAAGTACGCCTGGGCGACCTGCTACAATTCGGAAGAAGGTGTGACCCTCGCCGAGATGATGGCGAAGGAGCAGGACTGGGTCGTGGTCTTCAACCTCAAGCGGATCGAAGAGGCCGTGAAGAAGGGCGAGTTCGAGACCATCGGCGGCGTTCCGGTGCTCGACGGCCGGGCGGGCTCCAAATACACCCGCTACATCCCGGTGCCGAACAGCCCGCACGGCATCAACACTGCGCCGGACGGCATCCATTTCGTGGCCAACGGCAAGCTCTCGCCGACCGTCACGGTCTTCGACGCCCGCAAGCTCGACGACCTCTTCGACGACAAGATCAAGCCGCGCGACGTGGTGGTTGCGGAGCCGGAGGTCGGCCTGGGCCCGCTCCACACCGCCTATGACGGCAAGGGCAATGCCTACACGACGCTCTTCCTCGACAGCCAGGTGGTGAAGTGGAACATCGATCTCGCCAAGCGCGCCTACAAAGGCGAGAAGGTGAACCCGGTCATCCAGAAGCTCGACGTGCATTATCAGCCCGGCCACAACCACACCTCCATGGGCCAGACCAAGGAGGCCGACGGCAAGTGGCTGATTTCGCTGAATAAGTTCTCGAAGGACCGCTACCTCAATGTCGGCCCGCTTAAGCCCGAGAACGACCAGCTCATCGACATCTCCGGCGACAAGATGGTCCTGGTCCATGACGGCCCGAGCTTCGCGGAACCGCATGACGCCACCATCGTGCATCGCTCGAAGATCAATCCAATCAGCATCTGGAAGCGCGACGACGCCTTCTTCGCGGATGCCGTGAAGCAGGCGCAGGCCGATGGGGTGACCCTGGAGACGGATTCCAAGGTGGTCCGCGACGGCAACAAGGTAAGAGTCTACATGACCTCCTCGGCGCCGGCCTTCGGCCTCGAGAGCTTCCAGGTCAAGCAGGGCGACGAGGTCACGGTCTTCGTGACCAATATCGACGAGGTTGAGGACCTGACCCACGGCTTCTGCATCACCAACTACGGCATCAACATGGAAGTGGCGCCCCAGGCGACGGCTTCGGTGACGTTCGTCGCGTCGAAGCCGGGCGTATACTGGTACTACTGCTCCTGGTTCTGCCATGCGATGCACATGGAGATGAAGGGGCGCATGTTCGTCGAGCCTCAGGGCGCCTGACGGCATGGTTCCGATCCGCACATATGCGTGCATGGGGCTGGCGGCGTTCTTCGCCGCCGGCCTCCTCTCCCCTGCCCTCGCCGGATGGATCGAGGTCCCTCCCGGAGAGGGAGACTTGCAGGCCATCCTCGACCGGGCGGCTGACGGAGACACCATCGTCCTGAAGGCCGGCAAGCATCGCGGCCCCGTCCGCCTGAAGCACCCGCTGGTCCTCGAAGGCGAGAAGGGCGCGATCCTGAACGGCTCCGGCCAGGGCAGCGTCGTCACGATCCAGGCACCGGGCACGGTCGTCCGTGGGCTGACGATCCGCGGCTCGGGCCTCGACCTGCCGCAGATGGATTCAGGCGTGTTCGTCGAGAAATCCGCGACCGGCGCGATGGTCGAGAACAACCTCATCGAGGGCAATCTTTACGGCATCTATGTGCACGGAGCCGAGAACTCCATCGCGCGCGGCAACCGGATCGTCGGCATTCAGGAAGGCCGCGTGAACGAGGCGGGCAATGGCGTCTCGGTCTGGAACGCTCCTGGCGCCAAGGTGCTCGACAACGATATCAGCTACGGGCGAGATGGCATCTTCGTCATCACCAGCAAGAACAACGTCTTCAGCCGTAACCGCTTCAGCGACCTGCGCTTCGCGGTTCATTACATGTATACCAACGACAGCGAGATCACGGACAACGTGTCGTCCGGCAACACGGTCGGCTATGCGATCATGTTCTCCCACCGCCTGAAGGTCATCGGTAACGTTTCGGACGGGGACCGCGACCACGGCTTTCTCTTCAATTATGCCAATTATTCGCAGATCGCCGGCAATGCGGTGCTCGGCCGCCTTCAATCGGCCGAGCGCTGGGCGACCTCCGGCATGCGCACGAACGACGCGAAGGAGCATGGCCTGCCGCCACCCGGCGAGGCCGAGCTCGACGTGAGCACGGGTGCGCGCCCCGGCCCCACGAAATGCGTGTTCATCTACAACGCCAACAAGAACAGCTTCCGCAACAACTGGTTCGAAGGCTGCGAGATCGGAATCCATTTCACGGCCGGCTCCGAGGGCAACGAGATCGTCGGCAATGCCTTCGTGAAGAACCGGAACCAGGTGAAATATGTCGGCACCCGCTATCTCGACTGGTCCAAGGGTGGGCGCGGCAATTACTGGAGCGACAATCCGGCCTTCGACCTGAACGGCGACGGGCTGGGCGACAGCGCCTACCGGCCGAACGATCTCGTGGACAAGGTGCTCTGGACGGCGCCGCAGGCCAAGGTGCTCATGAACAGTCCCGCCGTGCAGGTGATCCGCTGGGCGCAGGCCCAGTTCCCGGCCCTGCTTCCGGGCGGCGTGGTCGACAGCCATCCTCTCATGCGTCCCCCCATGGCGGTGCCAGCACGCCCCAAACTCGCCGAAGGAGCCCAGCCATGACCGAGACGGTGGCGGTCCATGACGTCGTCAAGCGCTTCGGCAAGGTCGAGGCGGTCCGTGACGTGTCCTTTACGCTGCACGAGGGCGAGACGGTGGCGCTCGTCGGCCATAACGGCGCCGGCAAGACGACCCTGATGAAGCTCATGCTGGGCCTGATCCGGCCCAGCGCCGGCCGCATTCAGGTGCTCGGCGACGACCCAGCCGCCGGGGAGTTCTCGGCCCGCCGACGGGTGGGCTATCTGCCCGAGAACGTATCCTTCAACGCGGCTCTGACCGGGCGCGAGACCCTGGCCTTCTATGCCCGCCTCAAGCAGGAGCCGCAGGAGACCGTGATGCCGCTCCTCGACCGGGTGGGCCTGACCCATGCGGCGGGTCGGCGCGTCGGCACCTATTCCAAGGGCATGCGCCAGCGCCTCGGGCTCGCCCAGGCGCTTTTGGGCGAGCCGCGGGTGCTCCTGCTCGACGAGCCGACCACCGGCCTCGATCCGGCCCTGCGCCAGAGCTTCTACGAGATCGTCGAGGAGCTGCGCGCACGCGGCGCCACGGTCCTGCTCTCGTCCCATGCCCTTACGGAACTCGAGGAGCGCGCCGGACGGGTCGTCATCATGAACCGGGGCATCAAGGTGGCCGACGGGACCCTCGACGAGCTGCGTCGCATCGCCCGGCTGCCCACGCGCATCCGCCTCAAGGTCACGGAGACCGGGCTCGAGACCGTCTCGGGCTGGCTCGGGCCCGCAGACCCATGGCGGCGGATCAACGGCCACATGGTCGAGATCGAGGCGGCGCCGGACCGCAAGATCGAGGTGCTGCGCCGCGCCACCGGCCCCGGCGCTCCGGTCGAGGACCTGGAGGTCATGCCGCCGACCCTCGACGAACTCTATGCCCATTTCCTCCTGTCGCAGGAGGCGGCACGATGAGAAACATCCTGATCGTTGCCCGCAAGGAGATCCAGGAAGGCCTGCGCAACCGCTGGGTTCTCGCCACGACGCTGCTTCTGGCGGCGCTTGCCCTCTCGCTCACCTTCCTGGGCAGCGCGCCGACCGGTACCGTCGGCGTCAGGGCGCTCGACGTGGTGATCGTGAGCCTTTCCAGCCTCACGATCTTTCTTCTGCCGCTCATCGCCCTGCTGATCTCGCATGACGCCATCGTGGGCGAGATGGAGCGCGGCACCATGCTGCTCCTGCTGAGCTATCCCGTCGCGCGCTGGCAGGTGCTTCTCGGCAAGTTCGTCGGGCACCTGTCCATCCTGGCCTTCGCGACCCTCTTGGGATACGGCGCGGCCGCCGGTGCGCTGGCCGCGACCGGCACGGCCATCGACCGGGAGAGCTGGGTGGCTTTTGCCTCTATGATTGGATCCTCGATCCTGCTGGGATCCGCCTTCATCGCGGTGGGCTATCTGGTGAGCGCCCTGGTCCGGGAGCGCGGGACTGCCGGCGGAATCGCCATCGGCATCTGGCTTCTCTTCGTGCTGATCTACGACATGGCGCTTCTCGGGCTGCTCGTGGTCGACCAGGGACGGGTCGTGTCGGGCCCGCTCCTCAACACCCTGCTCCTGCTCAACCCGACCGATGCCTATCGCCTGTTCAACCTGACGGGCTTCGCCAATATCGGGTCGTTTTCCGGCATGGCCGGGGTCGCCCAGAATGCGGCCCTGAGCCCGTCCATCCTGCTCGCGACGCTTCTGGCCTGGGCCCTCGTCCCGCTGTCGCTCGCGGCCTTTGCGTTCTCCAGGAGAGAGTTATGAAGCGTATCGTCCTCCTCGCGGCCTTCGCGGGCGCCCTCGCGCTGGCGGGCTGCAACGACCAGAAGACCGCCGAGGCCCCGCCGCCTCCCCAGGAGCTGACGATGGCGGCCATCGGCCATTATTGCGGCATGAACGTCCTGGAGCATGCTGGCCCCAAGGGGCAGATCATCCTGGCCAGCCGCAAGGAGCCGGTCTGGTTCTCGTCGGCGCGGGATGCGATCTCGTTTACGATGCTGCCCGAGGAGCCGAAGGACATCCGCGCGATCTACGTGTCCGACATGGGCAAGGCGCCCTCCTGGAACGAGCCCGGCAAGACGAACTGGGTCGACGCGAAACAGGCCTTCTTCGTGATCGGCAGCAGCGCGAAGGGCGGAATGGGCGCCGATGAGGCCGTGCCGTTCTCGGACAAGGCCGCAGCCGAAACTTTCGCGGCCAAGAACGGCGGCCGCGTCATGACCTTCGCGGACGTGCCGCGCGACTACGTTCTCGGAGCTCCCGAGGCGGCCGGCGCGCCGGAGGAGCCCAGTGTTACCGGCGCCCAAGGGGGTCATGAGGGCCACGGCACCCCTGCCGCCCCCAAGACCGACCATGCACATTGAGGAAATCCCATGTCCCCTCTCGTCTCCCGCAGGCGGATTATCGGAATCACCGCGGCGGCGGCCGGCCTGAGCCTTCTGCCGATCGGGCAGGCCGCGCGGGCCGAAGCCCGGCTCGTGACGTGGCAGGGCCATGCAATGGGCGCGGCCGCGACCTTGCAGATCCACCACCATGACCGCGCCGCCGCCGAGCGGCTTGTCGAGCGCTCCATCGCGGAGCTGCGCCGCATGGAAGAGATCTTCAGCCTCTACAGGGATGATTCCGCCCTGTCGGCCCTCAACCGGCAGGGGATGCTCGTCGCACCACCGACTGAGCTCGTGGCGCTTCTCGGTGAATGCGGCCGCTACGGCGCGCTGACCGGTGGTGCCTTCGACCCCACTGTGCAGGCTCTCTGGACCCTCTATCGCGACCACTTCACGACGCCTGGCGCGGATCCGCGCGGGCCGTCGGAGGTCGCCCTGAGGTCAGCGCTGGAGCGGGTCGGCTTCGGGCACGTCGTGTTCGACCGCAACCGCATCGCCTTCGCGCATCGCGGCATGGGGCTGACCCTGAACGGCATCGCGCAGGGGTACGTGACCGATCGGGTCGTCGACATCCTGCGGGGGGGCGGCATTACCAGCAGCCTCGTCGATATGGGTGAGAGCCGGGCCATCGGGGCGCATCCGGATGGCACGCCCTGGCGGGTCGGCATCGCCGATCCGGACCACCCGGAGCGGATCAATGGAGTGCTGGAGACGGTCGACCGGGCGGTGGCGACCTCCGGGGCCTATGGCTTCCGCTTCGATCCGGACGGGCGCTTCAACCATCTGCTCGACCCGCGTACCGGCACCTCCGCCCGGTTGTACCGGAGCGTTACGGTCGTCATGCCGACAGCGACAGGGGCCGACGCTCTCTCGACTGCCTTCAGCCTCCTGCCCGAGGAAGCGATCGGCGACACCCTGCGCCGGATCGGAACCGGCGAAGTCCGCCTGACGACGACAAGCGGCGACAAGCGCACCATCCTGGCCGCCTGAGACAGTCCTGGGCCTGCGCCCGGGACTAATCCTCCGCCAGCAGGGCCTTGAGGGTCACGGTATTCGGGCAGTACCGCTGCACGACCGGGGCCCAACCCGAATCGATGGCACGCCGGCAATGGCTCGCGACTTTGCAGCCGGAGCAGACGACGCTCATGTCGCGCATGATATCGGGACGGGTGCGGGCGATCTTTTCGGGCGAGAGGCCAAGGGCCCTCATGAGAAGCGGCAGCTCGTCGGCGCCCTTGGTGCGCCGCGACGCCAGCCGGACCAGCTGATCGGTCGAGACTCCGACATCCTGCGCGAGGCAACGGAGATCCTCCGTGCCGAGGCGGGCCAGCTCCCATTCCGCCGCGCGGGCGGAGTGCCATTTCGTCCATGCGCTCATCAGGCCCATCGGAACCTCCATGGTCTGACGCAAAGTTGGCACGAAACCCCGCCTCGAACTTTGCGCCAGATCAAAGGGATATCCGGCGGTGTAAAGATACAGGACGCGCTTGCGTCACGCGGAAAGCCGCGGCCGGGTGAACACTGCCCAATAGGTGAGCGCGAAGCCGATGAAGGCCGCCGCCCAGGCGCAGCCGGCCAGATGCAGCAGCGGGTCGCTCCAGGCCGGATGGACCGCAGCGCAAACCCGCGCCAGTGCGGCCACGACCACGAAACCATAAAGGATCTGGGTCGCGGTCGATGCGACAAGGGCTCTTCCGGTATGTCCGAGGCTCGCCCGCGACATCACGGCCAGGGTCATCACCCCCATGGCACCGCCGGTCCAGGCATGGATGCCGGCGCCCGTGGGCAAAAGGTTCAGCGCCGCAAGGCCGGTCAGGACGAAGCCGAGCGGCACGAACGCATAGGCGACATGGAGGATCAGGACGAGCCGGTCCCGCCAGGTGCGGTCTCCGGCCCAGCGCGCGAGACGCACCGCCTGGAGCAGGCCGGCCGCGATGAGGAGCGCCCCGGTCAGCGGCCCAAAGGGCATGAAGGTCCAGGCGAGGAGCGCCACACCGGCCGCCACCATGGACACGATGTCGAAGGTGCCGAAGGGAGCCGGCAGCCGGCCCGGATTGGAGCGCGCGAGCCAATTGCGCGTGAAGCTGGGCAGGATGCGCCCGCCGATGAGCATGATCAGCATCATGGTGGCGGCGATCCCGAGGCGGGTGCCGTATTCGGCGACGCCGTAGACATGCGATTCCAGGTGGAACACGATATTGCCCACGAAGAGGATCGCGAGAGCGATCAGGACCTTGAGGTTGCGCCAGTTCTTTCCTTTGAGGATCTCGCGGCCCATGGCGGCCGCTACGAGGAGCAGGAAGGCGTTGTCGATGACGGCCGCAAGCTCCCATCCGATCCAGGCCGAGATCGTGACGGCCACGCGCCCGGCAGCCCAGACCAGAACGAGCACGAGCAGGGGCCGCCCCTGGAGCGGCAGGCGCCCGGTCCAGTTCGGGACCGCCGTCAGGAGGAAGCCGGTCACCACGGCCGTAAGATAACCGTAGAGCATTTCGTGGATGTGCCAGTCGCGCGGCGCGAATGCCGTCGACAGGGACAATTCCCCATAGAACATCGGCAGCCAGGCCAGAATCGCGAGGCCCGCATAAAGAGAGCCGAACAGGAAGAACGGACGAAAGCCGTAGGAGAGGAGCGCAGGTCCCTTGTAGTCCCGCAGACGTGGGATCGGAGCCATCAACGGCCTCCTTCGCTTGGAATGAACATGTCCTGTGCGGTCACGGCCCACCCGGACGCGAGATCGGTCGCCACGAAGGCAATAGACCGTTTCTCGCCCTCGGCGGAGGACACGAGCACACGCAGCTCGCGGGTCGCATCCGACGCCACGCTCACGGCCGCATCATGACCCACCACCTCGATGGCCGCGTCAGTGAGGCCGCTCACGGCGAGCCGGAACGAGCGCTCATTGTCGGCCTTGTTATAGAGCCGCACCGTGTAGCCGTTGCGGGTGCGCCCGTCTGACAGGCGGACCGCGACCGGGTTGCGGTCGTGGATGACGGCGATCTTGGCATCGCCGCGCAGTCCGAGACCAACGCCCATTGCGGCCGCAAGCGCCACGATGGCAAGGCCGAGCCCGACCGTTTTCGCACGGACCACGCGCCGGCGGCCGGGCTGCCCGCTGCGCTCCCGCTCGATGTTGGCCCAGGCCTCGTAGTCGATGAGGCCGCGCGGGCGGTCGAGCTTGGTCATGACGCCGTCACAGGCATCGACGCACAGGCCGCAATTGATGCACGCGAAATTCGGCCCCTCACGGATATCGATGCCGATGGGGCAGACATTCACGCATTGCAGGCAGTCGACGCAATCCCCGGCCGGCTCGCCTTTCGCCCGCAGCTCGGCGGCCTTCTTGGCCGAGCCGCGCGGCTCGCCGCGGTAGTCTCGGTAATTGACGGTCAGCGCCTCCGGGTCCCAGATGGCGCCCTGCAGCCGGGGCCACGGGCACATCCACGTGCAGACCTGCTCGCGGGCAAAACCGGCCAGCACATAGGTCGTGCCCGTCAGGATGACGACCCACGCATAGGCGATGGCCGAGGCTTGGCCCGTAACCATGTCGCCCACGAGGGTCGGCGCATCGGCGAAATACAGCACGAAGGCGCCGCCCGTCGCCATGGCGACGAGGATCCAGGCTGCGTGCTTGAGGCCGATCTCGAGAACGCGCCGCGCCGTCAGGGGGGCATCGCGCTTCTTCAGGCGCTCACGACGATCACCCTCGATCACGCGCTCGACGAGCAGGAACAGATCGGTCCAAACGGTCTGGGGGCAGAAATACCCGCACCAGACCCGTCCGGCGACGGCGTTGATCCAGATGAGCACGAGAGTCGCCAGGACCAGAAGGCCCGTGAGGTAATAGACCTCCTGCGGCCAGATCTCGATGAAAAAGGCATAGAGACGGCCCCGCTCCATGTCGAAGAGGACCGCCTGCCCGGGCTGGCCGGGACCCCGCTCCCAGCGCACGAAGGGCAGGATGTAGTAAATGGCGAGGCAGAGGATGAGTGCCGCCCATTTCAGGCGGCGGTAACGCCCCCGGACTGCCTGGGGAACGACCCGCTCCGCGATGACACCGCGCTTGGGTCTGCGCAGATGGGCGCGCTCCGGCTTGAAGCTGATGTCGAGGGTCGCCATCGGAACGGGTGCCATGTTGGCATCGCCGCGCCCAAGGCGCGGCGATGCAGGACTTTCAGTGACAAGACTTACTGAGACGAAGGCTTACTTGGCGGCGGTCGCTGTGGTGGCAAGCTTGTCGAAGAGGGTCGCGAAGGCCTGCTTGGCCTTGCCCGGATGGGCGGCCGCCTTGGCCTGGTCGAGATTGGCCGGCTCGCCGACCACGACGAGGCCTACCATGCCCATGCCGTAATGGGGCTTGCACTTGTAGCCGTAGACGCCGGGCTTATCGAACGTGATGGTGAGCTCCTCGTTGACCTTGCCGACGAAGGCCTTGCCGCCCTCGGGGGTCATCGCATCGATGCTCTCGACGTTATGACCCTTGTCTGCCGCCACGAACTTCACCGTGTCGCCCGGATTGACCTTCACGAGTGCCGGCTCGAACACCATGACGCCTTCGGTGCCCTTGTTGAGCATCTTCACCTCGACCTCGGCCGCGTCGGCCGCACCTGCGACTCCGAGCGCCGCGACGAGAGCGCCGAGCATGATGACCTTCCGCATAATCCATCTCCTCTGTCATGCGTACCTGTGAGCCTCGGGCCGAAGCTCTTGAGGAGGGTGATACGCCGGAGTGCCTCCCGGATGTTTGATTTGGCGCAAGGAGCCGGACCTTTTTGCTTTTTTCGGGTTTGGCCGGTTCTTTCGCTCCGTCAGGCAGCCATCGACAGGCCGCCCTGCCCGCCTCGACTTGCTCGCCGGGCTCCTTAAGGTAAAAGGACGCAGCGAAGAGAATTCCCGCGACCGGCCGAGCCTGGCCGATCCCGGCGGGAACCTCCGAGCCGGAGAGCCGGAAGGAACCCTTTTCCGGGCTCTTCGTCGATCATATGAGCCGATTGTTGGAACGTGCCGATGGCGAGCCTAGACAGATCCCTCGTGGCCGGCCTGCCCATGTTCGCCGGGCTGCCGCCCGACGACCTCGACCAGATCCTGCGCGAGGCGCAGTCGATCCGGTATCCCAAGGGCACGGCAGTGTTCCAGCAGGACGAGGAGGCGCATTCCTTCTTCGTGCTCCTTCACGGGCATCTGCGCGTCATGAAGGTGACGCCGGAGGGGCAGCAGGTCGTGGTCCGCTTCGTTACGCCCGGGGAATTGTTCGGCATCGCCATCGCCATGGGCCGGCCGCGCTATCCGGCGACGGCCCTCGCCATCGTGGACAGCATCGCGCTCGTCTGGCCCTCCGCCGCATGGTCGCGCCTCGTCGCCAAGCATCCCTCGCTTGCGGTCAATACCCTCCAGACGGTCGGAAACCGGCTCCAGGACGCCCATACGCGCGTCGTCGAGATCTCGACCGAGCAGGTCGAGAAGCGCGTGGCCCATGCCCTGCTGCGCCTGGCCCATCAGGCCGGACGGAAGAGCGAGGACGGTATCCAGATCGATTTTCCGATCTCGCGGCAGGATGTCGCGGAGATGACCGGGACCACGCTCCACACCGTGAGCCGGATCCTCAGCAGCTGGGAGGAGCGGGGCCTCGTCGAGAGCGGACGCCAGCGGATCACGATCCGCGATCCCCACAAGCTCTTCCTGCTCGCCGAGGGCACGCCGACCTGAGGTCGCTCCGACCGCACGAGGCCACCTAGAGCATCGTTCAAGTTGAACGATACTCTCACTCAAAGAGAAAGCATCGGATCGATCCCAAAAGGGCAGATCCACTTTTGAGTCCGAGGCTTTAGTCCGGCGGCGCACAGGCCTGCGCCTCCTCCCGGGCCACGACCGCCCGAAGGTCCGCCATGAAGGCCGCGCAATCCGCGCCGTGCTCGCGGCAGGCATCGTCGATGGTATGGAAGCACGCGATGGGGCATCCGACGCAGCGCATTCTGTGATCAAGGAAGACGCGGATCGTCGCGGGCCATTTTCGCATCACGTCGTCGACGAGCTGGGTCGCTTCGAGGGGCATGATGGCCTCCGAAAGATGATCTGTTGCATGATCCATGATTAGCCGGACCGCCTCCGCGCTTCTTTGCGCGGCAACAAGGAGAAGGCGCGCCGGCGCGGAAACCGCGTCTTGTTTGAGGCAGGGCAAAGAAACGCGGACCTCTCTCGGCCAGGGTTGCGGCATCGAAGCGAGGAGCACCGATGACCCAACTTAAGGCCTCCAGGGAGCCGCAATCCCTCGATCCGGCGGTTCTCGAGGGCCTAGCGGACGTCATGGACCCGGAGATCGGCCTCAGCGTGGTCGATCTCGGTCTGGTCTACCGGGCCGCCCAATCTCCCGAGGGCGTCGAGGTCGCCCTGACCCTCACGACCCGGGCCTGCCCGCTCGGCGAGATGCTCGTGGAGGAAGCGCGCGACAGCCTTGCGCACCGCTTCCCGGAGCTTCCCCGCATCGATGTCCATCTGGTCTGGGACCCCATCTGGAGCCCGGATTTCATCACCCCCCGCGGCCGCGAACTGCTCGGCCGCTCACCGAGAAAGACTTTTTGATGTGCAGCTGCAACGTGACCGAAACCGTCATCGACGTCCGGCAGATCGTGCCGCGGATGCGCCATCCCCTGATCTTCCAGACCTTCGACCAGCTCGCGCCCGGTGAGGCCTTCCTGCTCGTGAACGACCACGATCCCCGGCCCCTGTTCTACCAGTTCAACGTTGCGCGGCCGGGGGAATTCGGGTGGGATTACCAGGAAGAAGGCCCGGACCTCTGGCGGATCCGGATCAGCCGCGCAGCCTGAATCCGTTCCCGGACGGCGGGAGGTCAAGCGCTCCCGCCAGGCCGCTTTGCCCCTCGCACGAAGGATCCGCACGGCGTATGCCTCTTGTCGTCCGGCCGCGGACAAGCTTCCCGGAGACACATGCCCATGATCGAGTTCTGCATCGCCCTGGCGGCTTTCCTGGCGGCCCATCTCATTCCCGCGAGCCCCGGGCTGCGTGCCGGGCTAATCGCCCGGATGGGCAGGACCGCCTATCTCGTCGCCTATTCGGCGCTCTCGCTCGCTCTGCTGGGCTGGCTCATCGTTGCAGCGCAGCGGGCCGAGACCGTGTGGCTCTGGGACCCGGCGCCCTGGCAATGGCATGTCCCGTTCATCGTCATGCCCGTCGCGGCCTTCCTTCTCGTCGCCGGCTTGGCGCAGCCCAACCCGCTCTCGATCTCGCTCCGCGGCGGCAAGACGCCCGGCCCGATCACGGCCGTCACGCGGCATCCGGTTCTATGGGCCTTTCTTCTCTGGGCGCTCGCGCACATCCCGCCGAACGGGACCCTGGTGGCCCTTCTGCTCTTCGGCACCATGGCGGCCTTCTCGCTCGTCGGCTTCGTGCTTCTGGACGCCAAGGCCCGCAAGCGCCTCGGGCCGGAGCGCTGGCGCGCCCTGAGCGCCGGGACCTCGGTCGTCCCCTTCGCGGCGCTCATTGCCGGGAAGGCTCCGTGGAGCGCTCTCTCCCGGCTGGTCCTGCCCGCCCTGATCGCCGCCGCCCTTTATCTCTGGTTCGTCTTCCAGGGGCACGCGCTTCTCATCGGCCCCGATCCGCTCGCGGGTCTCATGCCGGGATAAACCGAGCGCCTCTCACTGGGTGAAGAAGAGGGCTCCGGCAATCGCCACCGACAGGGCCACGGCCGCAAGGGTGCCGGTCAGGCGCAGCACGCCCATGCGGTACAGCATGACGGCGAAAATGACGATGAGGGGCGTTGCGGTCATCAGTCCGATCTGCGCGTCGGTCATGGCCGGTCTCTCCAAGGTTCAGGCGGCGCATCTATGACCGGGAATACGGGAGCGTTGTTTGCGCCAGCGCAACGAGAAAGCCCGAAAGCGCGCGATAGAGGATCGACCGCGACGAGACCGGGAGGGTGAGAACAATGACGACCGCACAGGAGGAACGCCCCTGGGGCGGGCTCTCGGACCTTCCGGGACATCCCATGATGTGGGTGCTCATTCTCACGGAGGTCGTGACCTTCGGGCTGCTCTTCCTGATCTTTTCGGTCACCGGCGCGGTTCAGCCCGCACTCTTCGCGGCCGGACGGGCGCATCTCGATCCGCTGCTCGGCGGCGCGAACACCCTCGTGCTCATCACCAGTGGATGGCTCGCGGCGCTTGCCGTCGAGGCCCGCATCCTGGGGCGGCGCGGTGCAACGCGCGCTCTGCTCGCGGGCGCCGTGGGGCTGGGCTTCGTCTTCATCGGCGTCAAGATCGTCGAATACGCCGACAAGGCCCGCGCCGGGATCGGCATCGATACCGACACCTTCTTCACTCTCTATTTCCTCCTCACCGGCTTTCACCTCCTCCATGTCCTTCTCGGCATCATGATTCTTGCGGTGGTGGCCTTTCACGACAGCGTGGACAATCTGAAGACCGGCACGGCCTTCTGGCACATGGTCGATCTCGTCTGGATCGTCATGTATCCGCTGATCTACCTGGTGGGATGAAGCCATGACGTCCCCCACCATGCGCCGCATCACCCATGCCTGGATCGTCCTCGTGGTCCTGACGCTCGCCAGCATGGCGGCTGCGCGGGCCGGAGCCGCGGGTCTCGTCGTCGACGGCGTCGTGCTTGCGGCTGCAGTGCTCAAGGGGCGATGGATGCTGCTCGACTTTCTCAAGCTGCGCACCGTGCCGCCAGTCTGGCGCACGCTGATGTTCTCGTGGCTCCTGCTCATTGCGGCGACGTCCTTCGCGGCTGCCGCCATGTCGCTGCTGCGCGCCTGACCGTCGAGTCACAGCCCTGAAGCTTGTCCTGGCGCAAAGAGCGATGGCGCCGCTCCTGTAGCTTGCCCGCTGTTCGCCACGAGGGGCCCGGCCGGGCCCGAAGCAGGTCCGCATGTCATCACTCCATGACCGATCCCAACGCTCGCGCAGCCCGCCCGCGCAGCGTCCGCCCGGCGGCTCGTGCCGCATTGCTGCATCCCTGTCATTTCGGAAAGGACCGCGTGATGGCTGAAGCCCTCACCAAATCGGCGGCGAGAAACGTGTTCTACGGGGGCTCGTTCTTCTTCTTCGCCATCTTCGTAGGCCTGACGGCCCACAGTCACTACTACATGAACACCACGTCGACGGACACGTCGACCCTGTCCGATTCGGTCGCCCGCGGAAAGCACGTGTGGGAGAAGAACTCCTGCATCAACTGCCACTCCATCCTGGGCGAGGGCGCTTATTTCGCACCGGAACTCGGGAATCTCTGGGACCGCTGGGGCGGCAAGGAGGACCCGGCCACGGCGCGCGACATGCTCAAGGCCTGGATGCAGGCCCAGCCCTCCGGCATCGAGGGGCGCCGTCAGATGCCGCAGTTCAACCTGACCGACCAGGAACTCAACGATCTCGCCGACTTCCTGGAATGGACCAGTCGCATCAAGACCCAGAACTGGCCGCCGAACAAGGCTGGGTGAGATCGGAAAGCGCATCATGAAATACCAATCGCAAAAGGTGGCCGCGCTCTATTTCTACGGAGCGCTCGGCCTGTTCCTGGCTCAGGTCGCGTTCGGCGTCCTGGCCGGTACCATCTACGTCCTGCCCAACACGCTCTCCGAGCTGTTACCCTTCAACATCGTCCGCATGATCCACACGAACGCCCTCATCGTGTGGCTGCTGATCGGCTTCATGGGCGCGACCTACTATCTCGTGCCCGAGGAGGCCGAGACCGAGCTGTTCAGCCCGCTGATCGCCAAGGTGCAGTTCTGGCTGTTCCTGGGCGCCGCGGCCCTCGCGGTGGTGGGCTACATGTTCAAGATCCACGAGGGGCGCGAGTTTCTCGAGCAGCCCTTCTCGATCAAGGTCGGCATCGTGGTGGTCTGCCTAATGTTCCTCTTCAACATCACCATGACGGTGCTGAAGGGGCGAAAGACAGTCGTCACCAACATCCTGCTCTTCGGCCTGTGGGGTGTGGCCATCTTCTTCCTGTTCGCCTTCTACAACCCGGCGAATCTCGCGGTGGACAAGCTGTACTGGTGGTACATCGTGCACCTGTGGGTCGAGGGCGTGTGGGAACTCATCATGGCCTCGGTTCTGGCCTTCCTGATGATCAAGCTCAACGGCATCGACCGCGAGGTCGTCGAGAAGTGGCTCTACGTGATCGTCGGCATGGCGCTGTTCTCGGGCATCCTCGGCACCGGCCACCACTTCTACTGGATCGGCGCGCCCGGCTACTGGCAGTGGATCGGATCCCTGTTCTCGACGCTCGAAGTGGCGCCCTTCTTCACCATGATCATCTTCACGGTGCAGATGACCTGGAAGGCGGGCCGCCGTCATCCCAACCGCGCCGCGCTTCTCTGGTCGGTCGGCTGCGCCGTGATGGCCTTCTTCGGCGCGGGCGTCTGGGGCTTCCTGCACACCCTGTCGTCGGTGAACTACTACACCCACGGTACGCAGGTCACGGCCGCTCACGGGCACCTCGCCTTCTTCGGTGCCTACGTGATGCTCAATCTCGCGGTCATGGCCTATGCCATGCCGCAGATCCGCGGCCGCGCACCCTACAACCAGTGGCTCAGCATCACGAGCTTCTGGATCATGTGCACGGCGATGTCGGTCATGACCTTCGCGCTCACCTTCGCGGGGGTCATCCAAGTCCACCTGCAGCGGGTGCTCGGCCAGTCCTACATGGAAGTCCAGGAGCAGCTCTCCCTCTTCTACTGGATCCGGCTCGGCTCGGGCGCCTTCGTGCTGATCTCGGCGCTGATGTTCGTCTACGCGATCCTGGTCCCCGGACGCGAGAAGGCGCCGGCCCTGGGCCAGTTCCAGCCCGCCGAATGACCCTCTTTGGGGCGGCCACCCAGCCGCCCCGGTTTTCCCTGTCCGATTTCGTGAAGGATTCGATCCATGAGGCCCCTTCTCCATTCCGTGCCGCAGGCGCCGGCGGACCTGCCCTATTACGTTCCGGCGGGAAACGAATGCGCTCTCTTCGAACTCGCCTGGCGCAAGCGCCTGCCGCTCCTGCTCAAGGGGCCGACGGGCTGCGGCAAGACCCGGTTCGTGGCTCACATGGCCTCGCGTCTCGGCCTGCCGCTCCACACGGTGTCCTGCCATGACGACCTGACCGCCGCCGATCTCACGGGCCGCTACCTCCTGAAGGGCGGCGATACCGTCTGGGCGGACGGGCCGCTGACCCGTGCGGTGCGCGAGGGCGGCATCTGCTATCTCGACGAGATCGTGGAGGCACGCAAGGACGTGACCGTCGTCCTGCATCCCTTGACCGACGACCGGCGTATCCTGCCACTCGACCGCACCGGCGAAGAGCTGCAGGCGCCGGATTCCTTCATGCTCGTCGTGTCCTACAATCCCGGCTACCAGTCTCTTCTGAAGTCCCTGAAGCCCTCGACGCGCCAGCGTTTCATCGCCATCGAGTTCGACTTCCTGCCACTGGAGCACGAGGTCGCGGTGGTCGCCGCCGAGAGTGGCCTGCCGGAAGAGCGCGTCCGCCCGCTCCTGCTCCTCGCTCGGCGCTTCAGGGCGCTAAAGGGGCAGGATCTGGAGGAAGGCGTTTCCACGCGCCTCCTGGTCTATTGCGCCTCGCTCATCGCGGCCGGCGTCTCAGCCGAGGAGGCCGTCGCGGCGGCGCTGATCGAACCTCTCACGGACGATGCCGACGTCAAGAAGGGCCTGATCGAGGTCGCCCGCGCGACTCTCGGCTGACCCGGAGGAGCACCATGCTCGAATTCCTCGAACTTGAAGAAACCGTCGGCCAGCTTTGGCACCGGCTGGTCGGCCGCGCTGAGAGCTATCCGCGCCACCCGGCCTTCGGCGTCTCCTTCGACGAGATGCGCGCACCGCTCGGTGTCCTGTTCCGCGGGCTCGGTGGCGAGGCGGGCGTACAGCTCGCCGGCACCGCCGCCCGCGCGTCGTCCCATCGCATGAACCTGCGCCAGCGGATTGGGCTGGCGGAGGAACGTCTGGAGCAGCCGGGGCGCGATCCCGCGACTCTCTTCCTGCCACCGAGGATCGAGCTTTTCGCCTCGCGTACACTCAACCGCGCCCTCTATCTCTGGCTCGCGGCCTATTTCGCCCATGTGCCGCTCGTCCCGCATGATGAGGCCGATCCCCTGCGCCGGGATCTCCTGGTCCTGAGGATCGCGAAGGAGGCGGCCGAGCAGGTGCTCCGGGCCTGCCCCGGGCTGGTGCAGCCCTATCGCGACCTGTGCGCTGCGCTGCGCGAGGCCCGCCCCAAGCGCGCGCTGCCTCCGGCCGAGGAGAAGGTCGAGCAGATCGTCCTCTCGCTTCTCGGAGACGACCATGCGACACCGCCCGCCGGCTGGGAGGAAGCCGCCCTTTGCGACGATGGCGCCTGGCGGGCCGGGCCGACCTATCAGCCCTTCCTTCCGGTGCCTCTGTGGGGCGACACCTGGATCCGCGCGGCGGGCGCTCCGGGCCGCAACAGCGACGAGCCTGCGGGCCCCGGCACTCTCGCGGCCTCCGACAGCCGCAGGCGCTTCGCGGCAAGGCGCGAGGCCGACCGGGCCCAGCGCTCCGATCCGTTCGTCCTGAACCGGTTCGAGAAGATTCTGGCCATGGCCGAGATGGTCAATGTCAGCCGGCCATCCGACGAGGACGAGGACGAGAATGCCGAAAAGGCCCTGGACGATGCCGACGAGATTCCGCTGGCACGGCACCAGGGCAAGCCCGCAACCCGGCTCAGGTTCGACCTCGACCTGCCTCCGGAAGCCATCTCGAACGCGTCCGTGACCGCGGAGCTCGCCTATCCCGAATGGGACTACACGCGCAAAGCCTATCTGCCGAAGCATTGCCGGGTGATCGCCGCGCGCGCTTCCGAGCAGGGCGACGACTGGGCGCCCGATGCAGCGGGGCGGCGGCGCATCCGTCGCGTGCGCCGCCAGTTCGAGGCGCTTCGGCCCAAACATGAGATTCTGAGGGCTCAGGCCGACGGAGAGGAGATCGACGTGGATGCGCTCGTGCGGGCGCATAGCGATCTGCGCTCGGGCGGCTGCGGCTCGGACCGCGTCTATCTGGCGAGCCGCCGCCAGGCGCACGACCTTGCGGTCACGATCCTCGTGGACGTGTCGCTCTCGACGGATGCCTGGGTGGACGACCGGCGGGTGCTCGACGTGGAAAAGGAGGCGCTGCTGGTGCTGTCGCACGGGCTTGCGGCCTGCGGCGATTCCCACGCGATCATGACCTTCACGTCGCGTCGGCATTCCTGGGTCCGGGTCGAGACCGTGAAGGATTTCGACGAGCCTCTGGACGCTGCCGCCATCCGGCGCATCTCGGCCCTGAAGCCGGGCTACTATACCCGCATCGGAGCGGGGCTCCGCCATGCCGCCGCGCAACTCGCGGAGCGTCCGAACCGGCAGCGGCTCCTCCTCGTCCTCACGGACGGAAAGCCCAACGACATCGACCATTACGAAGGCCGGTTCGGCATCGAGGATACCCGCCGCGCCGTCATGGAGGCACGCCGGGCCGGCGTGACGGTGTTCGGCGTGACCGTGGACCGGGATGCGCAATCCTACTTCCCGACCCTCTTCGGCCGCGGCGGCTATGCCATCGTCGGCCAGATCGCGAAGCTTCCGGCGGCCCTCCCGGCGATCTACCGGCACCTCGTCCGGTAAGTCTCAGAGAGAGCCGCCCTCGCCTCGCGGGAGCGGCTCTACACCGCCCGGCTGTGGGTCCGGCCCGAAGCGCCGAGATAGGCATCGAACGCCGAGGCGACGCTTCTTACGAGGAAGCGCATGTCGTCGTTCACGGACAGGACCGGGCCGTCGAGGCGCACGATGCCGTCTTCCGCAAGTCCCTGCAGGCGGGGAACCGTTTGCAGCACGGCATCCGCCGCCACGCCATGCCGTCCGCAGATTTCCGCCACGTCGACCCGGAAGTCGCACATGACGCGCTCGATCAGGTCCGCCCGCAGGCGATCATCCGCCGTCAGGGCATAACCCTTGGCGGTGGCAAGCTCCCCCCGCCCGATGCGCTCCGCATAGCGTCCCAGGACCACTTCGTTCTGCACATAGCCCTGCGTGAGTCGCCCGATGGACGAAGCCCCAAAGCCGATGAGAACGTCGCTCGGATCGGTGGTGTAGCCCTGGAAGTTGCGGTGCAGAACGCCGTCCGCCTGCGCCTTCACCATCGTGTCTCCTGGCAGGGCATAATGATCGAGGCCGATCCGGCGATAGCCGGCATCGGTCAGCGCGTCCGCGATGGCCTCGGCCTGCGCATAGCGGGCAGCGCCGTCAGGTAGCGCCGCCTCGTCGATCTTGCGCTGGTGCTTCTTGAACGACGGAATATGCGCATAGCCGAAGACCGAGAAGCGCTCGGGCCGGAGCGCGATGCTCTGCCGGACCGTCTCAACGCAGGATTCGACGCTCTGGTGCGGAAGCCCGTAGATCAGGTCGAAATTGATGCCGCGCACGCCCGCATCCCTGAGACCGTTCACGGCCCGCTCGGTCTGCTCGAAGCTCTGGATCCGGTTGATTGCGCGCTGGACGACGGGGTCGAAGCTCTGGACGCCCAGACTCGCCCGGTTGACGCCCGCCTCGCCGAGCGTCGCCGTCATGGTACGGGTCAGCGTGCGCGGATCGATCTCGACCGCGACCTCGGCCGTATCCTCGAGCGAGAATCTCTCCCGCATGAGGTCCATGAGGCCGAGGAGTTCGGATGGCTCCATGATGGTGGGCGTGCCCCCGCCGAAATGGATATGGCGCACGGGCAGGCGTGCGCTCAGGCGGTCCGCCACGAGCTCGATCTCGCGGCGCAGAACCGCGATGTAGTCCACGATCGGCGCATCCCGCTGGGTGATGGTCGTATGGCAGCCGCAATACCAGCACATGGACCGGCAGAAGGGCACATGCAGATAAAGTGAGGTGCTCGCCTGCGCCGGAAGTGCCGCGAGCCAGTCCGTATAGGCCGCAGGTCCGATAGCATCCGAAAAATGTGGTGCCGTCGGATAGCTGGTGTAACGGGGCAGGCGCTCCTCGCCGTAGCGCGCTCTCAGATCGTCCTTCATCGCAAGTCTCTCCGCTGCGGCGCGCCGATAAGGATCGCGGCGCGCCGACCATGTTGCGCCGTGTCTAGGGATGACGGAGCGATGCGTCTTTGACCTCGCTCAAAAAGCGGCCACAGAAGGCCTCGAAAGCTGCGACAAATTGATTTGAATCAAATTCTTTGCCTTTTCGAGATCGAAACACGCGATTTCTTTGCCACCGCATGCGCTTTTGCGTTCTTATTTGCACCGCAGCAAATAACCTCACGACACTCGATAGTACAAAGTCTTCATCCGATGACGGACACGATGTTCCGTCAGGCGGTTCCTTAAAGGAGACGACGATGAGGACTCTGACAATCGCGGGACGCCGGCCGCTGCTTGCGACCGCCGCCGTTCTGGCCCTTGGAGCAGCCGCTCTGCTGGCCCAGCCCCTGCCCGCGCAGGCCCTCGACAAGGTTGCTGCCGCGACCGCTACTGCGCCCGTGCACAAGCATGCCCCGGCTTCGACCCTGCCGCAGGGCCCCGTGAACGTGGTGCGCGATCCGACCGATCTTCCCGGCCCCATCGGCATCCGTGCTCCGCAGCACGTCAAGGTCAACCTGGAGACCACCGAGGTCACCGGCCAGCTCGCCGACGGCACGACCTATCATTACTGGACCTTCAACAACAAGGTTCCGGGGCCTTTCATCCGGGTCCGGGTCGGCGACACGGTGGAGGTCAATCTCAAGAACCATGACGACAGCGTCATGATGCACAACGTGGACTTCCACGCGGTCACCGGCCCAGGCGGCGGCGCGAAGGCCACGGAAGCAGCTCCGGGCGAGAGCCGCGGCTTCTCGTTCAAGGCACTGAGCCCCGGCCTCTACGTCTATCACTGCGCCACGCCGATGGTCGCTCAGCACATCGCGAACGGCATGTACGGCATGATCCTGGTAGAGCCCGAAGGAGGCCTGCCCAAGGTCGACCACGAATTCTATGTGATGCAGGGCGAGATCTACACGGAACAGCCCTTCGGCACCGCCGGACTCGTGGAAGAGAGCTACGACAAGCTCATCAGCGAGCGCCCCGAATACTTCATCTTCAACGGCACCACCGATGCCCTGAAGAAGAACCCGCTCAAGGCCAAGGTCGGCGAGACCGTGCGCATCTTCTTCGGTGTGGGTGGACCCAACTACACCTCGTCGTTCCACGTGATCGGTGAGATCTTCGACAAGGTCTATCCGATGGCCTCGCTGACCTCGGCGCCGCTGAATGACGTCCAGACCATCACGACGCCTCCCGGCGGAGCCAGCATGGTGGAGTTCAAGGTCGAGGTCCCCGGCAACTACGTGCTCGTCGACCACGCCCTGAGCCGGGTCGAGCGTGGCTTGGCCGGGGTCCTGCAGGTGGAAGGCCCCGAGAACGAAGCGATCTTCAAGGATTACAATCCCCAGAGATCGGCCCAGTCGAGCAGCGGGCACTGACGGACGCCACAACTGATCTCAAGGCCCGAGCCCTGCGCCCGGGCCTTTCGGCACATTGTCGGCCCGCCATGCTCCTTCCGGCTCTCCGGCCGGTTTCGGCGTGCGGGCCGCTCGAAAGGAGTGGACCCCCATGGCCGCGGTCGACCGTTCCCTCATCGTGCATCTGCCTCCGTTTGCGGGCGCGTCTCCCGAGCAGCTCGACGCGGTTCTCGACGAGGTGCGATCGGTTTACCGCACCAAGGGGAGCAGTCTCTTCGAGCAGGACAAGGTGGCGGATTCGTTCTTCGTCCTGCTGCATGGGCGCCTGCGTGTGACGCGGCTGACACCGGACGGGCAGCAGGTGGTGGTACGCTTCGCGAGCCCGGGCGAGCTGGTCGGCGTCGCGGCGGCGCTCGGCCGGGAGACTTATCCGGCAACCGCCACGGCGGCCGTCGACAGCATTGCGCTCGCCTGGCCGTCGGCGCGCTGGCTCGACATGGTCGCGCTTCTCCCCTGCCTCGCCGAGACGGCCCTCCAGGCCGCCGGCGCGCGCCTGCAGGAGGCTCACAGCCGGATCGTCGAACTCTCGACCGAGCAGGTCGAGCGCCGCATCGCGAACACGCTCGTACGCCTGAGCAAAACGACGGGCCGTCCGGTGGAGCAGGGTATCCAGATCGACTTCCCGATCTCGCGCCAGGACGTCGCCGAGGCGACCGGCACGACCCTTCACAATGTGAGCCGGATTCTCAGCGCCTGGGAGGAGCGCGGCTGGGTGCGGGGCGGCCGGCAGAAAATCGTCATCTGCGAACCGCACAAGCTTCTCACTCTTGGGCAGGATCTGTCCGGAAGCGAGGGATGAGGGAAGGCGCGGCCTGTTTGTGACCGAGGAGGAAATCCGCATGAAGATCGTTTCGCAGGGTAGCGATGCGGGCCACGACCGGCGCGCGAAACCGGACCCGTCTCCGCTCATGACGCGCGTGCGCACGGTTCTCGGCGCACTCGACCTGGATTGCCGGTGCCGCGACAAGGTCGATGCGGCGCTGGAGCGCTTCGAGACTCTCGAAGCCCGGCGGCAAGTGCGCGGCCTCATCCTCGACGCGCGGCATCAGGCGGAGCGGATCGCGGCGCTGCTGGAACTCGTCGGCGAGCTCGACACACTCACGACGGACGAGAAGGATCTGAGCGTCTTTGCGGAAATCGGACATCTCTTCGAAGATATTCGGGATGCGGCGGCTCGCGGCGCCGAGGACATGGCAGCGGCGCGGGCCCTGGATTTCCAGGACGGAAAAGCACTTGGCGGCTCCCCCTCGGCGACGGGCAGCGTAACGGATCCGAAAGCCAAATCGGATTGATAGGCCCTTATTAATTGCGGCTCCGTCCCGTAAGGCGCTACAAACCTGACGGCAGGGCTCTAGATTCCCGCCATATCCGCTTCAAAAGAGAGGAAGCCATCATGCGTTTCGTGGTTCTCGTCCCCCTCGTCCTGGCTTTCAGCCCCATGGCGGCCAACGCCCAGGATGCAGCTGCAGGCGAAAAGGTCTTCGCTCCGTGCAAGGCCTGTCATCAGATCGGCGAGACCGCAAAGAATGCCGTCGGTCCGGAACTCAACGGCGTGATCGGCCGCAAGGCCGGCTCCGTCGAGGGCTACAACTATTCGGCCGCCAACAAGAATTCCGGCCTCACCTGGGACGAGGCAACCTTCCGCGAATACATCAAGGATCCAAGGGGCAAGGTCCCGGGCACCAAGATGATCTATGCAGGTCTCAAGGACGACAAGAAGATCGACGACCTGATCGCCTATCTCAAGCAATTCGATGCCAGCGGCAAGAAGTCCTGAGGCGTTTCCGGAAGCTGTACGCTTCGCCTTCGGGTGAGCCCAACATCATATCGGTCCGCCCGGACTGACACGACAACGAGACGGCCGCGCCTAAAGGGTTGAATGCCCCGACGCGGCCGTCTCGTTTTTCAGGCCGATGCGGCGAGCCCTTCGCCCTCGGCGAGTTCGGCAAGCTGGCCCGCCACGATGCTCCAGCCTTCATGGAAGCCCATCGCCTCGTGGCGCTTGAGCGCCTCCTCGCTCCAGTGCCGCACGCGCGCCGTGTAGCGGGTCCCGGATCCCTCGGGGTCGAACGTGACGATCACGACCATGAAGGGGTCCTGGGGTACCCATCCGGTCGTGAAGGCGTTGGTGAACACGATCCGGCGGTTGGGCGCGATGTCCAGGAACACGCCCTCGTTGGGAAATCGCGTTCCGTCGGGCGCTTCCATGACCATGAGGCCGCGGCCACCGGGCCTGAGGTCGAGTTCGACCACGGGCGTCCTGTAGGGCCGTGGCGCCCACCATTCGCCGAGCCGTTGCGTCCAGACGCGGTAGACAGTCTCGGGCGGCGCGTCGATCGTGCGGGTGATGGACAATTCGTGGAGGTCGGGCTCCTGGATCGTCAGATGCGCATTCATGGCGGTGATCCGTCTGTCTGGTTTTTCGAACGCGCGTCAGGCCGATGCCATTTCCGCCTGGGCCTTCATGGCAGCCTCCACGTCCATCCACATCACTTCCCAGATATGCCCGTCGGGATCCTCGAAGCTGCGGCCGTACATGAAGCCGTAATCCTGCTTCGGGCCCGGATCCGCACGGCCGCCATTCGCGCTTGCCTTGTCGATTGTTGCATCGACGGCCTCGCGGCTCTCGGCCGACAGGCAGATGAGCACCTCGCTCGTCGTCCGCGCATCGGCGATGGCCTTGGGCGTGAACTGGCGGAACTTGTCGTGGGTGAGCAGCATCACGTGGATCGTGTCGGAGAGGACCATGCAGGACGCCGTGTGGTCGGAAAACTGCGCATTCTTCGTGGCGCCGACGGCCTCGTAGAAGGCGGTTGCACGCTCGAGATCGGTTACGGGAAGGTTCACGAAAATCATCCTGGACATGGGTTCCTCCGTTCATCCGGTTTGACATCCATGCAGCATTTAGTTATAAAAAGCAACTATGAAGTTAGAAAAAATAACTGAGAACCCAAAACCCCCTGCCCGCCGTCATTATGACGATGCGTGCGCCACTGCCCATGCGCTCGACCTTGTCGGCGAACGCTGGGCGCTGCTGGTGATCCGGGAGCTCATGCTGGGCCCGCGGCGCTTCAGTGACCTGCGGGCCAATCTGCCGGGCATCAGCGCCAATGTGCTGACCCAGCGCCTCGAAGGGCTGGAAGCTGTTGGCATCCTCGTCCGGCGCAGGCTTCCCCCGCCGGCCGCGACCCAGGTCTACGAACTCACCCCCTGGGGATACGAGAGCGAGCCGATCTTCCAGGCGCTGGGGCGCTGGGCGGCCCGTTCCCCCCTGCACGACCCGACCCTGCCCTTCAGTGCCGTCTCGCTGATGCTCTCCCTGCGCACGATGCTCGACCCCGGCAGGATGGGCGGGATCGATGCCCGGATCGGCTTTCATATCGGGGACGAGACCTATCTGGCCCATCTGGCGGCAGGACGGATCGATATCCGCCGCGGCCCGCTGGACGGGTCCGACCTGGTCTTCACGGGCGCCGCTCCGATCATCGCAGGAGCGATCTATGCGGGCGTGCCCCTGTCTGCGTTCGAGGCGAAGGGCCAGCTCAAGGTCGACGGCGACCGTGCCCTTGCGGAGCGCTTCGTGACCCTGTTCCCGCTCCCGTCGAAGGTGGATGCCCCGGCGCCGCGGCAGGATGCCTGAGGACGGGACGTCCGAGGAAGAAAAGCTCCGCGCCGCTTGAAATCCGCCCCAGCCCCCGGTCATGATGCGGCCCGATTCCGCTCCGCCCTTCCCGAGGAGGTTTCCATGGACGCTGCCCAGGCGACGCGCATCGTGGAATGGGTCACCGGGGCGGGTCTCGCCGGCATGGCCGAAACGGAGCTGATGCGCGAATTCTGCAGCCGTCTCGTCGAGGCCGGCCTGCCGCTCGCGCGCGCCAATATGGGCATCGACACGCTCCATCCGGTCCTGGAGGGACGGATCTTCCGCTGGGTCCACGGCGGGGAGTTCGAGCCGGTCTCGGAATATGGGCGCCTCGTCGAGGGAACGCAGGCGGAAGAGCTCTGGCGGCGCAGCCCCTATTTCCAACTCTATCACCGGGACGAGGAGATCCTGCGCCGCAGGATCGGCCCCGACCACCCTTGCGATTTCGCGATCCTTGAAGACCTCCATCAGCAGGGGCAGACCGATTACGTCGCTCTCATGCAGCGATTCTCGGCTCAGGGCGCCATCGGCGAGATGGACTGCATCTTCTCGTCCTGGACGACCGCCGCGCCGGAAGGCTTCTCGGATTCAGAGATCGAAACCCTGCGCCGGCTCGTTCCTTCCCTGGCGCTCGCCATGAAATGCAGCTCGCTCACGCGAATCGCCGAGACGCTGGTGGAGACCTATCTCGGCCGCGATGCAGGGCGGCGCGTGCTGAACGGGCGCATCGCGCGGGGCGTCACGGACCGCATCCGGGCCGTCCTGTGGTGCAGCGATCTGCACGGTTTCACGCATATCGCCGACACCTCTGCGCCCGACGAGATCATCCCGTTCCTCAACGATTATTCGGAGGCGATCATCTCCTCCATCCACGAGGCCGGGGGAGACGTGCTCAAGCTCATCGGCGACGGGACCCTGGCCATCTTCAAGACGAAGGATCAGGGCCTTGCCTGCCGGCAGGCCCTTGCGGCCGAGGAGGCGATGCGCCTCAAGATCATGGCGCTCAACCACGACCGCGCGGCGCGCGGCCTCCCGATCACGGAGGCTTATCTCAGCCTTCACGTGGGCGAGGTCTTCTATGGCAATATCGGCAGCCGGGACCGCCTCGACTTCACGGTCGTCGGCCCGGCCGTGAACGAGGCGAGCCGGATCGCGGCTCTCTGCCATTCGGTGGAGAGAAACGTCCTCGTCTCGTCGGCCTTCGCGGCGGCGGCCCTGGAGGAGGACCGCGCCCGAATGGTCTGCGTGGGGCGCTATGCTCTGCGCGGCGTGAAGCGACCTCAGGAACTTTTCACTCTGGAGAGCGCCCTTGGCGAATGAAGGCCAGAGATGCCGAAAGGACCGGGGCTTTTGCGCATGATCAAGGACAAAACACACAGATTCGTGTCGATTACCGTCGAGACGGGCTCGGCAGACCGAAACCCACCCTCGCCCGAGGCAGCATGGAGAGCATCATGATCAAGGACGTTCTGGTTCATCTGGTCGGCAACGCAGAAGACGAGCTTCGTCTGGCGCATGCGGAGGCGATCGCCTCCGCCACCGCGGCCCGCGTGACCGGCCTCTTCACGAACCTGCTTCCGGATCTCGTGCCCATCACGCCCATGGACGGTGGCGCGGCTGCTGCGGGCGTACTTGCCGAGCTCGACGCGGAGGCCCGTCGCACCGGAGAGCAGGTTCAGCAGCGTCTGGCCGGACGCTTCGCGCGCCTATCGGTGCCGAACGAGGTGCGCCGGCTCGACGGCACGCCGGGACGGCTTGCGAATCTCGCGACCTCGGAGGCACGGCGCTCCGATCTCTTCGTGGCGCAGAGGCCCTATGACGACAGTGGAGCAGCCTCCTGGAACGACCTGTTCGAGGCCGTTCTCTTCGGGGGTGGACGCAGCATCTATGTGGTTCCGCCGAAGCGGCGGCCTTCTGACGCGTTCCGGCGGGTTCTGATCGCCTGGCGCGACAGCCGCGAGACCGCGCGGGCGGTCGCAGAGGCCGCGCCCTTCATCGAGAAGGCGGCCCGCACGAGCGTTCTCGTGGTCGATCCGGACGAAGCCGCGTCCGGCAGCTCCTCCCTCGATCTCGACATTGCGCGGCATCTGGAGCGCTACGGCACCGACGTCGAGGTCAATCTCGTCGGGAGCGACGGGCGGGCCGTGAGCGAAGTGATTCTCGACCAGGCCCATCGCATGTCCGCCGACCTCGTGGTGATGGGCGGCTATGGCCATTCGCGCGCCCGCCAGTGGATCCTCGGGGGCACGAGCCGGGACATGCTGGAGAGATCCGACCTGCCGCTCCTCATGGCTCATTGAGACCGGTCCATGGATACCAACCCCTGAGGGGCGGCGGCCCCTCAGGGAACCGAGCTCCGGCCATGGGCTTATGGAGACGGCGCGGCATGTCCGGTATCGTGGGAAGGCCGCCTCTTCCGAAAGGATTCTCCCATGGCCGAGAGCTCCCTGACCGACCGTCGCCCTGCCGCGGGCAAGCCCCGTTTCGAGACGCTCGATCCCGCCACCGGCAAGCCCGGCCGCAGCTATGAGGGCCATGCGCCGGACGAGGCGCTGGCCATCGCCCGCCAGGCACGTGCCGCCTTCGGGGAATGGCGCCGGACGCCCTTTTCCGAGCGTGCGCGCCTCATGAAGGAGGCTGCCGCCGTCCTGCGCCGCCGTCAGGCGGATTTCGCCGAGATCATGACGGCCGAAATGGGCAAGCTCCTTGCGGACGGGCGCGCGGAGGTCGAGAAATGCGCCTTCAACTGCGATTATTTCGCCGACAACGCGGAGGCCTTCCTGGCCCGCCGGCCAGTCGATCTCGACGGAAGCAGGGCCTTCGTGACGTTTAATCCCCTGGGGACCGTCCTGGCCGTGATGCCGTGGAACTTCCCGTTCTGGCAGGTCTTCCGCTTCGCCGCGCCGACCCTGATGGCCGGCAATACCGCCGTGCTGAAACATGCCAGCAACGTCCCGGGCTGCGCGCTCGCCATCGAGAGCGTCTTCCGCGAGGCGGGCTTTCCGGACAACGTATTCCGCACCCTCCTGGTCCCGAGCGCCCAGGTCAGGGCCCTCATCGACGACCCGAGCATCGCGGCCGTGACGCTTACAGGGAGCGTAGAGGCGGGCCGGCAGGTGGCCGGCGCGGCGGGTGCCGCGCTCAAGAAGAGCGTGCTCGAGCTCGGCGGCTCGGACGCCTATCTGATACTTGAGGATGCGGATATCGCCCAGGCCGCGAAGGTCTGCGCCACTGCCCGGATGGTCAATGGCGGGCAGAGCTGCATCGCCGGAAAGCGCTTCATCGCCGTGCGCCCGGTGCGGGAGGCGTTCGAGCGCGCTCTCGCGGCCGAGATGGAATCCTACGTCATGGGCGACCCGCGCGATCCGGGCTCGAAGCTGGGGCCCATGGAAAGCCTCAAGGCCCGGGACCAGATCCACGAGCAGGTTCGCCGCAGCGTGGAGCGCGGCGCACGTCTCCTCACCGGCGGCACGATCCCCGACCGTCCCGGCGCCTGGTATCCGCCGACCGTGCTGACCGATGTGCGCCCCGGCATGCCGGCCCATGACGAGGAGGTGTTCGGCCCCGTGGCGGCCGTCATCGAGGCCGAGGACGAGGCGGATGCCATTCGCATCGCCAACGAGGCCCGCTTCGGCCTCGGCTCCGGCGTCCTCACGCGCGACCTCGCCCGGGGCGAAAGGATCGCGGCGGACGAGCTGGAATCCGGCCTGAGCTTCGTGAACGGCAATGTGCGTTCCGATCCGCGCATGCCCTTCGGAGGCGTAAAGGAGAGCGGCTACGGGCGCGAATGCTCCGATTTCGGGATCCACGAATTCGTCAACGTCAAGAGCGTGGTCGCCTTCCGCTGACCCTGCCGGGGCGGCGCCGGGCAGCCGCCTGCCCGCAAAACTGGAACAGGGCCTGAGCGGCCAGTAGTTGCCGCTCAGTAACACTTGGCCGGAAGGATGATTTCCGTAAGGGAAATTGCTGGACGCTCAGGCCTTAATTCTTAAGGCTTCAGCCCCAAAGCGAGCCGCCCTGGAAGGCGGCCTGCATGGATGCTTGGGGGCATGATGACTTCTTCCGTATTGAGGCGCTCCGTGCGCCGCTCCGTTTCGGCGCGCCTGCTCGTCGCCGGCCTGATGGCCGGAACCGCGATGGCCGGACTTCTCGCAGGGCTGCTGGAGGCCCGGGCGACTGATCTCCCGGCCGTCCGCGTGCCGACCTTCCTGAACGCTCCGCTCGCTACCGGTGCCCTGGCCGTGAGCCCGTCCTCCTTCGAGACGGACGAGTATCAGCGTTCCTGGTTCCTCGGGAAGATCCATGCGTCCGAGGCCTATGCGCTGGGCTTCACCGGCAAGGGCGTGCCTGTCGCCATCATCGATACCGGCCTCGACATGGGACATCCGGAATTCTCGGGCCGGATCTCGCCACTCTTCCGCTCCTTCGCGGTGAACGAGGGGCCCGGCTTCATGTCCGATCTCGAGCCGGACGGCGGGATCGCCGGCCACGGCACCCATGTGGGCGGCATCATCGGCGCCGCGCGCGACGGCGTCGGGACCCAGGGCGTGGCCTACAATGCGACGCTCATGCCCCTGAGGGCCATCGAAGTCGCCCATGACGGCGTCACCGACCCGTCCATTTCGGCGCTGTATTACGCGGCCCAGTCCGGCGCGAAGGTCCTCAACGGCAGCTACGGTCCCAACCCCCTTCCGCCCTTGTGGATCCGGGATCCCGAGGAGCCCTCACGCTACATCCGGAATCCCTATCACCAAGTCGTTCCGGACAAGGTGATTTATGGCGGAGGCCTCGAGGCCGAATACAAGGCCGTCAAGGCCGCGGCGGATGCGGATATCGTTCTGGTCTTCTCGGCCGGCAATGCCTATGGGGACCAGCCGATCGCCGCGGGAAGCCCCGACGGGATCGCCTTCATGCCCTTCATCACACCGGGCAACACGCGGGCCGGCGCCTACAAGTTCCTCACGGACGCCGAGACCGTGCTCGATCCGACGACCTATGTCTATGCGGATCCCAACGATCCCTATTACGGCCAGCTCGATTTCTCGGATCTCCAGGGCAGCGTGATCGCGGTCGCGGCGACCGACCGCAACAACAAGATCGCAAGCTACAGCAACCGCTGCGGCGTGACCTTCCTGTGGTGCCTGGCGGCGCCGGGCGGCGACCATGCCAGGTCCGGGCAGGACAAGAACACCTACGAGATCCTCTCGACCTATCCGTTCAGCACCTATGCGCCCATGGTCGGCACCTCCATGGCGGCGCCCGTCGTGGCGGGCAGCGCGGCCGTGTTGCGGGAAGCCTTCCCGTACATGACCGCACGCCAGATCATCGAGGTGATGCTGACCACGACGGACGATATCGGTCCGAAGGAGATCTACGGCCGCGGCCTGCTCAATCTCGGCCGGGCCATCAGGGGCCCGAAGCAGTTTGGGGCCGAGGGCTTCGCCCAGGTCTTCGACGTGAACACGAAGGGCTACGATTCCACCTGGTCCAACGACATCGTGGGCACCGGCGGCCTCATCAAGCGCGGAGACGGCAATCTCGTCCTCACGGGCGCCAATACCTATGCGGGCGGCACCCAGGTGCTGGGCGGCGCGCTCACCCTTACGGGCTCCGTGGCTTCGGCCATGACGGTGGGCACCGCCGGAACGCTGCGGGGCACAGGCGTCATCCAGGCTCCGCTCACTCTCGCGGGCACCCTGGAGCCGGGCTCGGCCGTTGCCGGCACCTTCGGCACCCTGACGGTCACGGGCAACGCCACCCTGCTGTCGAGCTCGACCTACCGGGTCGACGCCAATGCGGGCGGGAATCACGACCGGCTCGTGGTGGGCGGCACGACAACCCTTGAGGGCGGCGCCCTCGACGTGGTTCTGGCTGACGGACTGGCGCCCATCGGCAGGAGCCTCGAGATCGTTAGCTCGGCGGGCGGCGCGACCGGCGCCTTCGGCACCCTGCGCACCAACAGCGTGTCCGCCTTCCTGGATCCACGGCTGCATTATGCGGGCAACAGCGTGACGGTCACGTTCGAGCGCAACGCCGTGCCGCTCGCCGATGCGGAGACATCTCAGGAGCGGAAGGACGTGGCGGCCGCCATCGACTCGCTCACCGGGACCGAGAGCACGCTGGACGACGCGATCCTGCGACTCGACGAGGCTTCCGTGGACCGCGCCATTGACCTTCTCTCGGGCGAGGCGCATGCGTCTGCGGTGACGGCCGGCTACGGCCAGGCCCGGCTGATCCAGGACACGCTGCTCACCCGCCTGCGGCAGCC
>Ga0065721_10004841_pt1 | contig 37321 bp, 32 predicted proteins | sample Mesricmetagenome_FD_59108 | JGI IMG/M metagenome (GOLD analysis project Ga0065721, IMG submission 59108) | Mesophilic microbial community from rice straw/compost enrichment Sample: eDNA_1 v2 (version 2) | ecosystem: Engineered > Solid waste > Grass > Composting > Bioreactor | place: USA: Davis... | reverse complement strand
GCCGCCACCGGCGTACGCACCGCCGCCCTGGGCGGGCAGCCGGGCGACGCGCTGGCCGGGCTCTTCGCCGGCACCTTCGGCGCCGCCAGCCAGGCCGGCAGCGCCCCCGTGGCCGAGGCCCTGGCCCAGATGGTGGCCCCCTCCAGGGCCGGCGGCATGCGCAAGCCCGATTTCGTCGCCCCCGATCTCGAGCACGTCGCCGATATCTTCACCGCCCCGGCCAGCCTGTCCTCGGGCCATTTCGCGGTGATCTTCGACCATGACGAGGCCGATTTCGACCCCACTCCCGAAATGGGCCGCTATGTCACGGTGATGGGCGTGGGCGACGATACCGCGACCCTCGGCCACACCCGCTTCTCGCCCACCGCTCCGCTCGCCGTGGCCTCCAACTGATCCGGCGCGGCACCCCGCCGCGCCTCCGGCCGCTGCCCCGCAAACGCCGCAATGGTCGGCTCCAAACGGCGCCGCCGCCATCGGGGCGCGGCCTGCGGAAGCGGTTTCCGCCGGCTCCCGATGCGCCGCCCCATTCCCCTGCCGGGCGGGGACGCCGGCATTGCCAACGTCCTGCCCGAAGCCTAAACACGGGGACTGGTGTTTCCTCGAGGAGCGATCCGCTTGGCCGAAAAGCCGTCCACCCCCCTGCTCGACACAATCCGCAGCCCGGCCGATCTGCGCGCCCTGCCGCGCGAGCAGCTGCGCCAGCTCGCCGACGAGCTGCGCGCCGAGATGATCGACGCCGTCTCGGTCACCGGCGGCCATCTGGGCGCGGGGCTCGGCGTGGTGGAGCTCACCGTGGCCCTGCACGCCGTCTTCGACACCCCGCACGACCGCATCGTCTGGGATGTGGGCCACCAGGCCTATCCGCACAAGATTCTCACCGGCCGCCGCGACCGCATCCGCACCCTCCGGCAGAAGGACGGCCTGTCCGGCTTCACCCGCCGGGCCGAGAGCGAATACGACCCCTTCGGCGCCGGCCACTCCTCCACCTCCATCTCCGCCGGCCTCGGCATGGCCGTGGCCAGCAGGCATCTGGAGACGCCGCGCCATGTCGTGGCCGTCATCGGCGACGGCGCCATGTCGGCCGGCATGGCCTACGAGGCGATGAACAATGCCGGCGCCATGGATGCGCGGCTGATCGTCATCCTCAACGACAACGACATGTCCATCGCCCCGCCCACCGGGGCGCTGCGCACCTATCTCGCCCGCCTCGTCTCCGGCCCGGTCTATCGCGGCACCCGCGAGGCGGCCAAGGCCGTCGTCTCCAAGCTCCCCCCCTTCCTGCACGAGCCGGCCCGCAAGACCGAGGAATTCGCCCGCTCCTTCTTCACCGGCGGCACGCTGTTCGAGGAGCTGGGCTTCTACTATGTCGGCCCCATCGACGGGCACAATCTCGATCACCTGCTGCCCATCCTCGAGAATGTCCGCGACGCGGGCACCGGCCCCATCCTGGTCCATGCCGTCACCAAGAAGGGCAAGGGCTATGCCCCGGCGGAGAACTCGGCCGACAAGTATCACGGCGTCTCCCGCTTCAACGTCATCACCGGGGCCCAGGCCAAGGCGCCCTCCAACGCCCCCTCCTACACCTCGGTCTTCGCCAGCTCGCTGATCCAGGAGGCCGAGGCGGACGAGCGCATCGTCGCCATCACCGCCGCCATGCCCTCCGGCACCGGGCTCGACAAGTTCGCCGAGCTCTTCCCCTCCCGCATCTTCGATGTCGGCATCGCCGAGCAGCACGCGGTCACCTTCGCCGCCGGCATGGCCACCGAGGGGCTGCGGCCCTTCTGCGCCATCTATTCCACCTTCCTGCAGCGCGCCTACGACCAGGTCGTGCACGACGTGGCCATCCAGGGCCTGCCCGTGCGCTTCGCCATCGACCGCGCCGGCTATGTCGGCGCCGACGGCCCCACCCATGCCGGCAACTACGACAACGCCTATCTCGGCGCCATTCCGGGCATCGTGCACATGGCCGCCGGCGACGAGGCCGAGCTGCGCCACATGGTGGCCACCGCCGCCGCCTACGACAAGGGACCCATCGCCTTCCGCTATCCGCGCGGCGACGGCATGGGGGTGGAGATGCCGGCGCGCGGGGAGGTCCTGCCCATCGGCAAGGGGCGCATCCTGCGCCAGGGCTCGGCCATCGCCCTGCTCTCCTACGGCACCCGCCTGGCCGACGTGCTCGTCGCCGCCGACCGGCTGGCCGCGCTCGGGCTCAACCCCACCGTCGCCGATGCGCGCTTCCTCAAGCCCCTCGACGAGGAGCTGATCGCCGGCCTGGCGCAGAACCACGACGTGCTCATCACCGCCGAGGAAGGCGGCATCGGCGGCTTCGGCAGCCATGTGGCCACCTTCCTCGCCCGCAACGGCCTGCTCGACGGCAAGCTGCGCTTCCGCCCGCTGATGATTCCCGACCGCTTCGTGGAGCACTCCACCCAGGCCGACATGTATGCCGATGCGGGCCTCGACCCCGCCGGCATCGTCGCCGCCGCGCTCACCGCCCTGGGCTATGACCGCGCCGCCATGACCGCGGCCCTGGACAGCATCGGCTGAGCCGGGCCTATCGCTCCGGCGGGGCGGCGGCCCGGGCCCGCCGGGCGGCGAAATGCATGATCGCCCCGATGGGCGCGAACAGCACCGCCAGGGCCCAGCTCACCGCGTAGAAGATGGCGAGCAGCACCCAGACCAGCAGCCCGTAGAGCTCGATCGGCGACCACAGCGCCGCCGACTGCACCACGGCCTCCGCCGGCAGCCGCGCCAGCGGGAACACCATGGTCGCCAGCGCCAGATAGGCCAGCAGCGGCCATTTGATCGCCCAGTGCCAGTCCCAGGCCAGCCAGCAGGCGCCCGCAAGGAACGCCGCCCCGATCAGGTAGGAGGTCGCGATATAGGCCTTGCTCACTGCCGTCTCCCCGTCCCCGCGTAGTGCGTCGGCACGCCGCTCGCCAGTTTCACCGTCTCCATCGAGATATAGGCCGACATGTCGAACAATTCGATCCGCCCCACCAGCTGCTTGTAGATGGTATCGTAGTGCTCGACATTGGGCAGCACGATCTTGAGGATATAGTCGAAATTGCCGGTCAGCCGGTGCACCTCGACGATCTCGGGAATGCCCGCCACCGCCGCGTGGAATTTCTCCAGCCAGTCCGCCGCGTGGCTGCCGGTGCGCACGATGACGAACACCGTGGTCGGCAGCCCCATCTTCTCCCGGTCCAGCACCGCCATGGTCCGGCGCACATAGCCCTCCTCCCGCAGCCGGGCGATGCGCCGCGAGCAGGCCGAAGCCGACAGCGCCACCGCCTCGGCGATGGCCTGCACCGGCATGTCGGCATCGGCCTGCAACAGGCTCAGGATCTTGCGGTCGCGCTCGTCGATCATCGCCACCCCATGGGTTGAGCACGCAGGATGCACGATCTGGAAACTTGGCGCAATTCCCACGCAGCCTTCGGCTTCCAGGCGCCCTATTTTGCATGCTCGCCGCCCGTCCTCCGCGCCATCATCGGCGGCAACGGAGGACAGGACGCATGAAGACCATCGGCCTCATCGGCGGCATGAGCTGGGAATCCACCGCCGTCTACTATCGGCGCATCAACGAGCAGGTCCGCCGGCTGCGCGGCGGCCTGCACTCGGCCGAGATCGCCCTGCGCTCGCTCGATTTCGAGCGCGTCGTGGCCTTGCAGAAGGCCGGCCGCTGGGACGAGGCGGGCACGCTGCTGGGCGAAGCCGGGGCGGGCCTCGCGCGGGCCGGCGCCGCCTGCGTGCTCATCTGCACCAACACCATGCATCTGGTGGCCGAGCCGGTGGCGGCGCTGAGCGGCGTGCCGCTGATCGACATCATCGACGAGACGGCGCGGGCGCTGCGGGCCGACGGCCGGAGCCGGCCCCTGCTGCTCGCCACCCGCTACACCATGGAGCATGGCTTCTATGCCCGGCGCATGGCGAGCCACGGCATCGCGCTCGTCACCCCCGATGCCGACGACCGCCAGGCCGTCCACGACGTCATCTTCGACGAGCTCTGCCAGGGCCGGGTCCGCGACGCCTCGCGGCAACGCTATCTCGAGATCGTCGGCAAGGCGCGCGACCGGGGCGTGGATTCGGTCATCCTGGGCTGCACCGAGATTTCCCTGCTGGTCGATCCGCGGGGCCTGCCCCTGCCCGGCTACGATTCCACCGCCATCCATGCCGACGCCGCGGTGCGCTTCGCCCTGGGCGAGACGCTGGATTGCGCCGCCTGACCTCGCTCGACCCCGTTGTGGGGGTGTCGGACCATCAACGGCACCCAACCTCGCCAGGCGTCCAATGTGAACGCTCTCCTCAAGGGAGAAGGAAGCAGGGCGCCGCCTATTCCGCTCAGGCGTGAACCGCTAGCCCTCCGGCGGCGCCTCGACCATGCCCAGCGCCGACATGTAGAGCTCGAGCAGCGCTTCCTGCTCCATGCGCTCATTGGCGTCCTGCTTGCGGATCGCCACGATCTTGCGCAGGATCTTGGTGTCGAAGCCGTTGCCCTTGGCCTCGGCGTAGATTTCCTTGATATCGGCGGCGATGGCGGCCTTTTCCTCCTCCATCCGCTCGATGCGCTCCACGAAGGCGCGGAGCTGGTCCTGGGCGACGCTGTCTTCAACGGCCATGGCAAACCTCTCTGGGCAGCGCGGCGGGGTGCCGCCGCCGGGCGGCGGCGAAGCGGCGCGCTGCAATTCGTCAGGGCCTCGTTCAACCCCATGCCCCGGTCCGGTTCAACCCCTTTGTCGGTCAATCCACACCCTGCTCGCCCCGGCCCGCCAATGGCCGGCCCGCATACCCGCATTTCCGCCAAATCGGGCCTTTAGCCATTGACCTCGCGGCCCCCTTCGGCTCAAACAAAGGCGATCCCGTACACGATGATTTCCGGCACGCACTTGCACAGCATCCGTCTCGTCTCGACCCTGCTGCTGGCGGCCCTGGCCGGCCTTGTGGCCTTCGCCGGCCCGGCCCGCGCCGATCTGCGCGTCTGCAACGAAACCGCCAACCTCGTCTCGGTGGCGCTGGGTTATCGCGCCGAGCGCGGCTGGATGAGCGAGGGCTGGTGGCAGACCCCGCCGGGGGACTGCCGCGTGCTCTACCAGGGCGATCTGCAGCGGCGCTTCTACTATCTCTACGCCGTCGACGACATCGGCGGGGGCGCCTGGGACGGCCAGGTTTTCATGTGCACCCGTGACGAAACCTTCACAATATTCGGGGTTGAGGATTGCCTCGCCCGGGGCTATGAGCGCACCGGGTTCTTTGAAATCGATACCCAGAACCGCACCGACTGGACCCTGCAGCTCACCGAAAGCGCGGGAGCGCCGAGCGTCGTCGGGCCGGATGGCGAGGAAGATCTCGAAGACCCGGCCTTCCTGGTCGATCCCGATGCCGGGACCGAGACGACAGACGCCCCGCCAACGACACAAGACACGGACACGCAATGAGACGGATCAGACGCGCTAAGATCCTCGCCACCCTCGGGCCTGCGAGCCACGAGGAGAAGATGATCGAGGAGCTGGCCAAGGCGGGCGCGGACGTCTTCCGCATCAATATGAGCCATGCCAGCCACGAGCTGCTGCGCCAGACCGTCGAGCGCATCCGCAATGTCGAGGCGCGCCTCAAGCACCCCATCGGCATCCTGGCCGATCTGCAGGGTCCCAAGCTGCGCGTCTGGAAGTTCGCCGAGGGCTCGGTCAATCTCGTCGCCGGCCAGAAGTTCACCCTCGACAGCCATGCGGACGACCAGGGCAATGCCGAGCGCGTCTACCTGCCCCATCCCGAGATCATCGAGAGCGTGTCGGTGGGCGACCGGCTGCTGCTCGACGACGGCAAGCTCCAGCTCAGGGCCACCAGGGTGGGCGGCGGCGCCATCGAGACCGAGGTCGTCTATGGCGGCAAGCTCTCCGACAAGAAGGGCGTCTCCCTGCCCGACACCCTCCTGCCCACCGGCGCCCTGACCGAGAAGGACCATGCCGACCTGCTCGAGGCGTTGAAGGCCGAGGTGGACTGGATCGCCCTGTCCTTCGTGCAGCGCCCCGAGGACATCATCGACGTCCGCAAGATCGTGCAGGGCCGCGCCGGCGTCATGGCCAAGATCGAGAAGCCCCAGGCCATCGAGCGGCTGGAGGAGATCGTCAAGCTCTCCGACGCCATCATGGTCGCCCGCGGCGATCTCGGCGTCGAATTGCCGCTCGAGACCGTGCCGGGCCTGCAGAAGCGCATGATCCGCATGTGCCGCCGTTACGGCAAGCCGGTGGTGGTCGCCACCCAGATGCTCGAATCCATGATTACCTCGCCGGTCCCCACCCGCGCCGAGGTCTCCGACGTCTCCATCGCCGTCTTCGAGGGCGCCGACGCCGTCATGCTCTCGGCCGAAAGCGCCTCCGGCCAATATCCGGTCGAGGCCGTCGCCACCATGAACAAGGTGGCCGTGGCCGTCGAGAGCGACGCCAATTATCGCGGCATCATCCGCGCCGCCCAGACCGAGCCGGAGGCCACCGCCGCCGACGCCATCTCGGCCGCCACCCGCCAGGTCGCCGAAACGCTCGACCTGGCCGCCATCGTCACCTACACCGCCTCCGGCTCGACCGGCATCCGCGCCGCCCGCGAGCGGCCGGCCAAGCCCATCATCGCCCTCTCGCCCAATCTGCGCACCATCCGCCGCCTCTCGGTGGTCTGGGGCATCCACTGCGTGCAGACCGAGGATGCGGTGAGCCTGGAGGACATGGTCGATCGCGCCTGCGTCATCGCCTATCAGGAGGGCTTCGCCCGCCCCGGCGACCGCATCGCCATCACCGCCGGCGTGCCCCTCGGCACTCCCGGCGCCACCAACATGCTGCGCATCGCCTTCGTCCGCCAGGACGGCGCCGGCTCGAGCTGACCTGCTCCCTCTGCCCTTGGGGAAATGTCGACTTCGGACTCCTGAACCGTTCCCGCCCGCGGCGCTGCCCCCGGGGCCTGACCGGAGGAGGGGCCGCACCCTCCCCTACAGGCTCTCCAGATACGTCTTGAGCACCACGAGGTCGGTGCGCACCCATTCGGCCTCCGAGGCGAACACCCCGTCGTCCTCGTCCGGATGCTGGATCAGGGTGAAGCAGATTTCGCAGCCCCCGCCATTGGGGAACAGCCGGGCCCGGCAGATGCGCGGCGGCGCCTTCGGCCCGGTCACCGTCAGGTCCAGCACCCCATAGGGATTGGGCGGCGTCATGGTCAGCACGATCTCCTGGCCCGAAAAGCGCGTGCGCCACCGCCTTCCGCCCAGCGGCTCCACCGGCGCCTCCAGCACCCCGTTGGTCCAGCGGTCGAGATTGCGCGGATCGCACAGGAAGGCATAGACCAGCTCATAGGGCCGGGCGATCGCCAGGCTGATGGTCCGGCTGGGATACATGGGAGACTTCCGGGATGGTGCCGGCGCGCCTTCTGGCGCCGACCCGGCCTGGCGGGCAGCTCCGGGCTCTGCCCGGCGAGCCAGTCATAGCCAGCGCGGCCGCGCCCCGCAATCCCTCGGCGGCGCTCAGCGGTCGCCCAGGGCCTCGAGCATGGTCTTGAGGGTCATGAGATCGGTATGGATCCATTCGAGCGTCGAGTCGAACAGCGCATCGTCCATCCCGGTCCGGCGGAAGAAGGTATAGGTGAGCTCGGTGCCCGCCTCGTTGGCCACCACCCGCATCGGCATCATCAGCACCTCCCCGCCCGGCTCGAACAGCGCGTGGTCGAGCACGCCATAGCCGTTGGGCGGCGTGAAGCGCACGTGCCGCGGCCCGAAGGCGGTCCGCCCGCTCCAGTCGCCATTGTCGAGCCGGCGATAGCCCTCGGCGCGCATCGCGCTCCAGGCGGGATAGTTGATCGGATCGGCCAGGAACCGGTAGACCGCCTCCACCGGGCGGTCGATCTGGATCGAGAAGGTGTGGGAACGGCGCATGGGAGAACCCGTGGGCGGCAGGATCGGTCGAGGCGCCGGCATGGGGCCGGAAGAATTGCCAGCCGGTTCTCTCGCCGCCCGCTGCGGGGAAACGGCAAGGGCCGGGCCGGAAACGACAAAGCCCGCAGCGGCTGCGGGCTTTGCGGAAACTGTCTCGTCCGGGCTGCGCTCAGCCCTGGCGGGCCTTGTAGCGCTTGTCCACCTTGTTGATGATGTACACGCGCCCGCGGCGGCGGACGAGCTTGTTCGCGCGGTGGCGAGTCATCAGCGCCTTCAGCGAGTTGCGGATCTTCATCTTCGTGTATCCTCGGTCAAACAAAAGGGGCGCCAAGGCGCCCGGAAACTGGCCCTCCCTATAGGCAAAATGCCCGGGGCTGTCAACGCGCCCGGCCAAGAGTTTTCCTCTCTGGCGATATCCTGATCGGTTTCTGCACCGCGCATTAACGAGGTGGTGAGCCTTGCCCGCTACCCTGGCGGCAGGACCGTCCATTGACCCTTTGCCATGGCCACCGAACACATCACCAAGCGCGGCGTGCTCATCGTCGACCCCCTGCCCAACATGGCCGCCCTGGTCGCCACCATGCTGCGCGGCATCGGCCGGCGCGACATCCGGGAGAGCTACACCGCCCAGCAGGCCATGGCCGAGCTCAGGCGCCGCGCCTTCGAGGTGCTGGTCATCGACGATCACCTGGCCGACATCGACGCGGTCGATTTCGTCCGCCGCCTGCGCGCCTCCACCGATTGCCAGAACCGCTACATCCCCATCGTCATGATGGCGGCCGCGCCCGGGGCGGCGCGCATCGCCGCCGCCCGCGACGCCGGCGTCACCGAGTTCCTGCGCAAGCCCTTCGCCGCCAGCCATCTGCAATCGCGCCTCGACAACATCGAGGCCAATCCGCGCGGCTTCATCGAGACCGGCAACTATATGGGCCCCGACCGCCGCCGCCGCACCGTGGAGACCGGCACCGAGCGCCGCGCCCTTGACAAGGGATAGCGCCGGCGGGCGCTTCCTGCCGTGAAAGGTCCTGCCCGCGCACGGAAGCGGCGACTCCTGCGCCCTCCACCCCCTTGAGGGGAGGGGTCGGGGGTGCCGGCCCATCGACGGCGCTGAGCCTTCAAGCCGCCGATCGCCAGCGAAGCGGAAGACAAGGCAGGCGCCCTCACGCCCCGAGGATGGCCTCGCTCTCCTCGGGGATCTCGATCTCCCGCCAGCGGATGCAGGCCACCAGCCGCCCGCCCTCCAGCGTTTCGAGCGGCGGGCGGACCTCGGCGCAGCGCGGCTTGGCGAAGCGGCAGCGCGTGCGGAAGGTGCAGCCCGAAGGCGGGTTGATCGGCGAGGGGATCTCGCCCTTGAGCGCATCGATGTTGCGCTGCCGCGCCAGCTTGGGGTCGGGGATCGGCACCGCCGTCAGCAGCGCCCGCGTATAGGGATGCTTGGGGTCCTCGTAGATCTCGTCGCCCGTGGCCAGCTCCACGATGCGGCCGAGATAGAGCACCAGGATGCGGTCGGACACGTGCCGCACCACCGACAGATTGTGCGAGATGAAGATCAGCGTCAGCCCGAACTCGTCCTTGAGCTCGGAGAGCAGGTTGAGGATCTGCGCCTGGATCGACACGTCGAGCGCCGAGACCGGCTCGTCGCAGACGATCAGCTTGGGCTCGGTGATCAGCGCCCGGGCGATGCCGATGCGCTGCGCCTGCCCGCCCGAGAATTCGTGCGGATAGCGGTTGATCATCTCCGGCAGCAGGCCCACCGCCTCCATCATCCGCACCACGCGCGCCTGCCGCTCGGCCTTGCCCATGCCGGGCCGCAGCGTGCGCAGCGGGTCGGCGATGATCTCGCCCACCGTCATGCGCGGATTGAGCGAAGCCAAGGGGTCCTGGAAGATGATCTGCAGATCCGCCCGCCGCTTGCGCATCTCCTCGGCCGGCAGCCGCGTCAGGTCCTGGCCCAGCCACAGCACCTGTCCCTCGTCGGGCGCGATGAGCTGCAGGATGCAGCGGCCCAGCGTCGATTTCCCGCAGCCGCTTTCCCCCACGATGCCCAGCGTCTCGCCCTTCTTGATGGAGAAGGTGATGTCCTGGAGCGCCTTGAGCTCCAGCGGGCGCGACAGCAGCCCCGTGGTGATCGAGAAACTTTTCCTCAGCCCCTTGATTTCGAGCAGGTTTTCGGTGGCGGCGATCATGCGACTTTCTCATAGCTCAGCGGGCCTTCGTAGAAGCAGGCCTTTTCCCGCGCGCTTGCCTCGCTCACCGGCACGAGCGGGGGCCGCTCTTCCAGGCACCGGTCGAAGCAGAAGGCGCAGCGGGGGTTGAAGGAGCAGCCCTTGGGCAGGTGCTCGAGGCTGGGCGGCAGGCCCTGGATGGGGTCGAGCCGCGCCTGGCGGTGGGCGATGTGCGGGGTGGAGTGCAGCAGGCCCAGCGTATAGGGGTGGCGCGGATCGTAGAACAGCTCGTCCACCATCCCCGTCTCCACCGCCCGGCCGCCATACATCACCATCATCCGGTCGGCGACGCCTGCCACCACGCCCAGATCGTGGGTGATCATCACCAGCGCCGTGCCGAAATCCTCGGTCAGCGACTTGAACAGCTCCAGCATCTGCGCCTGCACGGTCACGTCCAGCGCCGTGGTCGGCTCGTCCGCGATCAGGATCTTGGGCTGGCACAGGAGCGCCATGGCGATCATCACGCGCTGGCGCATGCCCCCGCTCATCTCGTGCGGGAAGGCGTTGGCGCGCTTGGCCGGCTCGGGGATGCCCACCCGCTCCAGCATCTCGATGGCGGTGGTCACCGCCTTGTCCTTGTCGAAGCCGCGATGCTTGACCAGCACCTCGCTGAGCTGCGTCTTCACCTTGAGGCTGGGATTGAGCGAGGTCATCGGATCCTGGAAGATCATGGCGATGTCCTTGCCGCGCACCCGGTCGAGCTGCGACGTCTCGAGGCCCACCAGGTCGATGGGGCCCATCATCGCCCGGCCCGAGGTCCTGCCGTTCTTGGCCAACAGGCCCATGATCGACAGGAAGGCCTGGCTCTTGCCCGAGCCGCTCTCGCCCACCACGGCCAGCGTCTCGCCGGCCTCGAGGGAGAAGTTGAGGTTGTTGACCGCGCGCACCTCGCTGTTGTGCAGCGCGAAGGTGACGCTGAGGTCGATGACGTCGAGAACTTTGCTCATCAGCGGTCCTTCGGGTCGAGCGCGTCGCGCAACCCGTCTCCGATATAGGTGAGGCACAGCAGCAGGGTGACCAGCACGCCCGCCGGCGCCAGCAGCATCCAGGGCAGCACCTCGGCCACCGGCGCGCCGAACGAGATCAGCGTGCCGAGCGAGGTCTGCGGCTCCTGCACCCCGAGCCCGAGATAGGAGAGGAAGCTCTCCGCGATGATGATCTCGGGAATGGTCAGCGTCGCATAGATCACCACCGGCCCGGTGAGGTTGGGCACGATATGGCGCAGGATGATGGTGAAGGGCCCGGCGCCGCCGGCCCGGGCGGCCTCCACGAATTCCTTCTCCTTGAGGCTCAGCGTCTGCCCGCGCACGATGCGCGCCATGGTCAGCCACTCGATGGCGCCGATGCCCACGAAGAGCAGCACCGGATTGCGCCCGAACATCACCACCAGGATGATGACGAACAGGATGTAGGGCAGCGCGTACATGATGTCGACGATGCGCATCATCACCGCGTCGACCCGGCCGCCGAAATAGCCGGCCACCGCGCCGTAGACCACCCCGATCGCCACCGACACCACGGTGGCCACCGCCGCCACGATCAGGCTCATCTGCGTGCCCTGCAGCACGCGGGCCAGCATGTCGCGGCCGTTCTGGTCGGTGCCGAAGAAATGCCCCTTGTCGAAGTCGGGCGGCTTGCGGATGGCGCTCCAGTCCACCTGCGAATAGCCCCAGGGCACGAAATAGGGGCCGATGAAGGCCACCAGCACGATCAGCACCACCACGACGATGGAGACCACCGCCGCCTTGTTGCGCACCAGGCGCCGCAGCGCGTCCTGGGTCAGCGAGCGGCCCTTGGGCGCGTCGAGCCGCGCCAGCTTGTTGGCGTAATCCGTCAGGATTGCGTCCTTGCCCGTGATCCCGGCCATCAGCGGTACCTCACCTTGGGATCGAGCCAGGCATAGACGAGGTCGACGATCAGATTGAGCGCGAGAATGATGAACATGTAGAGGATGGTCGTGCCCAGCACGATGCCGTAGTCGCGGTTGAGCGCCGCGGTGACGAAATACTTGCCGATGCCCGGCAGCCCGAAGATCTGCTCGACGGCCAGCGAGCCGGTCAGCAGGTAGGAGAGGCCCGGCCCCAGATAGGACACCACCGGGATCAGCGCCGGCTTGATGGCGTGGCGCGCCAGCACCAGCCGCTCGCCCAGCCCCTTGGAGCGGGCGGTGCGCACGTAGTTGGTGCCCAGCACCTCGATCATCGAGCCGCGCATCAGCCGGCTGATGCGGCCGGCATGCGGCCAGGCCAGCACCGTCACCGGCAGCACCAGGTGCATCCAGCTGCCGTTCACCCAGCCGCCGGCCGGGAACCATTTGAGATAGACGCCGAACCACAGCTGCAGCAGCGCCGCCATCAGGAAGTTGGGGATGATGACGCCGACCATGACGCCCAGCACCAGCACGTAGTCCGGCCACTTGTTCTGGTTCACGGCGGCGATCATGCCGGCCAGCAGGCCCACCGCGGTGGCGATGACGAAGGCGGTCAGCGCCAGGGTGAGCGTGAAGGGGAAGCCGATGGCGATCAGCCGGCTGACCGAGAAGCCCTCGATCACCATGGAGGGGCCGAGATCGCCGTGCAGCAGGCGCCAGACATAGATGAAATACTGGGTGACCAGCGGCTGGTCGAGATTGTAATGGGCGCGCAGATTGGCCAGCACGTTGGGCGGCAGGGCGCGTTCGCCGTCGAACGGGCCGCCCGGGGCCAGGCGCAGGATGAAAAAGCAGACCGTCACGGCGATCAGTGCGATCGGAATGGCCGAAAGCACGCGCCGAAAAGCATAAGCGAGCATCAGGTTGGGCCTTTGCTGTCCGGGGCGCTGCGTCCACGGCGCGCCACGCCGGAGAAAAGATCGTGGGGCCGGCGGGCCCCACGATTTCGTTTACCGGCTTACTCGGACTTGGTGAGCCAGCGGGTCCGGTGCACGTCCTTGGCGTTGTCCTCGAAGCCGGAGATATAGGGCTTCACGACGTTCTTGGACACGTACCAGTAGATCGGGATGGCGGCGAACTCGTCCATGGCGATCTTCTCGGCATCGGCCAGCAGCTGGCCGCGGGCTTCCAGATCGAGCTCGGTCGAGGCCTGGGCCAGCAGCGCGTCGAACTCCTCGTTCGAGTAGCGGCCGTAATTGTTGCCCCAGTTGATGCCGTCGCCCTGGCTGATGCCGGTCTTGAGCAGGTCGAGCGTGTTGGACGGATCGTTGTAGTCCAGCAGCCAGCCGGCACGGCCGACCTCGAAGTCGCCGGCGCGCAGCGCGTCGTAGTGGACGGCCACTTCCGAGTTGAACAGCTCGACATTCACCCCGATCGGCTCCCACATGGCGGCGATCGCCACGGCGATGCGCTGGTGGTTGTCGTTGGTGTTGTAGCGCAGCTGCAGGTTCAGCGGGTTGTCCGGGCCGTAGCCGGCTTCCGTGAGCAGCTCGGTGGCGCGGGCCACGCGCTCCTCATAGGGCTGGTTGGCCCATTCCGGCAGATAGGCCTCGTCGACATAGTTGCCGGTGCCAGGCGGCACCCAGCCATAGGCCGGCAGTTCGCCGGTGCCCAGGATGTCCGGACCGATCACGTCGCGCAGGATCGAGATCGACAGGGCCTCGCGGACGCGCACGTCGTTGAAGGGCTCCTTCTCCTGGTTGATCACGTAGTAGTAGATGCCCAGGAACGGCTCGACATGGGCCTCGCCCGGCAGGTTCTCCTCGAGCCAGCCATACTGGTCGGCCGGGAAGTCGGTCAGGATGTCGAACTCGCCCGCGCGGTAGCGGTTGAGCGCGGCGGCCTGGTCTTCCAGCACGTGGTAGTAGACCTCGTCGATCTGCACGTTGGCGGCGTCGTAATAGTCCTCGTTCTTGACCGAGCGGACATAGGAGCCCGGCAGCCATTCCACGATCTTGTACGGGCCGTTGGCGACGATGTTCTCGATCTCGGTCCAGGCGTCTCCATGCTCCTCCACCAGGTGCTTGGGCACCGGGAAGGCGGTGTAGTGGGTCAGCGCGTCGAGGAAGAACGGGGTCGGAGCCTCGAGCGTGATCTCGACGGTCTTGTCGTCGATCGCCTTGACGCCGAGCTCGTCGAAATCGGTGATCTCGCCCGAGTTGATGGCCGCCGCGTTCTTGATCGGATACTGCAGATAGGCGTAGTCCGAGGCGGTGGCCGGGTCGAACAGGCGCTGGAAGGCGAACACGAAGTCGCCGGCGGTCACCGGGGTGCCGTCGGTCCAGGTGATGCCGTCGCGGAGCGTGAAGGTATAGACCGTGCCGTCCTCCGAAATCTCCCAGCTCTCGGCCTGGCCCGGAATCGGGTTGCCGCCGGCATCCTCGGTCACCAGACCTTCGATGTAGTCGCCGACCACGCGGTTTTCCCAGTCGCCGGACACCTTGTGCGGATCGAGCGAACCGGGGTCACCGCCATTGTGCATCTGCAGGGTCACGGCCGACGCTGCGGTGCTCATCAGAAGCGCCATCGCGCCGGCGGTCGTCACCGCCTTGAGGGCTGTGGTGATCTTCATTCTCGTTCCATCTCCTTGTGGAATTCCTGAAACCTTCTCGTCCGCACTTTGTCATGCGGCTCCTTGCTCGCTGGCCCCGGTTTTGACCCGACGGTCAGGATTTGTGGACGGTATTACGCATATCCGTCCACTGACAAGCGAAAGATTGACCTAAACGTCATCGAATGCCCGATTGTGAACATACTTTGGGCAGCCCGTTCCGCGGAACGTCTTTGCGCCTGTGCGGCTCCAAAGGGAACATCATGCCAGCCCCATGGGCAAGACCCGTCGCGATCTTGCCGCTCGCTCCGCCCGGTCAGCCGAAAATACCCGCCTGGCCGAGCGCGTGGATGGCCACCGCCAGCCCCGCCAGCACCAGGAAGGGCACCCAGCCCGGCAGCGGGCCGCGGGGTTTGCGGGCCGGCGGCTCGGGCTGCTTCTCCGGCCGCCGGAACTTGACGATATTGTCGCTCATGCCGCGCTTTCCACCAGCGCGGCGACGCCCATGCCGCCCGCCGTGCACACCGAGATCAGCGCCCGCTTGCCCGCCTGGCCGGCGAGCAGCTTGCCGGTGAGCCCCAAGATGCGCGCCCCCGTCGCCGCGAAGGGATGGCCATAGGCCAGGCTCGATCCCTTGACGTTGATCCTGTCGGGGTCGATCTCGCCCATCGGGCTCTCGCGCCCCAGCACGTCGCGGCAATAGGCCGGGTCCTTCCAGGCCTTGAGCGTGCACAGCACCTGGGCGGCGAAAGCCTCGTGCAGCTCGAAATAGTCGATGTCCCGGAAGCCGAGCCCGGCGCGGTCGAGCATTTCCGACACGGCGATGGTCGGCGCCATCAGCAGGCCCTCGCCATGGGCGAAGTCGTTGCCGGCCACCCGGCCGGTGGTGAGGAAGGCCTGGATCGGCAGGCCGCGGGCCCGCGCCCATTCCTCGCTCGCCAGCAGCACGCCCGCCGCCCCGTCGGTCAGCGGCGTCGAATTGCCGGCCGTCAGCGTGCCGTGGCCGCTCTTCTTGTCGAAGGCCGGCTTCAGCGTCGCCATCTTCTCGGGATTGGCGTCGGCCCGCACATTGTTGTCGCGCACCAGCCCCGCGCACGGCACCAGCAGGTCGTCGTGGAACCCCTCCTCATAGGCCCTGGCGGCGTTGAGGTGGCTGGCCACCGCGAACCGGTCCTGGTCCTCGCGCGCGATGTGCCATTCCCGCGCCATCAGCTCGCAATGCTGGCCCATGGAGAGCCCGGTGCGTGGCTCGTTGACCGAGGGGGCCACCGGCGTCAGCTCCCCGAAGGAGAAGCCCTTGAACGCCTTGAGCTTCTGCCCGGTGGTCTTGGCGGCGTTGGCGTCGAGCAGCCGGTGCTGGAACTTGGGCCCGAAGACGATGGGGCTGTCCGAGACCGTGTCCGAGCCGGCGGCGATGCCGCTTTCGATCTGGCCCGAGGCGATCTTGCCCGCCAGCGCCAGCGCCGCCTGCAGGCTCGTGCCGCAGGCGATCTGCAGCGTGGTGCCCGGCGTGCGCGGGCTCAGCCCCGCATCCAGCAGCGCCTCGCGGGCGAGATTGAAGTCGCGCGAATGGTTGATCACCGCCCCGGCGACCACCTCGTCCACCTTCTCGCCCTTGAGCCCGTATTTGTCGGCCAGGCCGGAAAGCGTGGTGGCCAGCATGGAGAGATTGGTCTCCTCCACATAGGCCGTGCCGCCCCGGGCAAAGGGAATGCGGGCCGAGCCGACAATGGCGACGCGCTTGAGTTCGGTCATTTCTTGGTCTCCCCGAGAGGGATTGTCATCTGGCTGGAATATGCCGGATTCTTCGCTTCCTGCATGGTGCCCGTCACGCCCGCCCGTCCGCCCGGGCCTTCAGCGGCCCGCCCAGGAAGGGGGCGAAGCCGGTGCCCAGGATCACCCCGATATCGGCCAGGTCGGCATTGGCGACCACGCCCTCGCCGACCACCACCTCGGTCATGTCCACCAGGGGCCGGACCAGCTCGCGGCCGAGCCCCGCCAGGTCGGCATGCGGCGGGGTCTCGCCCTTGACCGCCTTGCCCTTCTCCCATTTGTAGAAGCCCTCGCCGGTCTTGCGGCCCAGCTTGCCCTCGGCGATCAGCCGGGCGAAGCGGCTCTCGCCGGGCACCGGATGGCCCAGCTCGGTCGCCACCGACTTGCCCACGTCGAGCCCCACCGTGTCCATCAGCTCGATCGGCCCCATCGGCATGCCGAAGGCCACCGCGGCGGCGTCGAGCAGTTCCTTGCTCTCGCCGCGCTCCACCCGCTCGACGGCGCCCAGCATGTAGGGCATCAGCACCCGGTTGACGAGGAAGCCCGGCGCCGATTTCACCACCACGGGCGACTTGCCGATGGCCAGCGCGAAGGCCGCGCCCTTGCCGATGGCCTCGTCGGAATTGACCTTGGAGCGGATCACCTCCACCAGCGGCAGTTGCGCCACCGGGTTGAAGAAATGCAGCCCGATCAGCCGCCCGGGATCCTTCAGCGCCTCGGCGATGCGCTCGAGCTCGATCGAGGAGGTGTTGGTGGCCAGGATCGCCCCCGGCTTCAGCCGGTCCTCGACTCCGCTGAAGATCGCCTGCTTGACCTCGAGCTTCTCCACCACCGCCTCGATGATCACGTCGGCGCGGGCCACGCCCTTGCCCTCGGGGTCCGCCACCAGCCGCAGCATGGCCGCGTCCACCTCGTGCTTCTTGCGGTAGCGCTTGCGGAACAGCGTCTTGGCCCGGTCCAGCGCCGGCTGGATGCGGCCCATGTCGAGGTCCTGCAGCGTCACGCTCATGCCGCGATAGGCGCACCAGGCGGCGATGTCCCCGCCCATCACCCCGGCCCCGATCACGTGGACGCGGGCGAACTTGGCGCCCTTGCTGCCCTGCTTCTTCAGCCCCTCGGACAGGAAGAACACCCGCCGCAGATTGGTGGCCGTGGGCGAGCCCATCAGCGGCACGAAGGCGTCGACCTCCCCGCGGATCATCGCCTGCCAGTCGTGCCCGTGCTTCTCGAACAGCTCGATCAGCGCGTAGGGGGCGGGGTAGTGCTCCTTGCGCGCCTTCTTGCCGGCCTGCTTGCGCATCTGGTTGGCCACCGCCTCACGCACCAGCGGCAGGGTGGCGAGCCGCTTGCTCCAGCCCGCGGGGCTCGATCTGCGCCCGGCCAGCACCGCCTTGCGCCCTTCCCAGCGCAGCATGTCGCGGTGGCGCACCAGCTTGTCCACCAGGTTCAGCCCCCGCGCCGCGCCGGCCCGCAGCATCCTGCCGGTCAGCATGATCTGCATGGCCTCCACCGGCCCCGCCTGGCGGATGGAGCGGCCCGTGCCGCCGAAGCCGGGGAAGATGCCGAGATTGACTTCCGGAAAGCCGATCCGCGTCTTGTCGTCGTTGACGGCGATGCGGTAGTGGCAGGCCAGCGCCAGCTCCAGCCCCCCGCCCAGGCAGAAGCCGTGGATGCCCGCCACCACCGGCACCTTCAGCTTCTCGATCCGCGCGAACAGCGCATGGGTGCGCCTGAGCGCCTCGGGCAGCACCGAGAAATCGCTCATCGCGTCGAACTCGGACACGTCCGCCCCGGCGATGAAGCCGCTGTCCTTGCCCGACAGCAGCACCACCCCCGCCAGCTCGTCCGAATTGGCCAGGTCCTCGATCCGCGCCACCAGCGTCTCGAGCTCCATGATCGCCTCGCGGCTCAGCGTGTTCACCGAGGCGTCGGGCGTATGGATGGTGAGCCAGCCGATCTTTTCGAGATCGGTATGGAAGCTCCAGTGCCTGGTATCGGTTGCCTGTGGGGCGATCATGCTTGGCTCCTCTCTTGTTCCCCTGCCCCTTGGGGGGTGGGGTCAGGGGTGGGGTTTCGGCCCCGCCGCGCTTTCCGCACGCGCGGTGAACCTCCACCCTCGTTTCCTCCCCGCAAGAGCGAGGCAGGCGCAGGCCCGAGCCTGCGGTGCGGCGCAATTCTACTCCGCCGCCGCCCGCGGCGGCGTTTCCTTGAGCACGTCCTGTCCGAAATCGTCGACATGCACGGCCCGGTTGGTCGCTTCGTCGGCGGCCCGCATCAGGCCCGCCTCGTTGTCGTTCAGCACCCCGGCCGCCACCGCGTCCGCGATGGCGTCGCGGTCCAGCCGCCGCTCGATCACCCCCTTGCGCGACGCCTTGACGAACTTGGCCTCGATCTCCTCGGCCTCGGTGACCTTGAGGAAAGCATCTTCCAGAACGCCCGTGACGTCGTTCGGGTCCGTCGAGACATAGACCCCCGTGGTCAGCCGGTCGCGGAAGGCGCCGGGCCGCAGCACCGCGCGCACGAAGCGGTAGTTCACCCGGTCCGGGGCGCGCCGGGCGTGCCGCCCCAGGGGGAAGCACAGCACGCGCATGGCCAGGGCGAAGACCGGGTTGGGGAAATTGGCGAACACCTCCCCGAAGGTCCGCTCCATCGAGGCGATCCGGTCGGCCATGATGGCCTCGACCAGCTCCCGGTCCTCGGCGATGCGGCCTTCCTCGTCGAAGCGCTTGAGCGTGGCCGACATCAGGTAGAGATCGCCCAATAGGTCCGCCATGCGGCCCGAGATCTTCTGCTTGCGCTTGAGCGCCCCGCCCAGCACCACCGTGGTCCAGTCGGCCACCAGCGCGAAGGCCTGCGCATAGCGGTGCAGCCGGCGATACCACTTGGCCATCGGCCCGTCATTGGGCGAGGAGGCGAAGGCGCCGTTGCTGAGCCCGTGCAGGAAGCTGGCGACGATGTTGCGCAGCATGAACTTGGTGTGCCCGCCGAAGGCCGCGTCGAAGGCGTCGATGCCGGCGCGCCGGTCNGGGTTCTGCGCCGCCTGGATTTCCCGGAGCAGGTAGGGATGCGCCCGCAGCACGCCCTGCGCGAAGGTCATCAGCGTGCGGGTNAGGATATTGGCGCCCTCCACGGTGATGGCCACCGGCATGGACTGGTAGGCGCCGAACAGGTAGTTGCCCGGCCCGTCCTGGATGGCGCGGCCGCCATGGATGTCGAAGGCGTCGTCCATGCTGTCGCGCATGGCCTCGGTGGTGGTGTATTTCAGCAGCCCCGCGATCACCGCCGGCCGCTGCCCCTCGTCCACCATGGAGGCGGTCAGCCGCCGGGCGGCCTCGAAGGTATAGGCGCGCTTGACCATCTCGCCCAAGGGCTCGGCCACGCCTTCCATGATGCCCACGGGAATGCCGAACTGCCGGCGCACCCGCGCATAGGCCGAGGTGGCCCGCAGCGTCGCCTTGATCGAGGTGGTGCCGATGGCCGGCAGCGAGATGGCGCGGCCGGTCGACAGGCACTCCATCAGCATGCGCCAGCCCTGCCCGGCATATTCCGGGCCCCCGATCAGGAAATCCATGGGGATGAACACGTCCTTGCCGCGCACCGGCCCGTTCATGAAGGCCTGCCGCGCCGGATAGTGGCGGCGCCCGATGTCGAGGCCGGGATGGTCGGCGGGGATCAGCGCCAGGGTGATGCCGATGTCCTCGCCGCGCCCCAGATGGTTCTCCGGGTCCTTGAGGATGAAGGCCAGCCCCACCAGCGTGGCGATCGGCGCCAGGGTGATGTAGCGCTTGTCGAAGCTGAGCCGCACGCCCAGCACCTCCCTGCCCTCGTGCATGCCTCTCGTGACCACGCCGATATCGCGCATCCCGCCGGCATCCGACCCCGAATGCACCCCCGTCAGCGCGAAGCACGGCACCTCCTGCCCGGTGGCGAGGCGGTGCAGGTACTTCTGCTTCTGCTCGGGCAGGCCGTAGCGCTCCAGCAGCTCGCCCGGCCCCAGCGAGTTGGGCACCATCACCGTGATGCCCGCCGCCACCGAGCGGCTGGCGATCTTGGAGACGATCATCGACTGCGCCTGCGCCGAAAAGCCCAGCCCTCCGTGCTCCTTGCCGATGAGCATGCCCAGAAAGCCCTTCTCCTTGAGGAACTGCCAGAGCTCGGGGGAAAGGTCGGCGCGGTTGTGGCGGATGTCCCAGTCGTCGATCATCCGGCAGGCCGTTTCCGTCGGCCCGTCGAGGAAGGCCCGTTCCGCCTCGCTCAGCGTCAGCGGGCGGATGCCGGTCAGCTTGCTCCAGTCGGGCCGGCCGGAGAACAGTTCGGCGTCCCAGCCCACCGTGCCGGCGTCCAGCGCCTCCTGCTCGGTGCGGCTGACCCGGGGCAGGATGGACTTGACCGCGCCATAGACCGGGGTGGTCAGCACCGCCTTGCGGATCGCGCCGACCGACAGCACCAGCAGCGCGGCGCCGAGCGCGATCAGCACCCAGCCGAACCAGCCCAGCCCGTAGCTGGCTCCGGCCTCGCCGAAGCCGAGCCCGGTCAGCAGGCCGAGGCCCAGCACCGCCAGGCCCCACTGCCACAACGGGCTTTCGCGCATCGCCAGCACGGCGAAACCGACGAGACTGATCGCAACAAGCAACAGGGTCACTGCTCCGTCCTCCAGGGCGGTTCCGGGCCGGCGGCCGGCATCGGCCGCCCCGGAACGCGCTTTTCTCCGACGGCGCGGCGGGCCTCGGGCCGCGGCGCCCCGTCATGCCATATCCGGGCCGCCCTCGGGAATCGGCCGGCCCCTTCCCTTGCCTTCGCGCGAACCATAGCGCGCGTCCCGGCAATTGTTGAGCGCAGTTTACCCAAGTTTACGCTTACGTCAACTGATCGCCCTATAGGTTCAAATCTTTCTGGCCAATCCCACCGCCTCCAGCGGGCGCCCTCGCCCGCCTCCACCATCCCATCTCCACCCCGGCGATCCCCACCACCGGTCATTCCCCCATCTGCCGGTCATTCCCCCATCTGCCGGTCATCCTCCTACCGCCGGGTCATTCCCGCGAAAGCGGGAACCTCCGTTTGCCCTCCACACCCCGACCGCCCTCCCCGCCCCTCCGGCAACGAATTGACGCTAACGTAAAGCCATGGGATAGTTCCCATGAACGATGCCGGTCCGGCCCGCCAGCGATGGCGCGGACAAGAAAAAGCGCCGGGGCATCCAGCCGGGGGAAAAACCGTTTGCCTTGAGGCAATTGGAGGAGGAAACGCCATGGACACGACTGCCACGACCAACGACAGCCCTCGCCCCTGGATCGCCAGCTACCCCGAGGGCATCGTCTGGGACGCCGAGATCGACGTGACGCCGGTGCATGAGCAGGTGCTGGCCGCCTGCGCCCGCAATCCCTCGGCCGTGGCCCTCGATTTCCTCGGCGGCACCACCACCTTCGGCGAGCTGGCGAAGAGGATCATCGCCTTCGCCGGCGCCCTCCAGCACCAGTTCGGCGTCACCAAGGGCACCCGGGTGGCGCTGATGCTGCCCAACACCCCCTTCTATCCCATCGCCTATTACGGCGTGCTGCGCGCCGGCGGCACCGTGGTCAACTGCAACCCGCTCTACACCGTCTCCGAACTGGCCCATATCACCGCCAATGCCGGCGCCGACATCATGGTGACGCTCGATCTGCGGCAGATCTTCGAGAAGGGCGAGGCGCTGCTGGCCCAGGGCCATGTCAAGTCGCTGGTGGTCTGCCACTTCCCCGATGCCCTGCCGCTGGTCAAGAAGATCCTGTTCTCGGTGGCCAAGCGCAGGGATCTGGCCCGGCCTCGCCAGTCGCCCCACGCGGCCGCCTTCAGCTATTTCGAGGAGATGATCGCCCGCAACGAGACGCCCGATGCCGTGGTGGTCGATCCCGAGACCGACATCGCCGTCCAGCAATATACCGGCGGCACCACCGGCATCCCCAAGGGCGCCCTGCTCACCCATGCCAATATCGCGGCCAATATGAGCCAGATCGACAAATGGGGCTGCGGGCTGTTCTACCCGCCGTCCAAGGTCGTGGCCGTGCTGCCCTTCTTCCACATCTTCGCCATGACGGTCTGCATGAACGTGCCGCTGTGCAACGGCACGCCGGTGGCCATGCTGCCGCGCTTCGAGCTCAAGGCGCTGCTCGGCCTGCTGGCCCGCACCCGGGCCAATATCCTGCCTGCCGTGCCCACCCTGCTCAACGCCATCGCCCGCGCCGACGCGGCGACGCCCGAGCAGCTGGCGAGCCTCGAGGTCGCCATTTCCGGCGGCGCCGCCCTGCCCGACGAGGTGCGCCACGCCTTCGGCAGGAAGTCCGGGGCCATCCTGGCCGAGGGCTACGGCCTCACCGAGGCCTCCCCGGTGGTCTGCTGCGCCGCCCTGCGCGTGCCCAGCAAGCCCATGTCCATCGGCCTGCCTTTGCCCGGCACCGACATCCGCTTCGTCGACATCGACAGCGGCGCGGTGGTGGGCATCGGCGAGAACGGCGAATTGCAGGTCCGCGGCCGCCAGGTCATGGCCGGCTACTACGAGAATCCCGAAGCCACGCGCGACGCCTTCATGGACGGCTGGCTGCGCACCGGCGATGTCGGGCACATGGACGAGGACGGCTATGTCTTCCTGGTCGACCGCATCAAGGACCTCATCATCTGCTCGGGCTTCAACGTCTATCCGCGCACCATCGAGGAGGCGCTGATGACCCATGAGGCGGTCGAGGAGGTCAACGTCATCGGCGTGCCCGACGAATATCGCGGCGAGGCGCCCGTCGCCTTCGTCAAGCTCCGCGACGGCGCCGCCGTCACCGAATCCGGGCTCAAGGCCTTCCTGGCCGACAAGCTCAACAAGATCGAGATGCCGCGCGAGATCATCTTCAAGGACGCCCTGCCCAAGACGCTGATCGGCAAGCTCTCCAAGAAGGAACTCCGCGAGGAATATGCGCAGATGAAGGCTCAAGGCTCGTGAACCGCCCCGAATCCGACAGCAAGGATCTCTACGCCATTGCCGACCTCGCCAGGGAGTTCGGCATCTCGACGCGGGCGATCCGCTTCTACGAATCCAAGGGCCTGCTGTCGCCCGAGCGGCTGGGCGCCACCCGCATCTTCCGCCGGCGCGACCGCGCCCGGCTGATCCTGATCCTGCGCGGCAAGCGGCTGGGCTTCTCGCTGCGCGACATCTCCGACTATCTCAGCCTCTACGACGCCGACCGCACCCAGCAGGTCCACCTGCTCGCCGAAAAGGTCGACGAGCGCATCGCCCTGCTCGAGCGCCAGCGCCAGGACCTCGAGACCACCCTCGGGGAGCTGCGCGAGATCAAGAAGCTGGCCGACCAGCGCCTGGCGCAGCAGGCCGGCTGACCGGCCTATGTCGCGCCCGCCAGCGCCGCCACGTCCTCCAGCCGCGCCGCTTCGCCCGCCGGCTTGTCCCATCTGATCCGGTTGATGCGCGGAAAGCGCAGCGCCACCCCGGATTTGTGCCGCCCGCTCTTCTGGGCGCTGTCGAAGGCCACCTCGAACACCAGTTCCTTCCTCACCTCGCGCACCGGCCCGAAGGCGGCGACCGTATTGGCGCGGATCCAGCGGTCGAGCTGGCGCAGCTCCTCGTCGGTGAAGCCGAAATAGGCCTTGCCGATGGGCACGATCTCGCTGCCCTTCCACACCCCGAACGTATAGTCCGAATAATAGGAGCTGCGCTTGCCGTGCCCGCGCTGGGCATACATCAGCACCGCGTCCACCACGTTGGGGTCGCGCTTCCACTTGAACCAGAACCCCTTGGGCCGCCCCGGCACATAGGGCGCGGTCCGCAGCTTGAGCATCACCCCTTCATGGCCGTGGCTTTCCGCCCCCTGCCGCCGGAGCGCGGCCAGCGCGTCCCAGTCCGCGAAGCCGAGCACCTCCGACAGGTCGAGCCGCGTCTGCGGGTTGCGGGCGAACCAGTCCTCCAGCCGGCCCCGCCGCGCCTCCCAGCCCAGGGCCCGGATGTCCTCGTCGCCGTCGAACAGCATGTCGTAGACCCGCACGAAGCCGGGCAGCTCGGCCATCTGCCTGGGGCTCGCCGCCTTGCGGTTGAGCCGCTGCTGCAGGTCGTTGAAGCTGCGCGCCTCGAAATCGTGCCCCACCAGCAGTTCCCCGTCCAGCACCGCCCGGCCCATGGCCGCCTCCACCACGTCGGGGAAGCTGCGGGCGATGTCGTCGCCGGTGCGCGAGAACATCGAGACGCCGTCCCTGCCCAGCACCAGCTGCACGCGGATGCCGTCCCATTTCCACTCCGCCGCGAAATCGCGCGGATCGAGCCGCTCGAAATCCCGCTCCTCCACCGGATTGGACAGCATCAGCGGATGGAACCGCGCCGCATGGTCGATCTCCGGCCGCCCCGCCCGGCCCTCCAGCCAGGCGAACAATTCCCCATAGGGCGGCTTCAGCCCGTGCCAGACCTCCTCTATGGCCTGCAGCTCCACCCCGCTCATCCGGCTCAGCGCCGTCTTGGCCAGCCGCGCCGAGATGCCGATCCGCAGCGCCCCCGTCGCCAGCTTCACCAGCGCCCAGCGCTCGTGGATCGCCGCCCGGGTCAGCAGCCCGCCGATCACCCGCGGCAGCTCCGCCTTGCTCGTGGCGTTGAGCAGCGCCACCAATTCGCTCAGCCGGGGCAGTTCGCCCGCCCCGTGATGCGGCCAGATCAGCGCGATCGTCTCGCCCAGGTCGCCCACATAGTCGTAGCTGAGCGCGAACAGCGTCTCGTCCACCTCGGCCAGCACCGTCTCCTTCAGCAGCGCCGGCTTGACGTTGCTGATGTCCATCTCCCCGGTCAGCACCGCCAGCGCCAGCCCCCGGTCCGGGTCCGGCACCTCGGCGAAATACTGCGCCAGCGCCGCGATTTTTCGCGTCCGCGACGGGGTCAGCGCCAGCAGCTCCAACAGGTCGGCGAAGCGCTTCATTCCCCGCCCTCCCCGCCGTCGTCGTCCAGCCCCGGCAGCGCCAGCGGCTCGGCCTCCAGCCCCTGCTTGCGGCACCAGTAGACCAGCGCGTCCTCGCGCCCATGCGTCACCCACACCGTGCCGGCGCCGCTCTCGGCGATGGACTGGTTGAGCTCGCCCCAGTCGCAATGGTCCGAGATCACCAGCGGCAGCTCCACCAGCGCCTGGCGCGCCCGCTGCTTGACGCTCATCCAGCCCGAGGCCTGGCACACCACCGGATCGGGGAAGCGCCGGCTCCAGCGGTCGCGGATGGCGGAGGGCGGGGCGATGACGATCTCGCCCGCCATCGCCGCCTTGGGCATGCCCGTGGCCGGCAGCAGCGGCCCGAGCGGCACCCCCAGCTCCTCGTAGAGCGCGCATAGGCGCGCCATCGCCCCATGCAGGTAGATCGGCTTCTCCCACCCCGCATCGCGCAGCAGCGCGATCACCCGCTGCGCCTTGCCCAGCGCGTAGCAGCCGACCAGATGGCAGCGCTCCGGCTGGTCGGCCACCGATTTGAGCAGCCGCCCGATCTCGTCCTCGGGCCGCGGATGCTGGAACACCGGCAGCCCGAACGTCGCCTCGGTGACCAGCAGGTCGCAGGCCACCGGCTCATAGGTCTCCGCCGTCCGGTCCGGCAGGCGCTTGTAGTCCCCGGTCACCACCGCGCGCTGCCCCCCGGCCTCGATCAGCACCTGCGCCGAGCCGAGGATATGCCCCGCCGGATGCAGGCTCACCCGCGCCCCCGCCAGGTCCAGCGCCTCGCCGAACCGCAGCGGCTCGAACCGCCCGGCGCAGTCCGGCCCGTAGCGCACCTTCATGATCGCGATGGTTTCCGGCGTCGCCAGCACCGCCCCGTGCCCGGCGCGCGCATGGTCGGCATGCCCGTGGGTCACAATCGCCCGCGGCCGCGGCTGGCTCGGATCGATCCAGGCGTCGATGGCCGGCACATAGAGATCGCGGTCGATGATGAAGCCCATGATTCCTCAGCAACGCGGCAGCGACGGAACCGGTTCACCGCTCGGTCCCCTGGAGAGGAAGTGTTCACATTGGACGCTTCGCGCGCGTCGCTCCACCCCACCCTCGATCCCTCCCCACCGAGGGGAGGGAGGCGAAAGACCGCAAGGCCGATGTTCATCGTCTCCCCAAGCGTCCAAAGCAAACACCCCCTGGCACCGAATGTGAGCATTCCCCCTCCCGGGAGGCAAGCGAGACCCCGCCCCCCGACACGCCTCTTGCCATCCCGCCATCCTCGCCTAAAACCGGGAGGAACACAGGAGCCTCCCATGCGCCGCACCGCCCATCCCGCCGGAACCGTCCACCGTCTCACCGTCGACAGCAAGGCCTTGGCCGGCAACCGCCTGGGCGATCCCGCCGCCCGCATCGTCGACGTCTACGTGCCGCACGGCCATGACGGGGCCGGCCTGCCGCTATTGGTCGATCTCGTCGGCTTCACCGCCGGCGGGCCCGCCCACACCGCCTGGAAGGCCTTCACCGAGAACGTCCCCGAGCGGCTGGACCGGCTGATCGGGGAAGCCGGCATGCCCCCGGTCGCCGTCGCCTTTCCGGATTGCTTCTCGCGCCTCGGCGGCAATCAGTACGTGAACAGCCCGGTGCTGGGCAATTACGAGGATTTCCTGATCTCCGAGATGCTGCCGGCGGTCGAATCCCGCTTCGGCTGCGGCGGCGACGGCCGGCGCGGCGTCTTCGGCAAGTCCTCGGGCGGCTTCGGCGCCCTGGTCCACGCCATGCGCCATCCCGATGTCTGGGCCGCCGCCGCCAGCCATTCCGGCGATGCCGGCTTCGAGCTGCTCTACACCCCCGAATTTCCCCAGACCCTGCGCGCCCTGGCGCGGCACGGCAATTCCATCGAGGCCTGGTTCAAGGCCTACGAGGCCAAGCCCAAGCTCGACGGCAAGGACACCATGGTGCTGATGATCCTCGCCCAGGCGGCGAGCTTCGATCCCGATCCGGCGCCCGGCAGCTTCCTCGGCCTGCGCCTGCCCGTCACCCTCGACACCTGCGAGTTCATCGCCGAGCGCTGGTCCAACTGGCTCGCCTGGGACCCCGCCCGCATGGTCGAGACCCATGCCGAGGCCATCGGCCGGCTCAAGGCCTTCTACCTCGAATGCGGCACCGAGGATCAGTACAACATCCTCTACGGCACCCGCCGTATCCACAAGGCGCTGCAGGCGCGCGGCATCGTCCACCGCTACGAGGAATTTCCCGACAACCATTCCGGCGTCGATTACCGCATGGACGAAAGCCTGCCTTATCTGGCCGCCGCCCTCAGCGCCTGACGCCTACGCCAGCAGCGTCACCGCCAGCGCGACCGCCCCAAGCACCAGGCCCACGAAGGCCAGCGCCAGCAGCCCGTCCCCCGCCGTGATCGCCAGCGCATAGACGGCGATGATGGTGGCCGCCCAGGTGGAGGTGAAGGGCACGAACTCCAATAGCGGCATGATGGCGCCCATCAGCACGCAGACCGCCGCTCCGATCCGCCGCATCGGCGCCGCCGTCAGCGCCCGCGCCCGGCGCCGCGCCACCCCGTCGGCCATCCGGCTCACCGGCTGGAGGAAGCCGAGCAGCTTGTCGGCATGCCGCGAAGCCAGCCGCCGCCGCGTCAGCCAGCGCGGCAGCCGGATGGGCTCGCGGCCCAGCACGACCTGCCCGGCCACCAGCACGGTGGTGAGCCCCACCACGCTCGGCAGTCCCGGGACGATGCTCAGCGGCGAGACCACCAGCAGCGCCGGCAGCAGCAGCATGGGCCCGGCCGCCCGCGGCCCCGCCACCTCCTGCACGAGACCGATGGAAACCGCCTCCCCGGCATCGGCCCGCGCCTTGACCTTGCGGACCAGCGCCCCCAGCGCCCCTTCCTTGGCTGGCATGGAACGGCTCCTTTCGCCACGGAAACGCACCGTGCCGGCCGGCGTTCCCCCGGCTTTCCCCTGCGGGACCTGCCGCGCTCCGTGCCGCCAGGAAACTCGGCGGACAATCCATCGGCTCATTCCCGCGCCAGCGGGGACCTCCGTTTGGAACGGTTCACGCTGGAGCTACGCCCAGCGTCTCACAGCACCTTCGACACCTTCAGCAGTCCCGGCCGGGCCGCATTGGCGGCCTCGATGGCCGCCTGCCCGCCCAGCACCACCACATGGCCCTGGCGCGCCACCGCCTCCAGCGCGTCGGCCAGCCGCAGGAAATCCGCCCGGCTGGTGGAGAGGATCTCGTCGCGCCGCTGCTGGCGCAGGGCGTCGCTGGTGCCGGTCAGCAGCCGCCACATGGCCGAATAGCCCTTGGCGTCGGGAAATTCCGGCCGGTCGATATCCCCGATCACCCCGATGATCGAGCGTTCGAGGTCCCGTTCCCCGATCGCGGCGCGCAGCGCCGCGGCCGCCCCGTCATAGGCGTCGAGCGTCCGCAGCAGGTTGGGGTCGCGATAGGAGAGGAAGGCGAAATTGCCCGAGGACAGGTCGAACCGGCTCGATCCGCCATAGGCGCCGCCCTGCACCCGCACCTTGTCCCAGAGATAGGTGGTGTTGAGATGGCGCAGCACCACGCTGGCCGCGGCGCTGCCGTCGAAGCCCAGCGCCTTGAGATTGGCGCCCTTGCCCACATAGTTGACCTGCGCCGGAATGGTCAGCCCCTCCGATTGCGGGGCCAGCGTCAGGCTCCAGTCGGCATCGGCGGGGCGGGCATCGGGCAGCCCGGGCACGAACCCGGCCAGCGCCGTGCGCGCGCCTTCCCACAGCCCCGCATCGGCCGTCACGTTGACCACCATGCGGCCGCGGTTGAACAGCAGGTCGCGGATGCGGACCAGCGTCGCCTCCACCCCCTCCCAGTCGCTGTCGATGCGCTTGACCAGCCCGCGCAGGAAGTCGAGATAGCTGACCCCGCTCATCTGCTCGGCCAGCCAGCCGGCCTCGGTCAGGCCCGCTTTGATGCGCAGGTCCACCATGCCGTTGCCGCCCGGCACCAGCCGCGCCTCGAACCCCGCCTTCTCCTCCAGCGCCATCTGGCGGAAGCGCTCGCGGTTGGAGAGCTGGGCGTCCAGCAGCACCTCGCCCATGATCGTCAGCATGTCGGCGAACCTGTCCGGCATGGCCTTGCCGGACAGGAAGAACCAGGCCGCCGATCCGGCGCCGTCCTGCCGGCTCGCCAGCCCCCGATGCTGGGAGATGCCGCCCGTGGTGCGCCCGATGCGCTGGGTCAGGCTCACGAAATCCTCGCGCCCGGTGCCGGTCTGCAGCAGCGCCCGGCCGAACAGCGGCAGGTAGGGCAGCAGCGCCTTGTCCAGCACATGCAGGTCGAAGCCGAGGTCGAGATAGACGATCCCCAGCGTGTCGAGCGCATGGTAGAGCACCCGCGCGCCGTCGAGGCGGCTTTCCTCGGTCGGGATGGTGCGGATCTGCCGGTCGAGATCGGCCAGCGTCAGCGTCGGGATGCGCGCCAGCTCTTGGGGGTCGTCCACCGCCTCCTGCAGGGCCTTGAGCCGCTCGGTCTCGGCCAGCGTCGCCTCCAGCGCCGCCCGGTCCATGCCGGCGCGGATGGCGGCCAGCCGGTCGGCCTCCGCCTTGGCCTCGCGCGCGCCCTGCTCGGGGTCGGCCTCCAGCCGCGCCGTCACCCGGTGGGTGTTGTCGAGGAGCAGCCGGCGGATTTCCCGCTCGAAATGCCCCGCCGCCGCCTTCTGCTTGAGCGCGGCCAGCGCCGTCTCGAAGCTCAGCGCCGCCAGCGGGTCGCCGCCATGCAGCCAGCTCGACAGCGCCCCGAACATGTAGCTCATGCCCCGCGGATAGGCACCGGTGTTCTGCTCGCGCAGGCTGAACTCGAAGGTGTTCAGCGCCGCCTCGAGCTGGTCGGCGGCGAAGCCCTTGGCCGCGATCTCCGCCAGCGTCTCGAGGATCAGCGCCTCCACCTTGCCGGCATCGGCCGGGTCGATCCCCTTGAGCCCGAAGGCGGCCATGGGCTGGCGCAGATGGCTGGAGATGCCGCCCCCGATCATGCCCTCGCCCAGCCCGCTCTCGGTCAGCTTCTTGCGCAGCGGCGCCGCCGGGTTGCCGGCCAACAGATAGCTCAGCAGCCCGTTGCTCAGCGCCTCCTCGCGGTCCGCGGGCGGGTCGATCATCCAGTTGAGGCTCACCATGCCGTCGCGGCGCTTTTCGGCGTCCACGGTGCCGGCATAGGTGCCGTGCGCCTGCCGCGGCGCGTTCCAGCGCGGCTGCAGCTGCACCTCGGCATCGACCGGGGCCCGCTCGAACTGGCCGAAATAGGCGTCGAGGATCTCCAGCCGCCGCACCGGATCGTCGTCGCCCGAGAAGAAGGCGCGGGTGTTGGAGGGGTGGTAGTGGGTCTGGTGGAAGCGGCGGAACTGCGCGTAGGTCAGTTCCGGGATCACCTTGGGGTCCCCGCCCGAGCTCTTGCCGTAGGTGGTGTCCGGATAGAGCGCCCGCTGCGCCAGGTCGTGCATCACCGAATCGGGCGAGGAGAACACCCCCTTCATCTCGTTGAACACCACCCCCTTGTAGACCAGCGGCCCCTCGAGGCTTTCGAGCTCGTAGTGCCAGCCCTCCTGGCGGAAGGTGTCCTCGCCGATCAGCGGGAAGAACACCGCGTCCAGATAGACGTCGACCAGGTTGTAGAAGTCCTTGAGATTGGCGCTCGCCACCGGATAGGCGGTCTTGTCCGGAAAGGTCATGGCGTTGAGGAAGGTGTGCATCGACCCCTTCAGCAGCTCCACGAAGGGCTTCTTGACCGGATATTTCCGGCTCCCGCACAGCACCGAATGCTCGAGGATATGGGCGATGCCGGTCGAATCCTCCGGCGGCGTCTTGAAGGTGACGCCGAACACCTTGTTCTCGTCGGCATTGACGAGGCTCAGCACCTCCGCCCCCGTCTTTCTGTGCCGGAACAGCTGCGCCTGGGAATTGATGTCGGCGATATGCTCGTCACGCAGGAGCTCGAAGGCGGGATGCAGGGACATGGAAGGACATGCTCTTCTTGGTCTTGAGGCAGACTAACCTAGGTGCCGCGCGCCGGTTCCGCTAGAGTGGGAGGGGTCCGAAAGACGGCGAAGCCGAATCCCGCCGGAACACTACACCCCGCCCCGGATCTCCGGCTTCACCTCTTTCTCGTACCATTCGGCCAGCTGCGTCATCAGCGCCGGGAACAGGCTCTTGCGCGCGCTGGCCGCCGCGTTGTCGGCGATCTGCTCGGGCCTGGAGACGCCGGCGATGACGGTGGAGACCTGCGGATGGTCGAGGATCCAGCGCAGCGCGAACTGGCTCATCGGCACCCCCTCCGGCGCCAGCCCCCTCAGCTCGGCCACCAGCTCCACCCCGCGCTCGAAGCGGAGGCCCGAGAAGGTCTCGCCCACCGAGAACGCCGCCCCCTCGCGATTGTAGCTGCGGTGGTCCGACGGCTCGAAGCGGCTGTTCTTGTCGAACTTGCCGCTCAACAGCCCGCTCGCCAGCGGCAGCCGCACGATGATGCCGACATCGCGCTCCGCCGCCCTGGGCAGCAACTCCTTCGCCGCGTCCTGGCGGAACAGGTTGAAGATGATCTGCAGCGTCGCGCAGCCTTCCTGCTCGAGGCAGAGCAGGCCTTCCTCGATCGTCTCGACGCTGGCGCCCCAGTGCCGCATCAGCCCCTCGGCCCGCAGCTCGTCCATCCAGCCGAAGATGGCGCCCTCGCGCAGCACCGGGGCGGGCACGCAATGCAGCTGCGCCAGATCGAGCGTGTCGACCCCCAGCCGCCGCGCCGAGCCGACGAGGCTCTCGCGCAGGCCTTCCTTGCTGTATTTGTCGGGGAACAGCGCCGCCGACCGGCCGAGCTTGGTCGCCACCCGGATGCCCGCCGGCTTGGCCTGCGCCCCGATGCGGCTCTCGCTGAGCCCTGCGCCATAGACGTCGGCCGTGTCCCAGAACGTGATCCCGGCGGCCACCGCCGCCTCCAGGATGGCCCTCGCCGTCTCGTCCCCCACCGGACCGAAATCGCCCCCGAGCTGCCAGCAGCCCAGCCCGATCTCGCTCACCTCATAGCCGGTCTTGCCCAGCCGCCGCGTCTTCATCCTTGCTCTCCTGTGTGCCGGCGCCGGGGACCGGTGGTCCCTCGAGCGCGATGACCTGGTCGTCGGGCCCGATCACGCTGCGCCGATGGGTGATGGCGAGTATGGTGATGCCCTCGCCCAGCGCGCGCAACTCGCTCATGATCTCGGCCTCGGTGGCCTCGTCCAGCGCCGAGCTCGCCTCGTCCAGAAACAGCACCCTGGGGTCCGCGTAAAGGGCCCGGGCGATGGAAACGCGCTGCCTTTCCCCGCCCGACAGCTTGAGCCCGCGTTCGCCCACCGTGGTCTCGAACCCCTCCGGCAGCCCCTCGATGAACGCCAGGATCGAGGCCCGCGCCGCCGCCGCCCGCAGCCGCGCCGGCTCGGCCGGGCGCCCCAGCACGATATTGGCGGCGAGGCTGTCGTTGAGCAGCATCACGTCCTGCGGCACCACCCCCACCGCCGCGTACCAGCTCTCCCGGTCGATCTCCGCCAGGTCCGTCCCGTCCACCAGGATGCGCCCCTGGGTCGGCTCCAGCGCCTTCAGCGCCAGCTTGAACAGCGTCGACTTGCCCGCCCCGGTCGGCCCGGTGACGAAGGTGATGCGCCCCGGCTCGGCGGTGAAGCTCACCCCGGCCAGCGTCTGGCGCGCGCCGTAGCGGAACCCGACATCCTCGAAGGCCAGCCGCCCCCGGCTCACCCGCAGCCGGCGCCCGCCAAGGCGGGCCGTGTCCTCGGGGGCCGCCCACATCTCGGCGAAGGGCAGGAAGCGCGCGGCCGCCCGCATGATCTCGTCGATGGAGGTGCCGATCATCTCGAAGGGCTGGTTGAGCTGCACCAGGATCATGTTGATGAGCACGATGTCGCCGACGCTGATCTGCCCGGCCTCGAAGCGCGGCAGCAGCAGCCAGAAGGTGATGCCCAGCTGCGCCGCCAGCCCCAGCCCGAAGAGGCCCGCGAGCAGGATGCGCCGCCGCGACCAGCCCACCCAGGAGGCCCGCGACAGGTCGGCCTTTTCGGAGAACTTCTCGCTGATCCAGCGGTCGCCGTTGAAATAGCGCAGCGTCTCCATGGCGTTGACGGCGTTGCCGACGAAGCGGGCATTGTCCTGCTGCGCCTCGATCGCCTGGTCCAGCAGCGGCCGCGTCCAGCGATTGGCCAGATAGGTCAGCCCGATGAAGAAGCTGCCGTAGACCACCACGATCAGCACCAGCTCGGCATTGATCACCGCGCCGAGCAGGCCGACGGCGAGCACGATCTGCGCCGTGCCGGGGATGAAGACGATGATGGCGAGCTGCACCAGCGCGTAGACGGCCGACTGGCCCTGCTGCCGCGCCGTCTGGATGGCCACCGGGTTGTGGTCGATGAAGAAGCTGCCCGGCTTGCCGAGCAGCGTCGAGAAGAACCGCGTCGCCGCGATGAAGTTGAGGTTCTCCGCCGCGATGATCGACAGGTAGTTGGTCGAATAGCCGGTGATCGTCCCCAGCCCGCGCAGCAGCGCATAGCCGAGAAAGCCCGCCACCGCCGCCGTCGCCACCTCGCCGGCGGCCAGCACGTCGATCAGCCGCGAGAACAGGTAGGGAGTGACCACCGCCAGCACCGCGCTCGCCAGCACCACTGCCGCCACGCCGAGCAGCATCCAGCGCTCCTCGCTGAGGAACTGGGCATAGATGGCGCGCAGCGGCGGCCAGATGATCCTCCAGTCCGGCTTGGGTTCCGGCGCGGTCATGGCATGGGCTCGACGGGCGGGGGCAAAGGGCCGCCACCCTGCCCAGCCCGACCCGTCAGGTCAACCCTCCCCTCGGGCTCGACCCGAGGGCCGGCCGCCACGCCCGCCGACCCGGTAGCGGCAACCCCGCGGCATCGAAGCGGAGCGGCCTCGCGCCCCCCTACTCGAAATAGTCCGGAAAATCCTGGATCGTCTGGGTCAGCAGCACCTCGGCCCGCGCCAGGTGGGCGCGCATCGCCGCCTCGGCCGCCATCGGGTCGGCCCGGGCCACCGCCTCGGCGATGGCCTTGTGCTCGGCGATGGCGCGCTGGCTGGAGGACACGCCCAGGGTGAGGTAGCGCACCCGGTCGAGCTGCATCTTGTGGTCGTCGATCAGCTGCCAAGCATATTCCACCCCCGCCAGCCGCGCCAGCGTGCGGTGGAACAGCTCGTCCAGGGTGTGGAAGCGCCGGTTGTCGTCGGCCGCCGAGGCCTTCTCCTGGTCGGCGATCAGCCCGGCCAGCACGCCGGCGGCATCCGGCCCCGGCTGGCCCGCCACCCGGCGGATGATCTCCACCTCGATGCTCTCGCGGATGAACCGGCTCTGGCGCACCCCGTCGGGCGAGATCTTCTTGACCACCGTGGCCCGCTTGGGACGGATCAGCAGCAGCCCCTGCTGGGCCAGGCGGATGAAGGCCTCGCGCACCGGCTGGCGCGACACCCCGTAGCGCCCGGCGATGTCGCTTTCCGAGATCACGTCGCCCGGCTTCAGCGCCATGGTCACGATCTCGTCGCGCAGCGCGCCGACGACGCGCATCGCCATGGTCTCTTCGTTCGCTTCGGGCGTGGTCACGGCCATTCCTGATTCCCTTTCCCGACCATGGGACGGCAGCCGCGCCATGGCTCCCCCGCATCGGCGGGATTCCACAGGAATCTCGCCTCCGCCTCGTCCGGCCCTTCGGGCCACCTTCTCCCCGAGGGGAGAGGAATGGGAGCACCCGGAAATCGCTCCGGTGGAGCGATTGCGGCGAGCAAGGCCCGGCAGGGCTGGATCGGCCGCAGGCCGAGACGGGTGAGGGGGCCTTCCCCGCGGGTCGAGGGGCCCTTCCTACAGCGCGATCCCCGCCTCCTCCAGCATCCGGGCGATCTCGATCCGCGCCCCGTTGCGGGCGATGGACTGGTTGGCGGCGATGCCGGTCAGGATCGACCACGCTCCCGCCACCTGGTCCGAGGCCCGCCCGTATCGGTCCTCCGGCATGCCCTCGGGGTCGAACAGGTAGCCGAGCATGATCGGGTCGGCCCCGCCATGGCTGCCCTTGCCGGTCCACACCTCGAGCTTCTTCGGCAGCTCCCCGGCCAGGTGCAGCTCGGTGGTCATCGCCTCCACCCCCTCCTCGCCCCCGCGCTCGCGGAAGCCGCCGGCGAACACCCCGTGCACCTCGATATGCTTGTGCGTCAGCTCCCCCTTGGTGCCGTGGAACTTCACCTCCAGCCCCTCCCAGGGCGAATAGGCCACCAGCGTGTAGTTGAGCGAGGCGCCCGAGGCGTAGCGGGCCTGCACCTGCATGGTGTCCTCGATGGTGATATCGTCGGCGAACACGCATTTGTCGCGCCAGTAGCCGTCGTCGTTCTCGGCGTCGAGATAGAGCTGCTTGAGCGGCTCGTCCGCCTCCAGGTCCATGCGGAAGGCGCAGCGCTCCGCCACCGGGCAGGTGTGGCAGCGCTCGCCATGGCCTTCGAGCCCGAGCTTGATCGCCATTTGCGGGGTGTAGAAATCCAGCTTCCCCGTGGCGCTGACCGAGACCGGCGTCGAGGCCGCCCACCAGTTCAACAGGTCGAAATGGTGGGTGGACTTGTGCACCAGCAGCCCCCCCGACTTGTCCTTGTAGCGGTGCCAGCGGCGGAAATAGTCGGCCCCGTGCACCCGGTCGAGATACCAGCGGAAGTCGATGGCGGTGATCTCCCCGATCGTGCCGCTCATCAGAATCTCCTTGAGCTGGGTGCGCGCCGGCGAGTAGCGGTAGTTGAAGGTGACCGTCACCTTGCGGCCCGTCTCGCGCTGCGCGTCGAGGATCCGCTTCAGCCGCGCCATGTCGATGGTCATCGGCTTTTCGGTCATCACGTCCTTGCCGGCCCGCAGCGCCCGCACGATGTATTCGTCGTGCAGATAGTCCGGCACGGTGACGATCACCGTGTCCGGCTGCTGCTCGGAGAGCATGCGGTCGAAATCCTCGGCCAGATAGGTGGCGATGCCGTTGCCGCCCCGGTTGGGCACCTTGGAGGCGCTGAGCGCCAGCCGGCTCTGGTTCACGTCGCACAGGCCGACCAGCTCGGCGGTTCCGGCATGCGTTTGGGTCACGGCCTCGCGGAACATCTGGTGCCGCCCGCCAGTGCCGACGATTGCGTATTTCATGGGGATTTCTGTGGTCTCGATGGAAGGAAGGGGGGCCTGAACCAGCCGGCTCAATCTTCCATACAAGATGCGGGAACCACGCCTTCATGTCAATCCGGACCGCCCCCGGGGCCTGCCGCGGCGAGCACCGCTGAGCGGACAAATCCATCGGGTCATTCCCGCGAAAGCGGGAACCCCCGCTTAGCCCCGCGCCAGCGCCTCGCACAGCCGGTCGAACACCAGCCGGATGCGTGCGCTGGTATGCAGCTCCCGATGCGTCACCAGCCACACCGGCACGGGGATGGGCGGCATCTGCGGCCATACGGGCACCACCTCGGGCGTGACCCGGCCCACCGTCTCCATCATCACCCCGATGCCCAGCCCCCGGCGCACCCATTCCCAGGCCACCACGCCGCTATTGGTCCGCCAGGGGAAGTTGCCCGCGTCCACCGCCGCGCCGCGCGCCTGCAATTCGGCGATCATGTCGGCGTTGCGGTCCGAAAAGCCGATCATGCGGACGCCCGCCAGCGCCGCCCCGTCGGCGGGCAGGCCGTGCCGCTCGACGAAAGCGGGGGCCGCATAGAGCCGCGCCGCCGTGTCCGGGCAGCGCCGCGCCACCAGCCCCGCCTCGGTGGGCCGCACATGGCGGATGGCGATGTCGGCCTCGCGGCGGATCAGGTCGTTGACGCTGTTGGAGGCGAGGACGTCCGCCGCCAGCCCCGGCGCCTCGTCCCGCAGCCGTGCCAGCACCGGCGGCAGCACGAAGCCGGCATAGATGTCGCTGGCGGTGATCCGCACCAGCCCCTCGATGGATTGCGACTGGCCGGCGGCCGCCAG
>Ga0065721_10004192_pt1 | contig 37335 bp, 35 predicted proteins | sample Mesricmetagenome_FD_59108 | JGI IMG/M metagenome (GOLD analysis project Ga0065721, IMG submission 59108) | Mesophilic microbial community from rice straw/compost enrichment Sample: eDNA_1 v2 (version 2) | ecosystem: Engineered > Solid waste > Grass > Composting > Bioreactor | place: USA: Davis... | reverse complement strand
GCGGTCACAGCCCCAGTATACGGCAGCGGTGCCACGTGCGTTGTCGTCGCTCTGGGCGCCGCAGGCCGGTGTGTGCCGTGGACTGAAGTCCCGGCTTCTGTGATTCAAGCCCGCCTGCGCGGGCTCCGGTAGACGATGCGGTTACGGGTAATCCGTAACCGCATCTCGCCCGATGCAGCCCGCGCAGGCGGGCTTGAATCACAGAAGCCGGGACTTCAGTCCACGGCACACACCGGCCTGCGGCGCCCGCGGATGCCCTGCAGACCGGGCGGCACTTCCTAACCGTACAGGGGGCGGAACTTCTGGTTCAGGTAGTTCAGGTACGAGCGGGACTGGGCCGGCTCTCCGCAGATGCGCTGCACCAACTCGGACGGCAGGTAGCGGCGGCCGGGGCGGTGGACGTTCTCGCGGAGCCACGACAGGAGCGAGGCGAACTCGCCCTTCTCCAGGTCGGACAGAATCGCCGGGTTGTCCTGCACCGCCTTATCGTAGAGCTGCGCCGAGAGCAGGGTGCCCAGGGCATAGGTGGGGAAGTAGCCGAACAGCCCGCCGCTCCAGTGGACGTCCTGCAGGCAGCCTTCGCTATCATTGGACGGGGTGACGCCCAGGTACTCCTGCATGAGCGCGTTCCAGCGAGCCGGGACATCCTTCACCGCCAGGCTGCCATCGATCAGCGACTTCTCGATCTCGAAGCGCAGCATGATGTGGAGGTTGTAGGTCACCTCGTCCGCCTCGACCCGGATGAACGACGGCTCGACGCGGTTCACCGCCCGGTAGAAGTCCTCCACGGAAACGTCGTCCAGCACGCCGGGGAAGTGGCGCTGCAGGTCGGGGTAGTAGACGTTCCAGAAGGCGCGCGAGCGGCCGACGATGTTCTCCCACAGGCGCGACTGCGACTCGTGGAAGCCCAGGCTCGCCGCGCCGGAGAGCGGCGTGTTGTCGTCCTTCGGGTCGAAGCCCTGCTCGTAGAGGGCGTGGCCGGTCTCGTGGATGGTGCCCATCAGCGCGCAGGGCAGCCAGTTGCGGTCGAAGCGCGTCGTGATGCGGACATCGTCCTTGCCAAACGACGTGCAGAACGGGTGAACGGCACGGTCCTGCCGCCCGCGCGTGAAGTCGAAGCCCATCTTCTTGATGACGGACTCGCCGAACGCCAGCTGCGCGTCCTCCGGGTAGTCGCGCTTCAGCACGGAGTCGTCGATCTGCGGACGCGACTGCGTGTACCGCACCAGCTCCACCAGGCCAGGGCGCAGCTCGTCGAAGACCCGCTCCACATCCGCGGTCTTCATCCCCGGCTCGAAGCGGTCCAGCAGGGCGTCATAGGCCCGGTCTTCATAGCCCAGGTGATCCGCCACCTGTCGTGCCAGACCGAGCAGCTTTTCCAGCATCGGGGCGAACTGGGCGAAGTCGTTCTCCTGGCGCGCCCGCACCCAGATCTCGTGCCCCTCGACCTCCGCCTTCGCCATCTCGGCTACCAGCGCTGTGGGGAGCTTCACCGACTTGTCGAAGTCACGGCGCACCACGCGCACCGCCAGCGCCTCGTCCGAGTCGGGCGACAGGTCCGCCGTCTCCGCCTCCGCGCCCTCCAGAAGGCGGCGCGTTTCGTCCGAGACGAACATCGCGTGAGCGATCTTGCCCAGAACGGATAACTGCTCGCCGCGCTCGGGCGCGCCGCCCGGCGGCATATAGCACTGCTGGTCCCAGCCCAGCACCGCGGCCGCCGAATTGATGTGCCCGATCTCCGCCATCCGGGCGATCAACTGCTTGTACTGCTCCACGTACGAGACCTCGTTTCTCCCCGCCGTACCGCGCGCGAACCCTTCGCGCCGGGGCGGCCAACAATGCCCCTATGATACCGCAGGGCCCGGGCGCGGACGGGCGTTTGGGCCGTTCTGGTTTCGGGGTATACATGCGCGGCACGTGCGCTCACGTCCGTTCCGATAGCAGGCTCCGCTACTGATGCTGCTGCGCGGAGCCGGGAAGGGCATGCCAGAATGACCGAAGAGGGGGCTTCGCTCGGGGCGCGTCCGTCGCTGGGCGTGCTGGACGTCGTCGCGATGACGGTGGGGGTGGTCGTCGGCGCCGGTATCTTCAAACTGCCGTCCCTGGTGGCGGCGAACGTCGCCAGCGGCTCCGAGGCGCTGCTGCTCTGGCTGCTGGGCGGGGTGGTCTCCCTGGTTGGCGCGCTCTGCTATGCGGAGCTCGCCACGACCTACCCGCACACGGGCGGTGATTACCACTACCTGCGCCGGGCCTTCGGCGAGGGCACCGCCTTTATGTTCGCCTGGGCGCGCGTGGCCGTCATTCAGACCGGCTCCATCGCGCTGCAGGCGTTCCTGATCGGCGATTATCTGTCGGAGGTCGTGCGCCTCGGTCCCCAGTCCTCCGGTATCTACGCCGCCCTGATCGTTGCGGGCATTACGGCGATCAATATCGCGGGGGTACGGCAGGGGAGGGTCGCGCAGGCGCTTTTGACGGGGGCGACCCTGCTCGGACTGGCCACAGTCGCCGTCGCCGGCCTGGCTCTAACTCCGCCCGCCGCCGAACCGGTGGTTGCTGACCCCGCCGCAACCGCGACCCTGCCCACCTCCGCGTGGGGCATGGCGATGGTGTTTGTGCTGCTGACCTACGGGGGCTGGAACGAGGCGGCCTATCTTTCCGCCGAGATGAAGGATGTGCGGCGGAATATGGTCCGCGCGCTGGTCTGGAGCATCGGGGTGGTCACGGCCATCTACCTGCTGGCGAACTTTGCCTACCTGCGCGGTCTGGGGCGGGCGGGGGTAGCAGGCTCCGAGGCCGTGGCGGCGGACCTGCTGCGCGCCACGGCGGCCGGGGAGGCGGGGGCGCGAATCATCAGCCTTGTGATCTCCGTAGCCGCCCTTTCCACCATCAATGCCACCGTCTTCACGGGCGCCCGCTCGCTGCAGGCGCTGGGCGGCGACCATCGCCCGGCGTTCGGCGCTCTGGCCCGCTGGAGCGCGGGGGGCGGGACGCCGTGGTCCGCGCTGCTGGTGCAGGGAGTCGCCACCCTGCTTCTGGTGCTGTTCGGGTCGCTCACCCGCGACGGCTTCTCCACAATGGTGGACTACACCGCTCCCGTCTTCTGGCTGTTCTTCCTGCTCTCGGGTGTTTCCCTGTTCGTGCTGCGGCGCAGGGAGCCGGACCGTGAGCGTCCGTTCCGTGTCCCGCTGTACCCGCTGACACCACTGCTGTTCTGCGCGGTCTGCGGGTACATGCTCCAATCGAGCCTCGTGTACGTATCCAGCCTGGGGTTCGCCCGCGTGGGCGCGCCCGTGGGCGTCGCCGTGCTGCTACTCGGGTTTCCGCTGCTGCTCCTGGCGCGGCGGCGCGCGCGCGCTGCCGCCGGGGAGCCGCCTCTCGCCACCGTTTCGCCGTCCGCGGGGGGGTGACCCCGCTTGTCCTGACTCCTTCTAACGAAAGGCAGAGTACCCATGCCCGCACCCAATGTTTCCCGGAAACGCGCTCACCGCAGGCCACTCGCCGCCTCGCTCGCCGCCGGCTTCGGCATCTCCCTTGCCGGACTGGTCATTACCGCCGCCGCGCCCACAGGCTCCCCACCGCCACCGCCGCAGGAAGCGGCAGGGCAGGCGACCCAGGCCCCGAAGCCCCCGGACGTGATCTATGTGCCAACGCCTCAGGGCGTGGTGGTGGAGATGCTGAAGGTTGCGGAGGTGAAGCCCGGCAACGTCGTTTACGACCTGGGCTGCGGCGACGGCCGCATCGTTATCACCGCTGCCAAGGACTTCGGCGCGCGGGGCGTCGGGGTGGACATCGACCCCAAGCGCATTGAGGAGAGCAACGCTAACGCGAAGGCGGCCGGGGTGACCGACAAGGTCAAGTTCGTGCAGCAGGACCTGTTCGAGATGGACTTTCGGGACGCGGATGTGGTGGCCCTGTATCTGCTCCCGACGCTCAACGTCAAGCTCCGGCCCAAACTGCTCGCAGAACTGAAGCCGGGCGCCCGTGTGGTCTCCCACTCCTTCGATATGGGCGAGTGGAAGCCGGACAAGACCCTGAACCCGGAGCAGCGGAGCGTCTACCTGTGGGTCATCCCGGCGAAGGTGGAAGGGACCTGGGAGGGGACCGCCCAGACCGAATCCGGAGAGAAGCCCTGCGCGGCGACCCTGACGCAGACGTTCCAGGAGGTGACGGGGACCGTTTCCCTGGACGGCAAGACCGCGCCGATCCGCTCTGGTCGCGTGAACGGCGACCTGCTGGAGTTGACGGTGATGGGCGAAGACCTGGGCCTGGGCGATTCCGGTGAGGTGAAGGTGCGCGCGAAGGTCAGCGGCGACACCCTCACCAGCGCCGACGAGAGCATGCCGTGGAAGGCCACGCGCAAGCCCGCCGCTGCGCCGAAGTCGTAACCCGCCGGAGAGCCCGCAGAGCCGCTGCCGACTTCAACGGCAGCGGCTCTGCGGGCTATTCCTTGACGGGGAGATTGGCCTGGCCCGCGCGCCAGGCGGCGATGAAGGCGTCTTCGTCGGTGTCCAGAGCGTCGCTATCGGCGTGCTTGTCGTTCGCGTCCATCCAGGCGAGGTTACGGCGCAGGCCCTCGGAGAAGGGGAGGCTCTGGCCGGGGTACCCGGTGTCGCGCTTGAGCTTATCCATCGTGAAGATGCTGGGCCAAGCGAAGATCTCCCGGGTCCCGCCGCTGAGCGCGGGGAGGCAGCGCGCCAGGGTTTCGGTGGGGATGTATACGGGGTCATAGGTCCCGCCCGCCACGTGCGCCACGATCTCGTGATAGCGGTTCCAGGTCATCCACTCTTCGCCCGTGATGTGATACGCCTCGCCCACGCAGGCGCCGTTCCCCATAGTGGCGATAAAGCCGCGGGCGACATCGTCCACGTGGCAGGAGGCCCACAGGCTGGTGCCATCGCCGGGGACGATTACGGGCTTGCGCTTGCGCAGCCGGTCGATGAAGGTCTCCCGTCGTCCGAAGGGGCGGGTGAGCATGGCGCCCTCCCCGTAGGAGTGCGACGGGCGCAGGATGGTGACGGGGAAGCCGTGCTTCTCGTGGGCTTCGAGGAGGAGCTTCTCGCAGAGCGCCTTGTTCTTCCCGTAGCTGCCGATGCTATGGTAGGGTTCGGTCTCGGTGGTGGGGATCTGCTCTGTAGGGCCGCTATAGACGCAGACCGTGGAGCAGAATAGATACTGCCCGCAGCGGCCGTTGAAGGCGCGCACGGCGGAGGCGGCATCGTCCGGGTGGAAGCCGACCATGTCCACCACCACATCGTAGGTCTTGTCCGCGAACGCCGCCTCGAAGGCGGCGTAGTCCTTCCGGTCGCCGTGGATGACCTCGTAGGCCAGGCCGTCCGGCAGGCGGTTCTCGCTGCGCCCGCGGTTGAAGAGGGTGACGCGGTGGCCCGCCTCCAGAAGCTGCCGCGCGGTCGCCGTAGAGATCAGGCCCGTCCCGCCGATGAAGAGCACGTGCATCATATCCGTGGTTTCACCGGGGCGATGACGGGTTCCTGCGCGGGGCCAGCCGGCGCGGCGCTACTCCTCGCTGTATTTGGTCAGCTCTTTAACGACCTGAGCGCGCCCGACGATGAACTCCTGCTTGACGATGCCGATGCCCGGGGAGAACCAGCGCGAAGCCGGGAAGGAGAGCGGGCGCCCGTCGATCACGGTGGTCAGCACGGTGTCCACCCGGTAGGCGTCGAACGTCCCGGCGGGGGTGGTGACCTTCCGCTTGGAGGCGATGCGGCCATAGGCCCGGGCGGGGGCCTTCTTTCCCTTGAAGAGGATGCTTCCCTCCCAGAGAAGGGGCTTGCCCTCGGGTAGGTCCGCCTTTACCAGCGTCATCGGCGGTGACATCGTCATTCGGTCGTCGCCCCCGGCGCTGATGAGCCGGATTGCGGACCGGCTCACTCCGTAGGTCTCCTCCCGGTAGAGCTTGCCGCTCTGTACGAAGTCGAGTCGCACGGCCGTAGTGCCGTCCCCGAGCGGCTTCTGGGAGCCCACCCGTATCTGGTCGGTGCGCTCTGACTGGCCGGTCGCGTTGACGCGCATCTCCCAGCGCCGGGAGGAACCGGTGGGAAAGAGCGAGGAGAGGGGGTCGGTCAGCGCGGGCTCCTCCTCCGAGGTGGGGACGCGCAGGTAGGCCATATCCACCCCGCCGTCCCCGCCGACGGAACTGCACCCGGCGCCCGCGAGGGCGCCCAGGAGAGCGGTTGCGGCGAGAGCGCCCGAAAGCAACAGTCTGCGCGTCATAGCCACGTGTCTCCCGGGCGGCGCTTGCGCCCGTCCTCCTTCATGAGCCGATAGGTCGCCCGGCTGATCTCCGTGACGTTGCGCTGGGCGATCGCGCCGTCCGGGTCCTCCGGCGGGATGATGGTGTAGATGCGGGCGATGACCGTCTGGTTGCCCTTGACCACCGCGCCGTAACCGGTCTGGAAGCGCGCGGTGATGTCCCGGTAGTTTCCCATCCGGGCTTCGGTCGCGGTGGAGCCGTCCCGGTTCTGGGTCCAGTAGTACATCAGCATCCGCGCGCCCGTGGTGTGCTTGAAGATCATGGCGCGGACCCGGGCGCCGCCCGGCCCGTCCAGGTAGAACTCCTTCTTCGCCGTGAGCGTGAAGCCGTTGCCGGGGACGCAGACGGTAGGATCGTGGTAGTTCTCGAACGGCCCGGCGGTCACGAGGGTCCAGTAGACGGTCTCGCCGAAGGGGTTGGTATACTCCCGGCCGAGCGCCTGGGGATAGCCGAGCTGGCTCAGGATGCTGTCCGTGAACGGGGTATCCTTGACGCTCCACCCGGCCAGGTTGTCCGGGGCAGGCGGCAGCCACTTGCCCGCGCGGGCGAAGCGGTAGGTGGAGAAGCTGCCCAGCAGCCCCGCCACCGCGATCAGCGCCCCAATCTGCCCCAGGATCTTCAGATCTCGGCGGCGCATCACCAGTGCGCTGAAGAGGATTCCCAGCGCGCTCAGGATGAACCCGATCGCTTCCGGCCAGTGCATCGCGTTTCTTCTTCCTTCGTTTTCCGCTGCTGCGGTGGCGCTACCAGCGGTTCCGGCGCCGCTTCTTGAACGGCCGCTCCAGCGCCCTCAGGAGGTTTTCGGTAAAGTTTGTGGACGCCCGGCCAACCTTCACCACGCGCTTACCGATGGTCCGCCCGGCTGTGTCGGCCAGCGTCTCCGTCATCTTCTCGCTCTGGGCGGTCAGCGCGCCCAGCCAGGAGAGGCGCTTGCCCAGCCACTCCAGCGAGGGCCGCAGGCGCTTCTCCAGGTACAGGGTGAGCAGGAACGTGGGCACCACGATCAGGAGCGGGTTCATCCCTTTGATGAAGTCGGACAGCGCGGGGGCGGGGGTCGCCGTGGCGGCCAGAGCGATGATGCGCAGGAAGTTGGCCGACAGGCCGAGCGCTATCCCCAGCGTCATCATCAGCAGGGTGGTCAGCATGCGCATGCGCCGCCGCATCCCCACCAAAAGCAGGGCGGCGGCCAGCATCAGGGCGATGTTCAGGCCGTTGGTGCTCGGGGTGATGATGACCTGCGTCGTGCCCAGGAGCACGTTGCGGCCGCTGGCTTCGCCGCGCATCAGCGTGGCTATGGCCCGCGCGGCGCCGCTCTCAAAGAAGCGCTCCGCCTTCGAGACCAGGCTGCTAGGCGGGGGCATCATGGTCAGGAAGAAGAGGAACGGCAAGAACAGCGCGCGCAGCATCACCGGGCTATACAGGCGCACCACCACGCCCGCCGCCATCAAAATAAGCGCGACCACCGCGATGGCAGCCACGTGTACCAGGTGCGCCAGGAACAGCAGCACGCAGCCCAGAACAAGGAGCAGGATCGTGCCCCGGCGCTTCCGCTCCGACGTGCGGTTCTTGATGGAGTCCCAAACCGCCGCGATGCGGGTGCGGTCGGCCCACAACAGGAAAAGGACGCCCAGGGGAACGAACGGCTGGTAGATGATCGCCGAGTCCCAGCGTCCCCACCAGCGGTCTTCGCGGAAGCACCAGTAGAACGGAAGCCACCACGCGGAGAGGTAGGCAATCACCACCGGAGCCCACTGCCGGTGCGCCCCAAGGAAGGCGAGGAACGCGCTCACCTCGCCCGCCACGGATTGCGGACCGGCGTGCGGGCGTCCGGTGGCGTTTCGAACGCTTCCGGGGCCGCTGCTCGTGCTGGTGCTAGTACTCATCCTGGTCCTTCCCGCGTACGCTCTCCGGGTACCGCCGCCGCTACCGCTGCCTTGTTCACCGCGGGCGCGCCGCCAGGAACTCCTCCACGGGTATGCCCTTGTCCGCCAGACGGCGCTGCACGATTCCGACCTTCGGGGCCAGCCACAGCACCGCCGGGTAGTCCACGCGCTTCTGGTCCGTCGTCAGGGAGATCAGGCAGTCCAGTCGGAAGGCTTGATACGCACCGGAGGGGGTGCGAACCGTCTCCATAGGGGCTATCCGGTGGTAAGCCTGCCCCATGTACTGCGACTTTCCCATCTGCGCGATGCCATGCCACGTTTGACCGTCCCCTTCGCGCATCGCGGGCTTGAGGACGGGCACCGGGGGCGTGAATGTCAACATCTTCTCGGGACTTTCGCCGATTCCCTTCAGAACGACTCCGTTCTTCGGGTCTACGTCGAACAGTTCGAGGCGATACACCCGGTCAGCGCGACGCGACTCCACCAGGATACCGCTCTTTCCGGCGAGCGTCCTCCGGCCGACCACCCGCACCTCGCCGCGCGTCGTTCCGTCACGGCGCACCATGCGCGTTGTGTAGGTCCGCCCGGGGGTGAGGGGCAGGAGCGCCTCCAGATCCTGCGGCGTCGTCTGCAGATCCTTCGGAGCGATCTCCCGGATCAGGTCTGCGTCGATTCCGGAGCCTTCCAGCCGTCGGCCACACCCGGTCAGGGTGCCGGACATCAGGGCCGCCGCGGCCAGAGCGGCGGCGGCAACCCGCTTGAGCGGTACCGTCATTGTGTGGCGCTCCCTGTCGTCGCCTTTGTCGTCCCCGGGCGCCACGCCTTGCCGTCCTTTTCTATCTCCTTGAAGAGTCCCTGGGCCACTTCATAGAGCCCGCGCCGGGCTAGGATGGCCTTCGGGTCGGTGGGAGAGACGAACGTGTACGCGCGCACGATCACCGCCTGCTTGCCGCTGGTCGCTGCCCGGAATCCGGTGGTCAGGCGCGGCATCAGGTCTGCGGCGCTTGCGCGGAGGGGACCGAGGCCCGTGGTAGACCCGTCCTCATACTGCACCCAGAAGAGCATCAGAACCCGGGTGCCGCTTTCGTCGTGCTTGAGCACCATCGCCCGTGCCTGCTTGCCCGGCCCGAACACGTCCGGGAACATTTCCGCAGTCAGGGAGAAGCCCTGGCCCGGCATGCACATGGCGGGCTCGCGGAAGGCATCGAACGACTCGGCCGCGATCACATGGGTCTCTATCCGGTCGTCCAGCAGGTTCACGTACTGGCGTCCCAGGGATCGGGGGCTGCCCAGGGCCTTGGCGGTCCGGTCCTCCAGGGGACGCTCCACTGCCGTCCACGCGCCGATCTGGTCGGGGACACGCGGGAGCCACTGGCCCTGCCTTTCCAGGCGGAATCCGATGAACAGCCCGAGAAGCGCCGTCACTACCAGGAGTGCGGCGAGTCGGCGGAAGCCCGCCATGATGGCGGGGTGGGGCGGGGGGGGAGACGCCGGGGCGGGCGTGGGCGTGGTCATGGCGTCGCGAAGTCCTCCTCATCCAAACGCGACTTGCGCGGGCCGATCCGCTCCGCCAGGAGGTAGGTCAGGTAAAAGGCCAGTCCCGTAATCACCCAGGGGCTAAGGTCGTGCAACCGCTCCGCCCAGGCGGTATTGTACACGCCGATCAACCCTACCAGGGCGAGGCGGAGCGAGTTCAGCAGCAGGGAGATGGCGCCCGCCGCCGTGAGCAGGACCGCGAGCACGCCCACCTTCATCTTGCGGAACAGGCCGAGCCACAGCGCCAGCACCAGGGTCGGCAGGAGCGTATTCAGGCCGCTGGATGCTCCGCTCGCGGTGGTTGAGTAGTTGTCGAGGATGATCCGGTTGCCGATGACACGGGTTGAGGGGTGGATCAGTTTGATGACCTGCGTTGCCGCCGCCGCCGAACCGGCCTGGAAGCTCTTCTGGAGCAGATCGACCCCGGCGCTCGGCAGGGGGACGATGGTGAAGAGGAACAGCAGCGGGCGCAGCATGGTGAGGAACACCGTCCCACCGTACAGATGCAGCAGGATCCCGGCCACCGTCACGATGAAGCCGATCATGGCCAGCGGCGCCAGCATCATCAGGTAAGCCATCACCATCAGGACGCAGCCCAGCGCCGCCAGCAGCATCGTCCCGCGCCGCCGCTTGTTGGTGGGCAGGTAGATGTCCGCCATGGCGCGGTAGGTCTCCTGGATCGCTTTCCGGTCCGCCCAGGCGAGCGCAAGCGCGCCCAGCGGCACGAGCGGCTGGAAGGCTAGGGGAGAGTGCGGCACGGCCCAGATCCGGAGGAACCACTGGAAGGGGCCGTACAGGAGCAGGAACAGGGGGGTGAGCACCAGCAGCCAGTGGCGCTCTTCACTCCAGAACTTCCGGGCGAACTCCGGGAGCGCCGCAAGAGCGGAGTGTACGGCTTGCCGTATGGTCTCCCACTGCGGCGAGGGCGCCTTTCCCTTGGCGGCGGCGGGGGTCGTCACACTTCCATTGTAACCGCAAAGTGGTAGGAATTGCCAGTAGGATGCATCACACTCGCTGGCGAACAGGAAATCGGGTCAGCACTGCCTGAGAGAGGGCTGACCAAGTCGTAGGAGGTTAGGTAAGTGCGGGTGAAGACACTTCGTGACCGGCGGGTACGGCGCCGCTGCCCGCTTGCGCTCGCGGCGCTGCTGGCCGTGGCGCTGGGCGCCGGTGGCGCGCCCGCCCTGCTGCGGGCCCAGGAGAACCTGGTCCTGAAGATCAACGGGCAGGCGGCCCCCGCGCCAATCGAGCGAGATAATGAGGTCTACGTGGCGGTCAGCGCCCTGAAGGCAGCGGGCGCGGAGGTGACACGCCTGGGGAATACGGTCTCGATCCGATTCCAACCCGTGGCGGGTGCGGTGGCGGAGGTCCGGGAGGCGCCAGCCGGTGAGTGGGTGGGCAATGGCCTGTGGCGCGCGCGGGTGACTGAGGTCAAGCCGTTCGGCAGCAGCACGCGCGCCGGGGTAGACCTGACACTGGAGATTGCGAATCCCACGGGCGAAGCGCGCCGCGTGGCGCCGGGACTGACCAGCGCGCGGCTGAAGTGCGTGGACGCGAAGGGACGGGCGCTGGAGATGGGGGCGCTTGCGGCGTCGGGCGTGGACGCGGCGCTGGAGCAGGAGTGCCCGCCGGGCGCCCAGGGGACGCTCACCCTGCGATTCTTCTACCCGGGAGAGCCGCCCGCCGCTGAGGACCGGATCCCGGGCAAGCTCATTCTTCAGTTCGACCCTGCCGCGGGCAAGTTCTCGGGGGGCGACCCGACGCTGACCATCCTGCTCGCCCCCCCGCCGGACGGGTCGTAGCCACACGCTACCCGGCATCCAGTCCAATCGCCTTGCGGACATAGGCGAGGTAGGTATCGTCCTCGGACATGGTCTTGCCGGGAGTGTCCGACACCTTCACCACCGGGCGCCCGTTCAGGCGTACCAGTTTCAGCACGATCTGGAGCGCCGGAAAGTCGAAGTCGTTGGTCAGGTGCGTGCCGATGCCGAACGACGTGCGGATGCGCCCCTGGAACCGCTCGGCGAGGGCGATGGTCTTCTCGATGGTGAGCCCGTCACTGAAGACCGCCGCCTTCTCCCGCGGGTCGATACCCCACTTCTCGTAGTGCGCGATCAGCTTCTCGCCCCACTCAAACGGGTCGCCGGAGTCGTGGCGGGCCCCGTCGTAGGCTTTTGAGAAGAGCAGGTCGAAGTCTTCGAAGAACTTGTCCATGCCGAAGACGTCTGACAGCGCGATGCCTAGGTCCCCGCGGTACTCCTGTGCCCACTGCTCCAGGGCGAATATCTGGGCGTCGGCTACGTGCGTGAACGCCTGCCCGGCCTGCAGGAACTCGTGCGCCATCGTGCCGTAGGGTTTGAGGCCCAGGAGGCGGCACAGGTGCAGGTTGCTAGAGCCGAGGAACGAGGCTCCGGTCTCCCGGCGCAGGGTCTCCACCACCTCACGCTGCCAGGGGCCGCTGTAGCGGCGCCGTGTGCCGAACTCCAGGATGTGCAGGGGGACCGGGGAGGCGTTGATGCGCGCGCACTTTTCGCGAAGGCGCTCCCGCCCGGATGGGTTTTGCTCGGGGGCGTTGGGCTGGGTGTTGCGGAAGTAGACCTCGTTCACGATCGCGAGGATCGGCACCTCAAAGAGGATCGTCTGGAACCAGTTCCCCACCACACGGATGCCCAGATTCGTGCCGTCGTCGAAGACGCGCACGGCGCCAGGGTCGAGGCGGAAGCCGCGCAGAGAGTCCACGTACCCCGGCTTGATGTAGCGGATGCGGCGCAGGTACTCTAGCTCCTCCTCAGTGAAGCGTAACTCGCCCAGCGCGTCGATCTCCGCCCGTATCTCCTCGGCGTAGGGGCGCAGGTCCACATCCTTGCTGCGGCAGTTGAAGGCGTACTCCGCATGGGCGCGTGGGAAGCGGTTCCAGATGCACTGCTGCATCGTGAACTTATAGAGGTCGGTGTCGAACAGAGACGTGATGATCACGACAGGTCGCTCCTTGATAGTGTTTTGTTTACACTATATCAAACGCGAGGGGTTTTGAAGCGTAATAAAATAGTAAGACCCATGCTTCTGGATTAAGGTATTTCTCATGGGATAATGGCGTACCGTTAGCAAACAGACGTATAAGGAAATCGCAATGGGTAACTCTGTCTCAGAAGCAGCCAACGAGCCGCCGTTGACAACCGCCCACGTTCCCGAACCCGAAAACAAGAAGCGGGTTCACCTGCCCTACCTCGACGCGCTTCGCGGTCTGGCGGCTCTGGTCGTGGTCCTCCACCACGCCTACGGGTATGCCATCGGTGACAGGATCTGGCAGTTCCCGTCGGTCTTTCACCGTCCCTATCACCTGATGCTCTACGCCCATTACGCCGTGGATGTCTTCATCGTGCTGTCCGGCTATTGTCTGATGTTGCCGGTCGTTCTGTCAAACTCCGGCCAGCTCCCGGGCGGCTTGGGCGGCTTCCTGAAGCGTCGGGCACGGCGCATCCTTCCGCCCTACTATCTGGCGCTCGCCCTTTCCGTCGCCGTCGTGGTCGGGGTCAGCAGGCTTCAGGCGCGAGGATTCGGAGCCGGGGAACCGATAGAGGCTCTGACCGCGGGCGGAATCCTGTCGCACCTGCTGATGGTGCACAACCTGTCGGGAGCCTGGGCGGGGCAGGCGAACGCGGCCCTGTGGAGCGTTGCCACAGAGTGGCAGATCTACTTCTTCTTCCCCCTGCTTCTGCTCCCCCTCTGGAAGCGCTTTGGCATGGCGGCGGCCGTGGGCGGCAGCGCCGCGGTCGGAATACTGCCGCTGCTCCTGTATCCTCCCCTGCATCACGCCCTGGAGCAGGCGTGTCCCTGGTATCTTGTGCTGTTCGCTCTCGGCATGGCGGCGGCCTCCCTGAACTATTCCGAGCGTGGGTGGGCGGCGCCCCTGCGAAAGGCGCTGCCGTGGCGGTTTCTGCCGGTGATCCTGCTGGTAGGCACGGCGGTCCTGTTTAAGGGGCTGTCAGGGAGCCGAAACCACCTGCTCACGGACCCCGTGGTCGGTCTGCTGGTGGGCGTGTTCCTCGCCTACTGTACCTGGGAGGTGCAGGCGCGGACGGCGTCAGGCGCGAAGGGCCTTCTGACGCGGCTTCTGGAAGCGCGCCTCCTGGTGTGGCTGGGAAGCTTCTCCTATAGCGTATACTTGGTCCACCTGCCGCTACAGCTGGTGATGCGGGCGGTGGCGCCTCCCGCCGCATTTTCCCCTGCCGTGCAGTTTCTGGTGGTCATTCCCGCGCAGATTCTGCTCACCTATGCGCTGAGTTACGGGTTCTTTCTGGTCTGTGAGCGCCCGTTCCTGCAGCGCCGGCCGTTGGAGAAGAGTCCGGTGCCGGCGGCGGTATCAGGAACTTCGTTCTACCCTGCGTGATATAATAGGCGGGTCTTTCCGATAATGGCTTCGGGAAGGCCCGCCCGGTCTCTATGAGCAAGATCCTCCATCGGCAGCCCACCTGGGGGTGGAGCGTTGTCCTCCTTTCCACCCTGCTGCTGTCGCCTGTGACGGCACAGGCGTTTCTGCACGCCCTGCACCTGGCGAATACTTCATCGGTTCGCACGGCGTCCCCGGTGGCGGATCGGACGACCGGCGATGCCACGGCCGCTGCGGAGTCGCCACGGCGCCGCTCGGACGAGGAGGAGCGCCTGCTGCGCATCACGGCGCTGCAGTGGGATGGCGATGAGAGCCGCATAGACCCCGCTCCCGAGGATGCGTCTTACCTTCGGGAGAGTGCGATGCATTCTCCCACCGCGGCGGCAGGGTACTTCCTGCTCCCGTCGCGCACGGTTCTGCTGGTTCCCGATCAGGCCCCGGCGGGCAAGTCGGCTCGCCGCCCGGCCCCGGATGCGCTCCTGCGCCCCGGCGCGCCCCGATGCGTCGCCGCCCCCCGCGCCCCGCCCCTGGTGTAAACCTCACGATTATAAAGCTGTGCGCTGTGTCGCCGCCCCGCCGGATTGCCGGCGGCGGTGGAGGCTCCGCCGTGCCGGTGAAGCGGAACTTCGCCGTCTACGAGCGGGGATGGCAGCGCGCGATACGACGCGGTACTTCCGGGTACCTTTCCTTTGTGGCACGTTTCAGAGGTTTACCATGGGATTTTTGCAGAAGCTTTTCGACCGTAACGAGCGCGATGTCGCCCGTTACCGCAAGATGGTGGACAAGGTCAACGCGCTGGAGCCGGAGTTCCAGAAGCTGAGCGACGCCGAGCTGCGCGCCAAGACCGACGAGTTCCGCGAGCGCTACCGCGCCGCGATGGACAAGCAGGGCGGCGAGGAGGCGCTGGAGGCGCGCGAGAAGGAGGCGAAGGCGGGCGGTAACTCCCGCGAGCTGCACATCCTGCGCGATGCCATGAACGCTGCGCTGGACCCGCTGCTGCCCGAGGCGTTCGCCGCCTGCCGCGAGGCGAGCCGCCGAGTGCTCGGGATGCGCCACTTCGATGTCCAGCTTATCGGTGGTATGGTACAGCACGACGGCCGTATCGCGGAGCTGAAGACCGGTGAGGGTAAGACCCTCATGTGTACCCTCGCCACCTACCTGAATGCCCTCGCCGGGCGCGGCGTCCACGTGGTCACCGTTAACGACTACCTGGTTAAGCGCGACGCCGTCTGGATGGGGGCGCTGTTCCACTCGCTCGGCCTCTCCGTCGGCATCCTCCAGGGCGCCTCTCCCGAGACCGGGGAGGGTGGCGGTACGTTCCTGTACGACCCCGAGTACGAGGACCCGTCGGTGGACGGTCTGGATGCTCGCTACCGCTACGCCCGGCCGACCATGAACCGGCGCGAGGCGTACCAGTGCGACATTACCTACGGTACGTCGGCTGAGTTCGGCTTCGACTATCTGCGCGACAACATGGCCCCGAGCCTGGACTACATCGTGCAGACGCGCGGCCACAACTTCGCGATCGTGGACGAGTGCGACTCGAACCTGATCGACGAGGCGCGCACCCCGCTCATCATCTCCGGTACGGCGGAGCGCTCCTCCGACCTCTACTACACGATGACGAAGATCATCCCGACGCTGGAGCGGGGGGAGCAGAAGAAGGACAAGTACGACACCGAAACGGACGAGAAGGACTACGTGGTGGACGAGAAGGCCAAGTCGGCCACGTTCACCGAGCGCGGTCTGGAGAAGATGGAGCGGGCGCTCGGCATCGACCGATATCTCGTCCCCGGAGAACCTCCAGTACATGCAGCACGCCGTGGCGGCCCTGAAGGCGCACGCTGTGTTCGAGAAGGACCGCGACTATGTGATTCGGGAGAACCGTGAGGGCAAGCCCGAGATCGTGATCGTGGACGAGTTCACGGGGCGTCTGATGTTCGGGCGCCGCTGGTCGGACGGTCTGCACCAGGCGGTCGAGGCCAAGGAAGGCATCGCGATCGAGAACGAGCAGCAGACGCTGGCGACGATCACGATCCAGAACTACTTCCGCCTGTACCGCAAGCTGGCCGGCATGACCGGTACCGCCAAGACGGAAGAGGACGAGTTCCGCAAGATCTACGCTCTGGACGTCGTGCAGGTGCCCACCAACCGGGCGATGATCCGCAAGGACATGCCCGACATCATCTATAAGACGGAAGAGGCAAAGCTGCGCGGCATCGTCACCGAGATCCTTCAGGTTCACTGCCGCCAGCAGCCGGTCCTTGTGGGTACCCGTTCCATCGAGATGAGTGAGCGCATCTCCACGCGCCTGACCTTCGAGGCGCTGGAGAAGCTGTGCGTCATCCACCTGATTCGCCAGGCGCTGGAGGCGAAGTCCAAGGAGGTGGGCAACGAGCGCTACAGCGAGATTAGCGCGCTGCTGAACACCAAGCTGGACCAGATCAGCATGATGAAGCTGGCCCCGATCGCGAAGGAGCTGGGCGTGGACGTCAAGCTGGTGGACCGCGATAAGCCCGGCTCCGCAATCGGCGCGCTGATGCAGTACCTGGAGATCGACGAGGCGGGCCGCGACACCCTGGTTGAGGCGCTGATGCACGGCATCCCGCACAACATCCTGAACGCCAAGTTCCACGAGCAGGAGGCGCGCATCATCGCCGAAGCCGGGCGCAAGGGCGCCGTCACCATCGCCACCAACATGGCGGGCCGCGGCGTTGACATCCTGCTCGGCGGTACGCACTACAAAGAGGTTACCGAGGCGGATGGCTCCGTCAAGCCGGTGGACTACTCCTACCGGCGCGGCGGTCGCGCGGCCCGGGGGCCGAACGCCATCGCGCACGTCGTCACCAAGTCTGACGCCGCCGCGGACCCGGAGAGCATGGGGCCGGCGGGCGCGGGCACTATCGCCCTGGGCGAGGAGTCGGTGGACTACGCCAAGCAGCGGGAAGAGGTGCGGGCGCTGGGCGGCCTGTACATCCTGGGCACCGAGCGGCACGAGTCCCGCCGCATCGACAACCAGCTCCGCGGTCGTGCGGGACGCCAGGGCGACCCCGGCGTCTCCAAGTTCCACGTGTCGCTGGAGGACTACCTGTGGCGCGTCTTCGGCGACCGGAACAACGCCATGCAGGCGGGCCTTATGAGCCAGTGGGCGGAGGATCAGGCGGTAGATACGCCGTTCCTGTCCCGGCTGATTGAGCGGGCCCAGAAGAAGGTCGAGCAGCACAACTTCGACGCCCGTAAGCACGTCCTTGAGTACGACGACGTGATGAACGTCCAGCGCGAGGTCATCTACCGCGAGCGCCGCAAGATCCTGGAGGGGGCGGAGCTGCGCGACACGCTGCTGAACCACCTGCACTCCGTGGTGGACAGCGCCGTGAACCTGTACCTGTCGGACACGGTGCCGCCGGAGGAGTGGGACCGCAGCGGCCTGCTGGAGAACCTGAGCACCATCTTCCCGGTGATGCAGTTTGTGAGCCTGGAGGATGCCGAGCAGCTGGAGAAGCCCGAACTGGTGGACCGTCTGCACGAGGCCGCCGACCAGGCATACGCCGACAAGGAGGCGGAGTTCGGGCCGGAGGTCATGCGGGAGGTGGAGCGGCACATCACGCTGCGCCAGATCGACCAGACCTGGGTACACCACCTGGCGGACATGGACTTCCTGCGCGAGGGCATCGGTCTGCGTGGCTACGGTCAGGTGGACCCGCTGGTCGCCTACAAGAAGGAGGCGCTGGAACTCTTCGAGCAGACGCAGGCGGGCATCCAGACCGATGTTCTGCGAAACCTGTTCATGGCGCAGGTGCAGTTCGAGCAGCCGGCGCCGGAGACCAGCATCTTCGACCAGATGCTCGCCGCGGGCGGTCTTCAGACCGAGGACGGCCAGGAGCTGGACGAGGAGACGCTGCGCCGCCTGATGGCCTCGATGGGCCTGGGGAACGGCGACGGGGCGGAGTCCGAAGGCGAGGACGGCGAGGCGAATGGTGGCGTTCCCGTGGGGGCCGTTGCGTCTGCCGGGCCGCGCCCGGTGATGGCGCCGCCGCAGAACAATCCGCTGCTGGTCGCAGCGGCGGAGGCGGCGCGTAAGAAGGCGAGCGCGGAACTGGACTTCTCGAACGTGGGGCCGAACGACCTGTGCCCCTGCGGCTCGGGTAAGAAGTTCAAGAAGTGCCACCGCAACGCGTAGAGTCGTAGCCGGCGCACCGGCCGGTGCGGACGAAACCCGCGCGGCGCCCGGCGGAAACGATCCGTCGGGCGCCGTGCGGGTTTTTTTTAATGGTAGGCCGTGGGGGAGGGAAGCCCCGGCTATGGGCGGGCGGGGGCGGGTTTCAGTTTGGTCGGGGTCGCCTCGACATAGATGGCCTGACAGGGCGCGCTCCAGGTAGTCGGGACCTGACCCTGGCCCACGGCCTGCACCACGGGCGTTTCGTTGGAGTTGGTCACCCCGATCACGCGGCGGGCCTGTCCCTGCGGGACGACCACCGGCCGCTCCAGGGAGTCCCGGCCGCCGTTGGGCCACATCACGCTCAGGAACGTCACCAGGGTGGTGCGGCCGTCCCCCAGGACCCGCGGCGTGACCTTGATAACGATTTCCCGGTTCTGCCCGCCGGGCACCTGGACCTGGGCCGCCTGGTTCTGCCGCGTGGTGATCGTCGGCTGCTGGAGGACCGTCTCGGTCTTCTTGCCGTTCGGTCCGAAGGTCACCTGAATCACGCGCAGCGCCACCCGGACCTGCGGGGTGGGCACATCCAGGAGCGACACCAGCCCCTTCAGCAACTCGACGCCCTCAGGAGTCCCCTTTACACTGAGCGCACGCCCCTTCTCGATGGGGTTGATGGCGGAGATGCCCTCGGGCATCCACCCGTTGCCGTTGCCGCTCTGCTGCTTCAGCAGGGCGATCACGTCGGCGCCCTGCATGTGGTGCAGCGGTATCTTGACGGCCACGGGCTTTTGCCCGAAGGCCGGCGCGACCAGCAGAAGGGTAGCCGCCGCTGCGGCCACTAGGGCGCGGGGAGGGGAGAGGGGAAAGGGGCGCATCTTCATCGCCTGCATTTTACCGCAGGGGCAGCGCCGCGACGTGAGCGACTTTGGTTCTCCCGGGGCGTTCGATGGGCGAAGGTGCCACGGCGCGCGGTGACGAACCACAAGACACCAGCGACTGCGCAACGGAGCGGAGGGAGCAGCGATGAAGGTGCGATGGACCACGGGGAGCGTTCGGTTCCGGATTACGCCAGGCGAGCTAGCGGCGCTCCAGAGGGGCGAGGCGGTGACCATCGCGCTGCCGCTGGGAGGCGGCGCGTCGGGCTGGCGGGCGACCCTGCTCCCCGAAGCGGGAGGTGACGGGGCCGTATCCCGTCTATGCGGCGAGGGGGACGGCGCTCTGGTGATGCGCCTGGCTGCGGCGGATGTGGCGCGCCTTGCCGAGCCCTCAGCAGAGGGTATCTACTTCCGGGCGCCACTCGGGGAGGACTCGGAGGGCCTGCGCTTCTTCGTGGAAAAGGACTTTCCGTGCGTCCACCCGCGCCCTCCGGAGACGCAGGAGGCGGACGCAGAGACCTTCACGCCACCCCCGGGTTTTGCCCGGCGGCACGGCGGCGGAACAGGCGGCGCTTGAAATGCCGGCGGCTCCCTTTGTGGTCGCGGTGCTGGCCGGAGGCGCGAGCCGCCGCATGGGCCAGGACAAGGCCAGGCTGATTCTGGAAGATGGCCGTACCCTCCTGGGCCGCACGGCGCACGTTGCCCGGGAGGCGGGCGCCGACCGGGTGCTGGTGATTGGGCGAGTGCGCCCGGCGGACTGGGACGGTCCGGACGCGGCCGAGTTCGTGCCGGACCCCTCAGAGCGCACGGGTGAGGGGCCGCTGGACGGCATCGCGACGGCGCTGGAAGCGGCGGCTGGTGCCGCTGTGCTGGTGGTGCCCTGCGACCTGCCGCGCCTCTCCTCGGAAGCGCTCCGATGGCTCCAGGGCGAAGCCGTCGCCGCGGGGGAGGCGGCGGACGGGGCCGTGACCGTGAGCGCGGACGGCGGGGCGTCGCCGCTGTTCGCGGTCTACCGGGCGGCGTTCCTGCCGCGGGTGCGCGCGTGCCTGGGGGCGGGGGAGCGCTCCGTGCGCCGGTGTATCGAGCGAGGGGACTTCGCGCGCCTCGCGGTTCCGGAACCGCTCCGGGCGGCGCTCGCGGATGCGGACACCCCGGAGCAGTTCGCGGCGGCGCTTGGGACCGACCCTACCGCAAGAGGCGCCCGATGAGCGGCAGGTCGCTCCGATCGGGGGCGTGTTCCCGGGACACAGGGCGGGTGTAGAGCGGTCGGCTCGGCTCCAGCACGGTCGGCGTCACCTCCAGTGCGAACGGTCGTCTGGCGGCGTCCATCAGGATCACATCCGGCTTGCCGGCGCGCAGACGTCGGTGGGACGACTGAGTCTGCATCTCCACGCCGCGCTCCGCCTCCTGCTTCAGGCGGGTCGCCTGCGTGCTGACGGTCACGGACCCGTCGCCGTTCACATGCGGCGTCAGGCGCATCTGAAAGGCGTACCCGTTGCCCACCGCCGCGGTGTCGACCGGTGCGTTGTTGCTCGTTTCCAGGGTGACGGCGGCCACTTCGCTCCCTGCCGTGCCCGGGGTGCTGTCGCCTCCGTCCTGCAGCACCCGGACGTTCAGGCGGACCCGCGGGGAAGCGACATCCAGCAGACGTACCAGGGAGCGCATCGCATCCACCGCGGCAGTGGTCCCCCGCACGGTCAGCGTCCCGGCGATGTCATCCGGGGAGAGCTTTTCCACCCCCTCGGGCAGAAGCCAGAGGGCTCTGGCGACCCGGGACAACTCTTTCTCGTCGGGCTTTTCGGGAACGACGGGCACACCGGGGGTGACGAGCATCGCGACGAACGCAGACGGGCGCAAGTAGGTGAACTCGATAATCGCTTCGTCGGCGACCTCCGGTGAGGCTTGCGGCGAGGGCGTGTCGGCAGCAGCAGTGGTGACCCGCGGTGGCGCGGCCACAGACTGCCCGGCGAGGGTGAAGGCGAGCGCGAGGGTGAGCGCAGCAGCAGCGGCGGTGAGAGCGAGTGAAGGGCGGCGCATGGTGTCCTCCTCGACCGGTGGAGTGCAAAGGTCAGCGTTCAGACCCGAATGCCCTGAACGGACTTCAAACCAGCGTTGTCGTTGCTGCCGTGCCCCGGTGGAGCCAGCGGCGCACGCGCCCGGCCAGCCAACCGCCCGCCGCGGCGTCCGGGGTGCGGCGGCACAGGAGGATGGCCACATCGTCCAGCAGTTGCCCGGAGGAGAGGCGGGCGAGGTCCGCCAGGCGCTTCGCGGTTGCGTCCAGGCCGTCGTCCGCATGCGCCGGGTCGGTGACTGTGTCGAGGATGCGGTCGGGCTGCGCGTACTTGAACAGGCCGTCGGAGGCCACCAGCAGCGTGCCCGCGGCGGGGCGCGGCAGGGAGAAGGGGACCACCTGCGCCATGCCCTGCCCCAGGTACGGCTTGCGCTCCTGGCCGCCGGTCAGGTCGAAGTAGCCGTCGGGATTGACCCACCAGGCGCCCGAGTCGCCCACGCTCGCGCCCACCAGGCGCCGCGGCGTCACCGCCACGACCGCCAGCGTCGTCTGGCCCGCGTCCGGGGCGTCCCGCAAAGCTGCGTCGATGGTGTGGAAGAGGTGATACCACGCCTCGGGCCGGTCCGGGCGTAGCGCCTCCCCCGTCACCGCCTCGCGCACCAGGGCAACGGCGCGGTCGGCGGCGGGTCCGCCGCCCGGCTGCCCACCCACGCCGTCCGCCACCGCCAGAACAAGGCTGTCACCCGCGGGCATGAGCTCCGCCCGGTCCTCCGCGGCGTCCACCGGTCGGTAACTGTCCAGGAATCGCGCGGTCTCGTACGGCATGGCGCGGGCTCTTCTGCTCCTCTAGGCACGGTCGGGGGTATACTGACACCACCACACCACATGAACCCGGTGTTTCTGCTGGAGGCTCGTACGCCATGAACCCCCGAAAAACGCTCGTCCTCTCGGTAGCCATCGCCACCACCCTGGCCGGCCTCGCCGTGCTGCGCTCCGCGGGCCGCTCTTGCAGCAGCATGGCCGCTCTGGAGACCCCGGTCCCGCTCGTTTCCGTGACCGAGCAGGCCGTTGCTCCTGTGGCCGTGGCAGAGGAGGCGGAGAGTAGCGAACTCAAGAAGGTGCGCCAGGCCGCCATCGACTGTGTGCGTGAAACCCTGCCCGGCAGCAAGACCGACGGCGTCTTCACGCACTCGCTTACCTGCCGCGGGGAGGAGGCCGTGTATGTGGCCGGCGTCGACACCCGGCTCTCCGACGGCAGCCGTGTCACAGTCGACCTGCTGGTCCGCAAGTACGTTCGCAAGAATGGCGCGTCCTACTGGCGGGCCGAGCGCCTCGGGCGCTCCGCCGCGGAGATGATCCTGCGCGATCCGTGCCCGTAGGCGTCACCGCGGCGGCGCCGCCGCCATCGCGTTCTTGAGCGCGCGGACACGCTCCGGGTCCACCGGCGCGGCCACGTCCCCGTCTCGCTTCAGACTGGTGCCCACGATGGCGCCGTCAGCGTGCGCCAGCAGCGACGCCGCCGTGTGGACGTTCGCGCCGCTGCCCACCAGCAGCGGCGTGTCCGGCAGGACCGCCTTCACGCGCCGCAGATCCTCCGGCGAGGTGGCCGCGCCCGTGGCCGCGCCGCTCACGATCAGAGCGTCCGCCAGGCCGCGCAGCACGGCGTCCTTCGCGGCGTCCTCCAGGGTCACGGCGGTCGGGTCGCCGAGCGTCGCAGCGTGCTTCACAAAGACGTCGGCGAAGATCGCCACGTCCGCGCCCAACTCCCGCCGATACAGCACCGCCGTGCGCGCCGCGCCCTCGATAATGCCCTGGTCGGTGACCGCCGCGCCGACGTAGACGTTGATCCGCACGAACTGCGCCCCGCAGATGTGCGCGATCGCGAGGGCGGAGCGGGCGTCGTTGCGCAGGCAGTTCACCCCCAGCGGCAGCGCTTCGCCCACCGCCTCGCGGACGGCCAGCACGGCGCGGGTCAGCGCCGCCACCGTGTGCGGCGGCACCGCATCCTTGGCGAACGGGGCGTCGAAGAAGTTCTCCACCATCAGGGCATCCGCGCCGCCCGCCGCCAGCGCGCGGGCGTCCGCCGCCGCCCGCTCCAGCACGGCGGAGAGCGGCAGCGCCCCCGCGTCGTAGCGGGCGCTTCCCGGCAGCGGCCCCAGGTGGACCATGCCGATCAGCGGCTTACGCGCCCAGAAGTCCCGGGTCAGTCCCCCGTAGGGCGTCGCAGGCGTCATAGGCGCGGCCCGCGCAGGTGGACCGGTGCGGTCGCCTGTGCCTTCTTCGAACGCAGATTCAGCAACTCTACGAACACCGAGAAGCCCATCGCGAAGTAGACGTATCCCTTCGGAATGTGGAAGTGGATGCCCTCGATGATGAGCGTGGTGCCGATCAGCAGCAGGAACGAGAGCGCCAGCATCTTCACGGTCGGGTGCTTCTCCACGAAGGCGCTCACGCTGTTGACCGAGACCGCCATGATTCCGGTGGCGATCAGGACGGCGATGATCATGACGGCGACCTGCTCTTTCGGAATCATGCCGATGGCCGTGATGATCGAGTCGAGCGAGAAGACGATGTTCAGGAGCATGATCTGGATGAGGACGCCGGCGTAGGCGTTCGCTGCCTTCTTCGCCTTCATCTCCGCCCCTTCCTCCGGGTGCTCCACGCCTTCCAGTTTGTTATGGATTTCGTGCGTGGCCTTCGCCAGCAGGAACAGACCGCCGATGACCACGATCAGGTCCTGCCCGGACAGGCCCAGCCGCTGGTCCGGGTGTCCCGGGTCGGGGAAGGGCAGGAAGAACAGCGGGCGCTCCAGCGCCAGCACCCAGCCCAGGGCGAGCAGCAGAACGATGCGCGGGATTACGGCCAGGGTCAGCCCCACCTTCCGGGCCTTTGGTTGCTGCTCCGGGGGCAGCTTACCGGAAAGGATGCTGATGAAGACGATGTTGTCGATGCCGAGGACAACTTCAAGCGCAACGAGAGTCAACAGGCCAATCCAGGCTGAGGGTTGCGTCATCCATGAGAAGTCGAGCAGGTTCGCCAGGTTCAACGATTCCTCCGATGCGCCGATGCGCCGCGGGGTTCGGGCGCGTATCGTATAGTGGAAATAGGACCGGCTGACTGACTGTTTGGTTGCTACCCTGAGGCGCTTCCTGTTCAGGAGTGTACCGGAAAGTGTGGGCTAACCAATCACCGACTTCGGAGGGAGACAAGAAGGATGTACACCGCCTTGAGCAAGATTGTGATCGCTTCGGACGGTTCCGAGCATTCGGAGCGGGCGGCGAAGGCCGCGGTGGACCTGGCGAAGCGATTTGGCGCCGAACTGATTCTGGTGACGGTGCTGGAGGTGGACCGCGCGGCGAACTCCCTGTTTAGCCCATTGCAGGTGAGCGACCGGTTGGATGAGGTGATTCATGCCGCGCACGATGCGCAGGATCGCATCGAGGAGGAGGTCGAGGAGCTGGCGGAAGCGGAGGGCGTGCCGTTCCGCGCGCGGCGGGAGCGCGGACACCCCGCCGACCGCATCGTTGCCGTGGCGAAGGAGGAGCACGCGGACCTGATCGTGGTGGGCGCGCGGGGGCTGGGGGCGTTCGCGGCGCTGCTGCTCGGCTCCGTTTCCAGTGGCGTTCTGCACCACGCTCCCTGCTCGGTGTTTGTGGTGAAGTAGGGCCGGGGGGCGTTTTGCCGCCGGGCCGATGGTGCCGCAGGGGGGGCGCCGGGTTTTGCCGGGGCCGATGAATCCGCGGGTTGAAAACCCACGTCTATAGGCGCATTCGCGCCGGCCGTCCTCCGGACGGTAAAGGAAGGGGAATGGCACGCCGCGGGCGCGGCCGACTCCGGTGCGCCGATGCGGCCTATCGCTCCCGGGGCCGCCCGGAGGGCGCTTGGCCGAAGGCCCCCAGACGTGGGCGCAGCCCGCGGCTAACCCGCGGCCCCAAAACCGACGACGGGATTACGCCCGGACGGCCAGCAGCGGCCCGCGCCGGACGGTGACCGGCGCGGGTTCGCGCCCGCCGAGGCCCAACTCCGCTAGCAGTGCGCCGACGCGGTCGCGGGCGAAACCCACCTCTTCGGGCTTGTGGCAGTCGGAACCGAACGTCAGTGGCACACCTCTTGCTACCAGGAGACGCAGCATGTGCCGGTTCGGGAACGGCTCGTCGCCGCCCATCTTGCGGTATCCCGACGTGTTGACCTCGACGATGCAGCCGGACTCGGCCACGGCATCGGCCACCGCCGGGTACAGGGCATCCCGCAGGGAGTCGGATACGGGCGGGGCGTACGCCTCCACAGCGGTCAGGTGCGACAGGATGTCGAACAGACCGGAGCGCGCGGCCAGGACGACCTGCCGGTAGTAGTCGGTGAAGACGTCCTCGGGGCGGTCGGAGGACCACCGGTCGCGTTTAAAAATGCTCGCACCCTGGGCATAATGGACGGACCCGAGGGCATAGTCGAAGGGGTGAGCCTCCAGAAGGGAGCGCAGCTCCGCCTCCTTGCCCTCGATAAAGTCGGCCTCAATGCCGACCTTAACGGTAAGCCTGCCTGCCTGGTTGGCCTTCAGCGCCTGCGCTTCGGCGACGTACCGGGGCAACTCAGAGACGGCCATCTGTGTGCCGGGCTGGGCGTGGTCACCGGGGAGCCAGTACGCCGGGCCGTGGTCCGAGACGCCAAACTCAGTCATGCCGAGTGCGGCCGCCGCCGCCGCGTAGTCCGCCATGGTGCCCACGGCATGGCCGCAGCGGGCATGATGGCTGTGGTAGTCGAATCGGGGGAGGAGGGACGTTTCGGGGTGCATACGGTTATTAGTGTACCGTGTGCCCGGGGCGTCGCACCTTCCTGTGTACCGGGTTCGCGGGAAAATTGGAAGGCAGCGCGGCAAATCGCGGAACTTCGGGTATAATCATCATGCGCGTCACAGGCGAGGTTTAGGGCTTGCTGTCGCGTTTTTGGGTAACGTGCCGGTTTTTCAGGAGTTGACATGAAGCTTAAGGACAAGGTTATCCGCATTTCCGTCGCGCTGGCGCTGGCCGGTTTCATCGCGGCGAACGTCCCGGTTACCGGGGTAACGGCCCTGGCGCAGGACGGATACACGGATACGACGGATGATAGCGGCGACTTCCTGGGGATCAACGGCCTCTCCAACCGGGATGTGATTCAGGCTTCCGTTTTTGGTCTGGTTGCCTACGGTGTCGCTTCGGTGATCTCCGGGCGCACGGGCAGTGCCGAGGCGGGGGCTGGTGGCGCGGGTGGTAGCGCCTCCGCGGCGCCGATCATTTCCGGTGACCCGACCAAGACGATCTGGGACAACCTGGACGCGGACGCCCGCTTTACGAATTTCACTGGCACGATCCAGGAGGTGGATACGGAGCTGCGTGACCGTCTGGACGACGCGTCGGCCGGTCCCTTCGTGGTCTTCGCTCCCACCAACTCGGCGTTCGGGACCACTCCCGCTGGCGCCTCGGGCGGTCAGCAGTCCCTGCCCTCGCCGGATCAGATGACCACGGAGCAGAAGATCCGCCTGGTGAAGAACCATATCACCACCGGTAAGTACTCCTACAACGACCTGACGAAGATGGCGAGCGGTACGAAGCTGGCCACCCTCTCCGGCGACTTCCTGACCATCACGCAGGAGGACGGCGGCATGAAGGTCAACGGTGTGCTGGTCTCCCGCGAAGAGATTCAGGCCAACAACGGTATCGGCGCGCCGATCGACGCTCTGCTGGTCCCGTAGCCTTTGCGTGACGTCCTCGTGCGTCACGCCCTTGCGCAGTAAGCAGTAAAAAGCCCCCGGCCGGTCGGTCGGGGGCTTTTCCTGTACGGACCTCAACGAAGACAAACAACGGACCCTGCGACATCGTGAATACTCGCTCCCGCTCCCGAGAGGCGCGGGCCGCCGCTGTGACGGCCTGCCTGCTGCCGCTCCTCGCCACTGCCGCTGCCATGTCCACGCCCGCCGCTCACGCTCAGGAAACGCCGCCGCCGGCCACGCCGGGCGTCCCGCAGACGCCCGGCGTCCCGGCCGGGCAGCCCGCGCCGGTCTTCGTGCCGCCGCCTGCCCCCACGCCGCCCTACGTGCCGTTCCCGCACCTTCCGCCGGTGACCCTGGACGAGACGAATAACCGCTACGGTATCGCCCAGCAGGTCGCCCGTGCGAACGGCCTGCAGGCGCGTATGCTCTGGATCGATGCGACCGCGAACCTGGACCGGTTCAACACCGCGGAGAAGATCAAGGCGCTGGTGGCCCAGATCAAGGCGGCCGGCTTCAACACGATCTGCTTCGAGGCCAAGCCGATCATCGGGCAGGTCACGTACCCGAGCAAGTTCGCGCCGAAGCTGACCGAGTGGCAGAAGCAGGGGCAGCCCCTCAGGACCCTCCCTGCGGACTTCGACCCGCTGGCGGTCTTCGCCGCGGAAACGCGGGCGCAGGGCATCGGCCTGGTGGTGAACTTCAACGCCTTCTCCGAGGGCCATACCCTGTTCCTGAAGGGGCCGGGCTACGATCACCCGGAGTGGCAGACGGTGCTGTATGAGGAGTCGCTTCGAGTCCGCGCGGTGCCGGACGCGCCCGTGCCGCCTCCGGGCGCTCCGGCGGCGGCGCCCGTCTCTGTCGCGGCGACGCACCCTCTGGCGCCCGGCGTGGATGAACTGCCGGAGGACGCCGGCGCCCTCGGGCTGTACCGCTCCACCGAACGTGTGCTGGCGGACCTGCCCAAGCGCAAGCCCGAGTCTGCGATGGTCGCTGTGCTGGACAAGAACGGGCGGGTGGTGGCGCAGGTGCTGGGGACGGCGTTTGCCGCCCTGAAGCCGCAGGTGCCGGAGGGCGGCGCCGCGCTGGTGGGGGTGGACGCCGCCGCGGACTTCCTGCGCGCCAGCGCGACGGTGGGGCGGACGCTGACGCTGGAGCAGACGCCGAACTACGTGCGTATCGGGCAGCGGCCCCGGCGGCAGGTGCCGCTGATGACCAACCCATTCCGGGAGGATGTCCGCCGCCGCCTGCTGGACATCGTGGGCGAGGTGGTGAAGAACTACCCCGTGGACGGCGTGATCTTCGACGACCGCCTGCGCTACGCAGGACTGGACGCCGACTTCTCGGACGAGGCGAAGCGCGGCTTTGAGGCGTATATTGGCCGTCCCGTCGTCTGGCCGTACGATGTGCTGCGCTGGCGCTACGCGTTCCCGTCCCTCCAGCGCACGCTCACGCCCGGCCCGCTGTACGATGCCTGGCTGACCTACCGTGCCCTGAACCTGCGCAACTTTGTGGCGGAGGTGCAGCGGGCGGTGAAGGCGGTGCGCCCCGAGGTCACGGTCGCTACCTATGTCGGCTCCTGGTACCCGGACTATCCGGATGTTGGGGCGAACTGGGCGGCGGATGACTTCCGGGCGGGCCTGCGCTTCCTGGACGACTCGTTCCGCGCCACCGGCTGGGCGGGCCTCACCGATTACGTCGTCACCGGCTGCTACTACCCGACCGCCACGATCTACGATGCGGTGACCCGGGGCATGGATATCGGCGCGACGGTGGAGGCCGCAGGCCAGTTCTCCAACCGCGCCGTGAATGATGCCTCATGGACCTACGCGGGTATCGCGCTCTCCGACTACAAGGGGAAGCCGGAGGACCTGAAGCGGGCGCTACAGGCGGCGGCAGCGACCACGCAGGGCATCATGGTCTTCGACCTGTCGCACGACATCGAGCCGTTCTGGCCGGTGTTCGCCGACGTCTTCCGCACCCCTGCGGTCGCGCCGCACGCGCGCCCGGAGGCTCTGGCGGATGTCCGCGCGCAGAAGGCCGCCCGGAAGGCGCAGAACCTCCCGGAGCCACCGGTCATCCTGTACCGCGGAAAGTCCGGCACGGGGTTCTAGCGCCGAATGCGAACCTCCTCGTAGTCGTCGGGGTTGAGGCCGCGCTTTCGCAGGTCGTCCAGACTGGTGTGGGCGTCCGCGCCGACGTACGTGTCGTTGCGTTTATGGCGGAAGTAGCGGTCATAGCCCGCTTCTACCTGGTAGGACGCGCCGTCCTGCCCAACCACGGTCTCCTGTTCCGTGATGTAGTTGAGGAACCGCCGGTGGCTGAAGTCCTCGCCCCCGGCGGCGTTCGGCCCCACCGTGTTCTGACCGGTCAGGGTATCCATGAAGTTGCGGTGCGCGGCGTCGCTGGCGTTCTGCTGGGCATACCACCCCTGAACCTGGGCATCCGCCTGGGCGTGTAGAGAATCCATGCGCGCCTGGTGGCTCTCGGCGCTGTTCTGTATCCACGCCATGTTGTTCTGGTGGTTCTGCTGCATCTGCTGCATGGCGTTCTGGTGATCCCAGTGGATCTGGTTCATCTTCTGCACATGGGCCTGATTCTGCATCTGCTGCCAGTGCGGGTTCGTCTGCCGGGAGCGCCCAATGTGGAAGAGAAGACCGTCCCAGCGGGCGGGGTTCTCGTCCGTGCTCCGGATCCCGCAGACATCCGCCACCCACACCTGCATCATAGACATCGTCAGCCCGTGCAGGCGGGTGCGGACCGTTCGCCCTCCCTCCTCATACTGGAACGACACCGTCACGGCAGTGACCCCGGCGTCCATGCCGTGCTTCCGGGCGTCCGCCCGCGCCGCCCGCTCCATCTCCGGGCACGGCTCCGCGCCGATGACTCGGAAGCCGGGCGCGTGGCCGTAGCGCTGCTGGATGTAGTGGAGGAAGAAGGGCTCCGCGGGAACGTACGGATGGACCTGCATCATGGGGTTCAGGTTCGCCAGCGGGTGCCCGGGATACATCTCCGGCGTCGGGAGCGAGAAGCTCGGCATCTGCGGGTCGCCGAAGAATAGCAGCGTTTCGCCGCCCGGGCTGAGCGCCGTCACCACGGAGCGCGGGGCGCCGTGGGGGCGCACCAGGTACGCCTGGTTCTGCCACCCCTGCGGCAGGAAGATCGTGAACGCGCCTTCGTTCGGGTCGGTCAGCGGCACCAGTTCGATGCCGCCGCCGCTGTCGCCGTTGCCGCTGGTGCCGTCTGGTCGGGTCATTTCCGTGCCTCCCGCCTCGGGATGCCTCCCGGGCTATTACTGCTGCTGCTGCTGCTGCTGCTGTACCATGCACTCTTCGTAGTCATCGGGGTTGAGGCCGCGCTTTCGCAGGCCGGCCCGGTCGGTGGCTTTGTCCGTCCCCACGAACGTGCGGTTGACCTTATGGAGGAAGTAGCGGTCGTGTCCCGCTTCCACCTGAAGCGCCTCCCTGGTGCCCGGATGCACCACGGTGGTCTCGCCCAGGAGGCAGTTGAGAAAGCGGCCGTGGGAGGCGTTCTCCCGCGCCTGCCGCGCGTACGCCTTGCGCCGGGCGGCTTTGCTGAGCATCTCCAGATACGCCAGGCGCGGCTGGATGCGCGACCGGCCGGGCCTCACGACGGGGGTGATGTCCTCAATGCGCCTCTCGTGGATCCCGATGAGTTCCGCCTGCCGCTCCGCCCACGCCTGGCGCTCCTTCTTCATCCACTTCGGGTCCGGCCGGTGCGACGCCGCGATGCGGAACAACAGGTCGTTGTGTCGGCGCGGGTCGCCGCCGTCAGCGGAGGCGACCCCACTGATGTCCACCGTCCAGGTGTCCGCGAACTTTGCCGTCATGCAGTTCACCAGGACAGGGATGGGCGTGCCGGCGGCGCCGGTGTATTCGAACGTTGCCAGGGCGGTGCTGAACGGCACTTCGGACACGTTCAGGCGCTTCATGGCGGCCTTTACATGCCGCTCCAGCCCAGGGTTGGGCTCCACAGCGCCCGTGAGCCGGAAGCCCGGCAGGCGTCCGAACTTTTTCTCCACGTAGTCCGGAAGGAACGCCTCGGCCTTCTGATACGGCTTTATGTCCTCCCCGTCGCTGCCTGTGGGAAGCGGGTCGTCGTACCGGCGGTACGGCTCGGTGTAGGTCGGGACCTCCGGGTCGCCGAAGAACAGGAGGGTCTGGTTGTCCGGGCTGAGGGTGGTCGCGACCGTGCGGGGGTGGGCCCAGCCGCGGCGGACCAGATGCGCCCGGTTGGCCCACCCGCGGGGCATCTGGAGGGTGAAAGCCCCCTCAAGGGGGTCCTTGAGCATCACCAGTTCGACCTCGGCGGCGCTGGGCGGCGCAGCCGGTGACGGCGCCGCCGCCAGGGCGGCTCCCCTTTGGGCGGGCTGTGCCGTAGAGGAGCAGCCCGCGGCGAGGGTCAGCGCGAGGGCCGCCGGTGCGGCAACAGCAGCGGGCAGAGCCAGTCTCATGGGGAACCTCCTGTAGGACGATAGATGCCCCATTATGAAGACCCACCGTTAAGAAAGCGTTAGCTTTCCGGCAGTGCGCCGGTGGCGTCGGGGAAATCCTGCCCCCGCTCAGTCGTCGAGCGCGGAGAGCGCTCCCGCCAGCAGAGGCAGGGCCTCGTCTGCGAACGCCTCCGCGCTCTGCGTCCCGCCGCTCCGGCCCCATTCGGACGCCGCCCCGTAGACCCCCCAGCTTACGATCTGCGCCGTCAGCTCAAGGCGCGCGCGCGGGTGCCGCAGCCGCGCGCCGCTGCTGCCGTTGCCGCTGCTGCCGTTGCCGCTGCTGCCGTTGCCGCTGCTGCCGTTGCCGCTGCTGCCGTTGCCGCTGCTGCCGTGCCGCCGCAGCAGCCAATCGAGGACGCTGGAGCGCAGCCGCTCCTTGATCTGCGCTTCGGCCAGCGGCTCGAACAGCCGGTGGTTGCCGTTGCACCGCCCGCGCCCGCCCGGCCCCTGCCAGTGGTCACACACCGCCAGTATCAGGGCGCGCAGGTGCTCCCGCGCGCCGCCGTCTTCCCCGCCCGCGCCGCTCGCGGCGGCCTGGCGCTGCCGGAGCATCTGCGCGAAGCTGTCCCCGATCAGTTCGTCGATCAGGGCGTACTTGTCCGCAAAGTGCGCGTAGAAGGTGGCGCGGTTGATCGTCGCCCGCCGTGCGATCTCCTGAACCGTGATGTCCTCGAAGCGCCTTTCGGCCAGGAGTCCCAGGAACGCGTCGATCAGCAGCTGCCGGGTGCGCCGGGTGCGCGGGTCGACCCGGGCCTGGTCTTCCGACGGAACGGTGATAGACGACATCTTTTCCCTTTCGTTGCTTAAGCGACGGACCGCCGCATCTGGTGGTTGACGCTCTCCGCCCCCGGCTCTACTATACAACAGGTGTCGCATACACGGCACCTGTCATTTTGAAGTTCGGAGGAGACGTCGTAACGCCATGAACCATAGGGACATCAAGATCGCTCTCATCCTCGGCAGTACGCGCCCGAACCGCTTCGCGGACCGGGCGGCGCAGTGGGTCGCGGACGGGGCGGCGGCGCGCCGGGATTTTTCCCTGACCGTGCTCGACCTGCGCGACTACCCGCTGCCCTTCTTCGAGGAGCCGATGTCGCCGCTCTTCACGGGCGGGGCTTTCTCCCACCCCGTGGCGGAGGCCTGGCGCCACAAGATCGGCGAGTTCGACGGCTACCTCATGACCGCCGCCGAGTACAACCACGGCCCGACCGGCGTGCTGAAGAACGCCCTGGATTCGGCGTACTACGAGTGGAACAACAAGCCCGTGGGCTTCGTGGGCTACGGCGGGGTGGGCGGGGCGCGGGCGGTGGAGCAGCTCCGCCTGATCGCCGTCGAGCTGCAGATGGCCCCGATCAAGAACGCCGTTCACGTGGGCATGGAGCCGTTCGTGGCCGTGCTGAAGGGAGAGCAGGCGCTCGGGGACTTCGACTACCTCAACCAGAGCCGGACCGCGCTCTTCGACCAGCTCGTCTGGTGGGCCCGGGCGCTGAAGGCGGGGCGGGAGGCGTCCGCCGCGGGCGAGGCCCCGAACGACTGACCGCGTCAGCCCGGATCGTCGCCGCTCCGGGCGGGAGCGGCGGTAGCGTCGGTGCGGGTGGCGGCCCACTGCATGGCGGCGCCCGCGGCCATGATGGCGAGCCCGAGCAGGAAGATGCGGTCGAAGCCAGCGACCCGCAGAAGGGGCACGCTGACCAGCGGCGCGATGACGCCGCGCACCCCGAGCAGGAGCGAGTGGACCGCCTGGTACTGCGCGGCGCGGCCCGGGGCGGCGTAGGTCAGCGTGCTCTGCATGTACGACAGCTCGATGCAGGAGTTTGCCAGCCCCTGAAAAACAGCCGCCGCGAACAGCAGCGGGACGCCCGGGTGCATCAGGTAGACCGGCGTGATGCTCATCATCATCAGGATGCCGTAGAGAACGGTGCGCGGCGCGCCCTGCCGGTCCATGAAGCGCCCCCAGAACAGGAAGCCCGCAATCGAGGCAAGTGCGGTGACGTTCGCCAGGTTCGCGATCTGCGTGTTGGCGATCTTCAGGACGTCGATCTGGTACAGGGCGTAGAGCGGCCCAAGCATCAGGTTGCCGAAGCCGTAGGTGAAGACGGACAGGGCGAACCAGCGGTAGGCGGTGTGGTCGCGCAGGATACTCAGCGTGTCACGGACGAACGCTCCGACCGGCATCTGGCGCCGCTGCTCCGCCGCGGCGTGTGCGGCGGCCTCCGGCAGGGGGCGCACCTGGGCAAAGGCCACGGCCGCCGCGATGCCCAGCGCGCCCGCCAGGGGGAACAGCGTCCGGTAACTGAGGTAGTGGTCGAGCAGACGGCCCGCCGCCATGGTGGAAAGGAAGGTGGCGGTCTGGGCCACCACCCGGACGTAACCCATGAGGCGGCCCCGCGCGCGGTCTGGGTAGATGTCGCGCATCATCGACGTGTACGCGGGCGTCGAGATGGTCCCGATGAACTGGAGCAGGAACAGGAGCAGGATGAACGGCCCGGCGGTGGTGACCAGTGGCATCAGCAGCAGGAGCGTGCGCGCTACGATCCAGGACACGAGCACGAAGGGCAGCTTGGCGCGCCCCTCCATCTGCCGTGCCCAGAGCGGCGCGAAGAGGTTGCCCACGAACGGGGCCGCGGCCAGCAGGGCGATGGCGGTATCGCTTGCGCCGAGGTCTCCGCGTCCGATGCGTACGAAGAAGGGGAACGCAAGGCCGGTGTAGGCCCCCGCGCACGCGCCCGCGAGGACGTCCCACTGCAGCGAGCGACGCGCGGCGCGGGGGACGTCAAGGACGTCGCGCAGGTGGCGCAGGGCGCGCACGCGCAGCGACGACCGGAGCGGGCGGCGGGCGGGCGGCGTCTGCTGCGGCGACTCACCAGGGGGCATGGCAGACTCCAGTGTACCACGCTCGCTTCGCGGGAGATTCCGGCCGCGCGGCGTCTACAGCATGGTCGCGGCGGCGGGCTGGCCGACGTCGGTCTGGGCCTCGGTCAGCAGGTCGCGCACCTGTGCCTGAATCAGCGCAGACAGGGCGGCGACCTCGCCGCGCTTGTCCGCTTGATACGCGGCATAGCGGGTGCGCAGGTCGAGTGGCGCGCCGATCTGCACCCGGCAGCGACGCGGCCCCGCCAGCTTCTCATGGCCGTAGCACTCGCGCTCCAGGCGGATGATCGTCTCCGCCATCCGCTCCTGGGTCGGGTGCTCGCTCACGTACCCGTCGTAGATGGCGATAAAGTTCGTCAGGCGGTCCAGGTCGCGCACCAGGGTCATCGCCCGCGCCTTCTGGTACTCCCGCAGGCGGCGGTCGTAGGGCGCTGCGGACTCCGCCGGGGTGTCGTTCGCCACCACATCCACCGCGTGCAGCAGCACGTGCAGTCGCTCCAGCACCGTCTCGCCGGCGGGCAGGGCGACACCCGCCGCGGTAGCCACGCGCCCGAGCACCGCCTCCTTCACGGCGGTCAGGCGGGGCGTGAAGTTCTCCTCTGGCTCCGCCGCCTCGTTCTTCGGCGAGGGCAGGCGGTACTCCCGCTCCAGCGCCCGCAGCATGGCCGCACCTACGCGTCGCACGCGCCGGTGCAACTCGGCGTTCGGGTCGGGTGGGGTGCCGGTGAACGCTTCCAGGTTGTCCAGCGCCTGGCGCATTGTGGGGCGCATATCCGTCAGGTAGACGTATTTGAGCGCGAGGGGCAGGACGTAGAGCGGTGCGTCCGTGCCGGCCTTGCGCAGGTCGTCCATCGCCCAGTACGCAAGCTGGAACGTGCCGCTCTGGAAGGTCATCAGCGAGTCGTTTTGCGAGTGGACCTCGCCCTCGGGGAAGATAACCAGCTTCGCGCCCGGCGCGGTCAACGTCTCGCGCGTGGCGCGAAACGATGCCCGGTCCACAGTGCCGCGCACCACCGAGTAAGCGCCGACGCGCTGGATGAGCCACCCCTGGAAGCCCCGGTACGGCTCGAACGCCTCGATGCAGGCCAGGTAGCGGAAGTCCTGTCGGACCTGTGTGGAGAGGTGGAACAGCACCGCCGGGTCGGCGTGTGCGGGGTGGTTGGGGGTGAGCAGGACCCGCTCGCCTTCGAGCGACCGCAGGGTGTCCAGGTCCGCCGGGTCGTAGTCCACCTCCCGGACGTCGTACAACTTCCGCATCAAGAGGGGGAGGGTCAGGCGGCAGAACCCCTGCACCCAGGGGGTGGGCTTTGCCGGGCGGAAGTCATCGTCGGCCATCTTGCCTTCAAACGTTCGCCCCCCGCCGGCCCCTCTCCTGCTCCCGCCGCGCCTCTGCAGCCGCGCCCCGCGTGCGGGGAGGACGGGCGACTCCGAACCGCAGGCTCAGCGCCGTCAGCGCGGCGCCGACGGCGTAGCACCACCCCTGGACCTTGAGCGGCCCAACCTGTTGGCGCATGACCCAGTCAATGTGGTGAAGCGAGACCAGAAGCACGAGGGAGAAGCCTGTCAGGTAGACCAGCGTGGCGACGGGGAGGAGCAGCCGCTTGCCGGCGTGGCGCGCCCAGAAGGAGAGCCCGACCAGCAGGGCAACGGCGATGGGTGGGATAGCCATGATGATGGCCCACTGCAGGTCCCGTCGCTCGGCGTACCACCCCTCCGCGTAGGCCTGCTGCCGGAAGTGGTCTGTGATCTGGGAGATGTCGCCCGTGAGGCGCTGGGCGGCCAGCAGGAGAAGCGCCGCCGTCAGCAGTGCCCAGAGGGACGGGTAGGCGGGCGCCTGCGTCGCCTGCCGCATGCGCACCTCCGCCAGCGCGGCAGCGAAACATCCGCCCGCGAGAATCCCGTAAACCACCGCTGCGATCTCGTTTACCACGTCGTCTCCCCGCCCGGCTGTATTCCCGTTCTCGTTTCGCTTTACCCCGTCGCGTCGCGCAATCGTTCCCGAAGAAAATCCATGGCCGCACCCAACCGTTTCGCCTCTGGTCTACACTGTCTTTACGAAGGCCATCACCGAAACCATGAGCCACGACGAGCGGGAGCGGTTGGAGCGGTTCCGCCGGGGCGAGCCGGGGGCGTTCGACGACCTGTACGCGGAGTACGGCCGCCGCGTCTACCGGTTCTGCCTCCGGCTGTGCGGCGGCGCGACTGCCGACGCCGAGGACCTGACCCAGGATGTCTTCGTGGCTGCCTACCGGAATCTGCACCGGTTCGAGGGGCGGTCCACGGTCAGTACCTATCTGTATAAGATCGCTTACTACCGGTGGCGGCAGGTGCGCTCCGCGGGTGTGCGCGAACTCGCCTTCACTTCGTGCGGGGAGGGCGGCGGGGGCTGGCTTGCGGGCGGCGACCCGACAGGGAGCCAGGACCCCGCCCGGCGCGGGGTGGCCCGAATGACGCTTAACGCCGCCCTGGCAACCCTCTCCGACGCCCAGCGGGCGGCGTTCTTGCTGGTGAAGGCGGAGGGACTGACGTGCCGCGAGGCGGCGGAGGCGTTAGGCGTCCCGGTGGGTACGGTGAAGTATCAGGTGTTCGAAGCGGTGGCGCACCTGAGATCGTTTCTGGAGGGGGCCGACGACCATGCGGTGTGACGACGTACGGGCGGCCCTCAGCAGTGGCTTCGACGGCGACGGGGCTTGGGCACGGGCGCAGGTGGAGCGGCACCTCGTTACCTGCGCCGGGTGCCGGGCGTTCCTGTGGTTCCTGAGGAATCTCGAAGGGCAGATCGGAACTCTGCCGGACAGCGACCCGCCCCCGAGGCTGGCGGAGCGCATTCGCAACGCCCTGCCGTCCGCGAACAGCGGCGGCGGGAGGGAAGGACGAAAGACGATGGGACACGTTCTGGTAGTGGACGACGAGCCGAACATTCGGCGACTGGCGCAGGTGAACCTGGAGCGACACGGCTACCGGGTGGAAACGGCGGAGAACGGCGCGCAGGCCCTCGCCAAGATCAAGGCGAACCGGCCGGACCTGTTGGTCTCGGACGTGATGATGCCGGAGATGGACGGTTTCGAGTTGCTCGCCAACGTGCGGCG
>Ga0065721_10004539_pt1 | contig 37353 bp, 36 predicted proteins | sample Mesricmetagenome_FD_59108 | JGI IMG/M metagenome (GOLD analysis project Ga0065721, IMG submission 59108) | Mesophilic microbial community from rice straw/compost enrichment Sample: eDNA_1 v2 (version 2) | ecosystem: Engineered > Solid waste > Grass > Composting > Bioreactor | place: USA: Davis... | reverse complement strand
GCTTTTGACTGGTCCTTCACCGACTACGGACCCACCTATTCGGCCTTTTCCGAGGGTCTCGACGGCGGGTTCGACGGCACGCCCGAGACGCGGGTCGAGAAGCCGCTGCCCGTGCTTTATTCCGACAATCTCGAGGAGACGCTGACGGCGGTGGAGGCCGCCGGCGGGCGCATCGTCAGGCCGATCTTCGACTTTCCGGGCGGGCGGCGGTTCCATTTCACCGACCCGGCCGGCAACGAAATCGCGGTCTGGAGCGAAAACTGATTCGCGGCGGCGACCGATCGTGACGAGGTCGCCGCGCGGTCATGCGGCATGACTTGAGGTCCGTGGCGGCGTGAGCGGCGCTCAGCCCGCCTCGCGCATCCGCTCGGCGGTCTGGAGATCGACGGAGACGAGCTGGGAAACGCCCTGTTCGGCCATGGTGACGCCGAAGAGCCGGTCCATCCGGGCCATGGTGATCGGATTGTGGGTGATGACGACGAAGCGGGTCTCCGTCGAGTTCGCCATCTCGTCCATCAGGTTGCAGAAGCGCTCGACATTGTGGTCGTCGAGCGGCGCGTCGACCTCGTCGAGAACGCAGATCGGCGCCGGATTGGTCAGGAACACGGCGAAGATCAGCGCCATCGCCGTCAGCGCCTGCTCGCCGCCGGACAGCAGCGTCATCGTCTGCGGCTTCTTGCCGGGCGGACGGGCGAGGATTTCGAGCCCGGCCTCGAGCGGGTCGTCGGATTCGATCAGCTGGAGCTCGGCCGTTCCGCCGCCGAAGAGGTGGGTGAAGAGCCGCTGGAAATGGCCGTTGACCACGTCGAAGGCGGCCGTCAGCCGCTCGCGGCCCTCGCGGTTCAGGCTCTGGATTCCGGCCCGCAGCTTGCGGATCGCCTCGATCACGTCCTCGCGCTCGGTGACGATCAGCGACAGGCGCTCGGAGAGCTCGGCCTGCTCCTCCTCGGCGCGCAGGTTGACGGCGCCGAGCCGCTCGCGCTCGACCTTCAGCCGGTCGAGATTGCGCTCGAGCATGGCCGGATCCGGAAGCGGATCGGTCGGCGACAGGCCGGTGTGACGCAAGGCCTCGTGCGGAGCGCAATTCAGCGCCTCGCGGATGCGCGCCTCGCCCTCCTCGCGGCGTTCGCGAGCGGCCATCACCCGTTCCTCCGCGCGCGCGCGGCCCTCGCGCGATTGCGACAGGGTCGAAATCGCCTCGGTGGCGATCCGGTCGGCCTCGCGCGAGGCGGTCTCGGCGGCGACCAGAATGTCGGCCGCCTCCTTGCGCGCCGCCTCGGCCTTGCTGAGCTCGCTCATGAGCTGGCGGCGGCGGGCGTCGATCTCGTCGGGCGCGTCGGCGATCCCCTCGGCCTCCGCCCGCGCCTCGCCGGCGCGGCTCGTCAGGTCGGCGAGATGGGCCTCGGCATTGGCGGCCCGCGCCGTCCAGGTCTCGCGCTCGGCGGCGATGGCATCGAGGCGCTTGCGGCGCGCGGCGTTCTCGCGCTCGAGCCCCTCATGGGCGGCGCGCGCCTCGGCAAGCGCCGCGCGGTCGGCGGCGACCTCCGCGGTGACGCGGGCAAGCCGGGTGTCGAGCGCGGAGAGATCGGGCGTGCCGGCGAGGCGCGCATTCGCCTCCTCCATCGCCTCGACGGTCTCGGCGAGCTGGGCGCCGACCTGGGCGCGCGATTCCGTCAGGACCGCGCGGCGGTTCGCGAGTTCGCCGGCGGCGCGTTCGGCGGCGGCAAGCTCGTCGCGGGCGCGGGTGACCGCCCGCGTCGCGTCGCGGATCAGGTCGCGGGCCTGGCGCTGCTCCTCGCCGCGCGCGGCGAGGGCTGCTTCCGTCGCTGCGAGCCCTTCCTCGGCGGCGCGCAGCGCCCGCGTCGCCTCCGCCACTTCGGCGTCGAGCTCGGCGAGCCGGTTCTTCTGTTCGAGCCGCAGCGCCGCCGCGGTCGGCGCATCGGCCGAGGCGACATAGCCGTCCCAGCGCACCACCGCGCCATCGCGGGTGACGAGCCTCTGGCCGGGCTTCAGTGCCGATTGCAGGCTGCGGGCATGGTCGAAATCGGCGGCGATGCCGATCTGGGCGAGCCGGCGGGCAAGCTCGGCCGGCGCCCGCACATGCGCGGACAGCGGCGTCACCCCTTCCGGCAGGGCCGGATCGCTATCGCCGGTCACGAGCGACCAGCGCGCGGGCGCGGCCGGATCGAGCGGCAGGTCGAGATCGTCGCCAAGCGCCGCGCCGAGCGCGGTCTCGTAGCCGCGGTCGACCCTGATCTTTTCCAAGACCGGCGGAAACAGGTCGGAGCCCGCGCCGGCATTGAGCATGCGGGCGATGGTGCGCGCCTCGGTCTCGGCGGCGTTGAGCCGCGACTTCGCCTCGGCAACCGGCGCGCGCGCCTCCGCCTCGGCGCGGCGGGCGAGCTCCAGTTGCTCCTCGATGCGCACGAGCGCGGCCTCCGCGTCGCGCAGCGCTCCCTCGGCGCGCTCGGCGTCGGCGCGCCTGGCGGCGGGGTCTGGCAGGCCGGCCACGCGCTCGGCGAGGCTCGCAAGGTCCGCGTCCTGCTGGGCGACCTGGCGCTCGAGCCGGGCGCGGCGCTCCGAGAGGTCGCGGATCGTGCGCTCGATCTGGGTGCGCTCCGCGGCGGCGGCCGCGCGCTCGGCAGTGACGGCGGACAGCGCGGCCTCGCTCTCGGTGAGTTTCGTCGTCGCGGCGGTGAAAGCGGTCTTCACCGCGTCGGCCCGGCCGACGGCGGCGTCCAGCGCAGCCTTCAACTCCGCCTCCTCGGCCGAGAGCCGTTCCATGATGCCGGCATTGTCGGCGATCATGCTCTTCTCGCGCTCGATGTCGGCGGCAAACTGGGCGATACGACGCTCGAGCTCGGCCTTGCGCCGGGCGATGCGCTCGGCCTCTTCCTCGATCTGGGTGCGGGCGATCTGCAGCCGCTGCAGGGCGGCCGCCGCCTTCGCCTCGTTCTCGCGCAGCTCCGGCAGCTTCATCGCCGCGACGGCCTGGGCCTTGGCCGCCTCCATCTGCGCGGCCGCCTTCTCGGCGACGAGCTTCGTCGCCTCGGAAAGCGCGGATTCGGCCTCGGCCTCCTGCTGCTTGGCGGACACCCACCGCAGGTGCAGAAGCGTCGCCTCGGCCTGGCGGATGTCGGCCGACAGGCTCTTGAAGCGGTTCGCCTGCCGCGCCTGCCGCTTCAGGCTCTCGATCTGGCTTTCGAGCTCGGAGGTGACGTCGTCGAGACGCTCGAGATTGGTCTCGGCGGCGCGCAGGCGCAGCTCCGCCTCGTGCCTGCGCGAATGCAGGCCGGAAATGCCGGCCGCCTCTTCGAGGAGCTGGCGGCGCGCCTGCGGCTTGGCCTGGATGAGTTCGCCGATGCGGCCCTGCCCCACCATCGAGGGCGAGCGCGCTCCGGTGGAGGCGTCGGCGAAGAGGAGCTGCACGTCCTTGGCGCGCGCTTCCTTGCCGTTGATGCGGTAGACGGAGCCCGCCTCGCGCTCGATGCGGCGCGTGACCTGGATCTCGTCCTCGGAGTTGAAGGCGGCCGGCGCGGTGCGGTCGGAATTGTCGAGGTAGAGGCCCACCTCGGCGGTGTTGCGGGCCGGGCGGTTGCCGGAGCCGGAGAAGATGACGTCGTCCATGCCGGACGCGCGCATGTTCTTGTAGGAGTTCTCCCCCATCACCCAGCGCATGGCTTCGACGAGGTTGGACTTGCCGCAGCCGTTCGGGCCGACCACGCCGGTCAGCCCGCGCTCGATGACGAATTCGGTCGGCTCGACGAAGGACTTGAAGCCGAGAAGGCGAAGCTTGGTGAACTTCATGGCCGGCGGACCTCCGTCCCCGGCCGGGCGTCAGGCCGCGCGGAGGCGCGGGCGAAAGACGCCCGTTCGCCCCGCCCGGCTCCTGGATCAGAGCAGCGGATCGATGATCGCCGACATTTGATCAATCGACATGTCCCCGGAATACCGCTTCCCGTTGATGATGAACGTCGGAGTCGCGTTGACCCCGAACTGTTCGGCAGCCTTGTTCCTCACAGAATTGACATCGTCCAGAAGCTTCTGGTTCGTCAAGCAAGCCTCGAAGGACTCCTGTGTAAAACCGGCGAGCCGGGCGATATTGAGGAGTTCGGCGCGGGCGTCCTCGGCGGCGGCCCACGTATATTGCTGCTTGAACAGCACCGAGATCATCGGGAAGAACTGGTTCTCGGGCGCGCAGCGCGCCAGCATGATCGCCGCGGCCGCGCGCGGGTCGAGCGGGAATTCGCGCACGATCAGGCGCGCCTTGCCGCTGTCGATGTATTTCTGCACCAGCGGATCGAAGGTGTTCTTGTGGAAGTTTCCGCAATGGCCGCAGGTCAGCGACATGTACTCGACGATCGTGACCGGAGCGTCGTCCTTGCCGAGCACCATCTCCTTGAGCGGGCCGGGTTCGAGCACCTTGGCCATGTCGAGGTCGCCGTCGGAGGTCGGGACGACGACCGGGGTCGCGGGCTTCGCCGGTTCTGCGGCCGGGGTCACGGCCGGCGCGGTCGTTTCGGCCGTGGCGGTCTCGGCGGGCGTGGTCGCCGCCGGCGCGTCCGGAGCGCTCGTCGTCTCCTTGTCGGAGGAATCCGAGCAGGCGGCCAGCGTCAGCGCGAGCATCGAGACGGCCACGGTGGATGCGAGCCGGGAAGTCAGTCGGACCATGCGAAATCACCTTCTAAAGAGTTTGCCGGGGGGCATGCTCCCCGCGCCGGCCCGTCCGCCCGGACGGCAATCCTTGCTGGGCGGTCCGCGGCGCGACGCGCCGGACCGTCCAGAGCTTGTTACAGATGCAATTGTGGCCAAACAAGAGCGCCACGCTCACAGGCGCGTGATGTAACCGGGATTCCGGGTGATCCGGACATAAGAGGCCGGGCGGCCCGCGGCCGCCGCCCGGCCATTCCGTGCGCGGCGGGTTACTTCACCGCCTCGAGGAGCCTGGTCCCGCCACGGGCGAGAGCCGGCGTTCCGGCCGGATCGTCGAGCGCGGCGTGCGCCGAGGCGACGACGCGCGCGAGGAAACTCTCCTCCTGCGCGGCCAGGCGCTTCTCCTCCGCGGCGATATAGTCGCGGCTGAGCGGCACGACGTCGCGCTCGAGCCCCAGCTGGAGCTGGAAGACGTTGGAATTGCCGTAGATGAAGGTCGCCTCGCAGAGCGAGAGGTAGAGCTCCCACATGCGGCAGAAGCGCTCGTCCATGATCGAGGCGGCAATGTCGCGCTTCTCGAGGAACCGGCGGCGCCATTCGGCCAGCGTCTTGCCGTAGTGGACGCGCCAGATCTCGCAGTCGAGCAGCCAGAGCTCGGAAAGCTCCACCGCCGTCATCGTCTCGGACAGCGCCGGCGTGTAGCCGCCGGGGAAGATGTACTTGTGCAGGAACGGCGCCGAGCCCGAGGGCGGCGCCATGGTGGAGATCGAGTGGATGAGCGCCACCCCGCCCTCGGCGAGCCGGTCATGCACGGTCTGGAAATAGGGTTTGAGGAACGGCGCGCCGACATGCTCGAGCATGCCGACGGAGACGATGCGGTCGAATTTCTCGGTGAGCGCCCGGTAGTCGCGCAGTTCGAAGCGTACCCGGTCGGAGACGCCGAGGATCTCCGCGCGGCGGCGGGCGACGGCGAGCTGGCGTTCCGACAGCGTGATGCCGAGCACCTCGACGTCGGCGAGATGGGCGAGATAGAGCCCCATGCCGCCCCAGCCGCAGCCGATGTCGAGGATGCGCTGGCCATCGGCGATCCTCAGCTTGGCGGCGATGTGGCGCTTCTTGGCGGTCTGCGCCTCCTCCAGCGTCTCGTCGCCGTTCGGGAAATAGGCGCAGGAATATTGCATGTCGTCGTCGAGGAAGAGGCGGTAGATGTCCTCGCCGATGTCGTAGTGGGCGCTGGCGTTGCGCTTGGCGCGGCGCGCCGGATTGTACTGCTGGATAAAGCGCAGCCGGTGCGCAAGGTTCGCCCGGAAACGGGACATCGCGCCGGAATCGAAGTTCTTGCGGTTGACGAAGAACAGCCGCGACAGGTCATGGATGGTGCCCTGCTCCACCACCATCTGCCCGTCCATATAGGCCTCGGGCGCCTTGAGTTCGGGATTGAGCAGGATCCGCCATTCCGTGGAAGGATCGGTGAAGCGGATGGCGACCTCGGGGCCGGGAATCTTGCCGCCGAAGGTCTTTTTGGTGCCGTCGGCCTCGGTCACGGAAAGTCGGCCGATCTTGACGGCATTCTCGAGCATGGAATCGAATAAAAACATAACGCACTCACCCTCGGGGCAATCGATAATCTCGGGATGAAAAGAGGTTTGTCTCTGCGGGCGCTGGACGTCTCCCAACCGCGTTGAACCTGCTGGCACACATCGGCAGAATTGTCGGTCCGGACCGTTATCCGACCACCCGCCGGCGACGTTGCCGGCTGGACTTAATCAAAATTAATAGGGTGTTTAGGGAAATCAACCCCGTTTGGGACGCCTGCCGAGCACGCCTGTCCCGAGACGCTCCAGGGCCTGCCTGAGCTTCGGATCGTCCACTTCGGCGAGAATGCCGTCGAGCCTGCGCTTCTCGACCGCGTCGAGCGGGCGCGGCTTCGGCCGGGCGGGGCCGGAGGAAACCGGCTTCTGCACGAAGCGGACCCGGTCGATCGCCGGAAAGCCGAAGAAGCCGTTGACCCGGGCGATGAGCTCGCGCTCCTCGTGCATCAGGAAGACGGCGCCGGGTCCGTCGCAGGCGATCGTAAGCTGGCCCGGCGTGAAGCCGCCGCCCGGCTCCTCGTCGGCCGCCGAGCGCGGCCAGCGGATGCGCTCGGGCCTCGAGATCTCGGCGAAGCGGGCGCCGGCGATCTCGCCCCAGGCGGCGAGCAGTGTCGTCGAGATGCCGGCGCGGCGCGCGAGGATCGGGTCGACGAGGCGATTGGCCACCTCGGCGATCTGCACGACCTTGCTTTTCCTCTCGACCATCAGCTTTCCCGAAGTCCCCGCGAATGGCACTTGACGGGGCCCTTCCGGTATAGTCGGGTCACGCCGCCCGCGCCAGCCCGCCGGGCTGTTCCGTTCCCGGTCCGAGATGCCGAAAGAGATCGCCCGCCCGCTCCTCTCCTGGTACGACAGGCACCACCGCACCCTGCCGTGGCGGGTGAGCCCGTCGGCGCGCGCGGCCGGAGAACGGGCCGATCCCTATCTCGTCTGGCTCTCCGAGATCATGCTGCAGCAGACGACGATCGCCGCGGTGCGCCCCTATTTCGAGGCTTTCCGTGCGCGCTGGCCCACGGTCGAGGCCCTCGCCGCCGCCGATCCCGACGACATCATGAAAGCCTGGGCCGGGCTCGGCTATTATTCGCGGGCGCGCAACCTCGTCGCCTGCGCCCGCGCGGTGGCGGCCGATTTCGGCGGCCAGTTTCCCGACACCGAGGACGGCCTGCGGGCGCTGCCCGGCATCGGCCCCTACACCGCGGCGGCGATCGCGGCCATCGCCTTCGACCGGCCGGCCGCCGTCGTCGACGGCAACATCGAGCGCGTCTTCTCCCGCCTCTTTCGCATCGAGACGCCGCTTCCCGCCGCCAAGGCCGAGATCAGGGCGCGCGTCGGCGAGGAGACGCCTGCCGACCGGCCGGGCGATTTCGCCCAGGCGCTGATGGATCTCGGCGCCACGCTCTGCTCGCCGAAGCGGCCGGCCTGCGCGCTCTGCCCGCTCGAGGCGATCTGCGAGGCGCGCGCGGCGGGCGACCAGGAGCGGTTTCCGGTCAAGCCGGCGCGCAAGGCGAAGCCGGTGCGCCGCGGCGCAGCCTTCGTGGCGCGGAACGCGGACGGCGCCGTCTTTCTCGTCAGGCGGCCCGACCGCGGCCTCCTCGGCGGCATGGCCGGCGTGCCGACGACGAACTGGACGGTGCGCGCCGATGGCGAGACCGGTATCGGAGCCGCGCCCTTTCCCGCGGAGTGGCGGCCGGCCGGAGCCGTCACCCACGTCTTCACGCATTTCGAATTGCGGCTTGACGTCTATCGCGCCGATGTCACATTCCCGGTCGGGATCGAAGGCTGGTGGGCGAGCCCGCGCGACCTGCCCGACGAAGCCCTGCCCAGCGTCATGCGCAAGGCCATCTCCGCAGCCCTGCCCGACGCCTTCAAGCCCTGACCGAAGCCCCAGCCGAAAGGTTTTCCAGACATGACCGCCGCGACCCCGATCCGCCACATCGTCTTCGATATCGGCAAGGTGCTGATCCACTACGATCCGCACCTGCCCTACCGGCGGCTGATCCCGGACGAGGCGGCGCGCATCGCCTTCCTGTCGGAGGTCTGCACGCCGGACTGGAACGTCGAGCAGGACCGCGGACGCTCATGGGAGGAAGCGGAGTCGCTGCTGGTCGCCGAGCATCCCGACAAGGAGGAACTGATCCGCGCCTTCCGCAAGCACTGGCACGAGATGGTTCCGCACGCCTACCAGGAGAGCGTCGCCATCATGCTCGGCTTCATCGACGAGGGTCGCGACGTGACGATGCTGACCAACTTCGCCTCCGACACGTTCCGGCAGGCGCAGGAGATTTTTCCGTTCCTGAAGGCGCCGCGCGGGGTCACCGTCTCCGGCGACGTCAGGCTGATCAAGCCGCAGCGGGAAATCTACGAGCACCACGCCAGGGCCTTCGATCTCGAGCCGGCGGCCTGCCTGTTCATCGACGATTCGGCCGCCAACGTCGCCGGCGCGATTTCGGCCGGCTGGCAGGCCGTTCAGTTCCACGATCCGGCGCGGCTGCGCGCCGACCTGAAAGCGCTCGGACTGCTCCCCGCCTGAGCCAGCCCGGGCCTGAAACGGAAACGCCCGGCGCGTCGTGCGCGCCGGGCGTCTCTTGCTTCGCGTCGGTGACTGGAGGTTACAGGACGCCCGATACGAAGCTCGCCTGCGACGGCAACCGGCTCTCCACAGCCGGCGCCCCCGTTTTCATCATCCGGACCCTGGCGAGGCCGGCGCGGATCTCGCCGCGGAACTCGTCGATCGATTTCATCCCGCCGGCCGTCTCGAGATGCCAGAAGGTCCAGCCGTTGCAGGCGTCGAGCCCCTGCACCAGCGCACCGATCTTGTGGATCGAGCCCGCCTGGCCGTTGGCGAAGACCGTGCCGTCGGCGCGGACCAGCGCGCGATGGCGTCCGCGCGCGTCGGTAAGCACATCGCCCGGACGGATCATCCCGGCCTCGATCAAGGCGTTGAAGGCGACGCGCGGCTCGGCGCGCTTGCCGGTCATCACGGTGAGCTCGGCCTTGCCGAGCGGCTCCACCGCCTCGATGCGGGCCCGGGCGGCGTCGATATAGTCCTGCTCGCGCTCGATGCCGATGAAGTGGCGGCCGAGCCTGCGTGCGACCGCGCCGGTCGTGCCCGATCCGAAGAAGGGATCGAGCACAACGTCGCCGGGCTTGGTCGAGGCCATCAGCACGCGGGCGAGCAGCGCCTCCGGCTTCTGCGTCGGGTGCACCTTGCGGCCGGTCTCGTCCTTCAGGCGCTCGGCGCCGGTGCAGATCGGGAACAGCCAGTCNGAGCGCATCTGAAGGTCGTCGTTGGCCGCCTTCATGGCTTCGTAGTTGAAGGTGTAGCTCTTGGCGTTCTGGTCGCGCGAGGCCCAGATCATCGTCTCGTGGGCGTTCTGGAAGCGGCGGCCGCGGAAGTTCGGCATCGGATTGGTCTTGCGCCAGACGATGTCGTTCAGCAGCCAGAAGCCCAGATCCTGCAGCGCCGTGCCGACCCGGAAGATGTTGTGGTAGGAGCCGATCACCCAGATCGTGCCGTTCGGCTTCAGGACGCGCCGGCAGGCCAGCAGCCAGGCGCGGGTGAAGGCGTCGTAGGCCTCGAAGCTCGCGAACTGGTCCCAATGGTCATCGACGGCGTCGACCACGGAATGGTCGGGGCGCATCAGGTCGCCGCCGAGCTGGAGGTTATAGGGCGGGTCGGCGAAGATCACGTCGACGCTGGCGGCCGGCAGCGCGGACAGCGCGGCGACGCAGTCGCCCTTGACGATGGTATCGAGGAAAGCGCCGGGTCCTTCGGAAAGGCCCTGGATTTCGGCAAGCGAAACGGAAGAGGACATCGGATACTCGCGATACGCTGACGCAACACAACTGATCCTCATGGTTACCGAACAGGGTAAACAACGGGTGAACGCGCTGACGTTCTCTCCGCATCCGATGTCACAAGCCGGCACGGCTCCGCGACGGGAGGCGTCGCCCCTCCCTCGGCGCACGGCGAATGGTAGCCAAACGGGGGAAGACGGAAGGATGAAATCGGCACCGTGGCGCCTCTCGCAGCAGGCCGCCGGCGGGGGACGGTTGCCGCACCACAATTTCCATCCCCATATCCGCGGGCTTGCGCGCCCGGCTTGCATGGGCTAGCCCACGGCCTTCCCCCCAAGGAGAGACCCCATGTCCGGATTCGAACTCGTCATCTTCGATTGTGACGGCGTGCTCGTCGACAGCGAGATCATCGCCGCCCAGGTCGAAAGCAGGCTCCTGACCGAAGCGGGCTACCCGATCACGCCGGAGGAACTGGGCGAGCGCTTTGCCGGGCTGACCTGGAAGGACATCCTCTTCTCCGTCGAGCGCGAGGCGGCGATCCCGCTCCAGGCCTCGCTTCTCGACAAGTCGGAGGCGCTGCTCGACAAGCGGCTCGCGAGCGAGGTGATGGCGGTCGAAGGCGCGGCGCAGGCGATCGCCCGGCTTTCCGGCCGCCGCTGCGTCTGCTCGAACTCGTCAAAGCACCGGCTCGACATGATGCTGAAGCGCACCGGACTTGCGCCGCTCTTCGGCGAATACGTCTATTCGGCCAAGGATCTCGGCGAGGGGCGCACCAAGCCGAAGCCGGACATCTTCCTGCACGGCGCCTCACGCTTCGGCGTCGATCCGTCGGCGGCGATCGTCATCGAGGATTCGGTGCACGGCATCCACGCCGCGCGCGCGGCCGGCATGCGGGTCATCGGCTTCACCGGCGCCTCCCACACCTATCCCGGCCATGCCGACAAGCTGACGGAGGCCGGCGCCGAGACGGTCATCAGCCGAATGGCCGACCTGCCGGCCACCATCGCGGCGCTCGCCGCCTGGTCGGAGATCGCCTGACGGTCAGGGCGTGTTGTAGGGCCCGGGGTCGAAGCCGACCATGACCTTGGCGGTGCGGCTCGACGAGGCCGGGATCGCCACCGTGGAATTCGTGAAGAGGAACTGCGCCGTCGGCTCGCCTTGCGGCAGCGTCACGGTCTGCTTCTGCAGTTCCGAATAGAGGACGGTGTCGCCTTCCGTCACCACGACCCGGATCGGCAGCTCGATGTCGCCCGGTCCGCCGGCAGGGCCGGCAACGACGCGGCCCGAGGCCTGCACGGTCATGATCAGTTGCGTGCCGTCTGTGCGGCACTGGCGCGTCGTCTCGGTGATCGAGGCCTGGCGTACGACCTTGGACGGGTCCTTGTCGCCGCCCTTGGCGTAGGTGGTGAAATAGGCCGTGCCCTCGCGCAGATCCACCTTCGGGCAGGCGCCCTGCACCACCGGCGCCTGGGTGACGGGATCGACCGCGGGGCCGGACTGGGTGGGGGTCAGGACCTTCGCGGCATCGCCGGCCGAACATCCGGCGACGAGTGCGGCCACGGCCAGACCCGCCATGAGACGCGCGAACCCCATGTGACGCGTAAACCGATGTGACAAGACAATCTCACCTTCGAAAACAGGCCTTTATCGGCCTTTGCATGGATGCCGGCGTTGGTCTATAGCAGGCCCGCGGCGAAAATTCGACCGGACTTATGTCATCTCGCGCGTTCTGCGTCCACTTCGGAGACTTGGCTGTGGAGTATATTTCAACCCGGGGGGAAGCCCCGACGCTCGGCTTCAGTGACGCCCTGCTCGCAGGGCTTGCCCGCGACGGCGGCCTCTATATTCCCCGGGAATGGCCGCAATTTTCCAAACGCGACATCCGCTCCTTCCGCGGTCTCTCCTACCAGGACATCGCCCACAGGGTCATTTCGCCCTTCACCGGCGGCGAGATTGCCGAGACCGACCTGCACCGGATGATCGAGGAAGCCTACGCGACCTTCCGGCACCCGGCCGTGGCGCCGCTNGTGCAGACCGGNCCCAATTCCTTCATTCTCGANCTCTTCCATGGCCCGACCCTCGCCTTCAAGGACGTGGCGATGCAGCTCCTCGCNAGGCTGATGGACCACGTNCTCGCCGAGCGNGGCGAGCGCGCGACCATCGTCGGCGCCACCTCGGGCGACACCGGCGGCGCGGCCATCGACGCCTTTGCCGGCCGCGAGCGCACCGACGTCTTCATCCTCTTCCCGCGCGGCCGCGTCTCGCCCGTGCAGCAGCGGCAGATGACCACCTCGGCGGCCGGCAACGTCCATGCGCTCGCCGTCGAGGGCAATTTCGACGATTGCCAGGACATGGTCAAAGCCATGTTCGGCCATGCCGAGTTCCGCGACAAGGTCGGGCTCTCGGGCGTCAACTCGATCAACTGGGCCCGCATCATGGCCCAGATCGTCTACTACTTCACCGCCGCCGTGGCGCTCGGTGCGCCGGACCGCAAGGTCTCCTTCACCGTTCCGACCGGCAATTTCGGCGACATCTTCGCCGGCTACGCGGCGATGCGCATGGGCCTTCCGGTCGCAAAGCTTGTCGTCGCCACCAACGAGAACGACATCCTCGCCCGCACGCTCAAGTCGGGCCGCTACGAGATGCGCGGCGTCAAGGCGACGACCTCGCCGTCGATGGACATCCAGATCTCCTCGAATTTCGAACGGCTCCTGTTCGAGGCGTCCGGCCGCGANGCCGGCGAGGTGCGCGCCGCCATGGGCAACCTGCGCCAGTCCGGNGGCTTCGANGTCGCGCCGGCGACGCTGAAGGCGATCCGCAGGAATTTCTCAGCCGGCCGNGCCTCCGAGCGCCAGGTCCGCACGACGATCCGCGAGGTGGCGGAGCGGACGGGCTACGTGCTCGATCCGCACACGGCCGTCGCCTTCCACGTCGCGGCGAAGGCGGAGAAGCCGAGATCGGCGATGATCACGCTGTCGACCGCGCATCCGGCCAAGTTCCCCCAGGCCGTAAAATCGGCCTGCGGTATTGACCCCGCGCTCCCATCGTGTCTCTCTGATCTCATGCACAGGGAGGAACGGTTCGAGGTCCTGCCCGCGGCGCTGGACAAGGTGGAAGCCCATATCCTCGCGCATGCACGGGCGGTCCGCTGAGCCGGGAAAGCGAAGAGAATGAAGGTCAGGAGTACCCGGCTCGGAAACGGGATGACCGTCGTCAGCGAGACGATGTCGCATTTGGAAAGCGTCGTTCTCGGTCTCTGGGTCAAGGCGGGCTCGCGTGACGAAACCCCGGAAGAGCATGGCATAGCCCATCTCCTCGAGCACATGGCGTTCAAGGGAACTGCGCGCCGTTCCGCCCGCCAGATCGCCGAGGAGATCGAGAATGTCGGCGGCGAGGTCAACGCCGCCACTTCCACCGAGACCACCTCGTTCTATGCGCGCGTCCTCAAGGACGACGTGCCGGTCGCCATCGACATCCTCGCCGACATCATCACCGAATCGGTCTTCGATGAGGCGGAGCTCGAGCGCGAAAAGCACGTCATCCTGCAGGAGATCGGCGCGGCCAACGACACGCCCGACGACATCGTGCACGACCGCTTCACCGAGGCCGCCTTCCGCGACCAGACGCTCGGCCGTTCGATCCTCGGCACGCCGGAGACGGTGAAATCCTTCACCTCCGACCAGATCCGTGCCTATCTCGCCCGCCACTATACGGGCGACCGCATGGTCTTCGTCGCCGCCGGCGCCATCGACCACGACGACCTGGTCGCCATGGTCGAGAAGAAGTTCGGCTCCACCATCGCCCCGACCGGCTCGGCCATCCGGCAGATGCCGGCCGCCATCTACACCGGCGGCGAATACCGCGAGACGCGCGACCTGATGGACGCGCAGATCGTCCTCGGCTTCGAAGGCCGCGCCTACCAGGCGCGCGATTTCTACTGTTCGCAGGTGCTCGCCAACATTCTGGGCGGCGGCATGTCGTCCCGCCTNTTCCAGGAAGTGCGNGAGAAGCGCGGCCTCTGNTACTCGGTCTACGCCTTCCACTGGGGCTTNTCCGACACCGGCNTNTTCGGCATCCATGCCGCCACGGGCCCGGAAGACCTCGACAAGCTCGTTCCCGTCATCCTCTCCGAGCTCGCCGCCGTCGCCGAGAAGGTCGATACGGCCGAGATCAACCGCTCGCGGGCGCAGACGCGGGCCGGCCTCCTCATGTCGCAGGAAAGCCCCGCGGCGCGCGCCAGCCAGATCGCCCGGCAGATGCTCCTGTTCGGCCGGCCGATCTCGAATGCCGAGCTGATGGAGCGCCTCGACGCGCTCACCCCGCAGCGGCTGACCGACCTCGCCGAGCGCCTGTTCTTCCACACGCCCCTGACCCTGTCGGCCGTCGGCCCGATCGGACCGCTCATGGATCTGAAGGAAATGACCTCGATCCTCACGGGCGCCAACCGGCCGGCCGCCGCCGAATAGGCGGCGTCCGCGTCCGATGCAGCGCCCCGCCTTCCGCTTTCGCCAGCGTACGCGGGACGAGACCCTTCTCGAGGGCCACCGCGTCTTCCTGCGTGCGCCGCGCATCGAGGACTATGCGGAATGGAGCTCGCTGCGCGCCCGCAGCCGCGCCTTCCTCGAGCCGTGGGAACCGAAATGGCCCGACGACGACCTGACCCGCGAGGCCTTTCGCTACCGCGTGCGCCGTTATGAGGCTGACCGCTCCAGCGGGCTCGCGCTGCCCCTCTTCGTCTTCGTCCGCGAGACGCGCCATCTCGTCGGCGGGCTGACGATCGGCGGCATCCGCCGCGGCGCGGCCGAGACCTGCACGCTCGGCTACTGGATGGGCGAGCCCTATGCCGGCAAGGGACTGATGCACGACGCGCTGCGCGCCATCATTCCCCATGTCTTCGACAGGATGCGGTTGCACAGGATCGAGGCGGCCTGTATTCCGGAAAACGAGCGGAGCGCCCGCCTCCTCGAAAAAGTCGGTTTCCGGCGCGAGGGACATCTGCGCGGCTACCTCAAGATCAACGGCGCCTGGCGCGACCACCTTCTTTATGCGCTGATTTCCGAGGACTGGAAGGCGGCCGGGAACGAAACCAAGGCGACTGGATGACCGTCAACAGCCTACGTCGATCGCAGAGCGGTATCCGCCCGGCCTCGTTGGCGCTGGCGGTTGCGGCCTTCGTCCTCGCCGTCTGCTGGTCTCTCGCAGCCTTTGCCGTCGAGCCGGTGCGCATCAGCCGCGAGGACACGGCGCTCGATCTCACCGCGACCACCGAGATCTATTCCCACCGCGGCGAGGCCTTCCAGGTTTCCACCGCCGCCGGCGCCGACGGCATCGTCCGGCGCATCGAGGTGCGCGCCGGCTCGCCGCGCCATTCCGGCGACTGGGCGGTCTTCGCGCTCGCCAACGTCACCGACGAGCAGATCGACCGGCTGATCGTCGCCCCGCATTTCCGCCTCGCCGGCTCCGGCGTGCTCTGGCCCGATCTCGGCTCGGAGCGCATCCTCTCGATCACGCCGAGCGAGGGTTTTGCGCTCGACCGCGTCGACAGCGACGAGGACGACGTCTTCCGCATCACGCTCAATCCCGGCACGGTCATCACCTTCGTCGCCGAGCTCGCCTCGCCGAAACTCCCGCAGATCTACCTGTGGGAGCCGGAGGCCTACAAGGACACGGTCAACGCCTTCACGCTCTATCGCGGCGTCGTCCTCGGCATTGCCGGCCTGCTCGCCGTGTTCCTCACCATCCTCTTCGTGGTCAAGGGCACGTCGATGCTGCCGGCCACCGCCGCCCTCGCCTGGGCGGTGCTCGCCTATGTCAGCGTCGATTTCGGCTTCCTGTCGAAGCTGATCAGCGTCACGCCGGGCGACGAGCGCACCTGGCGCGCCGGCACGGAGGTGCTGCTCGCCGCCGGTCTCGTCGTCTTCCTCTTCGCCTATCTGAACCTCAATCGGTGGCACACCAACCTCTCCTACGCCACGGTCGCCTGGATCCTCGGCCTCGGCGGTCTCTTCGCCGTCGCCATCTATGACCCTGCCGTCGCCGCCGGCATCGCCCGCATGTCGCTCGCCGCCACCGCCGCGGTCGGCGTCATCCTGATCGGCTATCTCGGCTTCAACCGCTACGACCGGGCGATCATGCTCGTGCCCGCCTGGGCGCTCGTCATCTGCTGGCTCGCCGGCGCCGGCATGACGGTCACCGGCAACCTCGTCAACGACATCGTCCAGCCGGCGCTCGGCGGCGGCCTCGTGCTGATTGTGCTGCTGATGGGCTTCACCGTCATGCAACACGCCTTCGCCGGCGGCACCTACCAGCTCGGCCTCTTCACCGACATGGAGCGGCAGGCGATGGCGCTCGCCGGCTCCGGCGACACGGTCTGGGATTGGGACGTGGCGCGCGACCGGCTGGTGACGATCCCCGACATGTCGGGCGCGCTCGGCCTGTCGCCCCACTCGCTGTCGGGGCAGGCGCGCAACTGGCTGCCGCGCATCCATCCCGACGACCGGGACCGCTTCCGCACCGCGCTCGACGTGATGCTCGACCACCGCCGCGGCCGGCTGAACCACGAGTTCCGCATGCGCGCGGAGGACGGCCACTATCACTGGATGGCGCTGCGCGCCCGGCCCGTCCTCGGCGGCAACGGCGAGGTGATCCGCTGCGTCGGCACCATCCTCGACATCACCGAGCAGAAGACCGCCGAGGCGCGGCTCCTGCACGACGCGGTCCACGACAACCTGACGGGGCTTCCCAACCGCCAGCTCTTCCTCGACCGGCTCGGCATGGCTGTCGCCGTCGCCGAGGTCAATCCGGAGGCGCGGCCGACCGTCTTCATGATCGACATCGACCGCTTCAAGCAGGTCAACGACCGGCTCGGCATGTCGGTCGGCGACACGATCCTGCTCGCGCTGACCCGCCGGCTGAAGCGGCTTCTCAAATCCCACGACACGCTGGCCCGCATTTCCGGCGACCAGTTCGGCCTCATCCTCGTCTCCGAACAGGAGCCTGGCCGGGTCGCCGCGCTCGCCGACGCGATCAGCAAGGCGATCGCCGCGCCGATCGACTTCGCCAACCAGGAGATCAAGCTCACCGCCTCGATCGGCCTCGTCACCTGGGTCGAGAACGGCGCGGTGCCCGAGGAGCTGATGAAGGATGCGGAGTTGGCCATGTACCAGGCCAAGCGCTTCGGCGGGAACCGCATCGAACCGTTCCGCCCCGCCTTCCGCACCGTCGGCTCGGACCGGCAGCGGCTCGAATCCGATCTCCGGCGCGCGCTCGACCGCAACGAGCTCACCCTCGTCTACCAGCCGATCGTCAAGCTCGAGGATGCCGAGATCGCCGGCTTCGAGGCGCTCTTGCGCTGGGAGGACCCCAAGCGCGGCACCGTCTCGCCGTCCGAGTTCGTCCCCGTCGCCGAGACGTCGAGCCTGATCCAGGAGCTCGGCATGTACGCGCTCCGGAAAGCCGCCGAGGACCTTGCGCGCTGGGACCGCGCCGTGGGCGACACCGCGGTCTTCATGTCGGTCAACCTGTCGACCGCCCAGCTCCTGAAATTCGACCTGACCAACGACGTGATCCGCGCGATCTCCGAGAGCCGCTGCGACCCCCAGCGCTTCCGCCTCGAGCTCACCGAATCCCTCGTCATGCACAATCCGCACCAGGCTCTGCTGACGCTGTCGCGGCTGCGCGAGGCGGGCATCGGCCTGTCGCTCGACGATTTCGGCACCGGCCACTCGTCGCTCTCCTACCTCACCCGCTTCCCCTTCGGCACGATCAAGATCGACAAGTCGCTCGTCAGCGACCCGACCGAGCGGCGCGGCGTGCTTCTCCGCTCGATCGTCAGCCTCGCCAAGGAGCTCGACATGAGCGTGGTGGCCGAGGGCGTGGCGACCGAGGAGGACGCCGAGGCCTTGCGTCAGATGGGCTGCGACTACGCCCAGAGCTTTCTCTTCGGCCCGCCGATCGGCGCCGACGCGGTGCAGAAGCTGCTCAAGGAACGTTTTCCGAACGCGCGGTCCTAGGGCAGTTCCAGGAAAAGTTCGAGGCGGCTTTTCGTCCGGAAACGCGCGAAACGACCTGGCGCGTACGGCGCGGATCTTTACCGATACGGGATGAAGGTCCGTCGGCCGCGCTCAGGCGTGGCCGGACTGCATCGACAGCATGGCCGGCGAGACGCCCATCATGGCCAGCACGCGGTCGTACTTGTCGGAATAGTCGCGGTCGAAGACGAGGTCGTCGCTCGCCGGGCAGGAGAGCCAGACATTGGCCGCCATCTCGCTTTCGAGCTGGCCGGGCGCCCAGCCGGCATAGCCGAGCAGCATGATGCCCTTTTCCGGGCCGTGGCCCTCGCGGATCGCCCGGAGGATGTCGACCGTCGCCGTCAGGCAAAGGTCGTCGCTGACGGGAATGGTCGACTGGCAGACATAGTCGTCGGAATGGAGCACGAAGCCGCGCCCCGTCTCCACCGGCCCGCCCGCGAGCACCGGCACGTCGGTCGTACCCACCCGCGGCTCGACGTCCGGGCGATGCATTTCCAGCGCCGCCTCGCGCGCCTCGATGCCGAGCTTGGAGATCAGTTCGTCGAAATCCATTCCCTGCGGCCGGTTGAGCACGAAGCCCATCGCCCCGTCCTCGGAATGGGCGCAGATGAAGACCACGGTGCGCGCGAAGCGCTCGTCGGCCATGCCCGGCATGGCGACGAGGAAATGCCCGTCGAGGCACCCCCGTTTGCGCTGGTCGTCGTGGTTTTCCATCCTGATCATGAGGTCAGCGTAGCAAACTTCCAAGGTTTGGAAAGGCCCGATCGAGTATCAGTTCTCACGGGTTCGCAAATACGGGGCGATCACGTTGAAATGATTCGCATTGATGCAATGCCGCATGGATTTGCCGCGGCGTCGGCGCTAGGTTTGGCCATGGTTTTTCGTGGTTTCGGGTGCCTCGCGCCCCTCATTTCCGTCACAATTCTCTCCCTCTGCACACCCGCCGCCGCGCTCGACGGCGGCTGGGCGGAAACCGAGGGCGCGCGCATGCGCCTCGTCGTCGATCCCGCCCGCGGGCCCGACGGCCGGCTCGAAGGCGTTCTCGACATCGAGCTCGCCCCCGGCTGGAAAACCTACTGGAAGGAGCCCGGCGGCAGCGGCATCCCGCCGGCGATCGACCTTGCCGGTTCGACCGGCATCGCTCTCGACGCCATGCGCCTGCCCGCGCCCCAGCGCGTCGACGACGGCTATTCGGTCTGGGCGGGCTACCGGCAGTCCGTCCGTTTCGCGCTGGAATTCTCCGCGTCCGGGGCCGCCCGGCTCGAGGCGAACGTCTTCATCGGCGTCTGCGAGAAGATCTGCGTGCCGTTCCAGGCCGCCTTCTCGCTGCCGGTCCCGGCGCCCGCCGAGGCCGGCGAGGACACCGAGGCCGCCCGCCTCGTCGCCATGACCCGCCTCGCCCTTCCCGAGCCGGCCTCGCCCGGTTTCGCGATCGCCCCACCCCTCCTCGATGCCGGGGCGATGACGCTCACCGTCACGGCGGAGCTGCCGGAAGCAGGCCCCGCCGACGCCACCCCCGATCTCTTCGTCGCCGGCCCGCGCGGCTGGGCCTTCGCGCCGCCGCGCCTCGTCGCGGTCGAGGGGCGGAGGGCCACCTTCGCCGTCCCCGTCGAGGGCATGCCGAAGGACGAGGGCGCCCGGGCCGGCCCGCTCGATCTCGTCGTCACCCACGGTTCGCGCGCCGCCGAGGCCACGCTTGCGGTCGAATGAGCCAGATTTCGCCCGCCGCCCACTCGACACGGACCGGCAAGGCGGTATCTATAGCCTCGACCCGTCAAGAATCCGAAATGAGGGAGCCTCACATGACCATTTCCATCGGCGACAAGCTGCCTGACGTGACGTTCAAGGAACGCGGCGAGGACGGCACCAGGGACGTGACCACCGCCGAAATCTTCAACGGCAAGAAAGTGGTCCTGTTCGCCGTCCCCGGCGCCTTCACCCCGACGTGCCACTTGAACCACCTGCCCGGCTATCTGGAGAACCGCGACGCCATCCTCGCCAAGGGCGTGGACGAGATCGTCGTCGTCGCCGTCAACGACCCCTTCGTCATGCAGGCCTGGGCCAAGGCCACCGGCGGCGAGGGCAAGATCCGCTTCCTGTCGGATTCCGGCGCCTTCGCCAAGGCGATCGGCATGGAGGCAGACATGTCGGGCGCCGGCATGGGCATCCGTTCCAAGCGCTATTCGCTGATCGCCGAGAATGGCCGCGTCACCGCGTTCAACCCCGAGACCGTCCAGGGCGGCGCTGTGGATTCCGGCGCGGCGCGCATGCTCGAACTGCTCTGAGCCGACNGCCGTCCCGGACGGCCGATCCGCAATCTTCCTGAAGACCCCTCCCCTCGCCGGGAGGGGTTTTTCGTTGNTGGCTCAGCCGGCTTTCGCGCCGCGNCCCGNGCGAGCCTGCTTGAACGGCTCCATCCCCTTGCGCGCGAGTTCGTCGGCGCGCTCGTTCTCGGGGTGGCCNGCATGGCCCTTCACCCAGTGCAGCGTCACCTTGTGGCGATTGCGCGCCGCTTCCAGTTCCTGCCACAACTCGGCATTCTTCACCGGCTTCCGGTCGGCGGTCTTCCAGCCGTTCTTCTTCCAGCCGAAGATCCACTTCGAGATGCCGTCCTTGACGTAGGCGGAATCGGTGTAGAGGTCGACTTCGCACGGGCTCTTCAGCGCGCCGAGCGCCTGGATCGCCGCCATCAGTTCCATGCGGTTGTTGGTCGTTTCGGCCTCGCCGCCGCACATTTCCTTCTCGACCGTGCCGTAGCGCAGCACCGCGCCCCAGCCACCCGGTCCCGGATTGCCCGAGCAGGCGCCGTCGGTGAAAATTTCGACCTTCTTCATCTCGGCAGGCTTCATGACTGGAGCGCGTCCGCCGGCAGGCCATATTCGCTCGCCCGAGTCACCGAGCGGTGGAAGCGCGACTTGCGCAGGTATTCGAGCGGATCCTTCTTGACGACGAGGGCGCCGGCTGGCGTCGTCAGCCAGTCGTAGAGGCGTGTCAAAAGGAAGCGCATGGCCGAGCCGCGCGAGAGAAGCGGCAGCGCCTCGATCTCCGCCGGTTCCAGCGGACGAACGGATGTGTAGCCGGAGAGGAGCGCCATGCCCTTGGTCAGGTTGTAGGAGCCGTTCGGCTCGAAGCACCAGGCGTTCAGGCAGATCGAGACGTCGTAAGCGAGGAAGTCGTTGCAGGCGAAATAGAAGTCGATCAGGCCCGACAGCCGCTCGCCGATGAAGAAGACGTTGTCGGGGAAGAGGTCGGCATGGATGACCCCGGCGCGCAGCCCCGCGGGCCACTGCGCCTCGAGCGCCGCAAGTTCAGCCTCGATCTCGGCGCCGAGCCCGGCCTCGACCTCGTCGGCGCGGTCTCGGGAATTTTCCCAGAGCGTGCGCCAGCCGTCGACGGAGAGCGCATTCGCGCGCGCGAGCGAAAAATCCGCGCCGGCGAGATGCATCTCCGCCAGCGCGCGGCCGACCTCGCGGCAATGGCCGACGCCCGGCTTGCGCATCCAGGCGCCGTCGAGGAAGGAGATCAGCGCCGCCGGGCGTCCGGCGAGTTCGCCGAGAAGCGAGCCGTCGCGGCGCGCGACCGGCAGCGGGCAGGAGAGCCCCTTGCCGGCGAGATGGTCCATCAGGCCGAGGAAGAACGGCAGGTCCTCCCGCTTCACCCGCTTCTCGTAGAGGGTGAGGATGAAGGTGCCGCCCGTCGTCCTCAAGAGGAAGTTGGAATTCTCCACGCCCTCGGCGATGCCCTTGTAGGACAGGAGCGTGCCGATCGCGTAGGCATCGAGGAAGGTGGCGAGCTCCTCCTCGGAGACGTCGGTATAAACGGCCATCCTCAGTGAATCCCGTTGACGAAGGCCATGTCGTCACTCGTGAGCTCGACGTCGCGGAGCTCGCGGTTGACGAGGAAGTTCTCGGTCTCGCGCGCCGTCTCCGCAAGCTCGATCGTGGCGTCGTAGCGGTCGCGGAAGGCATCGATGATCTCGTTGACCACCACTTCCGGGGCGGACGCGCCGGCCGAGATGCCGAGGACGGAAATGTCGCCGATCTCGTCCCAGTCGATCTCGGAGGCGCGCTGCAACAGCACCGAGCGGCGGGCGCCGGCCTTGAGCGCCACCTCGACGAGCCGCTTGGAATTCGACGAGTTCGGCGCGCCGACGATGACGAAGAGATCGCAGCCGACCGCCGATTGCTTGACCGATTCCTGCCGGTTTGTCGTGGCGTAGCAGATCGATTCCGCCGCCGGCGCGGCGATCGCCGGAAAGCGCTCGACGAGCCTGGCAATGACATCGGCCGTATCGTCGACGGAGAGCGTCGTCTGCGTGACGAAGCCGAGATTGTCCGGATCGTCCGGCTCGAAGGCATCGACGTCGGCGACCGTCTCGATCAGTGTCACCGTGCCTTCCGGCAGTTGCCCCATCGTGCCGATCACTTCCGGATGGCCGCGATGGCCGATCAGGACGACGTGGCGGCCGAGGCGCTCGTGGCGCATGGCCTGCTTGTGCACCTTGGAGACGAGCGGACAGGTGGCGTCGAGATAGAACAGGTCTCGTGCCTGCGCGTCGGCCGGCACCGATTTCGGCACGCCGTGGGCGGAGAAGATCACCGGCTGGCGGTGGTGCTCCTCGGGGATCTCGTCAAGCTCCTCGACAAAGATCGCGCCCTTGGCCTCGAGCCCCTCGACGACGTAGCGGTTGTGGACGATCTCGTGGCGGACATAGACCGGCGCGCCGTATTTCTTCAGCGCCAGCACCACCATCTGGATGGCCCTGTCGACGCCGGCGCAGAAGCCGCGCGGCGCGCAGAGGCGGATGGTGAGCGGTTTCTTCGCAGTCATGGCGGCTCCGGATCAGGGCTCCCTTAGACCGGGATCACCGGGTTCGTGTCAAGGGTGCGAGGAGCCGTCGCCCTCCTCCTCCGGCGCCGGCTTCCGGCCGAAGAAACGGAAGACGAAGACGCCGGCGAGCGCGAGCGCGAGCCCGTACCAGGTCACCGCATATTGCAGATGGTTGTTGGGCAGGTCGATGATCGTCACCCCGCCGATCGGGTAGCCGCCGGGATTGGCGGTGGCATCGGCATCGACGAAGAAGCCGAGCACCCGCGCCGGGTCGAGCCCGGCATTGGCGGCCATGGCGTCGAGGTCCTTCCAGTAGAAGATGTTCTTCGCCGGATCGTTGTCGGGGACGATCGAGGACGGCTTTCCGGCAAGCTTCTCGCGGGCGAGGCCGACCACCTCGACCTCGCCCTCGACCTGCCCGGCCGGACGCCGCGCCGGATCCTTCAGATCCATGTCGACGAAGCCGCGGTTGACGAGGAGGATCGAGCCGTCCTGCCGCTCGAGCGGCGTGTAGACGAAATAGCCGGTACGGCCGGAATGGGTGGCGAAGAAGAACTGCTCGCGGTCGTGGAGGAAGCGCCCGCGCACCACGACGGGGCGGTATTCGATCTCGCCGCCGGTTGCGACCAGCGCGGCGATCTCGTTGAGCGGCGCGGGCGGCGCCTGCATGCGCTCGGAAATGGTGGCGAGGAGGTTCTCCTTCCACTGAAGCCGCTCCACCTGCCAGGTGCCGAGCGCGATCAGGATCGCGAAGGCGGCGAGCGCCAGCACCGAGACGAGCAGCCCCGGGCGGCTCCTCCTGCCGGCCTGGCGCGCCTCAGCCATGGTCGATCCGTCCTTCGGCCGCCTTGTTGCGGTATTGCAGCGCGATCATCACGCCCTTGAGGACGCGCAGCAGCGACAGGCACAGGACGATCGTCAGCGGGATCCAGAGCAGGAGATGCACGAGGAGCGGCGGGCTGTAATTGACCTCGAGCCAGAGCGCCAGCCCGACCACGACGAAGCCGATGATGAGGATGACGAAGACCGCCGGGCCATCGCCCGAATCGGCGAAGGAATAGTCGAGCCCGCAGGCCTGGCAGCGCGACGCCGGGGTGAGGAAGCCGGAAAAGAGCTTGCCCTGTCCGCAGCGCGGGCAGCGGCCGCGCGCGCCGACGGAAACCGGATCGACCGGCGCGTAGAGCGCCCCGTCGCTCTCCCCGCCCGGGCCATGCTCATGTTGGTCGCCCTGGTGATCCGCCATGTCTTTCCCTTCCGTTTCGCCCGCCTCAACGAAAAAGGCGGCCGGGGACCGGCCGCCTCTTCTATCTCAATGCATCCGGTCCTCAGCCGTGGTGAATCGGCGCACCCCAGGAGGCCCAGACGTAGATGCAGAAGAACAGGAACAGCCACACCACGTCGACGAAGTGCCAGTACCAGGCGGCCGCCTCGAAGCCGAAATGCTGCTTCGGGGTGAAGTGGCCGGCCAGCGCACGGAACAGGCAGACGAGCAGGAAGATCGTGCCGACGAAGACGTGGAAGCCGTGGAAGCCCGTCGCCATGAAGAAGGTGGCGCCGTAGATCGAGTCCTTGAAGGCGAACGGGGCGTGCGCGTACTCGTAGAACTGCACGAACGAGAACAGGATGCCGAGGAGCACCGTCAGCGTCAGGCCGTTGACGAGGCCCTTGCGGTCGCCGTGGAGCAGCGCATGGTGCGCCCAGGTGACCGTCGTGCCCGAGAGGAGCAGGATCACGGTGTTGTAGAGCGGCAGGTGCAGCGGATCGAGCACCTCGATGCCCTGGGGCGGCCACTTGCCGCCGGTAAAGGCGACGCGGGCGGTCTGGGCGGCCTCGTCCGGGAACAGGCTGGCGTCGAAGAAGGCCCAGAACCAGGCGACGAAGAACATCACCTCGGAGGCGATGAACATCATCATGCCGTAGCGCAGGTGCAGCGACACGACGCGGGTGTGGTGGCCTTCATGCGCTTCCTTGATCGTATCCGACCACCAGCCGAACATGGTGTAGAGCACGATCAGCAGGCCGATGAAAAACAGCCACGGATTGGCGATCGGCAGGCCGAGCAGGCTGTCGGCGCCCTTCAGGCCCTGCATCCAGCCGATGCCGCCGAGCGCCATCACGAGCGCCCCGATCGATCCCGTCAGCGGCCACGGACTGGGGTCGATGATGTGGTAGTCGTGGTGCTTGGTATGTGCATCGGCCATGTCTGTCATCCCCGGTGGTCTTCGGTCCGCGCCGGCCGTTTCCGGCGGCGCATCGGTTTCAAAGGCTCTTCTTCTCTTGCACCGGCGCTACGGCCGCTGCAACGGGTTTTTCCGGCCCGTGCGGGAAGAAGGTGTAGGAAAGCGTGATGGTGGTCGTGCCCTTCGTGTCCGGATCGTCGACGATCGCCGGATCGACGAAGAACACGACCGGCATGTCGAGCTTTTCGCCCGGCTGCAGCGTCGTTTCGGTGAAGCAGAAGCACTCGACCTTGTTGAAATAGGCGCCCGCCGAGAGCGGCGTGACGTTGAACGTCGCCTGCCCCGTCTGCGGCCGGTCGGTGTCGTTCTTCGCCAGATAGCCGATCTGCACGGTCTCGCCGATCCTCAGTTCGATCTCGCGCTGAACCGGCTTGAAGTCCCAGGCGAGACCCGGCGCGGTGTTGGCGTCGAAGCGGACCTTGATGGTCTTGTCGAGAATGACGTCGGAAGCCTGCTCGACGCGCTGCGTCGTGCCGCCGAAGCCGGTGACCTGGCAGAAGAGGCTGTAGAGCGGCACGGCGGCGTAGCTCATGCCGACCATGCCGCCGACGAAGGCGGCGCAGGCGACGACGACGCGCAGATTGGCGCTGCGGCCACTCGCTTGCCTGTCGCTCGGCTGTCCCGTCATCCCGTCCTCCTCAGAACCGGTCGAAGACGCCGGGACCGATCTTCACGATGGTCACGACGTAGAACATGACGACGAGCAGGCCGAGCACGATGGCAAGCGCCACCGAGCGGCTGCGGCGGGCCTTCTTCTGCGCTTCGGTGAGTTCGATCCGGTCCATGGCTCAGACCACCAGCGCGCCGAACCGCGCCATCAGGCTGTCGGCGAGAAGCGCGACGAAGACGACGAAGAGATAGACGAGCGAATAGCCGAACATCTTCTTGGCCGGCAGCATGCGCGCGTCGTCCTCCCGCATGCGCAGGACCTGCACCGAGTGCCAGACGAAGACCACGCCGAGCGCGACCGCGACCGCGCCGTAGAGGGGGCTCGCAAAGCCCATGATCCAGGGCAGTACCGCGCTGACGGAGGTCAGCACCGCATAGACGAGCATCTGCCGCTTGGTGGCGCGCGCGCCGGCGACGTTGGGCAGCATGGGCACGCCGGCCTTGCCATAGTCGTCGGACTTGAACAGCGCCAGCGCCCAGAAATGCGCGGGCGTCCACAGGAAGACGATCAGGAAGAGGACGAGGCTCTCGAGCGAGACGTCGCCCGTCACGCAGGCCCAGCCGATCACCGGCGGCAGCGCGCCGGCGGCGCCGCCGATGACGATGTTCTGCGGTGTCGAGCGCTTCAGCCACATCGTGTAGATGACGGCGTAGAAGAAGATGGTGAAGGCAAGCAGCGCCGCCGCGAGCCAGTTGACCGCTAATCCGAGGATCGAGACCGAGAAGGCCGAAAGCACGAGGCCGAAACCGAGCGCGGTTTCGGGCGCGACCCGGCCCGCCGGGATCGGCCGGCCGGCGGTGCGCTTCATCACCTTGTCGATGTCGGCGTCGTACCACATGTTGAGCGCGCCGGAGGCGCCGCCGCCGACGGCGATGCAGATGATGGCGATGAAGCCGACGACGGGATTGATCGAGCCCGGAGCGACGAGCATGCCGACGAGCGCGGTGAAGACGACCAGCGACATCACCCGCGGCTTCAGGAGCGCGATGAAATCGTGCGCGTCGCCGTCGCTCAGGAGACTGGCGGGCATGGCGATCGCGTCGTCGGTGTCGTAGGCGGCCATCGGACTTATCTCTTTCATGCATATCCGGCCGGGGCCGGAATATGGGCAGGCCGCCGTCGCGGCGGCCTGCCCCAGTTCATGTCCGCATCACTTGATGCGCGGGAGCTGCTCCCACTGGTGGTAGGGCGGCGGCGAGGAGAGCTGCCATTCGAGCGTCGTGGCGCCCTCGCCCCACGGATTGTCGCCGGCAACCCGCTTGGCGCTGAAGGCCTCGATCACGCCGAAGAGGAAGATGAGCACGCCGAAGCCCGAAATGTACGAGCCGTAGGACGAGACCATGTTCCAGCCCGCGAACGCATCCGGATAGTCGATGTAGCGGCGCGGCATGCCGGCAAGGCCGAGGAAGTGCTGCGGGAAAAACACGAGGTTCACGCCGATGAAGGTCACCCAGAAGTGCAGGCGGGCGATCCAGGCCTTGTACATGTAGCCGGTCATCTTCGGGAACCAGTAGTACCAGCCGGCGAAGATGCCGAACACGGCGCCGAGCGACAGCACGTAGTGGAAGTGGGCCACCACGTAGTAGGTGTCGTGGAAGGCGCGATCGAGGCCGGCATTGGCGAGCTGGACGCCCGTCACGCCGCCGACGGTGAACAGGAAGATGAAGCCGATCGACCACAGCATCGGGGTGCGCAGCGAGATCGAGCCGCCCCACATCGTGGCGATCCACGAGAACACCTTCACGCCCGTCGGCACCGCGATCACCATCGTCGCGAAGACGAAGTAGCGCTGCGCGTTCAGCGACATGCCCACCGTGTACATGTGGTGCGCCCACACGATGAAGCCGACGGCGCCGATCGCCACCATCGCGTAGGCCATGCCGAGATAGCCGAAGATCGGCTTCTTCGAGAAGGTCGAGACGATGTGGCTGACGATGCCGAAGGCCGGCAGGATCATGATGTACACTTCGGGGTGGCCGAAGAACCAGAACAGGTGCTGGAACAGGATCGGGTCGCCGCCGCCCTCGGGGGCGAAGAAGGCCGTGCCGAAGTTGCGGTCCGTCAGGAGCATGGTGATGCCGCCCGCCAGGACCGGCAGCGACAGGAGCAGCAGGAACGCCGTCACCAGCACCGACCAGGCGAAGAGCGGCATCTTGTGCAGCGTCATGCCCGGAGCGCGCATGTTGAGGATCGTCGTGATGAAGTTGATCGCGCCGAGGATCGACGAGGCGCCGGCAATGTGCAGCGACAGGATCGCGAAATCCATGGCCGGGCCGGGCTGGCCGGTCGTCGCCAAGGGCGGATAGATCGTCCAGCCGCCGCCGGTGCCGTAGGCGCCGGCCGGGCCTTCGACGAACATCGACAGGAGCAGCAGGATGAAGGCGGGCGGAAGCAGCCAGAACGAGATGTTGTTCATCCGCGGGAAGGCCATGTCCGGCGCGCCGATCATGATCGGCACCATCCAGTTGGCGAAGCCGCCGATCAGCGCCGGCATGACCATGAAGAAGATCATGATCAGGCCGTGGGCCGTGGTGAACACGTTGAACATGTGCTTGCCGCCGTCGATGGCAGCGTCACCCTCGAAGCCGTAGACCATCGAGGCGAGGCCGTGGAAGATCTGGATCCCCGGCTCCTGCAGCTCGGCGCGCATGGCGATGGACAGAAGGCCGCCGATGATGCCCGCGAGAATCGCGAACGCCAGGTAGAGCGTGCCGATGTCCTTGTGGTTGGTGGAATAGAGCCAGCGACGCACGAAGCCCTGCGGCTTGTGGTCGTGGTGATCGTGATGGTCGTGAGCTGCAGCAGAGCCAGCCATTTTCCTGCTCCCTTGAATTACTGCGCGGCGTTGGCGGCGACGTCGACCGACTTGCGGTCGGCTTCGATGGCGGCCAGCAGGTTCCTGTTGGCCGAGCCGAGGTCGGTCGCGGCGGCGGCGAGCCAGGCATCGAACTTGTCCTGGGAAACGACGCGGATGGCGATCGGCATGAAGGCGTGGTCCTTGCCGCAGAGTTCGGAGCACTGCCCGTAATAGAGGCCTTCGCGCTCGGCGCGGAACCAGGTCTCGTTGATGCGGCCCGGCACGGCGTCAATCTTCACGCCGAAGGCCGGGAGGGCGAAGGCGTGCAGCACGTCGGCGGCGGTGACGAGGACGCGGACGGTCTTGCCGACCGGGACGACCACCTCGTTGTCGACGGCGAGGAGCCGCGGATAGGCCGACTTGTCTTCCTTGCCGGCGGCGGCGCGGTCAGCTTCCTGGAGGAGGAGGGAATCGAACGACACGTCGCTCTCCTCGCCCGTCTGGTACTCGTAGCCCCAGTACCACTGGTAGCCGGTCGCCTTGACCGTGAGGTCGGCGTCGCCGGGGGTGAACTGGGCGGTCAGGAGGTTGAAGGAGGGCACGGCGAGCGCGAGCAGGACGAGAACCGGACCGAGCGTCCAGATCACCTCGATCGTGGTGTTGTGGCTCGTGCGCGAGGGAACCGGGTTGGCCGAGGCGCGGAACTTGACGATCACGTAGAGGAGAAGCGCCAGGACGAGCAGCGTGATCGGCACGATGAACCACAGCGTATACTGCTCGAAGCTCCTGATCTGGCTCATGATCTGGGAAGCCGCAGGCTGCATGCCCGTCTGCCATTCGACCGGCTGCGCGGCCAAAGCGGGGCTTGCCATGATAGCGGCTGCAGAAGCGCCGAGCCCTGCGAAAAGCTGTCTGTTCACGTCGGTGTCTCCCTCGAGCAAGGATTCCGCCGTCGGCTATGGCAGAATCCCTCAAATTATCGCCGCTTCAAACCATAGTTTAGCACCGCCCGCAACCGTCAGAGCCATTAGTTCGTGCGGCATTTTTGCGCGGCACGAACCGCGGAGTCGCGGCCGGACGCGCGGCGCGGCGACGGCGCGCGGACGGCAAACGCCCCCCTGGCGTCCCGGCCACGTGCCGAAAAGCCCAATTTTTGCCCAACTGGACGCGTGACTTGTCTTTGATGGGTTCCAATTTGGCCTCGGCCAATTACAAACTAGCGCAATGATTCGCCGGGTCGCGGGGACGATATGGGTTTTCTGAAGACTTTGAAGCCGGCAGCGGCGCTTTCCGCCGCGGGACTGGCCGCAGCTCTCGCTCTGGCGGCAGCGCCGGCCGGCGCGCAGCAGGCGGGCAAGGTCAAGTCGGCGCACGGGGCCTGGTCCATCGTCTGTGACACGCCTCCCGGTGCCCCGGGCGAACAGTGCGCGCTGATGCAGAACGTGGTGGCCGACGACCGTCCCGAAGTCGGGCTTTCCGTCGTCATCCTCAAGACCGCCGACCAGCAATCGAAGATTCTCCGCGTGCTCGCCCCTCTCGGCGTGCTCCTGCCCTCGGGCCTCGGCCTGAACGTCGATGGCAAGGATATCGGCCGCGCCTATTTCGTGCGCTGCTTCTCCGACGGCTGCTATGCCGAGGTGATCCTCGACGAGACGCTCCTCAAGACCCTGCGCTCGGGCTCGATGGCGACCTTCATCGTCTTCCAGACACCGGAGGAAGGCATCGGCATCCCCGTCGATCTCGGCGGCTTCACCGAAGGCTACGCCGCGCTGCCCTGACCGGTCGCGCTCAGGCGCCGCTGCGCCGGCCGGCGAGATAGCCGAGGACGGCGCCGATGGCGATCGCGGCGATCATCCCTTCCGTGCCGAGGAAGGCGCCGATCACGGCGCCGGCGATCATTCCCGCCGCCATGAAGGATGACGTTGTCCATGCCGGGGTCCACATTGGTCTCTTCTCCTGTCGATCCCTGTCCATGACGGGCTAACCGCCCGGCGGGGCCGCGGGTTCCGGGTGAGCTTCCCCAGGGAGGAATGCGGCGGGCAAGTCGGCGCCGGCTTACATCCGCCGCCTTCCCTCCTATATTGAGTGCAATCGCTTCGCGGCGCCGCGGCGGCGCCCGCCTCCCAACCACAGGAACGACCATGACCGCGCAATCCCTTCTCGCCCAGTTCGACGTCGACGAGGCCCGGCTCGAGCGCATCGTCGCCGACGCGCTGTCGGGGGCGGACGACGGCGAGCTTTATGTCGAATTCGAAGAGACCGAATCCCTGCTCTTCGACAATGGCAAGCTCAAGTCCGGCTCGTACTCGACCGATCGCGGCTTCGGCTTGCGCGCGGTCGCCGGCGAGACCACCGGCTACGCCCATGCCGGCGACCTCTCGGAAGCGGCTTTGAAGCGGGCGGCCGACGCCGTCTCGGCCGTCGCGCGCGGCGGCGCGGGCGTCTATTCGGAGCCGCCGCTTCGCACCAACCGGATTCTTTATACATCGGAGAACCCGATCGCCGCCCCGGGCTTCGAGGCCAAGGTCAAGCTGCTGCAGGAGATGGACGCCTATCTCCGCACGAAGGACGAGCGCGTGCGCCAGGTGACGGTCTCGCTCTCGGCCAACTGGCAGGTCGTCGAGATCCTGCGCGCCGACGGCCACCGCGTGCGCGACGTCCGCCCGCTCACCCGGCTCAACGTCAACGTCATGGTCGGCAAGGGCGACCGGCAGGAATCGGGCTCCTACGGCATCGGCGGGCGCAAGCTCTTCGGTGACTTCCTGACGACCGAGAGCTGGCAGGCCGGCGCCGACGAGGCGCTCCGGCAGGCGCTCGTCAATCTCGAGGCGATCCCCGCCCCCGCCGGTACGATGGACGTCGTCCTCGGCGCCGGCTGGCCCGGCGTGATGCTGCACGAGGCGGTCGGCCACGGGCTCGAGGGCGACTTCAACCGCAAGAAGACCTCCGCCTTCTCCGAGCTCCTCGGCCAGCGCGTCGCGTCGAAGGGCGTCACCGTCGTCGATGACGGCACGATCGAGGGCCGGCGCGGCTCGCTCTCCGTCGATGACGAGGGCACGCCGTCGGGCTACAACGTGCTGATCGAGGACGGAATCCTCGTCGGCTACATGCAGGACCGGCAGAATGCACGGCTTATGGGCATGAAGCCCACCGGCAACGGCCGCCGTCAGTCCTACGCGCACCAGCCGATGCCGCGCATGACCAACACCTACATGCTCTCCGGCGACAAGACTCCGGAGGAAATCATCTCCTCGGTCAGGAAAGGCATCTATGCCGTGTCCTTCGGCGGCGGGCAGGTCGACATCACGTCCGGCAAGTACGTCTTCGCCTGCACCGAGGCCTATCTTGTCGAGAACGGCAAGGTCGGCGCGCCGATCAAGGGGGCGATGCTGATCGGCAACGGTCCGGACTCTATGCAGCGCATCTCGATGATCGGCAACGATTCGAAACTCGACTCCGGCATCGGCATGTGCGGCAAGGCCGGCCAGAGCGTGCCGGTCGGCGTCGGCCAGCCGCATCTCCTGATGAACGCGATGACGGTGGGCGGCACCCAGGCCTGAGCTCTGACGGGGCGCGCTCCTGCGCCGCGAACAACCGGATATGCAACTTATTCGCGCATTCGGCACGCGGCGGTGGCATTTGGCGTCCGGCTTCAAACTCGGTTAAGCGTCGGGTGTTATACCGGCTGACGACGTCGCCACCTCGAACGCGAAAGCATGATGCAGGGACCCAAAGCCGCAGCGCTGCGCCGCACGCTCAAGCAGGCCGCCATCCGCGGCGGGCTCGAGACGCTGTCGCTCGCGGCCCGCGCGGGCCTCAGCCGCCGCGCGGCCGGCCGCGGCGTCATCTTCACCCTGCACCACGTGCGCCCGCGCGAGGACAAGACCTTCGACCCGGCCGCGCATCTCACGGTCACGCCCGACTTCCTCGACGCGGCGATCGCGGCGGTGAAGCGGGCGGGATACCGCACCGTGGCGCTTTCCGACCTGTTGCGCCATCTCGAGCGACCGGACGACGACCGGCCCGTCGCCGCCTTCACGCTCGACGACGGCTACCGCGACAACGACGTCCACGCCCGGCCGGTCTTCGAGCGCCACGAGACGCCGTTCACCGTCTTCGTCACCGGCGGTTTCGTCGACCGCACCCATACGATCTGGTGGAAGACCGCCGAGGCGCTGATCGGCCGCCTCGATACGTTCCGGTTCGATTTCGGCGAGGGCGAGGTCGCGCTGCCCGTGCGCACGCTGGCGGAGAAATATGCCGCCTACGACCGGCTGTCGCGCGCGCTCGGTCTCGGACCGCAGGACCAGATCGTCGCGCGGCTCGACGCCGCGGCGCAAGCGCATGGCATCTCGCCCTCGGCCATCGTCGCCGCGGAGGTGATGGACGAGGCCGAGTTGCGCCGCCTCGCCGCAACGCCCTTCGCCAGCCTCGGCGCGCACACGATCAGCCACCCGATCCTGTCGAGGCTCGACGAGCGGCGCATGCGCGAGGAGATTTCCGCCTCGATCGACCGCGTCGAAGCGATCACCGGCACGCGGCCCGCCACCTTCGCCTATCCCTACGGCACCGTCGCGGCCGTCGGCCCGCGCGAGTACGAGGCGGCGCGGCAGGCGGGGCTTTCCCTCGCCGTCACCACCCAGCCCGACGTCTTGCGCTGCGACAGCGCCGCGAGCCCCTTCAGCCTGAAGCGGGTGTCGCTCAACGGCTATTACCAGAAGGACCGCTACGTCGAGACCCTGCTCTCCGGCCTGCCCTTCGCGCTGCGCCGGGCCCGGGCCTAGCCCTCAGGGATAAAGACGCGTCTTCTCCCAGTCGCCGGACGGATCGGTGCGCTTGAACACGAGGCGGTCGTGCAGGCGGAAGGGGCGGTCGTGCCAGAATTCGATCTGCACCGGACGGATGCGGAAGCCCGACCAGTATTTCGGCCGCGGCACCTCGCCCACGGCGTAGCGCGCAGTGTATTCCGCGACCGCCTTTTCGAGCGCGAAGCGGCTCTCCAGCGGACGCGACTGCCGCGAGGCCCACGCGCCGATGCGGCTGCCGCGCGGGCGCGAGGCGAAATATTCGTCGGCCTCGGCGTCGGAGACGATCTCGACCGGCCCGCGCACCCGCACCTGCCGGCGCAGCGACTTCCAGTGGAAGCACATCGCCGCCTTCATCGAACCGAGGATTTCCTGGCCCTTGGCGCTCTCGAAATTGGTGTAGAAGACGAAGCCCTTGTCGTCGAGGCCCTTGAGCAGCACCATGCGCACGTCCGGCATGCCGTCGGCGTCGACCGTGGCGAGCGCCAGCGCGTTCGGATCGTTCATCTCGCTCTTCGTCGCGTCCTCAAGCCACTCGGCGAAGAGACGAAAGGGCTCGCCGGCTTCGGTGAAGTCACCACTCGTTAACCCTGTTTCCGACATAATCCGACCTCTTGCCTGGCGAGTGGAATGAGCATGCGTGACCTAACAGAAGCGCCGGATTCGCGAAAGGGGCGGCCGCACATCCGCCGCCTCGCGCCGTCGCTTTTCCTCGCCGCGCTCCTCCTGTCGGCCGGCTGCACCAGCTCTCCCCGCACCGCTGCAAGCGTCGCCACGCCGCCCGGCATCGACCCGACCTCGACCGCTTCGATCACGCCGCTGTCGGCCGACGCCGACCTTCTCTCCGACGAGCCGGTCATCGCCCGCGCCATCTCGGCGGCGGCCGATGGCGCCCGGCCCCTGTCGTGGTCGAACCCGGAGACCGGCGCGACCGGAGTCATTTCTTCCCTCTCCGCCCTGACCGGTGGCGACCTCGCCTGCCGCACCTTCCACACCACGCGCCACGGCTTCGACGGCGTCGCCCTCTACAAGGGTCGCGCCTGCCGGCTCGCCGACGGCCGCTGGCACCTCGCGAGCTTCGGCCGCGCCGACGAATAGGACGCCCGTCCCGTACACGGATGGTTAGCAAATCGTGGCTACCTTGGCGGTAGCTGTCGAACGGGAAAGTGTCATGCGTAGTCCCTATTCAGTGCTCGGGGTGAAGAGGACCGCCGATACGGGCACGATCAAATCGGCCTACCGGGCGCTTGCCAAGACCTGGCACCCGGACCAGAACCCGAACCCGGAAGCCCCGCAGCGCTTCGCCGAGATCAGCCAGGCCTACCGGATCCTGATCGATCCCGACCTGCGCGCGCAGTTCGACGGCGGCAAGATCGACGCGCTCGGGCGCCGGCGCACCTCCGCCTTCTCCGGCAATCCCTTCGCCGTCTTCCGCGAGGCCTGGCGCACCCGCCCGAAACCCAAGCCGGCCGAGGAGGCTGCGACCGCGTCGGGGGAGGATGATCTCGCCGGCTTCGACGAGATGGTCGACCACATTTTCGGCAAGGACGCCGAGCGCGCCGGACAGAAGGCCGCCGGCCCCCGCGCCGCGGGAGAGGAAAGGCAGGAAGCCGACGATCCGCTCTCCGTCCTCGACGAGCTCTTCGCCAGATGGAAGGCGGTCCACCGCCGCCCGGAGCGGCCGGAGCGGCCGATGCCGGAGAGCCGGCACGAGGTGGAGATCGAGCTTGCCGCCGTCGTCACCGGCAAGCGCACGAGCCTCAGGCTCGCCGACGGCACCGACCTGATCGTCGACATCCCGGCGGGCATCGCCGACGGCGCGGTCATCCGCATGCAGCGCGACACCGGCGCAGGCCTCGCCGACGTGGCGGTGACCGTGCGCCACCGCCCGCACCCCGCCTTTCGCGTCGTCGGCCGCGACCTCGTCACCGAGGCGGCGGTCGAGCTGCGCGACGCCGTGCTCGGCGGCACGGTGACGGTGGAGACGCTCGACGGTCCGGTGCGCCTCGACGTGCCGCAATGGACGACAGGCGGCGCCCCGCTCGTCGTCGACGGCCGCGGCCTGCCGGGTCCCGACGGCCGGCGCGGCGACCTCCACGTCCACCTTCACATCCGGCTTCCCGGCCGGCCCGACGAGGCGCTGGTCGAGCTGATGCGCTCGCGGCGCAAATCCTTTTTCATGTAGCCATTGCGCGCGGCCGGCCCGCCCCGACAATCCGGCCGCGTACCCACGACTCGCGCGACTTGCAGGCGAAGTCGGGCTGTGCCATAGCCTGCCAACGAACATAGGAGAATGATATGGGTGCGACTTCCGGCCTCATGCAGGGCAAGCGCGGCCTCATCATGGGCGTTGCCAACAACCGCTCCATCGCCTGGGGAATTGCCAGGGCCTGCGCCGACGCCGGGGCGGAACTGGCGCTGACCTACCAGGGCGAAGCCCTGAAGAAGCGCGTCGAGCCGCTCGCCGCCGAACTCGGCGCCATCGTCGCCGGCCATTGCGACGTCACCGAACTCGACACGATCGACGCGGTCTTCTCCGGCCTCGAGAAGAAATGGGGCAAGATCGACTTCGTCGTCCACGCCATCGCCTTTTCCGACAAGGACGAGCTGACCGGCCGCTACGTCGAGACGACGCGCGAGAACTTCACCCGCACCATGGACATCTCGGTCTACTCGCTCACCGCCGTCGCCAAGCGCGCCGAGCCGCTGATGAGCGAGGGCGGNTCGATCCTGACCTTGACCTATTANGGCGCCGAGAAGGTGATGCCGCACTACAACGTCATGGGNGTGGCCAAGGCCGCGCTCGAGGCGAGCGTGCGCTATCTCGCCGTCGACCTCGGCGGCAACCGCATCCGCGTCAACGCCATCTCTGCCGGGCCGATCAAGACGCTCGCCGCCTCGGGCATCGGCGACTTCCGCTACATTCTCAAGTGGAACGAGTACAACTCGCCGCTCAAGCGCACCGTGACGATCGAGGAAGTCGGCGATTCCGCGCTCTACCTCCTCTCCGACCTGTCGCGCGGCGTGACCGGCGAGGTGCTCCATGTCGATTCCGGCTACCACACGGTCGGCATGAAGGCAGTCGACGCGCCGGACATCAGCGTCGTCAAGGATTGATCTTCTCGGGGTGCGCCGCCGGATGTCCGATTTCAGGATGTATGTGATCCGCCACGGCCAGACCGACTACAACCGGGACGGCCGGCTGCAGGGCGCCCGCGACATTCCGCTCAACGCCACCGGCCGCGCCCAGGCGGCCGGGCTCGGCAAGGCGCTCGCCGCCCTGCCCGGCTTTGATCCCGACGCCTATGACTGGGTCGCGAGCCCGCTCGTGCGCGCCCGCGAGACGATGGAGCTCGTGCGCAGCAATGCCGGGCTCGACCCGCACGCCTACCGCACGGATCCGCTCCTGATCGAGGTCTCCTTCGGCGACTGGGAAGGGTATACGCTGGAAGAGGTGGAGGCCGGCGTGCCCGGCTCGATCGCCCGGCGCGAGGCGGCTAAGTGGAACTTCCTGCCGCCCGGCGAGACCGGCGAGAGCTACGAGATGATGGCGCAGCGCGTCGACGCCTTCCTCGCCAAACTCGACCGCCCGACGGTCTGCGTCGCCCATGGCGGCATCATCCGGGCGCTGTTCAACCGCGTCGGCGGCGTCGCCGGCGATGTCGCCGCCCTCCTCGACGTGCCGCAGGACCGCATCCTCAGGGTCGAGGGCAACTCCGTCGACTGGGTCTGAACCCGGGACTTCTCGCCCCCGCACCGTTCGACATGTGATCCGACGCGCGAAAGGCGCGCGTCGTCAATTCGAAGCTGATTGTGAAANAGCGCTGTCGCGCTCGGGGAAATGACGGCCGCGCGCGGATGCGCCGGGCGATCGCCTACTGCACGATCTCGAGATCGTTGATGACGCGCTTGCCGTCGANNACCGTGTAGAACACGGT
>Ga0065721_10049326_pt1 | contig 37416 bp, 44 predicted proteins | sample Mesricmetagenome_FD_59108 | JGI IMG/M metagenome (GOLD analysis project Ga0065721, IMG submission 59108) | Mesophilic microbial community from rice straw/compost enrichment Sample: eDNA_1 v2 (version 2) | ecosystem: Engineered > Solid waste > Grass > Composting > Bioreactor | place: USA: Davis... | reverse complement strand
GGAGCGGCTCCGCAGCCGGTCCCCGGCTTCCAGGGGGCGCGGGGCCGACCGGCCTGCCAGGGCCTCGCGGGCCCGCACGAGGCGGTCATAGGCCCTCATGTCGGTCTCGTCGCCGCTGACCGGCATCTCCAGCACCGCCTCGATGCGCATCAGCAGGTCAAGGCGGTCGTGTCCGCCACGGTCGATGGTGGCGAGGATGCCGTCGACGGCGAGCACGAAGTCGCTCTGGGCCTCGTCCGGTGATTCGATGGTGTCGTCTGCCATGGTCGAGCACTACAGCAGGCCGTGGTGGCCGCCAATAGGCTCGCGACGTCGCGGTTAACCGCTGCCTAGCGGGGCGACGGCGCCGCGGCTGACGGCAGGTCCGGGTCGTCCGCCAGCCTTTCGGCCACCGAGTTGACGAGGTCGACATAGGCCTGGCTGTCGGCGAGGCGGGACAGGGCCTTTTTGCGGATCGAGGCCTCGAAGCCGTCCTGCAGCATGGCCATGGCCACCAGCGGGTACTCTTCCATGATGCGGTCCACGGTGTCCCGGTTCCAGGAAGCGACCTGGCCGCGGGCAAGCGGGCGGAGCGCCTCGAGGTCGGACAGTTCCAGCCGGGCGACAACGTCGCGGGCCTCGTCCGCCGACATCGCCGCGGCGACCCGGGAGACGCGGTGCTTGACCTCGGCATAGGCGACGTGGAACCCGGCGTCCATGCGACCGGAGGCGAAGACCTGGGACGAGCTGACGACGGCGTGCTTCATTTCGGGATCTCCTTCGGCAAGAGGCTAAGCCCGCGCCGCGAAAGTGTCCACGCGTGGGTGTGCCTTTCACGCGTCCCGGTTAAGTTCGGCGGAACCCACAGGAGACATCGCATGGCCAAGGACATCGACACCCCGCTGCTCACGCTCGACGCCACCGACTGGCGCGTTGCCGACCAGGCCGCCGAGGACCTCACCGATCTGCAGCGCCAGCCCTGGGCCTTCGAGCTCAGGCAGGGCGGATATTCCGGCGTCTACCTCGTCGCCCGTGCCCCGGACGGCACCGAGCGGAACGTCAACGTGGAGATAGACAAGGGCAACCTCAAGCTGGTCGTGGGCGGGGACGCAAGCGCCGACCCGGTCGCCATCGTGCATGTCGGCGAGAACGCGGTGTCGGTGCAGCCGGCGACCCATTCCGGACGCGGGCTGCCGGACTACGCGGTGATCGACGCCGAAGGCATCCGCCTGTCCGACACCGACATCGCACCCGGTTGCACCGGCGAGGCCTCCACCCCGTCCCCCTGACCGCGGGGACATGTCCGAACGTCAAAAGGCCGGGCAGACCCCGGCCTTTTCCTTGTCAGCCTGCGGCGGGAGCGGAGGGGAAGCCGGCGGCGGCCAGCCGGTCCGCGCGTCCCGCCGCCATGGCGGAGACGGAGGCGATGCCGGCGGCCACGGCCTGCCTGAGCTCCTCCGGCAAGACAGCGTCAGCGCCGGTCGACACGATCGCCTCGAGCGGTACCAAGGCCTCCGCCGCTGCCGTGGCGGCGACGTCTTCGGCGTCCAGCAACGCCTTGGCATGCGCCGGGTCGGCGGCACCCGGGGGCAACCTGCCGAAGAAGTCCGCCAGGGCGAAGTCGCGTTCGGCGTCCTTTTCCGTGTCCCAGGCGCGCAGCAGCCACTGTGACCGGGGGTGCCACTCCGTCGCCGCCTCGCGCACGTCCATCGGAATAGCCTTCCGGTAGCCGAATACGCCGCGCCAGTTGGTGTAGCCGAACTCCATGGGTTCGCCGTCCGGACGCCCGGCGGCCTTGCCCTGCCGTTCCTGGCCGCGCAGGAGGTCCGCCAGCTTCCCGGACGCGGCCTGGCAGGCCTGGAAGATCTCTGTCAGCGCGGCGTCGGGATCCGGGTGCTCGGTGGACATGGCGAGACCCAACGCCGTGCCGCCCGCCTTGTTGAGCGCCTCGTAGGCCTCGTACAGCACCTTGATCGCGGCATCGTCCAGTCGGGTCTTGTCCATGTCGGCTTCCTTGTCCTGCGGCGCTATCCTGATGCCGCCACCTTTTACAGGACGTTAAGCGATTCTCGATAGTGTGGTGGCACAGGAGAAGAGACATTGCAGCTGCACCACGCGCACAGGATGACGGACGCGGAATTGCTCCGCATGTTCGCCCGGCCCATGGCCGCGGGCACCTTCACCCTGGTCACCGGCATGGATGCCGCCGAGGCAGGGCGCAAGTTGCGTGGCTGGGTGGAGGCAGGCCTCCTGTCAGAGACACGGGGCGGGCTGTTCGCCAAGCCGTCCGCCGGGCAGCGGATGCCGGCGCCGGTTCAGGCCAGGGCTCCCGCCGTCACCCCGCCGTCCGTGGTCACCCCCGTGGCCGCTCCCGAGGCCGCACCGCGGCGCAGGCGCGCCCCGAGGGCGAGGCCGTCTGTAGACCGGGTGCGCGACATCATCGCGAGGTCGGGACCCGTCCCGGTCGGGCGGGTCGCCCGCGCGATGGGCCTGTCGCACGCCAGGGTTTCCTCCATCGTCAAGGATCTCGTGGCCGAAGGGGCCGTGGAGGCGGCGCTGGACCCGGAGGGCACACGGCTGTTCGACGGCGGCGTCCTCTACGTCGCCGCCGGCATGCAACCGGTCCTCCACCGGCGGGGCCTGCCGCCTTCCGCCGCCTGGGCCAGGTGGAGGGGCGTCGCGCTGGAGGTCCTTTCGGACTGGATGATCGAGGAGGATGCCGTCCGCGGCATGGGCGGGCTGGAGGAGCATCGCGCCGCCCTGGGGAAGGGTGTTGCCTCGGGCGAGGTCGCCAGGCGGGAGGACGGCTGTCTCAAGGCCGCCAGGAACCTTTATTGCAGCGAGCGCCGGACCAGGATGAGGCAACGCTCGTTTGCCCTGCAGCGGAGCATTGGAGGCGTCACCACGCCGCCCGCGCTGTCGGTTGCCATGGGCGTCTCGCGCCAACGGGGACACCAGGTGTTGGGAAAGGCCGTCGGGGAAGGGACCGCCTTCCGGGTCGGACGCCGGCAGTTCGCGTCCTTCACCCACGCCTACGCCTTGACCCGGGTGGTTCCCGAAGCATGGAGGGTGCCGTTGCGGGAGACGGGTGTTCCCGACCGCCTCGCGGAGTGCTTGGCCGCGGCAGGCATCGAGCTGGTCGGCGACCTCGGCAAGGTGCCTCCCGCGGACTTGCGGTTCATCCCGTCCGTGGGGGAAGGCGACGTCGGCGTCCTCGAGACGGTTATGGCGTCGCGGGGCGTGCGTCCCGGCAGCGTGCCGGAGTTCCTGGATCTCGGATTGCTCATGGAGAACCCGGTCGAGCCTGCCGCGGCCCCGCCGCCGTCCGTCTCGTACTCGCCGTTGCTGCGGGAGTTCGAGGAGTGGTCGACGATCGCCGATTTCGCCGAGGTCTCCGGCCTGGGCCTGTCGGAAGCGGAGCGCATGGCCGAGGCGTGGCTCGCCGAGGGGACGCTGGTGTCGACGGGGCCGGACCCCGTCCGCTACGCCCTGGCACTCGGACGGCGGGAGACCTTCCGCCACGCCTCGGTGTTGGATTTCGGCGTGGCGTCGAGACAGGCCGTGTTCGCCGAGGCCAACGCGGACGAACGACGGCTCCTGGTAAGGAGGGCCCGTGTCAGGCAGGGGCTGGCCTCGATCGCGGAGGTGGCGGACTACCTCGGGGTGACGGAAGACGCGGTCGCGGACCTGGGTTGATCCGGTCGCGTCAGCTGCAGGCGGTGTCGATCGCTTCCATGGCCTTGGTGGCGCCGGACAGCGAATAGGTGTCCACCGTGTCCGTGCCGCGCTGGCTGGTGGCGCGCACGACCATGGTGGACCCGGCCTTCATGGCCTCGACGAAGCCGGACTCCGCCGAGGCGTCCGCGAGCCAGACGACGCTGCCGTCCGCGACCATCCCGTAGGAGTTGCCGTCGATGTCCGCGCTGGCCTTGGGGTCGGTGGCGTTCACCGGATAGCCGAGGATGGATTGCACCTCGTTGCGGGTACCGCCGCCCTGGCGGTGGATGACGATGAACGAGATCGGGTCGCGGTTGACGCCAGAGGGCTGGCTCGAACGCGGTGTCGCGGAGATGTAGCAGGTGGCCCCGTCAGCGTCCGCCCCCTTCCACGCCGTCCAGGCGCCGAACGAGCCTAGCTCCGTGGCCTGCTGGGCCGCGGCCGGCAAGGGCGCGAGGGACGCCACGAGGGCGGCGGCGAGGATTGCGGGGAGGGTTTTCATGGGGCCGTTGCTCCTGTCGGTTCTGCGCGAATCGCCTTGCCGGCGGTTGCACCAGGGTTACCACAGCGGTCGACGCCATCAAGCCGTCTGCGAAAGCGTGAACACCCCTTGCGGAACCGGCGCGGAAAGGCTTCGTTGATCCCGGCAGGGCAGGACCGGCGGGCGCCGGTCACGGGGGACTGGGTCATGTATTCGAGACGGCGGCGCGAACGCGCCAAGAGGCTGGCATATGGGTTGGGGATCGCGCTGGTGACGGCGGCGATGTGGCCGGCCCCGGACGACCGCGGCACCGGAACTCCCGTGGCCGAGGCGTCCCTGGCGGCTTCGGTGGCTATCCCGCCGGTTCCGTGACCCTGAACAGGTGCGCGTAACGGGCCGAGTGGTCGGTCCGGGGCGGCATTGTCTCCCCGGCGGCACCGGGCGAGCGGCTCACGCCGAAGCCGGCCCGATAACGGTTGAAGATCCCGTCCCCCGGACGGAGGCGGGCGAGCAACTCCATCGTCGAGGGGCTGAGCGGCGCGTCCTCGAACTGTCGCTCGCGCTGGCGGCGCACCTGGCGGGTGTTGCCGGTGTTGTTGACGGCGTTCCCCCGCGGGCCGGACTCGATCCGGGCGGCCCTCCAGGCACGGTAGTCCAGGTCCTGCGCCATGCGTCGTCCTAGCGGTTCGCGGTAAGCTCGATGCGTCCGCCCTCGAAGGGCTGGTCGGCGGCATGGTGTAGGTGTGGCCCGAAGACGGCCATCAGCTGCCACACCAGCCATTCGGAGACACCGTCGGCGTCGTCGGCGTGCGGAGATTCCGCCGGCAGGATATGCGGGGCGTTGGCGCGGGTCTCCGCCCAGGCCTCGTCGCGGATCTCGCGTCCGCGCGGCGTCAGGCGCACGCGGGCGGTGTCGTTGAGGCTGGCGACGGTGGCGGATGCGGTCATATCGGGGCTCCTGCAGTTCGCAAGGATCATGGCACGGAGACGTTAACGAACGGTGGACGCCAGCCGTTCAGGTGCGCAACGGATCCTGGCTGCGGAGGCGGGACACGGCCTCGGATTCCTCCCGTTGGCGCACGGCACGCCGGATCTCGTCCTCGGAAAATTCCACCCAGTAGAGGTGCGCCGCCCGCCACGCCGGATCGGCGATGGCTTCCGCCCGCTGTCGGTAAAGAGCGATACGCGCGCGTGTCGCTTCCTCCTGGTCGCCGGGCAAGGGGCGCGTCGCCGTGAAGACCTCGGAGCGGTCGTAGGCGGCCTGGATCATCTCGTCCGTCACCGGATTGCGGCGAAGGGCCGGGTCTCCGGGCTCGGTGAGATACGGCGCCACGGGGGTGTCGGTGAAAATGAAGAGCGTCAGGCCGGCGACGGCCAGCAGGATGACAGTGATGACCAGCGGGCTCACGGGCGTCCTCCGGCGACACGCAAGGCGGCATGGAGCCTGACCTGCCGGTGCAGCCATCTCAACTCCGCGTCACGCAACAGTTCGGGCAGGCCCGGCAAGGTGATCCCCAGGGCTTCCGCCGCGGCGGCGAGGGAGGCCGAGACCGGACCGGGCGGGCGCACGCGGGTCACGGTCTCGCCCCCGCAGGTGCCGCGGTAGGCGCCGTCAGGCGCGGTGGCCCATGCCAAACGGTGGCTGGTGCCCGATAGGTGTTCGGCATGGGCGCGGAGCTGGTCTGCGGAAGCCCGGGCCAGCCATTCGCGGTCGAGCGCCCGCATGGCGCTCGCGGGGCCCTCGTAGGTCCGTCCGGGCATGGGAAGGTTCCATGCCTTCGCCGTCCACACAAGGCCCTCGGGAAAGACGCGCCCGATCTCCTCGTCGCCGGACATGGCGGCGAAGAACGGGCCCCGCCTGGTGCTGCCCCGGCGCCACGACAGCACCAGGCGCTGCATGGCGGCGGGGGCGTTGACGCCGATGTCGAGCGGCTCTCCCGGCAGGGGGAGGGCGTCGGCGAGGGCGGCGCTCACGCGGCCTGCTCCCGGGCGAAGCTCTCGACGATCTGCGAGCGCGAGGGCATGCCCCACATGTCGCACAGCTGCAGGAACGGGATGTCGGTGACGCTGTCCCCGAAGCCGATGACGGGCTTGTCCGGCTCGGTCCCGCGCACCTTTGCGATCAGGTACTCCACGGCCCGGCGCTTGGAGAGCACAGGCGGGATCAGGGCGAGGTTGTTGCCGTTGTGGTGCACGGTCCAGCCCTGCAACTTGTCGGGGTCGAAGACGATCTCCGGGAGGCGGTCGCCCGGACCCTGGTTGTCCTTGAACACCACGTAGCCGAGGACGCCGCCCTCGCCGACCACCAGCGAGCGGGCGTCGATGCCGAGCGCCGCGCAGGAGGCGCGGCCTTCCTCGAGCAACCCGCGCAGGGTGTCGTGGTAGGGCAGCAGGTCCGCCGTCATGCGCTGCTGCCACACCGGGTCCGGGGTGCCGTCAGCCTCGAGGATCAGTTGGCCGTTGGACAGCACGGCCCCGGCCTGGAAGCGGATGTCGATGCCGGCATAGGCGCCGCTCGAGCGGGCGGTGACCGGCACCAGGTCGGCGGTGGACATGAACCAGTCCAGCAGGTGCTTCTGCGCCGGGGTCATGTAGGAGTGCTTGCCCGTCTTGGCCGTGGCCACGACCACCAGCCGGTCCTCGGCCACATGGGGCGGACACTTGCCCTTGGTCTGGAATATGGTGTCGTCGAGGTCGACGAGGACGAGGGGCCTGGTCATCGGTGGTCCGTTGTTTGATCCTGAGATAGCGGTTGTGGGGCAACTGCGCGTGGTACGCAACAGGGTGGTGATGCCTTCGTTAACGGTGTCTGTTCCTTGGTTGCGGCAGCTCAATGCGCCAGCAGTGGGTAGTACGTGGACGGATCTTGGGCTTCGTCAGACGTCAGCGAGTAACTACGGATTTCGCCGTCGCGATGGTCGAAAAAATCGGTCAAACAGATAACGGTCTCTATTTTGCTGCACATGCTGAATGCCTCGAATCCCGCCCCGACATGAACACCGTAGAGGGGTAGTCCCCCTCCGGATGTTTGATGGTGGCCAGCCCATTTTCCCGAACCTTGATCTCGGATGTAGTGCTCATCATCAGACGTCGTGCGAACGTGGACGTCGGCATCGACCTGACTCGCACCGCCTTGGTCACCTCGGTGCCCCGCGAGTCGGCGGTGTCGTGCGAGAGGGATCTGAGAAACTCCATGTCGAGCATCTCGTCCATGGACAGCGAATAGGCACGGATCGTCCCGGCTTCATAGTCCATATACGTCACGTCACAAGGAATCTTCAGGTCTCCGATGCACAGGGCGTACGCTTCGAATTCGTCCCAGGTGGCGAAAATGGCGGTGGACGCGTCATCGTGTGTGAGCGTAACCAGGCCGAATTGTAACTCGGTGAGGTCGCCTGGATGCTGGAGGAAGTGCCTGACAAAGAGATTGGACGGCATCCTCGGTTGCCACGCCGCCGCCTGAGGGGGAGTGATGAGAGAAGGCGTGTTCTCCGCCACCGCGGAAACGCAGTTGGCCATGGTGGCGATTATGGCGCCGCAGGCGGTTGTCCATACACCCTTCGTCAGCCTACCCATGTTCCGCTCACCCTTGGATTGACAATCCATTGTGGGTTTGTGGAGGCGAATAGGTCAATGAACTCCCCTCCTCTTGGTCTTCGAGGTAACCTCGGGCGATAACAGACCGCGCGAACTGGCCGAGGCGTGCGCCCGAGTGCGGAAGACCTGTCCGGTCAGGCCGACAGCGCGGACGTACCGGCGACGTCGAGGTCGGACAGGAGGTGGAGCCGGGTGCGCCCGAGCCAGCCGAGCAGGACGGGGTCCACCGTACCCTCGCCGGTCTCGATGCAAAGCACGATCCGGTCGTAGGCCGCAGGGTCGACGTTGTAGAGGAAGTTGGTCACCCCGATCCCGTAATTGTCCGAGAAGGCGATGCCCGAGGCGATGGCGTGGCCGTCGGCGATCGGCGAGCGGGTCACGGCGGAGACGCGGACCTCGTTGCCTGCCCGCTCCAGTCGCTCGGCCAGCAGGAACGGCTGCCAGACGTGCTCGCCGGTGCCCACGACAAGGACGCGCTCGCCGCGGATGTCCCCGGCGTCGAGGTAGCCCTCGTGGCGGGTGACGCCGAGCCGGCCCCAGTCGAGGTCCTGCCGCGGCGCCTGGGGCGGCAGCGCTCGGGGCGCCGGCACCGGACGCATGCGCGGCGGCTCGGCTCCCGGGCGCGGGGTCCAGGAATAGCGTCCGGACAGCAAGGCGACCGACTCGGTTCCGGGCCCGATCGCCTCCGCCGCCCGTCCGCCCGACCAGTCGGTCAGGGTGACGAGGAACACCTTCTCGATATGCCCCAGGCCGGCGGCGACGAGGGCGCGGTGGAGGTTGGCGAAGGTCTTGCCGGTCGAGGCCTCGTCGTCGACCATGACCAGGGTGCGGGCGTCGCGCACCAGGGCGCGGGTCGCCGGGTCGACCGGCCAGTGCACGGTCTGGTCGGTGGCGTGGCTGTGCTCCTCGAGGAACTCGCAGAGCACCGGCGCGGCCATGCGGTGCCGGGTGGTGCAGAGATAGACGACGTCGTCGCGCCCGGCGGCCAGCTCGCGGTGGACGCCGGCGCCGATGCCGATCGCCGTCTCGGCCATCCCGGTGACGAGGACCGGCCCCGGCAGGTCGGGCGGAAGGGCCGACGCGAGCGCCCGGTAGCCGGCGTTCATGGCCGCGGGCGTGGCGGGCACGTGCCGCCCGAGCACCTTGGAGACGAACAGGAAGGAGCGCTTGGGGTTGTGGCGCTCGGCGAAGCCGAACAGCTCGTCCGGCGGCACGGCGCTGCGCTCGACTTCGACGGTGATGGTCCCGGTGGAGAGTTCCGCCGACAGGATGTTGGTCATGGATGCTGGTCCCTTCGGGGAAACGCGAAACGGCGGCGGACGAAGGCGGGCAGCCCCGCCAGCCAGAGCACGAGGACGCAGGAGAGCGCTGCGGCGCTCCAGCCGACGATGGCGAAGGCCACGAAGGCGGTGGCCGCCGCCCAGGCGACCACCGTGCTGGCGGCCAGCACGGCGTCTGCGAGCTTCGGCACGGTCATTCCCCGTTGATGAACCGGTCGGCGGCGTCGGCCTGCGACACGGCGGGACGGCGGGCGGCCTCGACACGCTCGCGTTCGGCACGTGCCGCCGCGGCTGCGGCCTCGCGGGCCTCGCGCGCGGCCTTGCGCTTGGCCTTCCAGCGGGACAGGGCGAACCAGCCCCCGCCGAGCAGGCCGAGGAGGATACCCCAGAACACGAAGGTCAGCACCGGGAACGAGGAATAGGAGGGGTCGACCCGCTTGACGCTCAGGGCGTTGGGGAACCAGGACAGGACCGGGATGCGCCATCCGATATAGCTGACGGCGGCGACACGCTCGGCGTCTTCCTGGGAATTGGCGATGGCGGCGGCCTGGGACTGCAGCTTGGTGCTGTCGAACTTGAGGTAGGGCCAGAAGTCCTCGTTCTCGAATTCCAGCGTGTGCCGGCGGTCGAGCGACTCGGTGTAGATCTCGTACACGTCCTTGGTGACCCCGGCCTGGTCGCCGCCGGACGGCTTCTGGTCGACGCGGATGACGCTGGTGTCCGAGATCCGGACCACGACCTCGCGCGGGGTGAAGTAGTGGACGAACAGCATCGCTGGCACGAGGACGACCGCGGCTGCGACGATCTTGAAGATGGTGGCCTTGCGCATCGCGAGGCGGTCCTTTCTGGCTGGTTGCCGGGACGGAATCGGTTCGTGCCGACCTTAGCGGCAGGCGCCGCGCCGTGACAGGGGTGAATCGGCCCCTGGTTAACGGCTTGCGGGGGCAGTTTCCTGCGGGACGGCGGCGGACGGGCGCGGGAACACGTGCATGGACAGGTGGAAGCCGACCGCCACCTTGAGCTCGGACCAGGGGTTCTTGGCCACGTAGTCCATCGGGTCGATGCGGTCGAGGATCGGGTTGCCGATATAGGGACCGGCGAAATAGCCGGGGCCGTTCCAGTGCTGGAGGACGTCGGGAAGCCCCGACACCGGCACGCCGGCGACGGCGGCGAGGTCGTCCACCGTCTGCGGCGTGAACACCGCGATGTCCTGGGCGGGGCGTCCGGAGCGGAAGCAGCGCCACGTCCGCCCGTCGTCGCCCATGTGCCCGAACCGCACCCCGACCTGCAGGTCCCAGTTGTCGGAGACCCGCAGCCCGTCCACCTCGTAGGCGTTGCGCAGGGCGTGGGTCCGCAGCACGTGGCGCTGCAGGATGGAGCGGTTGCCGCGTGGCCGGTTGACGAAGCCGGACCCCTGGACCAGCCTGTCCGAGTGCACTTCGAAACGGTTGTCGCGGATGGCCTGCTCCAACCGGTCGACATTGGCCTCGACGGCGCTCCTGTACCAGGACAGGACCTCCTCGTGGCGGCGCACGAACTCCTCGGCGGCGGCCATGGAGACGAGCGTCGCCTGGTTGTGCCGGGCGATCCAGACGCGGTCGGCGAGCACCTTCTCGGCGGAGCCGAAGCCGGTGGCGTCGAACTCGACGATCTCGGCTGGCTCCTCCCGGTCGAAGAACCGGTCGCGCTTGACCTTCTCGCGGTCCTTGCGCACCGGCTCGCCGGATGGATCCTCGAGATAGAGGCCGGATGTCGCCGGGGCGCCGACCGGGGTCAGGAGGTCGTCCCGGACGCTGTGGCCGTAGCGCTCCACCATCCATTCGTTGACGCCCGTGCTCTTGGCCATGGCGTCCTTCTCCACGCGGTCGCGCGTCAGCTCCGCCGACGACAGCGCGGGGGCCTGCAAGGGGCTGTAGGCGTCCGCGGCCACGGGCAGGCCGGCGTCGGACGCGACCTTCTCGATCATGTGCGGGACCTCGGCCATCTCGCCGGTATAGGAAAGCTCGGGCAGCTGCCGGACCTCGCCGAAGAACCGGCGGGTGCACAGGGCGAACATCATCGCGGTCCACGTCACCTCGTCGGCGCCGATGTCGCGGATGGGACGGACCTTGAAGGCACGGGTCTGCGCCGGGATGATCCCTTCCTGGCGCGGCACGTTGAGCCCGACCACGTCGCCGTCCTCGTCGGTGAGGTACTCGATGTCGAGCAGCTCGTAGGGGAAGCGCGAACGGCCCATGCGGGCGTCGAGGTCGCGGTCCGGGCGGCGGCGCATGCCGGCCGCCAGCGGATGGGCGAAGTTGTCCTTGTCGGTGATCACCCACAGGTTGCCGCCGTTGCGGATCACGAAGGCGAAATGCGAGCGGATGGCGTGGGCGTCGCGGATCAGGCACAGCGACACGCCGGACGGCATGCGGGCGCACAGCCGCAGGGCGTCGTTGATGCTCCAGAAGCCGAGGACGTGCTGCTGGTATTGCGGCTTCACGCCGGTGTCGGGCTCGCCGCGCAGGAATTGGTGGGTGTCGAGGGAGCGCTCCATGGCCTCGAGCGCGTCGCGCCACAGGAAGGCCGTGGCCCCGCGCGTGTCGAGCAGCTTGCGGACGTCCTCGCGGTCGCCGGCGCCGTAATGGTCCAGCGCACGCTTCACCGTCGCGGTCAGTTCCTCGCGCACTTCCGGCATGCCCGAATCGGCGAGCAACGCCCGGATCTGGCGGGCAAGCTCCAGCGTGCGGTCGAATGGCGTGGGATCGGCCAGGTAGGAGAGGGCGGAGACGGTGGTCTCGGAGAGGCGCTTGTCGAGGAACTCGTCGACCAGCATCAGGTACAGGGCGTCGGACGTATCCAGCTGCCGGGCCCGGTTGAGCTCCTTGAGGGTCTCGACCACATGGTAGTTGTTGTGGCGGTCGATACCGTCCGCGCCGACCTTGGAGCGGTCGTATCCCACCAGGGTGTTCCACAGTTCGACGATGCGATCGACGTGTTCCACGCGGCTACCCCGGTCAGGACGGATTTCGATACCCCAGCCGTATCCAGCGGAAGGCCGGGATTCCAGTGGTACGTCGCGGTGAGGTTAACACGGTCTTGACGTCAGCTGTAGCGGTGGCCGTTGTCGTTCAGCCAGTCGTCGGCGGCGACGGTCGTCTCGTAGCCGGCGGACTGGATCAGCCCGGCGCGCAGGGCGAGGGTGAACTCGGCCCCGAGACCTTTGGCGACCGCCTCCTCGCGCGAGATGAAGCGCGGGTCGAAGCGGTCGAGGAGGGCGAGCAGCGCCTTGTGCGCCTTGCTGGGTTCTTCGTCCTTGGCCATGGGATTGTTCCGGGTTTCTGTCCCCCAGGTGTCGCCGCTTCCACGATGAAGGTCAATGCGGTCGGCGTGCGGTCGTTAACGTGATCTTTACGGTCACGTGGGATGATAGGCACCAGATAAAGAGCCCCCGGAGGCAACATGCGCCGCATCCTGATCCCCCTCGTGACCGCCCTTGCCCTGTCGGCGACGCCTGCTTCGGCCTTCGACGTGGCGGCCTTCACCGACCGCGTGTTCGACTGCGACGGCCCAGGCGTGGAGATCGCGTCCCTGCTCGCCGCCGAGATCGGCACCCCCGAGACCCAGGCCCAGGGCTACGCCATCCTGTCGATGGTCGAGATGGTGCTCGGCGACGACATCGCCCCCGGCGCGTTGCGCGACGCCGCCCGCCAGCAGGTGGACGGCGTGCGCGAGCTGGCGATCGCCAAGGCTTCCTCGCTGGCCGACAAGTGCGGCTTCGACACCCCCGCCGCTCCGGCGGTGGCCAACCCCTTCGCCGAATAGGCAACCACCCTCCCCCGAGAGAGAAGGGCCGCCGGTCATCCCGGCGGCCCTTCTTGCGTCCGCCGTCAGGAGGCGGGGACGGCCTGTCCAGGGCACAGGGCCTCGAAGGTGGCCAGGGCGACGCCGTAGCCGCTGGCGGAGGAGCCGTCGAGGGCCTCGCCGCCTTCGGCCGGGTAGATCGAGAATTCCGGGGCGTGGCTGTCCTTGCTCCACGACGGTCCGGCGAAGCGGTAGCGCCCGCCCGCCACGGTGTCGAACTCGCCCGTGGTGCAGTCGGCGCCCACCGACCAGGGGAACGCCTCCGCCTCGGCCATCTGTTCCTTGATGCACGAGGCGTCGGTGGTCTCGAGATAGCCGGTGCAGAAGGCGCGGGCGTCGTCCTCGGTGTGGCGGACATAGATGCGGGCCGCCGAGGTGCCGATGGCGGAGGATCCGGTCACGGTGACCTCCATCCCGGCGCGGCTGCCGTAGGGCAGCTTGGTGCCGGCGAGGTCCGGGCCCGCCTTGCCGTGGTCGACGCGGCAGGCGGCCAGCGTGACGGAGATGTTGTTGATCGGGGTGCGCACGCGGATGGTGTGGGCGTCGACACGCTCGAAGGTGGCGATGCCGGAATACTCCTCGCCTTCGCTGTAGCACTGCGCGGCGACGGCGACCTGGCCGCCGTTGGACAGGGCCTCGCCGAGCGTGCAGCCGCCCTCGTAGAAGTTGACCGCGACCTCGACCTCCGGGTCGTCGACGAACCGGATGTCCCCGAGCCCGTCGTCCCACACGCTCCGTCCGATGGCGACGCGGCTGTCGCTGTCCACGTCCCCGCACGCCTGGAACGGCTCGCGCTGGAACTCCTGCAGCGTCCACATGCCGTAGAGCTCCTCGAGGGAGCCGATGGACTGCTGGGCGGCGGCGGGTTGCGCGAGCACGGTCGCGGCGAGAATGAGGGAGGCGAGACGCATGGCGGGCTCCGGACGGTGGTCGGTCTTCCGCCGCATTAAAGCCGGTCGCGGGGCGGAACGGAAGCGGGGACGCGCGGCGCGGTTAACAGGATCAGTGCAGGCTCGCCGGGACATGGCGCGGCAACGTATCCATCGTGTCGTGCCAGACGAGGTCCTCCTCGTCGGCGCCGGTGGCGATCTCTTCGGCGGCCTTGACGGAGTAGTCGCAGGCCAGGGTGTCCACCGGGCCCACGGTGACGTCGTCGAACTCGAGGCTGACCAGGAGGTCGACGCCGTCCGTGTAGGCATGCACCTTGCGCGGCGCCAGCGGCAGGGCGATGCCGTCGTGGTCGCTGTGGGCCTCGAGCATGGCGGTCAGCGCCATGCCGGCGAGCGCCTTGCCCGCATGGTAGACCGTGCCGGGCACCCCGTAGTCGAGCCCGAGGTCGCCGAAGCGCTCCTCGTAGGCGTCGAGCCAGGCCTCGAGATGGCCGTCGTCCCCGAACTCTTCGTAGTCCGGGTGGTCGGGCGGGTAGCCCGACAGCGAGGGGATCAGGACGATCCGGCCCAGGAGCGTGGTGTGGCTGTGGTGGGAAAACCGCGTGGCGCCGAGCTCGCGCCACGCGGCCTCATGCCTTTCCGGGTCGTCGCCGGAGTCGCGGAGCAGCAGCGTCGCCCTGGCCAGGGCGGACGGGGAGAGCGCCGCCACGGCCTGCACGTCCATGACCATGCGGGGCATCCGCCAGTCCATCGGGATGACCCGGGCGGGGCCGGCCTGCCACATGGCGTCGAGGTCCTCGACCGAGATCCGGCGCATCAGCGCGGCAACCTCGTCGGACCTGCCGTAGACGGGAAACGCGTCAAGCGAGGACACGAGGCGTTTCCCGTCCGCCGCCCTTCCCGCCCACGCCGAGGAGGCGGCGCGGAACAGGGTGTCGAGGAAGCCGTCGTCGTCGCCCCCGAGGAAGCGTGCCACATGGGCGGCGCGGTTCCGGTAGGTGGCCTCGAATCCTGGTTCCGCCACCGTCTCGGCCAGCGGGAACGCCCCGCAGTCCCGCCACTCCAGCAGGGCCCGGACGAAGCCGCGTTCCCCCTCCGGGATGCAGGCGAGGATGGCGTCGTGTCCCGGCGCGTGCTTCGCGCACCGTCCGTTGTCGTCGATGGTCAAGCGAGGTCCCCGAGGCGCTGGTCACCGATAAATGTGCCATGGCCGCGAGCCGTCCGGAAGTCCCCGGCCACAAGCATTTGCGGGTCGCCGCGACAAATTGGCGTTCCCGTCGCCACATTCCGCCCCAATCCGCGGGCGATCAGGTCGGCACACCGCGCCTGGCGATTCGGCCATCGGGGTGAACGCAGACACCCGAAGGATGGTTGCATTGCTGTCGAAATTGCTTTCGCGCCGGATCGCGCCCGGCGTGTTGGTCGCCTGCGCCCTGGCGCTTCCCGCCCTTGCCGGTCCGGACGAGGTCCCCATGGCCGGGCCGCTCCTGCCGGCGCCGGCGAGCTATGCCGCTCTGGACGGCGCCTCGCTTTCCGGGCGCCCGATGGTGGAGGCCTCGATTGCCGCGGCGGGACGCGCCAGCGACGCGGGCCTCGCGCTCTCGCTGGCGGCGTGGCTGGAGCCGGACGTGCCCGACCCCGCGCGCCTCGCGGCCCCGTTGTACGAACCCCGGTCGCCTGTCACCGCGCTCGCCGCGATCGACGCGGCCTTCCCGTCCGCCGCCCCGGTGCCGGCCGAGCTGCCGGCGGCGCTCGCCTATGCCCGGGCCGGCGCTTCCCCCGCGCCAAGCCCTGCCTCCGACGTGCCGCCCAAGGAGCTCGAGTGCCTCGCGGTGGCGATCTACCACGAGGCGCGCGGGGAGAGCGAACGGGGCCAGATGGCGGTGGCCCAGGTCATCCTGAACCGCAAGGACGCCGACACGTGGCCGGACACGGTGTGCGGGGTGGTGTTCGAGAACGAGCACCGCAGGAACGCCTGCCAGTTCTCCTTCGCCTGCGACGGCAGGTCCGACGCGATGCGTGACCGCAAGGCGGCCAAGGTCGCCCGCCGGATCGCCGCCGACGCGCTGGCCGGACGCAACCTTGTGCCGGAGGTGGAGCGGGCGGACCACTACCACGCGACCTATGTCGCCCCGTCCTGGGCGCCGAGGCTGCGCCGCCTCGCCGGCATCGGGACCCACGTGTTTTACCATGCCAAGCGGTAACCGGGGGCGCGGGTTGACACCCGGACGGCCCGCGCCATACGACTCCCGGCACCAAGCGACGTCCGTTGCCTAATTTGGGACGTTTTGTCACCCGACGCTCGGGGTGAGGGTGCCGCGGTCGATTCGCGGCGGACAAGCCGAGGAGTCCAGATGCAGGACGAAGACATCGACCCCGAACAGCCCGCGCCGCGCGGCGTGCTCGCCAGGTACGTGATGCCCGGCGTCGCCGGCGTGGTGCTGGCCTTCGCCGTGGTGGGATCTGTCTGGGAGTTCTCCCAGGACATCGGCAAGCCGGCGCCGCGTGGCGACGTGCTCGTCAGCTCCACCTTCCCCATCGACACGCCGCCCACACAGGCCTCGTCGGCCAACCTGGCGGCAACGGTGCCGCCCGCCGTCCCGGCCTTCGAGATGGGCGAGGCCGACGCGGTGGCCGCCATCTCCGCCGCGGTCCCGGTCACGGGCACCCGCAGGCCGGCTGCATCCCCCGCCCGGTTCCCGGAGGGCCTCATGGCCTACGGCGCACCCACGACCCGCGCCGCGGCGCCGGTCGCCGCCGTCGCCCCGGAGGTACCTGCCGCGAGGTCGGGCACCGGGGAGTTCGTGGTGTTCGCCGGGCGCGGGCGGCTGAACGTCAGGTCCGGCCCCGACACCGCCCACGACAAGGTCTTCACGATCCGGTCGGGGGAAAGGGTCGAGGTCGTGGCGCGCGGCGACGGCTGGACCGAGATCCTTCTCGAGGACGGGCGTTCCGGCTGGGCCTCGTCCGAATTCCTGCTGTCGCCCGAGGACGCGGAAAAGGCGGCGCAGGAACGCAAGGCGGACGCGGAGGCCGTGGAGACAATGACCGCGAAGTCCGGCGTCAACGCCCGCTCCGGTCCCGGACGGTCCCACGGCACCGTCTTCACCCTGGCGGCGCGCGACAAGGTGACGGTGCTCGGACGCGAAAAGGGATGGGTGCAGGTGAAAACCGGTTCCGGCAAGTCCGGCTGGGTCTACTCGAGCTACCTGCGCTAGGCCACTGACGCGTGACGACGGCGTCCGGCGCCGGCGTCAGGCCGGCAGGTGGTGCAGGGGCAGGGCGGTGGTCTGCTTGATCCGCTCCATGGCGAAGGCCGAGCTGACGTCCTTGAGCGGAACGCGGGCGATGAGGCGCTTGTAGAACCCGTCATAGGCGGCGATGTCCGGAACCACCACGTGGAGCAGGTAGTCCACGTCGCCGCTCATCCGGAAGAAGCCCACGACCTCGGGCATGTCGTCGACCGCTTCGGCGAACCCCTTCATCCAGGCCGCGCTGTGCTCGTCCGTGCGCACCGAGACGAACACGGTGATGCCGGCGTTGACCTTGTCGGGGTCCAGCACCGCGACCTTGGCGAGGATGACCTTGTCCTCCTCCATCTTCTGGATGCGGCGCCAGCACGGCGTGGTGGACAGGCCCACCTTCTTGCCGATCTCGGCCACGGTCATGGTGGCGTCGCGCTGGATCAGCTCCAGGATCTTGCGGTCGATACGGTCGAGGGCCATGGCTTTCCCGTTCATGGTCGCAGCCGGATTCGGCATCCCGGGCATTTGGACCGGACCCGACCCGCCGCGCAACCTCGGGCGGCGGTAATGGTTAGCCGGCATCGTTAACCGGCTGGCGGCACTGGACTTCCATCCCCCGCGCCCTATCGTGTCGGCGAACGGGGACCGATTCGATGGGACAGGCGAAGGCGAGGCACAAGGCGTTCGGGGCAGGAGCCCACAACGTGGCGACCTATGTGGAGACCGAGGTGGTGACAGCCTACCGGCCCGATCCCGAGGGCGAGGTGCGCGAGGCCGCCGCCACCGTCCATGCCGCCTCCCGGTCCATCCCCACGGCCTTCCACCCGGACCGGGACGACGGCCTGCTCGACCGCATGCAGGCGGACGTGCCGCCGCCGGGCCGCGCCGACGTGATCGTCGTGGTCGATCCCGACACCTTCGCCGTGGTCCGCGAGATCCCCGAAGCGGAGTTCGACGAGCGTTACCAATGGATCCCCGGGACGGTCTCGTACGCCAGGAAGGGCGGGCGCGAGATCCGGGTGGCGATTTCCGGCGACGGGCGCTTCGTGCTCGAGGGCGGCGTGACGATCGACGACCCGGTGGCTTTCTGCCGCGGCAAGCTGCGCAAGGCCGGCAAGCTCCCGGTCCTGGCCGACGCCCCCCTGAGCTTCCAGCTGATGTCGATGTTCCTGTTCCCGGGCCTCGACACGGATGACGCGCACCTGCCCCACGTCCTCGCCCTGGCCGAGGCGATGGCGCCATTCCTTCACGCGCTGCCGCCCCACGCGAGCGCCGACGTCTCTGCCGTCCACCACGTGGGCGAGGTGGTGGAGGAAAGCGGCGGTAACGGCGACGGCGTGATGCCGGACCTCGTCGCGATGTCCTCGGCGATCGCCACCCTGGTCGACCTGATCGCCGCCGACTGCCCCGATGACGCGTTCACACGCGAGTACTGCAGGGTGACCGGCATGCCCCTCACCGCCTTCCGGCCCCGCTCGACAGACGACCCGGCCTTGTGGGAGGACCTCGAGGGCACCCTGGCCGCCGCCTCCGTGGCGCGGGGGCGGGAGGAGGCGATCGGCGACAACGCCGTCCGCACCACGCTTGACGTGGCCCACCTGTTGGCGAACGGCGGAAAGGACATGCTGGCCGACGTGGTGTCCCTGCTTTCGAACGGGCTGGCCCGCTGGACCTACGAGGCCAGAAGCGGCGGATCGGTCGAGCTGCTCGACTTCCCGGGGCGCGCGGTCATGGTGCTGTCCATGCCCGGCGAGGCGATGGAGCTCGTCGCCTGGGACGCGTGAGGCGGACGCACCAGGCGCCGGGTGTGCTCAATCCCGGCGCAACACCTCGGTGGCGGTCATGCCCTCGTGGCCGGACTTGAGGATCTCGAAGGGCGGGTCCGCGTCCCGGACGAAGGTCAGCGCGATGTCGTAGTAGAAGGCCTTGCCATCGTGTTCGCCTCCGGGGCGGAGCTCGAACTGCAGGCCGTACCGTCCCGGCGGGATGTCCCTTATCGGCAGGTCGTCCTCGTTGTCGATGTTGCACAGCATCAGGTCGTCGCCGACCTCGATCGGTGCGCGGATGGCGCGCAGGGCGTCGGCGGCAGGCGTGGGGTAGTCGTCGGTCACCGAAACGGTCACTCGCACGGTGTCGTCGGCATGGGGCGTGTAGAGCTCGATCGCCCTGTCTTGCGGAAAGAACCCTTGGCGGCGGTGCTCGGGTGAAGGGATCGCCCCGGAGTCCCAGTCCGAGGGGGCCAGGATGATCACGCCACGGTATATGTCGTACGGGAAGGACCGCGCCATCACAAGCCGCCCCCCGGGATGGCGATGATCGTCACCCTGCATCCCACCGGTAGCCGGCTTGTCTGCGTCCGGATCATCCTGCCGCCCATCTGGTTGTCGTGCTCGTCTATCAGGCGGACGCTGGAATTGGCACCAGCTTCTGCCATGCTTGCCGGCGGGTACTCGTCGCGTTCCAGGCCGGTCCCGGAGGTGGGCATGCCCGCGGCCCTGGCTTGGTGTTCGAAGGCCCTCATCGCAGCGTTCCGTCTCGCGCTCTTGCCCGCCGGATCCCCGTAGGTGAACTGGCGGGGCCACCCGGCTGCCTGCGCGTCGAGCACGTGCCGGGCGGCTTCCGGGGCGATGGACCCGACGATATACAGGTTTTTGTGGCAGCCACGGTCGTCGTCGAAGTTTTCCTCGGCGGCTCCAAGGCCGCCCAGGAAAACGGCTACCCTCGTCAGGGCCTCACGATAGTCCATGTCGCCGTCGAGGAGCTCGCGGCAACTTTCGAAGAGTTCGCAGACATCAAATCCGTCGCCGAACCGTTGCCGGAGTTCGCCCTCGAGCAACGCCCTGAGCTCTGCCTTCTTGTCGTCGAGATAGCCGTCAAGGGCGGTCACGCCCACGGCTCCCCCGACGACCACTGCGCCGCAGGTGAACTTGTGTTTCCAGCAGAACTTGCCGGCGGCCAGCGCCGCCGTGCCCTTGGCTACCGTAGAGGGCTTGACAATAAACCCCGTACCATCGAACGCGGTTGCGGGTGCCGCCGTTATCGCCATGGCCAGCATGGCCGCGGCGAAGGCTCGTTTTAGCATCGACATGGTATCCCCTCCGTCAGGCGGAGGTTGTCACCGAGATGCTAACATTTCGTTGCCTGACCCGCCGGGTCAGCGCACGCGCGGCCCGGCGGCGACTCCGGCGAGGTGCTGCGAGATGTTCCTGGCCTTCCACGCGAGCGCCGGGAACCGGGACACCTGTTCGCGGAACCCGTCGTCCGCGTCCAGGAGGGACGGGTCTACTTCTCCTTCGCCGTATAGCTTGTCGAGGAAGGCGAGGTGGCTGTCCTCCAGCCTGTAGAGGTGCCCGAGCTTGTCCCTGGTCTCCGAGACCATGCGGTCGAGCCAGGCGGCAGTCCCGCCGTCTGCCTCGGTGATGTCGGCCGGCACGCAGGTCAGCAGCTTCCCCTGCACCTCGTTGAGGTCGTAGGAGTAGTTTTCGATGCCGGCCTCGCGCCAGTCCTGGGTGCGGGCGCAGGCGCCGATGACGACCATGGCGTTCTTGACCTTGGTCCAGTCGATGTCGGTGCGTTGGGCGAGGCGCCAGGCGTCGAAGATGTCACGGGACGCCTCGCGGTTCGCCAGGGCCACCAGCTTGCCGGCCGCGATCTCGTGCAGGTCCACCAGCTGGATGTCCTTGGCCACGTAACCGCCCAGCTCTACGGAGTCTCGCGTCCTGGTCCTGAACAGAGGCGCCCGGTACATGAAGTTGAGGTCGATCTCGAGCGTGCCACGCTGGCCGAAGGCCGACAGGTAGCGGAAACGCCACTTGCCGCCGGCGTGCTGCTCCTTGGGCATACGTTGCAGGGTATAGCCGAGCCGGTCCATCGCCGACAGGACGCTGGCGGAGATGTCCTCGCGTTCCTGCATGGCCATGGGCCGGTCAGGCGACCCGACATAGTTCAGGTCGATGTCGACGGATAGCCGATCGAGGTCGAAGTAGAACAGGTTGAGGGCGGTGCCACCCTTGAGGGCGACAAGCGGGCCGATCTCGTCATGCTCGGACAGTTCGCCCATCACGTGGATGAGGCGGACGACCCGCTCGATCGTGTCGGCGCGAAAGCCGGTTTCGGCGGAGATCGTCTTGAGTGCCTGGAGCGATATCATCCTAGAAGCCCATCCTGTCCGAGTTGTCTTCGAAGGCCGGGTCGGTCAGCCCGGGCGGGAGCCAGAGCCCCCACCGCTTCACCAGCGTGTCTTCCGTGCGTTCCGCGCCAGCATAGGGCCTGGGCTTGGACGGGGCGAGCTGGTCGAGGCGGGCCAGCGCCTGGTCGACGCTTTCCCGCCGGAGGCCGAGGTCGTCCTGACGGCTTTCCAGCCACCAGCCTACAAGCCCGGCCAAGGTATGGTTTTCGCGGCGCTCCACCATGGCAAGCAAGGGGCGGAGCTTGATGGAGGTAATCCCCGAAAGGGCGTGTTCCAGCTCCTCGACGCCTCCCGCGAGGTCCGGGCGCTCCAGGCAGTCGAGCACCGTCCGCTCGAGCGTGGTGACCCTGACATGGATGCCGGTGCGGTCGAAGGTGGTCACCCCGTCCATCGTCCCGGACTCGCGTTCGAGGACGGGGACCTTGACGAAGCGCACGTTGCCCGCCCTGGTCTCGAGGAGGCCGGGACGCGCGGAGGAAAGCACCTGGACCTCGTTGGAATCCGAATAGGCGAGTCCGTGGAGCTCGAGTGCCGAATGGTAGGCCAGGATGCCGTCCTCGCGCGCCAGGGCGGCCACCAGGTACCTGTCAGGGGTGAAGTCCGACCCGATCAGGTGCGCCGGGACCGCCGCGTACACGCTGCTGCCGCAAGGCAGGATGCGTCCGACCCGCGACTGGTACTCGATGACGTCGTCGGCGGCCTTGACCAGGTCATCCCTGGTCTTGCCGTCATGGTCGCCATGGTGGGTGACGAAGTCCGCGCGGAAACGCTGCCGGGTGAATACCGGGTGTTCCGAGACGAACTTCTCGAAAAAACTGATAGGAGCCATGGAATGTATCCGTTGCCGACCGGAGGTGGTATATCGCGCAACGGTTGGAAGTGTCAATCACAGGATGCGGGATAATCTACCCACAGGTGGAATCTCGCGCATCCAAAATGCGGCGCGGTGGGTCCCTGCTGGTCACATCCCCACCGCGGGCGCGGTGGGACGCTGTTCCATCTCGTGGTCGAACAGGCGCTCCAGCATGACCTCGGTCTCCGATGGCGCGCGGGCGCCGGAGACGGTGTCCACCCAGGCGAAGCCGTCGAGGCTGGCGTAGTGCTCGATCCGCTTGGCGGTGACCTCCCCACGCCCGAAGATGCCGCGGCGGACAGTGATGTCGCGCTCGACGCCGATGACCCAGTGACCGGTCTCGACCTGTTCCAGTGACGTGACGCGCATCTTGTCCTCCTCGATTCGCGACTGCCTCCTGACATGAGCGTATGCCTGCTTCATGCCTTCGACAACAACGATGATCGGGGGTGTTCAGCCGGCGGGGCGCGACCGGTCCCTTGCAATCGCCGGCAAGGAGTGCCTCCGTCGAATCGACGCCCTGGCGGTCGGGTCAGCGGGTGACGGCGTAGTCCTTGGAGACGATGCCGCGCGTCGGGTCGCCGCGGGAGAAGGCCTCCACCCGGGTGCGCCTCTGCAGGCACTTCGGGCACCAGTAGCGCCGGTGCATGCCGTTGGACGCCAGCTCGGGCCCGACCGGCTCCCAGGCGTGCTCGCAGCCCTCCTGCCGGTTGTAGTTTCGCCAGTGCCCCTCGACCTCGTGCCATGCCGGGGAGGCACGCTCCCCGTGCGTCCAGTTCCGCAGCACCCTGGGGCGGCTGTCCAGGTCGACGGTGACGACGTTGTGCGGGCGGAAGACGCGGACCTTGCCCCGTTCGATCCGCCGCTCGGCGGGCACGGCGGTCGTGCGCACCACGTCCGCCGGCTGGTTCAGCAGCAACAGGGCGATCGTGGCGATCAAGGGGTCGCCGCCGCCGAGAAAGCAGGTCCCGACGAAGGTCGTCTCCCCCAGGCCGGCATAGGCGTGCCGGACGTCGTAGTGCGAGGCCACCTGCTGGTTGGTCCAGACGTCCGGCAGCTGCGGGAACGAGATCTCCTGTCCCGGCGCCAGTGAGTACCTGTCGTACCGTTCGCCTGCATTGATGATGCGCTGGCCGCCGAGGACGAAGGCCTGCTTGACGAGGTCCGCGCGTTCGTCGTCGTAGCCGGTCAGCTTGCGCAGGGACGTCGCCTGCGGTCGGTTGATGCCGAAGGCGAGCGGGGCGACCTCGCCGCGGGATTCCTTGCCGCGGGCGAGGATAAGGACGGAGTTGCCGTCGATCAGGAACCCCAGGGCGGTGTCCGAGGTCGCGTCCGGCTTCTGGTCGGGGCGCCACGCGGTCCACATGGCGCGCGCGTCGATCTCCATGTAGGTCACCGGGTAGGGTGTCCTGGCGAACTCGAGGTTGTCGACCACGAGGTCGAGGTTCTCGCGGAAGAAGGTGCCGATCCAGCTGCTGGCGGCAGCGTCGAACAGGTAGCGCTTGGCGGCCGGCGCGCGCGACAGGATCGCGGCGGTCTCGGCGCTGTGCTTGGGGTGCGGGAGCACCATGTCGATGATCGGCGGCAGGTCGCGCATGCGACGTTCTTAGGCTTGCCCGGGCGGGTCCGCAAGGCAGGCGTCGCGTGTTGCTTAACGGCGTCCTACGGCACCGGCGTCGTGTCCTGAAGCGGCTGGACCACGTTCCCCTCGTCGTCCAGCAGGATGTCCACCAGGCCCTTGGACTGCATGTGCCGCCAATAGCTGACGCTGCCCCTGGCCGGCCCTTGCTCCCCGTCCGGGTCCACCATGCCGATGCCGTCTGCACAGATTTGCGCGTACCGTTCCCGCAGCCATTCGAGCGCCCGCGTGGTGTGGCCATTGCCCTTTTCGGAGAGCGAGCTCCACTCGAGGATGGACAGGCCGTGCCTGCCGTCCGGGAGGTCGTAGGTCTGGACCACCCCGCGCACGGCGCCGTCGTGGTAGACCTCCTCGCCATGCACGACGGTGATCCCGGGCGTGAAGGGGGTGTCGTCGGCGGGAGCGCGCAGACGCTCCCGGATCGCCGCAGCCGTGATCCTCGCCAACGCGGTCTTTCTGGCTTCTACCGACATGGCGGCGATCTCCGCCGGGGTGAAGCTGTCGCGGAAACGGACCGAGGCCGCCGCCTCCATGGCGGCGAGGAAGCGTGCGCCCTGCGGGTAAGGGTCGTCCTCGTGCCCCAGCCGTCCGCGCGCGTCGCAACGCGAGACCTGTTCCAGCAACACGGCGTTATCCGGATGGTGGCGGACGTCCAGCGCGTCCGCCAGGCGCGCGACGGTCGAGGGTTTCATCTCGCCGATCCGGTGCACGTGGGTATGCCACTCCGCGGCTATCCTGCCGGCACGTGCCAGCTCGTTGGACAGGCGGAGGCGACGGCACATGGCGTCGACCAGCGGCACGCCGGCCTGCTCATGGCCATGGTGGCGGGGGAGCCTGTCCTTCGGGGTCAACCCCTTGCCCAGGTCGTGCACCAGCGCCCCGAAGCGGGCGGAAGGCGGCAGGTCCTCGACCGCGGCGCGGCGGAGCACCAGCATGGTGTGCTCGAACGCGTCGCCTTCGGGGTGGTGCGCCACCGGTTGCGCCTGGCCGGCCAGGGCAGCGATCTCGGGGTAGTGGACGCCGAGCGCGCCGATGTCGGCGAGGAAGCGGAAGTAGCGGTCCGGTCCGGGCTCCCCCAGGGCCTTGAGGGTCTCGACGCCGACGCGATCGGCGGACAGCGTGGCGAACTCGTCCAGCCGCGAGATCCGCGTGCACATCCGCCGGGTTCCCTCCTCCACCTCGAACCCGTAGCGCGCGGCGAACCGGGCGACCCGCAACACCCGCAGGGGGTCCTCGGCGAAGGCTTCGGAGACGGCGCGCAAAACCCCCGCCCGGAGGTCGGCGGCGCCGCCGTACGGATCCACCAGCGTGCCGTCCGCGTCCATGGCCATGGCGTTGATGGTGAGGTCGCGCCGGCGCAGGTCTTCCTCGAGGGTTACCTCGGGGCCGTGCGCGGTCTCGAAGCCGAGGTAGCCGGAGCCGACCTTGCGTTCGGTGCGCGCCAGCGCGTGTTCCTCGCGGGTTTCGGGATGGAGGAAGACGGGGAAGTCGGCGCCGACCTGCTCGAATCCGGCGGCCAGCATCGTCTCCGGCGTCTCGCCGACGACGACCCAGTCCCTGTCCTTGGACACGTGTCCCAGGAGGCGGTCCCGCACGGCGCCTCCGACCAGATACTTGCGCAAAGGCTCGCCCCTCGACCCCGATCCCGTCCACGATAACCGGGATCCTGGCACGGGACGAGCCGGAAGGTTCGCCGTTCTTTGGGGACAGCATGTGGCAGCCCCGGGAGACTTCGAGGCGCCCGGGGCATGGGCGCGTTCGCCTTGGTTCCCATCCGCTGCCTGTCGTGCGAGGGTTGACCTCGAATCGCTTGAGCGAACAGGATCGAAAGGAGGCGCCATGCCCGTCCTGCAGGAGATCGCCGGAACCCGCCTGATTGCCGTGGCCTGTGCCGCCGGGCTGGCGTTGTTGCCGGTAGCGTGTGCCAAGCCGCCGCAACAGGTGGTCGCTCCCGTCCAGGCGGCGGCGCCTGCCGTTGCTGCCGTGCCGGCTGAGGAGGTGGAAACCGCGGTCCAGGCGCCGCTGACCCCACGCCCCGGCAGGTTGCCGCCGGGCGTCATCCCCGAAGGCGTCACCCGCGGGCCGGTTCTCTAGTACGGCCTGTTGCCGCATCGCGAATCGGCTAGTTTGCAGAGGGACAGCAAGCAAGAGGGTGACCGATGACGCCGACCAAGCCGACGAAATGGGGAGCCACCTCCCCCTGGGGAAACCTCGCCAAGGCCTACGGGCTGGATGGCCGGCTCGCCTTCGCGCTGGCGGACGAGATGATCCACGGACGCCGGATCACCGCCGAGCAGGCACAGGGCCTCAACCGTGCCCTCGGCGGCAGGACCGACGAGTTCCACGAACACGCCACGGCGATCGCCGACTGGTTCAAGGCCGGCGCGCCGCTCTAGGGCTGTCCAGCGCCAGGTGCTTGGCGGGACTTGCGAAGACGACGCTTGGTACTGAAGTCTGCCGGCGCCGGCTGCACGTGTTGCCGGCGTGCCGTCACCCGAAGCATTCCAGGCGCCACACCAGGGGCGTGCAGTCCCGGGCCAGCTGCGACATGCTGACGGGCGGCCTTTCCGCCTCGTAGCGGATGGGGATGCCGGCGGCTTCGCATAGGGATGCGGCGAGGTGCGAGCGCACCGCCAGGTTTACGTTCTGCTGGCCGGCGAAGGTGGATGTCGATATCCCGATCACGAGACCGCTGGCGTCGAACACCGGGCCGCCGCTCGAGCCCGGCTGGATCGGCGCGGTCATCTGGAAGAAGCGGGCGTCGTCGTTGGGACCCAGCAGGCCGGAGACGATCCCTTCGCCGAGCTTGGCGCCGGCGCCGAGGACGTGGGCCAGCGGATAGCCCACGGAGGTCACGTTCTCGCCCAGCACGGCGCCTGGATTGGAGCGGAACACCAACGGGGTGTGCCGGTCGTAGTTGGCGATGCGGATCACCGCGAGGTCGTTGTTCTCGTCGATGACGACGGCCTCGGCCTCGTGGCGCCCTCCGAAGCCGGTGACGAAGACCCGCGAGGATCCGGTCACGACATGGGCGTTGGTGACGAGGTGACGGTCGGCGACGAGGAAGGCGGAGCCGCCCCATTCCGGTCCGCGTCCGGCGGGACCGGGTGTCGGTCCGGGACGTGGTCCGGGGGCGGGCGGATTGGCGGGGGCGGAACGGGTGCTGTCCGTCAGCTGGACCCCGAGGCGGCGTCCGGTCTCGACGAGCCCGTCGACGACGCCGTCGCACTTGGCGCGGATCTTCCAGGTACCCTTGTGGCGGTAGAGCTCGGCGAAGATCAGGCAACCGACCATGAGTTCGGGGGAGGGGATGTCCACCGTGAACATCCCGACCGTGGGGCGGGCCCACACCAGGTTCGACAGCATCGAGGCCCCCGGTCCGGGATGCAACGCCAGGGCCACCATGTCGGTGTCGTGGTGCAGCATGGACAGGTCGATCTCGTAGCTGTGCGGCCCGTCCCCGCGCACCGCGTATCGCGGCGGCTCGCCCTCGTAGGGGAGGAACGGGCGGTCGGGGCCGTTCAGCGGGATGGCGGCGATGCCGAACTGGGTGGAATGGGTGCCGCCGTGGTCCACGTAGAGATGGAGGACGGTGTCGGTGACGACCTGGTTCTCGCCTGCGATCAAGGCGCGCTTCATGGGCAATCCGGCTTTCGGGCATGTCCGCGATTCGGCGGACGGTGACGGCATCCATCCCACCTTTCGGGCGTGTCCATCAAGCTCCGCGGGACACCACGGTTAACCGGCTCCGTCGCGTCTGCCGGAATCGAAAGGGGGCGCGTCGCGCCCCCTTTCCCGTTCTGCAGGACGTTCCGCCGTCAGCAGATGGCGAACGAATCCTCGTAGAGGACCCCGTCGAATGGGTAGAAGTGGAATACCAGGTAGTCCTTGCACTCGTGACCCTGGTCGGCGCCGATCGCCCAGGCAGCTTCCCTGGCAGCGATGGCTTCCGTTTGTGCCTCGCCGAGCGGCATATCCGGCATCTGGACCCACGGGCCGTGCTGGCGTTCGCGGTATCCCCACCACCAGCTCTCCGTGAGCTGGCCCGGGTCCGGGTCGAGGTGGTTCGGGATGTGGTCACCGTCCGAGTCGCCGTCAGCGTCGGCCGGCGGCGGGTTCGGGACGTTGTTCACGAAGGGGAGGCCGGTGACCACGAAGCTCGCGAGATGGTAGTTGTAGGCGGGCCCGGGGCCGTCCTCGGCGACCACCGCCACCGGAACCATGTAGTATCCGGTATCCATCGTGGATCCGGTGATGTTGCCGTTTTCCCCGATCGAGAGACCCGCGGGCAACGAGGTGGAGACGTCGAACATCATGGTCAGCATGGGCAGCAAACCGTCGAGGTCGGCGGAGACGGGCGCGGGAAGGGACGACACGGATGCCGTCCTCTCGGCGCCGTTGTCGAACTCGGCCGGGACGTTCACGTTCACGCCGGCCGCGATCTGGGTCCAGTCACTGTCGGTCCTGTAGCCGGTGCCTTCGCCGAGCACGTATCTCATGGATGGCGCCATCAGCACCTCGAGGTCGACCGGGGCGCTCAGCACCGTCTGGCCGTCTCCCTGCCAACCGACCTGGAAGCTGTGGTTGCCGACCTGCAGGTTCTGGTCGGGATGGGACAGCTGGAGCGTCAGGAATGCCCCGTCGCCGGACGGCTGGACAAGGAACAGGTCTTCGGGGAACGGGTCGTAGGTCGTTCCGCTGGTCTTGACGAACCAGCCGGAATCGGCGTTGGCGGGAACGGCGCCGTCCATCTCCGCCGTGAAGGTGAGTCCTCCCGAATGGGTGCCCTTACGGAAGCTCGTGCCGGCGGCGGCGACGTCGATGGCGAAGGCCGCGTCGCCGACGAAATCGACGTTCGCCATGGTCTCGGTGGAGGCCCCGTTCCCGTCGGTGGCGGTGACGAGTACCGTCACCCGGTGGACGCCGCCATGGACGGGAGTGATCGTGACCGCGCCGGTCTGCTCGTCGATCTGCGGGTTCCACGCCTCGTCGCGGTTCCACAGGATGAAGCTCAACTGGTGGTCCTGGTATGCGGACGGGATGACCGGCGAGGAGACAAGCGGCGTCCCCACGGGACCGCTGACGCTCTGGTACGTGACGTTCAGGTCCCCGGGGGTGTCGCCACCGCCGCCGCCCTCGTCGTCATCATCGTCGTCATCGCCACCGCCGCCGGGATCGGTCACGCCGCCGCCAGGTCCGGTGACGGCGACGATGCCGCTGCCGAAGTCGATCCGGAAGAAGGCATTGTCCTCCGTCGCCTCCTGGGCGGCGGCGGGAAATGCGGCCACCGCCAGCAGCGCGGCGATGGATGATCCAAGGAGGCACGGCAAGATCTTCATGGTCAGGTTCCCGGCTGTCTGCAGTGGATTGCTTGTGTCGGCCCGGATTGTCGTCGGGAATCGGCGCGAATTCCAGTGCCGGGAGAAAAAATCGTTCCCTGTTCTTGGGGAGCCGCCGCCCTGCTGGTTCGCGAGGCCGTGGCGGGGCCGAAAATCAAGGCGACATCCTCCTGTCGCAAGGATTGTTGACATTCCCCTGGATTGCCCGGACCATTTTTCGCGAGCGTCGGAATCGCCCGACCAGCGGAGATGCCAAACATGAAGTCCCTTACCGCCGTCACCCTGGCGTCCGCCATGCTCGCGGGCATGGCCGCCCCGTCCCTGGCCCAGTCCGAGTTCGACGGCGCCTATGCCGTCGTCAATGGCGGATACGGCTACTCGGCGCTCAGCACCGATGCCTTCGGAGGCACGATCGACAGTTCCGGTCATGGCTTCCTCGGCGGCGTGTCGGGCGGCTACGGCCACAGCATCGGCGACTTCTATATCGGCGGCGAGGTCGGCCTCGACTTGTCCGACATCGAGACGGACTTCACCGCGGGCGGCGCGACGGTCGACCTCAACCGCAAGGGGTCCGTGGGCGCGGTCGCCCGGGCCGGCTTCATGCCCGCCGACGACCTGCTGGTCTATGGTGCCGGCGGCGTGTCTCTTGGATACTACGAAGGCGACGTTGCCCGTGGTCTCAACACCGGCAACAACAACGGCTGGCAGCGTGCCTACCGGGTGGGCGCGGGCGTGGACCGCTCGATCTCGAGCGATGCCTTCGTGCGTGCCGGTGTCGACGTGGACTTCGTGAACGAAAACAGCGTCTCGGTCACCACCGGCGCCGCCAAGGTCGGCCTGGGCTTCCGGTTCTAGCCCGAAGGAAGATCCCGCGAATCGAAAGGGCCCGCCTGGTGGCGGGCCCTTTGCCGTTCAGTGTCCCGACATGGACGGATCGGGCGGCTCCCCGATCGGGGCAAAGATGTCCGGCTGCTCCTCGCCCTCGACAATGAGGTAACCCGCCAGCCCGCGCTCGGCGCGCGACAGGGCGTGGTCGACCAGCACGTAGCGGCCCGGCACCTCGCACTTGAACTCCACCATGGTGGCGCCGCCCGGGGCCACGGTGATCGTCTGCACGTCGGTCAGCGGCGGGCTGGTGAGCGAGCCGGCATTGTAGACGCGATCGAAGATCTCGCCGATGACGTGGAACGACGAGGTGAAGTTGGGCCCGCCGACGCCGAAGAAGATGCGGACGGTCTCTCCCACGTTCGCCTTGAGCGGGAAGTGGTCGGTCAGGGCACCCACATGGCCGTTGAACACGAAGTATTCCGGACGCTCGTTGAGCATCTTCTCGTAGCTCTCGGTCAGCAGGCCGGCGGTGCCGAACGGCTCCTCGGTGTAGATCTCGCCCTGCATCACGTAGAACTCGCGGTCGACCGGCGGCAGGCCCTCCTCGGGCTCGACCACGATCAGGCCATACATGCCGTTGGCGATGTGGAGCGCCACCGGCGGCACGGCGCAGTGGTACACGTAGACGCCGGGGTTGAGCGCCTTGAACTTGAAGGCGAACTCCTCTCCAGGCATGGCCGTGGTCAATACCGCGCCGCCGCCGGGGCCGGTGGTGGCGTGGAAGTCCACGTTGTGTGGCATCCAGCTGTCGGGATGGTTCTTGAAGTGGCACTCGACCGTGTCGCCGACCCGCACGCGGACGAAGGGACCGGGGACGCGCCCGTTGAAGGTCCAGAAGCGGAAGGTGGCGTTGTTGTCGAGATGGGCCTCCACCTCGACGGTCTCGAGCTCGATCCGCACGGTCGCCGGCTCGCGGCGGGTGATCGGGCCGGGGATGTCGGCGGGGTCGTGGGCGATGTCCGCGCGGTCGGGCATCCCGGGGTTGACCTGGTAGAGCCGCCCGCTGCCGGTGGTGCCGCCCGCCGCCGACTGATGGTGGTGGTCGTGGTCGGCGAGGGCCTGTGTCGCGGTGCCGGCGACGGCTCCGGCCAGGGTCAGCCCCGCGGTTCCCGCCAGCAGGCTGCGCCTGCTGATGCCCTTGTCCTGCCTGCGTCCGCCGTTTTCGCGTGCGTCTTCCATGTCCGGTTCCTTTCGGTTGGCGTGATTGTCGCCCAGGTGCCGGCACGTGCGGGCACCTGGGAATGGGTCAGTCGGCTTCGGCCGCTTCGGCGACCAGCTCGGCCATGCGGGCCTTGGCCTTGCCGGGGAGCTTTTGCACCAGCTCGTCCGCCGGGGGCTCGGCGCCCTCGCCGACCTGGATCAGGCCGACCATGCCCATGCCGACATGCGGCTGGCACTTGTAGGCGTAGAAGCCTTCCTCGGTGAAGGTGACGGTGATCTCCTCGTTGATCTTGCCCTTCCAGGTCTCGGCGCCCTCGGGGGTGATCTCCGCCACGCTCTCCGAGTTGTGGCCCTTGGTGGTGGCGACGAACGTCACGGTGTCGCCCGGCTCGATCCTGAGGAAGGCCGGTTCGAACTGCATCGGCCTGCCTTCGGAATCCTTGTTGAGCATCTGCACCTGGTGATCGGCGGCCCAGGCGGGGGCCGCGAGGCTCGCGGCGACGAGGAGTCCGATGAATGCCGTCTTCATGGCTGACAGTCCTTCTTGTTTGCGGGCACGTCGTACCCGTGTGCGTGTTTGACCACGTCCGGGGCAACGAGTCCTTGATCCAGAACAAGGACTGAACGAGCAGGGAAGCGATCGGTTCTCCCATGGTTTCCATCCCGTTAACGGGGCGGGAAGGCATACGGGCGCCGGCGTTTCCCGCACATGGATTGCAGGCGGAATCCGGTGTAGCATCGGCGAGCCCCATCACGGCGAGTCCGTCCCATGCGAATTGCCCGCCTTCTTTCCCGTGCCACTGCCGTGGCCTTGCTGGTCGCTTCCGCTCACGCCCAGGAGGCTCGCCCGGTCTTCCGCATGGCGATCCCGCCCCTGTTGACGGGCTCACCTGACGTGTCTCCCCAGGAGCCGGCACCCGTGGTTTCCGCCGGACGGCTGGAGTGGCGCTCCGGCGACGCGGTTTCCGTCCCGGTGAACGTGACGCCGCCCGGCACGGCGCTCGTGTTCGCCGGCCTGCCAGGGTGGCTGTCGTCGCCCGGTGCCGCCGGGCCGCTTTCCGGGATCGCGCCCGCGACCGAAGTGCCGGCGACCTTCCCGTTCTCGGTGACGGCGGGTGCGGTGGCGCGGGAGTTCGTCCTGACGGTCCATCCAGAGGCGCAGGTCTCCCTGCCGGACGACCTCGGCCTCGAGGAGAATGTCACCGGGAGCACCGACGCCCCTGCCTTGGCCGGGGCTGTCGGCCCGGTGAGCTGGTCGCTCGCCTCGGGCACCTTGCCGCCCGGAACCGTGGTGGTCCCGTCCAGCGGCGCCGTGTCGGGCACACCAACCGCCTACGGCAGCTACGGCCCGCTGCAACTCGCGGCCACGGACTCGCTCGGCACCGTCGCGTCCGCGCCGTTCACGGTCGAGGTCTCGCCGGGCACTGTCGAGGCCGTCCTGCCCTCCGGCACCGACGTCCCTGTCGCGTCGCTGTTCACCAGCGGCGACTGGGTGTCGGCCAGGACAAAGGTCGTCCTTGTCCCCGAGGGTGCCGTCGTCGGCGCCACGTCGCCGTCCGTCGCGGCGGTCTCCGTGGACGCGCAGCTGGGCGGATCCCTCCGGATCGTCAACCGCGGGCGCCTGCTTGGCGCGGGCGGGCGGGGTGACGGGGGCCATGGCGGGGATGCCATCGTGTCTGATTCGGACCGGGTGACGGTGGAGAACCACGGCGACATCTGGGCGGGCGGCGGCGCCGGGGGACGCGGCGGCAACGGGGGTGCCGGACATGTCGACGGACCCGTCGAGGGGCCGTACTACTATCGCGGCACCTTGAGCCGGGTCTGGGAGTTCAATCCCGACAACGGCCTCGCCAACCTCTACTGGGACGGCATCGTTGCGGCCGGCGTGACCGGCACGGAGATCCGCGCGGGCGGGTATGTCTATCTCCGCGGCACCGATCAGGATGACCCCTATGGCGTCTTCCGCCCCTACTCGATCTCGCGCAAGGCCCGTACCGACACGGTCGGAGGCGTCGCGGCGGACGCTGGCGCCGGGACCGGCTACCTGCAGGACGCCGGCGTCGGTGCCGGCGCGGTGTCCGGAGGGGAAGGGGCGGGCGCGTCAGGCACGAGCGGTGCCGGCGGCGACTGGGGCATGCCGGGGGCGGACGGCACGCGCGGCTCGGACGGGATCGCCGGTGCGGGTGCAGCCGGCACTGCCGGAGGGCTTCCGGGACATGCCATCCGTGGCCCGGCCACGTTGGTCGACGCGGGCGGGTCGGTCCGGGGACGCTGACGCGCTCCCGGTTCAGGGCGCCGCGGAGGGCGCCTGCACGCCGGCTTCCTGGGCCAGTTGCGCCGAGGCGTGTTCCTGGCCGTGGCGGTCGAAATAGCGGGAGTGGGACATCTGGGCGCGCGGGTCGTCCAGAACCGATTCCGAGACACACCAGAAGTAGTCCACCTCGGCGTCGGTGCTGTGGTCCTGCGAGGTGATGAACTCGAGGGCCTTTTCGGCGCTCGAGGCGACCATCACGGTGCGGCTGTCGAAGGCCGGGTCGCGCGGGCCGGGGTTGACGCGCGGCCAGCGCAGGTCGATCACGTGGACGACGGACGGGGCCGCGGGAGCGGGGAACAGCTCGTCCACCTGCGGATACATGGACCGCCAGGCGGCGGCCATCTCGCGGCCCTTGCGGATCTCCCACGCCTGCCGGTCTCCCCGGACGTTGACGGCGAGGCCCTGGGCATAGCGGGCGCCGATCGCGACCAGCGGGTCCTCGATGCCGAGGCGCCGGCCCTCCTCGATGCCCTTGAGGATATCCTGCAGGGACAGGGGGATGTACTCGCGGATGGCTCTGGCTCGCTGGGCGGTTTCGGACATGGGGTGGCCTGACCTCGTCAAGGGTTTGGACAAACAATGAGCCACGGGGGCAAGCAGGGGACCAGAGCGGTTTTCCCGGAGGGCAGGGATTTCCGGTCTGGTGATTTGCATCGATTTCGGCTTCGGAGGCCTGCGGGTGCCGGCATGGTCCTGGAGTGCTTCGGAATCAGGGGAAGGCGAGGTCCTGACGGTATGCCTCGAGCGCCAGGTGGAAATCGGTTCCGGCGAGGGCCTTCTGCCGGATCTCGGCTGTCTCCGCGTCCACGGACGCCTCGAGCTCCGTGTTGCGCTGCCACTTGCCGCGGTCCCCGTACAGCATCATGACGACGATCACGTCCTGGGGCCCCTGCAGGTCGAACACCGCCCGCGTGGCGTAGTTCATGTCGAGGGCCCAGCCGTCGACGAGGTACCTGTCGTCCACGATGGCGAAGTCGTGCCCGTCATTGTCCTTGCCGATCCGGGATTCCGGGTTGTCCGCCGAGAAGAACCCGTGGAGCGTGGCCCGATCGCCCATGACCCTGCGGACATAGGTGGCCCAGTTGGTGCAGAACACGGTGGGCGTCCCGTCCGGGAAGACGTGCTCCTCGTCGTTGTCGTCCGGCGCGCCGGCATAGTTCTCGGGGGTGCCGAACAGGCGTTCCAGGAATTCCGCGTCGACTTCGGCGGGAATGTCGAATGTTGTCATGTCTGCCGTCCCTCGCTCTCGGGGACACCGTGGCAGGCTCCGCGGCAAGGATCAACTTGCGGCTTGCGATCTCCGGCCCCATCCTCGGGCCGAAAACGGATGCAGGAGACCATCATTCAGTTCGCCGCCGAGGGGGAGGTCCTGGTATTCCAATACGAGTTCTTCGACGACGCCCGCGTGGAAGGTCCGTTCCGGGCGCTGCGGGACCTGACCGTCGAGGAGACGGTGGGGGCGTTCAGGCAGTTCGCCGAACGCAACTACGGCTCCGCGTCGGACGCCGAGGGCGACCCCGCGGCCGAGCTCGGCACGGATGACGAGAAGGCGTTCGTGCTGTGGCTGGTGGCCAACGGTCTCGTCGAGCCGTTGCCGGCAAAGCGTCTCGAGATCCACGCGACCATGATCAACCGGCAGATGCGCGTGAGCGTGGAGCCGGTCGCCGACACGCCGGCACTTCCCGGTCCCGTGGTCTAGCGGTCGGGCCTCTCAGGTCCCGAACGCGGGAACCGGAGCCGGCAACAGGGACGTGTCCGGGACAGCGTGCCAGGGCGCGAGGTGCTCGGGGCGCGTCGCCGGCAGCGGGTGGCCCGACAGCCAGGCGGAGGAGACGGTCGCGGAGGGCAGGCTGCAGGCGTGCACCAGGACCGCAGGGTCGAGCACGGCCACGCTGACGGAGGGCTCCTTCGCCCTCGTGGCGAGACGCGCGGCCAGCCGCTTGTAGGCCGGGTCGTGTGACCCGTCGATCCGGCGGGACCGGTCGCCGAGCGCCAGTTCGATCCGCTCGTGGTGCATCAGGCCGGCAAGGCCGCACAGGCGCAGCAGGTCCTCGCCGGCGCCGTTGACCTCGCTCAGGTCGTGGAACAGCGCCGACCAGCAGGGCTGTCCGTGAGGTCCGGACACCGCGTCGTCGCCCAGGCAATCGAAATAGGCGAGGTCGAAGCCGTTGCCCTCGAGCCAGGAACGGATCGCCAGCCAGTCGTCCGGCGACGGATACCGGTCCGCTTCCGCGGAGTGCTCGCCGAAGGCGGCCAGCATCCTGGTGCCAGGTGCCGGCAGGAAGCCGTGGACATGTCCGTCCGGTCCGGCATAGAGGGCAGCCACTTCCGGCGACCCGGACAGCCACACCGCGTCCAGGAAGGAGACGTGCGGGCGCAGGGCGGAGGGATCCGCGACGTCCGGCGTGCCGTGCCACAAGAGCCTGGAGGTGTTCATGCCGCGAGAGTGCCCGCGGCGGAGGCAACGCACAAGGCGGTCGCGCCCTGCGTGATCTCCCCCCCCCCGCAGGGGCGTCACCTTATAGCCCGTTGACCTCGACCGGGGCATGCCGTTGTATGACGGTTCCGTCCCCGAGCTGTCCGGTGTTGTTGTTTCCCCAGCATTTTGTTCCGCTGTTGTAAATCACACAGTTATGGAAGTCCCCCGCCGAGATGCCCTTCACTCCGGAGCCCAGTCCACCGACCGCCACGGGCGTATTCCGTTGGGTGTTGTTGTTGTTCCCGAGTTGGCCGTTGATGCCGCTCCCCCAGCACTTGACGGCTCCGTTATGGACCGCGCAGGAGTGGCTATTTCCCATCGTGATGGTCGTCACCCCGCTGCCCAGTCCGCTGACGTTGACCGGGGTTCTCCGGTCGGTGGTGGTCCCGTCCCCGAGTTTCCCGTAATTGTTGAATCCCCAGCATTTGGCCCCGCCTGACGTGGTGATCGCACAGGTATGGGTCGCTGCCCCCGAGATGCTTGCCACGCCCGAACCCAAGCCGCTGACGTTGACCGGGGTTGACCTTTGGGTGGTGGTCCCGTCCCCGAGCCGTCCGTTGCCGTTGTTTCCCCAGCACTTGGCGGCACCGTTGTGGACCGCGCAGGCGTGGTAGTGCCCCGTGGCGATGCTTGTCACTCCAGATCCCAAGTTGCTGACACTGACGGGTGTATTCCGGTCATCCCTGCTTCCGTCCCCGAGTTGCCCGGCAGCGTTGTCGCCCCAGCACTTGGCGGCTCCAGCATGGATCGCGCAGGTGTGGCTGTATCCCGCGTCAATGCTTGTCACTCCGCCGGAGTTCAGTCCACTGACAATGACGGACGTGGTCCGCTGTGTGGTGGTTCCGTCACCGAGCTGTCCGTTGTCGTTGTTCCCCCAGCACCTCACGCTTCCGTTCCGGATCGCGCAGGTGTGGCTGTGTCCAGCCGAGATGCTCGTCACGCCGGAGGTCAGCCCGGAGACCTGGACGGGCGTGTTCCTTTGGGTGGTGGTTCCGTCCCCGAGCTGGCCGTTGCTGTTGTATCCCCAGCACTTTGCGCCACCTGACACGGTGACGGCGCAGGTGTGGTTCGTCCCCCCGGCGATCTGGGTGACCCTGAGTGTCACGCCATTGACGACGATGGTGTAGACCTGCCTGGCCGGGTCTTCGGCGTCCGGGTGGGTGGCGACCAGCTCGAAGTCGAACTCGCCTGCCTGTTCAAGTTCGCCGTAAAGCCGACTGCCGGAAAGCCCCGGTCCGACCGGCAGGTTGGAGGGCGACCCCACCGACCAGGTCACGTCGGACGCCTTGCCGTTGGCGACCGCCAATTGCCGGGCGAAATCGTGGTCGATACGGTCGCCCACGATGAAGGGCGCGAATGTGTGCTCCCCCAGGGTCACCGACACCGGCAAGGGCTCCGGATCGGGATCGGGGTTGTTCGGGCTGCCGCCCGGCACCCCTGGATCTTCCGGGTCGACCGGCGTGCTTCCGCCCGGACCCATCAGCAGGGGTGCCGAGAGGGGCGAGCGGAAGAAGGCCGCCTC